>Ga0187875_10002483_pt1 | contig 13596 bp, 10 predicted proteins | sample June2016WEW_17_1_2_FD_132978 | JGI IMG/M metagenome (GOLD analysis project Ga0187875, IMG submission 132978) | Peatland microbial communities from SPRUCE experiment site at the Marcell Experimental Forest, Minnesota, USA - June2016WEW_17_10 | ecosystem: Environmental > Terrestrial > Soil >... | reverse complement strand
CTTTCGGTCCGCGGGCGTTCGCTTGTTTAGGCCGAGGTGAGTGCGGTCGTTCAACGCGCAGGCTGCCGAGCGCTCGATCACTCTGAATGTGACTGTCATCCGCTGGGGCAACGATGGTGTTGGCCTTAAGTTTGTCCTCCGCAACGGCAAAGGTCGGCGTCAGGCGCAGGCTAATGGCGTCCAGATGGCGCGGACGAAATGCAAATCGATCAATTCATTCAGCGACTCAGGAGTGCCGCAGGCTAATTTGTCGGCTATCTGGAAGGCATCCCGGTGCGAGACCTCACTGCGGGTTCACGCCCTTGTTCTGACACCCGGTTATGAGCAGGAACTTCTGGCCGAAGACTAACATTCACCGTGGCTCAGAAAAACCCGGGCCTATCACTGGCCTGCCCCGCGAAGTCTGTGCCAGTAAGAATGAGAGAGACTGGTCTGGTGAAGGGCCCAGAAAGGCTGTACTCGACAAAACCTTAAAGAACCACAAGGTTCCACAACTCAACGGGCACATTCTCGTCTGACTGTAGACGAATTTGTAGCTGTGGCTGCATCCACTGTTCAGCGAAGAACCCAGGAAAGACGCGCCTTCCGACACTAGGGAACCCGGGCTACAACCAGATGGTCCATTTTCGAGCTTGTTCAAGGTCTGTAAAGTATTGAAATAATTGGTCGGGGAGAGAGGATTCGAACCTCCGACCCCCTGGTCCCGAACCAGATTCAGCTGATTATTGAAATCTGTTGAAATTCGCGGTTTCCAACTGATTTGAATTGAATGACTTGCGGGCCTCATGCGGCTCGCTGTTGTTTTCTGTGGCTCTTTGAGGCTCTTACCACTACGATTTCGTCTACAGTCAGAACTCCCTAGTGTCTCCGTATACCCTCGCTGGATTCCATTAATTCACGGTATCTCAACCATGCGCACAATGCGTGCTGAACGTAGTCAATTCGAATATCCGTTGAACCCGAGGTCCCTTGAACGTATGCTGCGGGCACGCCTCCCGAGTAGGGTCCGTAACGAAACTGTGTTCGGATCAGAAAACCTATGCCATGATCGATGCAAATCTTAATGCTGCCACGAAGCGGGCTAGGAGGCAAGAACTCTAGTGCGGCAAGCAGCCCCTCCATCCTCGTAGCTGTCGGCGCAGTGCGTCCCGACGGGTCGAAGGAACCATCAAGCCCCTGGCCAACCGGGTTTCGGATCTGATTCTTCATGAGCACGTGGCAGATTTGAATGGCGTGCTGAATTAGTTCCTGTCGCGAAGCGGGCGAATTGCTCCGCGCATACAGTGGCAAGAGCCTGGCTGTTGCAATTAACGCCCAGTGATCCGGCGGAACTTCAATTTGTCCAGCCCGCGATCTGGCCAGATATGAAAGTGCACGGGCGGCAGCGTTAAGCCACACAGCAGAGCGATCGATTTCATAGAGAGAAATCAACCCCAGAGCCGCCTCACCGGGATAGTAGAGACTCTCAAAACTCGGGTCAGCTCCGGTTTCTTCTCTATACTTGCTGATGAAACTGCCGTCGCTCCGTTGCAAGAACAAGAGAAACCGGCCTAGCGACTGCAATTGCTCGAGTGGCACTGAATTTGGCTCTGCTTTCTTGATTGCCGCTAGAGCGACGAGTCCGAGCCCCGTCGCCCCGAGCTCGGCGGTCGACGCCATGGGCAATGGTTTTGACCAAACAACTAGTTGACCGGGGCGTACGCCCGGCCCAATGTAGTTTAGGCGCATGAATTGAGCCGCTCGGTCCATCGCCTTTACGGTTTGCTCGTCGGGATCGGAACGATTCAGCATGCCGAGCGCATAAATGGCGCCTGCATGCCGGATAATGTTGTAGGAGCGGCTCTCATTCCCAGAATCGGTCTGCACACGATAAACAAATCTGCCATCCTCACTGCAGGTGCGCTCGAAGTAATCCGCGGCCAGCGCAATCGCGCGGTCCAGGCTGGCAGTTGAGACATTGGGAGCAAGGATAGCGCTGCCGTCCGCATGAACGCTCGGGCCACTCGTTTGAGCGACGGCGGCAGCGGCATTGAGTGCTAGGAAGAGGAATGCAAGTGACAGTTTCCTTGCCCATCGACGTAGCCGGCGTTTTCGATTCCATTGACGCTCAGGATTCATTCTGGGGCGATCTCCTGCCGAGCTGCTGCTCATGCCATCACCCGATGCGGTAGTCAGCGCCGCTCTTGGGATGAGGGCTCTGACACGGAACTGAGTTATTGCCACAGACAGGGAAGCCGCCCAAAGGGCGATCTTGTCACAATAGATCATAGATGCAAGAGGGATAATATCCCAAGGACAAAGGCATCAGAAGGCGCACCACGCACAGCCCCAGAAGGCAGAAGTCGAAGGAATGTTCTGGTGGAGCCGCTCGGCGGAGTGCAATACCATGCAGTCGATGCACAGAGCAAGAAGCCGTTTCCCGTGGCCAGCAAAGCGGTGACCCAAAATCGCGCTTGCGACAATGGAGGGCAAGAGCACCCCGAACATCTTTACAGCGATTGTAGTAAGCGGAACCCGTCCTTCCGCAGGCGGAACAACCTCTTCAATCTTCGTGGTCATGGCGGCATTTCCTCCTCGAAGACAGTGATTAGTTAGCCGTGACCGTCTTCGCTTTGAGCACGCGCCAATAAGTGCAATCATCCTTGAATTTGACAGGAGCAGGATCATATCCGTACGTGGGAAGACCAGAAGCTTGCAGAGAAACACCGTCTGTGGCAGCGAAAGCCGGTCTTCGCTGTGCTGTATGCCTAACGGACTCAGATATAAGACCTATATCCCAACACCAACTGCAACAGCCGTCCCAGTATCCCGGTGAGAAGTCCACCGATGTCACCATAAAGTGCGTCCAAAAGGTCCTGACCGTTTGGCTGGATTTTGGGGCTGTGGTCAGCTGGGACTGACATTCGGGTGCGATGAGTTCCGCTTCCTCTTTCGGGCAATTGCATTGTTTAGGGCGATCAACAAAATCGCAGCGAGAATTAGTCCCCCATATTCGTGAATTCCGTGTGTAAATGGGACACATAAGACGGCTAGAACTAGAATTATCCAGTCAATAACGCGATGTGTCATAAATCTCTCCCAAACACCATAGAAGGATCATCATTTGCAAGCGATGTCAGCTTGAGCCTCCGCGATTGGCAGTTGTGCAGCCGCCGAATACCAACTTGCTAAAAGACTTAAGTTTGAAAGCATAAAGACTCCGTTGGCCGTTACGGCTCCTTCGATAGCTCCGGCTGCGCATTCACCCACGGCAGCGGACGTTCCAACGGCCGCACCAGCAGCCGCACCCGGAGGCCCTCCAACTACCGCACCTGCTCCAGTGGTTACAGCCTCTGTTCCCAACACACCGACCCCACATCCAATCAGAGCCCCCGCGGCTAATTCCTTGAAGTATTGGCGGCTCGCATCTTGCGCTTCAGGAGAACTTAGTTCCTGCTTCAAGCTTGCAACTTTTGCTCGAGCAGCCGCACATTGTTGACTTTTCGGCGAAGGGTTAGGTGTGACATTTCCGCCGCCGCCGGTTCCACCATTGGAGGGGATTAGCGGTTGATTGGTCGCCTGTTGGACGGTGATGCAATCACCATACCAGGTATCGCCCTCGTCCGGATATCCATGCTGTATGCACATGAGACCGTTCCCAAGATCTACGAGCGCGTAGGGCGCCGGATCACCTGAACCATTGCCTGTGGCACCGGGCGGGGCGGCAACGCTATCGCCGCCGCTGCCAATGCCACCGCTACCGGTGGAATCATCATCGTCATCATCGTCGTCCATGCAATAGCCACCGTATACATCATTACCACAATTCCCGCTCGGATCGGTTACGCTTAGTGGATTGTTCTGTGTATAGGCATAGCGGTCAAAGCTCTGCGGATTACCTAAGTCGTAGCTGCCATAGTATGGATCAGGGCTCATCCACTGGGCCTGGTTGGCGCCGTATTGTCGAAACTGCGCGTGGTAAGTTTTGGTCTCCGAATCGTAATCCAACATCGCAAAGTGGTATGGGTCTCCGTCGGTGCCGCTGGTAGTGGTCTGGGCATCGCCAAAGGGAAGAGATGTGAAGGTTCCCTCCACGCCGCCATTATACGTGGTGCGGATCCGTTCGGTGCCCAGCCAATCCTGATGTTCAAAGTGCGTTGTGCCGCTCGTGGTGTCGTAATAGGCGACCGGCTTGTTGGCCCAATAGTAATGACCTTTCAATTCCGTACGCGTGCTCCCGTTCCAGTCGGATACCCGCTGCCCATTGAGGTTGAAGACGAACTCGGTTATTGTGCTCCCGACAACTGTGCGCACCCTGTGGTTGAGCGCGTCATACACGTAGGTAGCCGTCGAGCCGCCATCCACCTGCGTCACGTTGCCCTCGGCGTCGTAAGTATAGCTGTGGATTCCATCGGCGGTCATATTGCCGGCTGCGTCATAAACAAAGCCGCTGGTGGTGACCTGGTTCGTGCTGGTATTAAAGCTCAAATTCGGCTGCGGCCCGCTGCCTGCTGTCAGAGTCTGTTGCCACCGGTTGCCCCATCGGTCGTAGACATATGTAAGCCCTTCGGAGCTGTTTCCCCAGGAGGTCAATCGACCAAATTGATCGTAACCGGTGCTCATGCATGTGCCAGGCATGGAACTGTCGCATGGGTTGTGCACTTGATTTCCGCTCCATGACAGGCTAAACCCGTGGACTTGAGTGCCTCCCGTGCAATTCGGAGACGTACTTCCACTACACACCCAGCCGCCGTTTAAGCGTCCTGGTGTATCGTAGCCGTAGACTCCTGAGAGTGTATTTCCAAGGCTAAAGCTTACCGGCCCGTCGGGGCCATTTTGAATGTTGGAGAGGATCCCGGGCGGATTGGTTGAGTTGTTCTGCGAGCTCGTGAGAGACTGCAACTCGCTGGCCAGCGAAACGACATACGTGCTCTGAATTCCGGCTCCATCCGTCGAACTCAAAAGGTCTCCAGCGTAGTCGTAGTGGTATTGGATCTGCCTGTTGTAAGCGACCGTTCCGCACCCAGATGGCAAGCATTCGTCCAAGGCAATCGGCCTGCCCATTGGATCGTAGCTGAAAGCCGAGCCCGCGGTGCCTGAAATTGACGCCAGCGAAAGCCGCCCCTTTAGGTAAGTTTGGGTGACGTCCGTGAATTCGGCACCTGTCCCCGTACTCACGCCTGTTGCCGTGTCGTAGGCATAAGTCTTGGTGGGCGTCCCATCACTATAGGTGACGCTAACTGGCCTTCCCACGGAGTCGTACTGCGTGGTTGAAGTTGTTGTGACACTTGAGCTGGTTTGATTGGCCTTTGGCCGAGTTCGGGTTACTGCTAAGCCGGTCGAATTGAACGCGTAGCTGTAGGTTGCAGTCCCCGATTCCGGCTCGGTAACAGAGGTCGTGCGACCCAGCCAATCTGCCTGGAAAGTGCGTGTCTGAGCTCCTTGAGTAATGGCTGCAGTCGGAGTCGCGAGCGCATAGCTGTATGAGGTGATGAAACCCGTTCCGGCGATGTCTGTCCCGCAGCTCACTGGCGATCCCGAACCAGGCATGCTGCTGTTCGACGAAATCTCGCAAACGATGGTCGTCAGTCCTAGGCCGTCAACTTGCGAGATGCGGGTAACGCCATTTTCATCGACCGATTGTGTTGCGCGTTCACTGTAGGTGTAACTGCGGGTCTCTCCGTCGGATTGCGCGAGGGACGTGAGCCGGCCGAGGACGTCGTAAGCATAGGTGGTGCCAGTGCCGGAACACTCTTTGCTGGCGCCCAGCCCCGATCCCTGGTAACGGTAGGAGAGAAAGCTCACGTTGCCGTTGCCGTCGTAGCAAGTGTCTTGCTGATACCAGGAGTTGGTGCCGCTTTGACCGTTCGCAGTTATGGAACGGCTCTGCCTGCCATAGCCGTCGAGCTGCGTTTCTGTTGTTTCGTAGACACCGGAGGTCTGTTCAACATTGACGGTTACCGTGGTCGGAGTGTAGGCCCATGTAGTCTCTCCACCGTCGGGGTTGTTTTTCTGTGTGGGGCGCAGCAATTCGTCGTAGGAGGCAAATGTTGTGATTTGCCCATTGGGATTGGTTGAAGTCAGCGGGAGGCCGGTATGGGATGTATCGTAGGTCTCGCTGGCGCCCAGTGCGACTCCGCTGGATGGTGTAGGAAGGCTTGTCGTGAGATCGTAGACATAGGTTGAATCGTAGGTCAGCGTTGCCGTCCCGTTAGGCGTAGTGCCCGTCAACAGTGATCCCGTGTCCTCGTAGGTTGCCGTCGCCGAGTACGATGTGCTCCCATTCGCGTAAACTGTTGCCGTGGTAAGGTTGCCGCGCGGCCCAGAAACGGCAACATGCTGGGGAACTCCCGAACTGGTCGTCGGTGTGGTTTGGTCATAGCTGTAGAGTATTTCTCCCGCCGGGTTCCCGCTCCCATCGTAGAGGGCATCCTCCGTGGGAAGGCTGTAAATGCTGTAGCCATAAGTCAAGACTTCGTTGCGTAGAAGAGAACCGCGGGAAGATGAGGTGCCGAAATCCCATATCTCCGCTTCAGTTTGCATCCCGTAGGAATTGAAGGTGGAGGTCGAGCCTTCCAATCCACTCCCGTTCAGGGATTCGTATGTATCGACCTGGGTGACTGGAAGCGAAAACGACGCGGTAGTGCATGAAGGTGCCGCTCCGTCGTAACAGGTCTGCTGGGCGACGACGGGAGTTCCCGTTTCCGCGCCTTGGTAGACGTTACGGTTCGTCTCGTAGTAAACGGCAGTCACTCCGCTTGGCTGATTGTTTGCCTCGACGAAGTCATAGTTCTTATGGTTGCTGAGCCCGTCAACAACCTCGGTATGGCTCGTTCCCGCTCCATTGGGAGACGATCGCAGATAGGACCAAGTCGATGCTGCAGATCCCGAGTCACTGTTGAGTGCGTGCGTTAGTCCTGCCGTGCTTCCATCCGCACACTCGATGCCATTGTTGCCACCACTATAGCTGTACTGAATCGTGTCGCCCTGGGTCAGTTCCACCGATGCCAGCCTCCCCGTAACCTTGCCGGAGGCTCCCGGGGTGGCTTCATAGGTTAGGTAATAGGCGCTTCCGTCGGGAAAGGTGATGGAACTCACCAGGGGAACGGAAGTTTGACTGTACTCGCTGATGCCGCTGCAACCGAAAGCCGTTTGCACGGTGTAGTTTGTATACCCCAAGGTGACGGATTGCGGGTTGCCGTGCGTGTCCGAATACGTAAACGTCGACGGATTCCCCGCACCATTCTCCGCCACCGTAAGAGCAACGTTTCCCGTGGTATCAGTGAACTGGCCGCTACTATTCACGGAGATCTCATTCCCGTTGGTGTCCTCGACTGTTCCTGCACCACTACCGCTGTTGTTGGGCGGTGTTACGATGGCTCCATTTCTGGCTGTGATGATGCCGGTGCTGTAGTTATAGCTGTACCCAGAGCCATCCGTGGCAAGTGGTGCGAGACTGCTTCCGTTCGATCCGCATTGCGACGGAGTATAAGTCCATGTGTACCCGGAAAATGGATGGGCCACCCCCCATTGATCGTGATAAGCATAATTGTAGTGTTTAGTGTATGTCCCCTGTCTTTCTGGGCCCTGATCATCAAGTCTGTAGTAACAAACAGAAGAGGACGAACTGTAGCTAATGTATCCGGTTGTCAGTGCAGTTATTCCCTGCCAACCCCAGTTCGCTGTCGGCTGCCATACCTGTGCCCCGCTGGTGCCGACTGGCGTCCAAACCGAACTGTCGTAGGCTAGCGCGTAACTGAAGGGTAATCCGCGCCCGGCTTTGCTCAATACGGGAATGGCAATGTGGGCGTTTAGGTTGCCCACGTTGATCGTGTCGAAGCCGGGGGTCGGACTGTCGAAGGTTCCGAGGGGGTATGTTCCAGTTGCGACGACCTGACCTTGCATTAGCGTTGCCGCGAGACCGAGTACAACCACGAATGCTGCTTCTTGAAACTTTCTGTCCATTGGGAAAACTCCTTTCCTGCTGCACTAGAGCGGGGATCAGTCGATCTGCGCGGAGTTGACAAGAATGTCCAGTTGAAGGGAGCCGTTCACATATCTTTGGATATGAAAGGGGATTTGCACTCCATTGACAGCGCGGTAGTTCGAGTAATGAATCTCGATGGAGACCGTTGAAGCCGCGCCGTTGTCTGGATGGACCGCATATGCAAGGACCGCAGGCAACAGCGTCAAAGGATCAAGACCAAAATCGGTGGTGCTTTCTTGGGCGATTTCGGTGGCTGGTGTGCTAGGAAGGGCGGTGAAGAGAAGTTGGCCTTGCAAATGTCGATAGACATTTGTGCTGTTGCCTACGGTGCCTGGGCCAAGATCGGTGAGCTCAAGATAACTGGGCAAAAGGCTTGGCTGGAGGGACAGGCTTGGCAGAAACCACACGGCCGGCTTTAGGCAACTATCCGCGCTGATCGTGTGAGCCGTACCGTCGGCACCTGCCCACTGACAAACCTCCCCTAAACCGGTCCCAGCCTCCGTTTCAGTTCGCTGCCCTGAACTATCGAGTGACAGCTGCACTTGTGATGACCCGCTCGCAGCCGCAGTCAAATTGACTGTCCCAGAGTCATGCAGACTCCCTGCGTCCCAGGTGGCACTACCGGAGAGTTGAACCTGTTGAACAACCTGGCCGCCGGAAAACGCTGCTGCCAATTGGCTAATTAGGGTCGGTGTCTTGGCCGCTTGTCCACCTGTTTGTTGAGCCGACATTGAGAGGCTGGCGGAGGCTAAAAGCGTAATGCCGATGAAAAGGGATTGGAGGTGGGAGAGCTTAGGTTGAATCATTCGCAGACGCTCCTTTCGAAGTGGGCAGCTGAGGTCATCGTTTAATTCCTTTCTTGATCACGAGCGCAGCATGGGTTGAGCGAAATGAACGTTCATCATCGAACGGTTCGATAACACGGCAGAATCGCATCGGCTTCAGGAGGTTTCTGACGTTGTGGCTGATATCCAAGGCGCTCAGGAAGAATGGCCAGCGGATCTCCTGGCGCAGTGCGCAGAATCATCTGGCCATAGGGAGAATCGCATTCCGTATCGCGACGCACCTTAATTCCAGTTCCTGAAGATGAAGTCAATACCCCTCGCGATAATGGCGGAGCTTCATTGGGGTATGAATCGATTAAACGGGCCAAGATCCACTCGTCGCCGACCGCGAATTGCAGTTCCGCGAGATAAGTATCCTCGTTCCAAGCCCCAGTGAACCGAACTATTGTGCCAGTCGCAAGGAATCGAACATTCGCCTTCTGTCCCTGCTTGTGGGGCCATGCCGCTGTGGCCGTGACAAAGATAGCAATAGCCGTCGAAATGGACACGATTCGAGTAATTGAGCTGCAGATCACACAACTTTCCTTCGTCGTCTGGAACGCATCAGACGCACAAGAAACGCAAACTGGCGCTAAGCGCCTAAAACGTCTCAGCAAGAATGCTGCATAAAAGACTTGATCATTGATTTGTCGCGCGCGCTTCTTGCTTCAACTGTCGGAAAGCGTGCACGAGACTTAATCCTTCTCCGGATTCAACTGGAAAAGTGAACTGCAGTTTCAATGTGCCTGTAGTTCTTACGCGACAACGTAGATCGATTCGATCGTCGGTTCCAGTCATTTTTGATACAGACGCGACTATTTGATTTACTCGAAGCTAAGAATCAGGTAAGTAGCTGAGAGCTTTGGACATCGTGTATTTCTATGATTCGTATATGCAACACTTGGCGTAATGAATGCGTTTCGCATGCGCAACTAGATTCTCTAAGGAATCAAACCTGGATTTCCGTTTTGCCTTATGGCCGTGAACCAATATATCTGATGGGCCCGGCTAGAACTGAACCATTTGGTAGGTTAGTATTCCGGCAAAAGCCAGTCCGAAGAAGGGCAAGGGGATTTTGCCATGAAGAAGAAGTTTTTCTGTGGAACAGATCGTATCTGTTCTCCAGCACGTTGATGTGGGAGTACTTGTGGTCGAGTTGATCCGGAATGTGGGAATCAGCGAGCAGACGTTCTACCGGTGGAAGGCGAAGTATGCCGGCCTGGAAGTGGATCAGGTTCGACAGACGAAGCAACTTTGAGACGAGAACACGCGACTGATGCAGTTGGTGGCAGAGCTGACGCTGGACAAGACGATGCTTCAGGGTGTTCTGCGAAAAGAGTTGTAAGGCCCTTCCGGAGCCGCATGCTGCGTATTGCACTGCCGAGAGCTACATATCGTTACGACTCCACTCAGGAGCAGTGGATTGAGCTTCGCATGAGAATGCGAGAAATCGCGCAGGCCAGAGTGCGGCTATGGGTAACCTAGCAGCAACCTAGTGGCCAGGCTGTGAGCGTCAAGGGGCGAGTCGCCGATTAGAACCCCTGGTGCAAACCTAGGTGCTTGGCGAAAAAGCGTCCCTATAAATCCAATATTCTCAGAGCGCTTCGGCACGCCAGGCGGTCCTCCGCGCACGGCAGTAGTCGATTCTGTGGCTGTCAGATTCTCAAGATTCAACAAAGTAAAAAAGCCTTTTGTATCGTATTACTCGATAGGCGTGGGTTGTTCGTAGATCGGATGCTCATAGCCCGAGTCGGGGTGAATAGGATCCACCGGGTGAATGTCCGGAGGATTTGGATTGTTGATGGCGTCGGTCATTCTTCTGAGCTCATCCTGCCACTTTTCCTGTTCGAGGACATTTGCCGCATGTTTCTCGACAAGATACGAGTAGTATTCGTGGCCCAGAATGGTCTTCAGGGTGGTCAGATTCGAAACGGAGCTTCTATCTACAATCGCATCTATCGCGCTGTCTTCGGCACGCGACTTGAGATTTGTGAGGATGAGGGCGGGATCAAGATCCTCAGACGTCTCGAAGCTCTTGAATCTGGCGTTAAGAAGCTGCGAGATCTCGTCTGTGGGCTTCGGCGCCATGGCATCCTCGATCTTTTCGAGCCGTCGCTTTTGCTCATCGGTCGGGTTCCGAAGAGCCGGCCAGCTTTTCGCGATCTTCTCGGTTTGAGTGATCCATTCGCCCAATTCAGCGGCTCGCACGGCGAGTTCCCTGGATTTGAGCACAGTCGCAATTGCTCTGAGCTTGCCGTTGCGTTCACGTGCCTTGTTGAGGGCCACTTGGACCTCGGCGGTTTGCCTCGCCGTGGCTGTCCGTTCCAATTGCTCTTCGGCATGATCGATCTCGCCTGCGTAATGACCCAGCTTGTGCGTAGTGGCACTCGCCCAGGCAGGACTCAAGGATGAGAAGTCTATATGAAGCTGTGCGATGGCGCCGGGAACCTGAGCTCGAATGAGATCGGAAAGCCGGCTTGGACTTCCATGACGCTTCTCCGCAATAACAGTCTGGACAATTGCAGACTTCGCCGAGCGGAAGCTACTTTCAGCCGCGGCGGAAACGATGGCATCGAGCAGCTCTCCGAATGCCGGGTAGTGAACTTTCAAGGCAGCAAGCGCGGGAAGGCGATCGAAGAAGTAGTCATTTGGGATCATTTGTTCGAAGAGCTTTTCGTCGACGTCGTCGCTCTCTTTGCCAATCTCATCCTTGTTCTCCTCTTGCTCAAGTTGCTCGGCCTCGTCATTGGTCCTGTCGATTCGGGCAGGCGTCCACGTCGCCTCGGGCACGGAGACAGAGCTAGGCAGGTCAGGGGTCTTCATCTGCAAGGCCAAGGGAACGTCGATAGGAAGAGCAACACTCATTTGGAATCGCTCTTGAGCTCTTGCTTGAAGTGCATCGAACCCGGCCCGCTTTTGCTCGAAATGCCAAGAGTCGGAGAGTGCCGCTTTGAGCGGCGCCGGTCGGGCATTCCAGGCCTTCGAGATCGACGCTCGTCGGACCTCGACCTCCATCGCTTCCTCGACTCTGCTTTGAAAACTCTCGTATTCTAATGTCGCATTCTTAAGGGCCACCGAGATGCGTGCACCGACTCCTTGCTCTCCGGTAGCGAGAAACGTCAGGCTTGATGCCAGAGCAGCGGCTGTCGAGATCCGCTCGAACCACTTCGCGCCTTTGCTAAGAGCCGAGACTGCTGTTTGGCTGACGCGGAGAAGTGACGGATGAACTTCAATAACGATGCGCACGACGAGAAGCAGAGCGAGCCCAAGCAGAAGGAATGAGAATCCGGGTTCCAAGCGCTCCAAACCTCCATGAATGCACTTGACACGTTCGTCCCACAGGCGAAGAGTACCCAAGGTGGTGGCTTCGAGCGGCAGATTGCGCAACCAGACAAGGACTGATGAGTAAATCGCAAGGACGATAAACGCAATGACAAGAAGTTCGACGATTTTGTCCGTAAGCGCGGTTCTCAGCCGAGCCCAACGACCACCTAGCCTTCTCAAAGACCGGATCCGATAGCTGAAACAGAGGAAGGATAAAGGGATTAGGCACCAGGTGAAGTTCTCGGTACCGAAGTAGTCGCCGCACACGAATATTGCCAGCACGGCCGCGGCAAAAAGAATGCGCATTAGGAAAGATCTGTGCTTGCCGGTCTCAGTATCCACATCGCTTTTGGTGAAACTCAACCAAAATTTCTTGCGCAGTCCAGGCTTCACGACCAAAGCAACCAGATAGCCCGCGATGGGAAGAAGTAGATCCCAGGGCCACGCTTCAATCAAGAAAAAGATCCCCAGTCCGATTCCAAGAAGCACGAGGCATCCGATCGCATCGTCCTTTGGGTCCGTGGATTTTGAGCGCATCGAAATGACCTCGAATCTTTGCTAGCTAGAGTTTCGATCCGTCAAACAAAGCATCGAGCTTGTTCCGGCTGCATCTGCTCAGGAGTATTAGAGTATTAGATCAATCGGCGACTGAGTGCGGCTCGTTGAAACCGGATCCCAACTAAGGGCTGGGAGTCTTGGAAAATGAGAGCGAAGGAGCCTTCTGGATCAAACGAGGGAATGGATGACCACGTCGAGCTGCTCATGGAGCCATAGATTTGGGGCATGCCGCGTTCTCTCCAGATGTCAAGTGTAGGACTCACGGCTCTTCCTCATTTTGCTGGTAGATCACCCTGACAAAGTCGGATCGGAGACTCTTGGTAATGAGATTGGCAATCTCGCCGTTTAATGTCAAGGAGAATTGTCTAGCATTTTGTCCCTTTAATCTCAAGAGCGAGTCATCAAGTGAAAATCCTTAAAGACGTAACCGGGAGATTTAACTTCTGCTCTAATAACTAAGTGTTAATTCCATTTGGTTACCGCTTGACGGGCCGACTCGAGTTCGATAATAAATTCCCAACAACCATTGCAGATACTTAAGCTCGCCCGCGATGCTAGTGAATGATAATGTCCTTTATCGTTCACTATCACGGCGACCAGCCAACCGCTGGGAAAATCTTGATGCAATCGAATATCAGTGTCTCCGCGATGGTGTCTCGGCGATCTATACGAGGTTGCCGTACGCCGGCTTCGCCGACCTTTGCGGCGATGAATCCGCGAATGTGGGAAAAAAGCTATCGACAGTTTTCTTGCTTGTAACAGCCATTCCATCCGCGTCTTGGCAGACAAGCCGCCCTCGATTGGTAGTTCACATGCCAGCCTTCTTGGCCGCCTTCTTCGGCGGCGTCTTAACCGATTTGGCAGGCTTCGAAGATGCGCGCTTGTTGCGCGTACTTGCCGGCGCCAGCAACGGAATCAGTTTGT
>Ga0187875_10002472_pt1 | contig 13624 bp, 8 predicted proteins | sample June2016WEW_17_1_2_FD_132978 | JGI IMG/M metagenome (GOLD analysis project Ga0187875, IMG submission 132978) | Peatland microbial communities from SPRUCE experiment site at the Marcell Experimental Forest, Minnesota, USA - June2016WEW_17_10 | ecosystem: Environmental > Terrestrial > Soil >... | reverse complement strand
TCTTTCAACGATTTAGCGCCGCGCAGACGGCGCAGGACTTTGCCGCTGATTTACGATCCCAACGCCAACGGGAGGGTGACGCGGCGTTCAGTGTCCCCGCGGCTCTTCGTGTCGAGGCAGTCCAGTGTGCGGCGATGCTGGCCCCCTTCCCGGGCGCTACGCTCACCGACGCGACGCAACACTACGTCACCAAGGTCTTACGCTTCCGCCAGGCGCCGAACGTCGAGACGGCCGTCGCGCGACTCTTGGACGAGAAAGCCAGGGGTAACCGTCGCGCCCGAACACTGGAGAATCTGCGTTTTCGATGGGGAGCGTTCTCCCGTGCGTTTGGGCAAAGGCAGTTGGGTGAGATCACCGAGGCTGAGTTAGCCGAATGGCTTGACTCCGTCAGCACGTCGCCCACGAACCGCCATAATTACCGGCGGTCCGTGATGCAGTTCTATCGGGCCGCGATGCGCAAGCATTGGTGCGACGCCAACACGATGGCCGAGGCCACCGACTGCGTCCAGCTGGAAGAAAAGCCCGCTGGCATCCTGACTGTCGAGCAGTGCGCTCGGTTATTGGAGCAGTCCGCTACGTACGGCCTGACGGCGTACGCGGTCATCGGCCTTTTCTGCGGATTACGCCGCGAAGAGCTCGCGCGCCTGCAGTGGAGCGCGGTCAAATTGTCAGAACGCATTATCACCGTCGGCGCGGAGGTGGCGAAGTTGCGCCGTCAACGCCATGTCACGATCACCGACACCGCCGCTGGGTGGTTGTCGGGCATTGTGAAGACGACCGGGCCAATCGTTGACCCCGAAAACCTCCGCAAACGGTTTGACGCCTGGCGGCGGGCAGCCGAGGTTCGACGCTGGCCGAACAATGCCCTTCGACATACGTTCGGAAGCATCCACCTAGCCACATTCAAGGACGAAGTCCGGACCGCCTACGAAATGGGCAATTCACCCGACATGGTGCACCGCCACTACAAAGCACTTGTAACCGAGGCCAGCGCAGCGAAGTATTGGGGTCTGCGACCGGAAACAGCCGCCCACAGGAAAATTGTACCGATGTACGCCGCCGTCAACGGGTGGTTAACGACAGCAAGTCCACGGACCTTGCTAGACGAAGAAAGGGGGCAGTTCCGTCGGAGAAACTAGCCGCTGCCAATCGGGCGTGTTGGAAGTCCTGGCTTTCTTGGCTGCGGAACCCCCACCGCGCGTACCATTTGTTTTCCCCATAACCCTGTTCCGTTACCAAACCACACCGCCCACCAGCCGCGTGCAGCCGGTGGCTGAAACTTCAACGCCCTCGTGCTCAAATCGGCACCCAGCCTTGAAGTTTGAAGGTGTTTGAGACGCGTCAAAATGGCCCAACACACTGCGAGGAAATCGACAGCCATCGGGTGACTTGCCCTACTCGCCACGGTGGAACGAGACCAATCCGCCGGCATTACTGTGCTGAGTTACCAGCATTCTTAAGGCTCCGAAAGGTCCGCGCATGGACACCCGACCATTCTGCCAGTTGGCTACCCGCTAGAATCGGCGCGCGTCCTTGGCGATGGCACTTTTGGACATCCGCTGTATCATCCCCCCGATTCTTTGTTGAGGAGTACCCCGAATCTTTCGGGTCATGACTGCCTTTCGTTCGGCCGATCCCATTGGCTCTAGCCGAAGTGGCGCATCCTCGTAAACCGAGACTGAGACCCCAGGAGTGCCGACATTCGTCACGTCGATCATCCTCCCATGCGGATTGCGGAAGGACCAACGTTAACTGGGAGGGATACAGAGTATGGCCAATATTAAGTACAACCAAGCAATTGCAGACAAAATCGTCGCCGCCATCCGCGATGGCGCAACACAGCGAGGAGCGGCCAAGATGTGCGGCATTACGCCGGAATCTCTTTCCATCTGGAAAAAGAAATTTCCCGCGTTTGGCGAAGCAGTCGAAAAAGCGCACGGGGCGGCCCAGGTGTTCGTGGAGCAATCATTGCTGCACATGGCTACCAAAGGGAATGTCAACGCGCAGATCTTCTGGTTGAAAAACCGCCACCCTGCGGAATGGGCTGACACGCAACGGCGGGAAGTTACTGTCCACCAAACACTGGAGGACTGGGTTGCCGCGTCGCAAAAACCAGCCACGAACACAGAACGGACGGGGGCCGACCATGAGTAATCCCCTTGCGCCTTACCAGACCGATCCATGTGCGTTCGTCCGCGACTTTCTGGGCGTCACCACCAACGATCCAAAACAGGACGATGTCATGCGCAGCGTTCGCGATTATCTGCGGACCGCACTTCGAACCGGTAACGGCTGCGGCAAGACCGTCGTGGCGGCTATGATTGTGCTCTGGGCCGTCGCGTGCTTCCCGAATACATTGGTCATCACGACCAGTGCCACGACCCGCCAAGTCGCGCAACAACTCTGGGCGGAGATCCGCCGTCTTTATATCAATGCCCGTCGCCCGCTCGGAGGTGAACTGCTCGCCACCGAATTGCGGTTTCCCAAGACCGGCAGTCGGGCCATCGGATTTGCCACCGACGACCCCGGGCGGTTCGAGGGTTGGCACGCGAAGCGAATTCTCGTCGTGATCGATGAAGCCAAAAGCGTTCCCGCGGAAATCTTCGAGGCCGTGGAGCGCCTGCTGTCCGCCGGTGAATGGGTCCGGCTGCTGGTCATCTCAACGCCCGGCGGACCGGTGGGTCCGTTCTACGACATCTTCACCAAGAAAGCCCACCTGTACCGCCTGCACCACATGAGCGCACTAGACTCGCGGTTCATCCGACGGGAATGGACCGAGGAACGCAGGCGTGAGTGGGGTGAAGACAGCCCGCTGTATCTGTCCGCTGTGCGGGGCGAATTCCCGACCAACGGTCAAGACGGCACGGTGATTCCGCTGGCGCACTTGCAGCGGCTGCAAGAGCATCCGCCGCAACCATCCGGCAGTGAGCTGCGAGCCGGAATCGACCTGGCCGCCGGCGGCGGCGATGAGACGGTTGTTTCGATCTTTCGGGGGAATCAGCAAATCGCCTTGGAAGCGTGGCATGAGCCCGACACGATGGTTACCGTCGGCAAGATCCTCGACGTCATCCGCCGGTTCGATGTTCCGCCCAGTAACGTCAATATTGACGTTGACGGTTTGGGCGGCCCCATCGTCGACCGGTTACGTGAGCTTGGTTACAAGTTTAACCCGATTCATAATGGCGGCGAGCCGAGGAACAAGGAACGGTTTTTCAACCTCGGCGCAGAATTATGGGCTAACGCGGCGGAGAAGTTCGAACACGGCGACGTCGCGCTGCTTGCCGACGACAAGCTCACCTCGCAACTGGCGAGCCGACGATGGAAGCCCCGCAGCGACGGGCGCGTTCAACTCGAAAGCAAAGAAGACATGCGCAGGCGCGGGTTACCGAGTCCTGACCGTGCGGATGCGACTGTTCTGGCGCTGGCCGCCGATCGATTCAGCGTGAGAGTCTCGCAACTCGAATTTCTGAATCATGACACCCCGGCCAACCCGGCGGAAGAAAATGCCAAAAAGATCAGACGATACTTTCAAAGAGCACAGGAGGAATCCGAGAAACGTCGAAAGGAGCTGCCCGCGCTGTCAAGTGAGGAGCTACGAGAGGAAATCTGGGGCAAAAACACCTAGCCCAGTATCATACTTCGTAGAAACCCCACGCTCGGGCCGATGTTACGTATCGGAGAAAGGCCTGAAGGGAATCTCAATGCACAAAGCAACAACCCCATGCCCATCTCTTCCGCCGCCCACGCTACAGAGGACGGGCCCCGTGTGGTCAGGCATGTGGTAAGTCAAGCTAGCTGTAAGAGCATTCTGCATTTTTCCTCTTTAAAGGCTGTGAGTGAAGGATAACCGTGGGCCGTAATACTATTTCGGCCCACAGCCGTCGCCAGTTTATGGATCTTGTACTGTGTAAATACTCGGATTTGCCCAAGAGACCCAGGGCCTCGCTGTTTTAGCTGTTCCGACCATCTTCGAGTCCTGTATCCTCGGTTGAATGAAGCTCAACGACTCTTCTTGGCGAGGGCTACCCGAAACGGGCACGACGACGACGGGTGAACATCTCAGCGCGGCCCCATCGCTCCGCCGCGCAGTCGCACCATAACACGGGGATTGTGTTTTGGACTCTCCGCTTGGCAATAACGAGCTACCGGCTCTCCGATACCGATGGCGCGTCAGGCACGGGGATGGGAGCGGCACGACTGTGCCACAGCGGTTTGTCAGTGTCAAAAACCAAATCGACTCGTCCAACCCGAACAGCAATCCGCTTGTGGTGGAGCACTACTGTGTTATAAACACGCCGTGAATTTTGCTTCGACGACGAACTTACCTTTGTCCGAGGACGAGAACAAATGATGCCGACCCGCCAGGGTTCGATTCGCCTCTTCCAAGTGGCGGGGATCAACGTGTTCCTGCACTGGTCGTGGTTCGTGGTGGCCGCGTACGAGATCAGTGGCCGCGGGCAAAGTTACTCCTCCCTGCTGTGGAACGCGCTCGAGTACCTGTCGCTGTTCCTGATCGTAACGATGCATGAGTTCGGTCACGCGCTGGCATGCCGTAGTGTTGGCGGGCGCGCCAATCAAATTGTGCTCTGGCCGCTCGGGGGCGTGGCCTATGTGGATCCACCGCCCCGGCCCGGTGCCGTGCTGTGGAGCATCGCCGCGGGGCCGCTGGTCAATGTCGCGCTCGTCCCCTTGCTCACGATCGGGCGTTTAGTGGCGATTTCCTGGGGCTGGCCGAGTTCCGCGCCCGACGTGTATCGATTACTCAGCGCCGTTTGGATTATTAATCTCGCACTCCTGATCTTCAATGTGTTGCCGGTGTATCCGCTTGATGGCGGACAAATCCTGCGCGCGTTGCTGTGGTTTGTACTGGGGCGTGCGCGGAGTCTGATGGTGGCGGTGGTCATCGGCTTCGTTGGCGTGGCAGGAGTGCTGGCGTTGGCGCTGCGGTGGCAATCGATCTGGATTGGAATTATGGGGGCGTTCATCCTGATGAATTGTTGGCGTGGCTTGCAACAGGCCCGCGCGCTGACCAGACTGGCCGCAATGCCCCGCCACGAAGGTTTTGCCTGTCCCGCCTGCCACGCAGCTCCGCCGCAGGGCGCGCTGTGGAAGTGCAGCCAATGCGGGACCGCATTCGACACATTTCTGACGCAAGCCGTGTGTCCGAAATGTGGGGCACTGTTCGAAATCACCCGATGCGTCGACTGCGGGCAACTGAATCCCATCCGCGCGTGGTCGGTCAGCGGGCCAGTGCCGCCGGCGATTCCCCGGGTCTAGGCCCGTTCAGGGTGCGGTCACGAGTACGCGGTAGAAACGAGCGGGGACGTTTGTCGCCCCACCAGAATCGATGAATGTGAGTGTGTTACCTGACTGCGCTGGCGTGGCCCCGCTCGTGACCCAGTTCGTGGGCGTAAGGGAGCTGCTGAATTGCAGTTGATAGGTGTGACCGGGCACCCAGGGGATTTGCGCGTTCACATTGCTGCCCGCGACGAAGATGCTCGAAATGGCCACGCTGCCAGCGGTCAGTACTGTGCCGTTATTGACGAACCCGCCGTGAAAGTTCGTGACGCCGCCGTTGATGATGTCGATGGTCCCATTGTTGACGACGGTGCCGTAAGCCTCCAACACGTTGCCATTAGCCGCCCGCATCGTCCCATTGTTGGTGACGACACCGGAGAACGTCAGCGTGGTCCCACAATTAGCCAGAATGAGCCCGTTGTTGAGCACCGTTGTCCAATTGCTGAACGTACCACAGCCTTCAATGACACCGGAGACGTCGTTTACGAAGACGCGGTTCGTCGACGCCGTGGTGGCATCATCAGCGCGTAAAATGCCACCTTGCATGAAGATCGTGCCGAAATTGGTCGGGTAACTGGCAGCCGGATTGTCCCACGCGTTCTCAGTGCGGCGAATCGACAGGGTGCTGCCACTGGCCACGACAATAGCGGACGCGTTCTGGACGCCGCCGAAATCGAACGCGTCGCGTGGATCCAGCACGAGTGTGCCGCCGCTTACCGAAGCGATCATGCCCTGATTGAGGATGGCATAGTTGTTCGGTCCGAAGCTGCCGGTCAAACCACCGGAACCGGTGATAACGTAGTTGTTTGTCAAGTCGGCGCCGATCTGGCCGTAATTGATGACGTTGCCGCCCACCACCGCCAGTGTGCCCTCATTGTCGCAAAAGGCCGGATTACTCAGAAAGACGGATTGGATCGCGCCGCTGTTGCTGGAGATGATCGAGCCGCTACTGGTCCCGCCGCCGTACGCGATGGCGGAGACAAGCGTCCACGAATCGGTTCCTGACAACAACAGTGTGCCCCCGTTGGTGATGGCAATGGAACCCGATAGCGTATTGTTCGTCCCGATGTTGAGCCCGAAGAACTCCAACATTCCCCCGCTTGCCTGGATGACGCCGGCATTGCTGACGGAGCCCGCGATCAAGCTCGACCCGCTCACCGTCAATACACCACCACTACCGACGGTCAAACCGTTCAGGACCTGTAGCGGGATCGCCGCACCAGCATTGCTGAGGAACAGGGTGTTCGTCGAACCCAGCGGAGCTGAGACGACCAGGTTGCTGATTGTCATGACGCCCGTAGTGTTGGTGGTAACGGAATCGATGGTCACCGCCTTGATGCTGGCATTGGTGATCGTGTCGGCCGAATCCGTAAGTGATGGCGCCGTGCCGTTCGACCAGTTGGTACTCGTCTCCCACTTGCCACCGATCGCGCTGATCCAGGTGTTCGTACTCGTGTTCTGCGGAATGGGGATAAGGGCAATCGCTTTGAATACGGTGCCGTTGTCATTAATCCCCCCGAAGGTGGTCGTCCCGTAGAAATTGCCGTCGCTGCCCTGCACCAGCCCGACTAGTGGTTTGCTTCCATCGTTGGGGGAACTGTTAAAGGAGTAGAGATTCGTGTAGCTGCCGCTGGGACTGATCCGAAACATGGTGCCGCACCCGACATTGCAATTGGTGCTCGTCCCGCCGAAATAGGTCGTACCGTAGAAATTGCCGTCGCTGCCTTGCACCAACCCGGCAGATGAAAAGCTTCCATCGTTGGAAACGGTACCAAATGAGTAAAGATTCGTGTAGCTGCCACTGGGACTGATCCGAAACACGGTGCCGTAGCCGTACGCCCCTCCTTGGATGGTCGTCCCGTAGAAATTGCCGTCGCTGCCCTGCACCAACCCAGCAAGTGGATAGAACCCATCGTCGGAAACGGTACCAAATGAGTAAAGATTCGTGTAACTACCGCTCGGACTGATCCGAAACATCGTGCCCTCAAAGTACGTCCCACCGTTGAATGTCGTTCCGTAGAAATTGCTGTCGCTGCCTTGCACCAACCCGGCAGATGGAAACTTCCCATCGTTGGGCGATCCCAAAAAGGAGTAAAGGTTCGTGTAGCTGCCACTGGGACTGATCCGAAACACGGTGCCATCGTCGTTCGTCCCGCCGTACTCGGTCGTCCCGTAGAAATTGCTGTCGCTGCCTTGCACCAACCCGGCAGATGGAAAGTTCCCATCGTTGGAAACGGTACCAAATGAGTAAAGATTCGTGTAGCTGCCACTGGGGCTGATCCGAAACACGGTGCCATCGTCGTTCGTCCCGCCGAATTGGGTCGTCCCGTAGAAATTGCCGTCGCTGCCTTGCACTAACCCGGCAGATGGAAAGTTCCCATCGTTGGAAACGGTACCAAATGAGTAAAGATTCGTGTAGCTGCCACTGGGACTGATCCGAAACACGGTGCCGCACCCGACATTGCAATTGGTGCTCGTCCCGCCGAAATAGGTCGTACCGTAGAAATTGCCGTCGCTGCCCTGCACTAGAGGGGCTTCTGGATTGGCCCCATCGGGGGAGCCGCCGAAGGAGTAAAGATTCGACTCCGTCTGTGCGTTGGCATTGAACCCTCGACCAGCCAAAACCACCAGGACAATGACCAATGGAATGCGAAAAATCTTCATGATTTGTCCCGCTCGGTCTTTATCGACGCCAAGTTCCCTTGAACTAATGATCCCTGCTAGAACCGACGGCCCCGCCACAATCCAACCTGTATGTGGCAAGCCAAGGTATGGGAGTAGTCGCCCTGGCTTCCTCGGGACACAGCCTTGAATGGCGGTCTGTACCGCTTTGACACGAGTAAGGTTTCTCGCGCTTCGTCACCCCTTTTTCACCCAAACTGCAAGCGAAACGGAATTTTCTGATAACAAACGCGCTATTCGCTGCCATTTGATTTTGATTTGTCCCGTTTGTCGGTTTGTCGCGATACAATGTCAACATATTTCTTATAGCTAAGCCATGCCAGGTTTGCCTCCAAAATCTCCTCGGAGGGCCGTAGTCCATGTGAAAGCCAGATTTGTGCCATTACGCTTCGTGACGTGCGTTTTATAGCCACCGGGACCGCGGGGTGTCCGAGTCGTCCGCACCAGAGAGAATCAGCCCACTCAGTAAAGAGAAATGGATGTCTCCCCCATGGAAAATCGCCCTACTTGGCAAACCATCGGGCCAGATTTTCCATATAAAACTGCAGGAAAGACGACCGGGCCGCAACTGGTACGTTAGCTGCTAAAACCGCCCTCGATGTTGAATTATGTTGTTCTTTCGGTTGCTCATAAGGCTCTGTCCCACAACTCTCACAACCCATTCCAATTGTGGTGTCTGAAGCCGAACATGCCAGCAGGTTGGCACCAGATGCAGCTGAGACGCTTGCCCATGATGAGGTTGAAGCTCGCCAGTCGATGATTCAGCCGGGCGAAAGTGACGTAGTGAAAGGAGTTGCGTGGTGAATATAAAGAAGTGGATTGTTCTGGGAGTGGGATCCATGATTGTGGCTGTGGCCTCTGTTTGGGGCGGATCATCGGGCTTACTTTCGTTTGGCTCGGCTGCTTACACGATAGCGGTTTCGCAGACAAGCGCCGGTGGTGTTCCCCAGTATTCTTATGAGTCTTGGTGGGGATCGGACATCGTCGCACAGGCGTTGGGCACACAGCCGACGACCAACCAGGTATTAGCCTTCGCCATAAACTGCGACAGCTCGGCTGCGCTCCTGGTTGTCTACGACACAATCACTTCGACCATGACGACGATTGCACAGACCACCAGCTTCGACAAAGTGCAGGATGCAAACCCCACGACTGGAATTACGAATCTGGAGCGGTTTGTGGCCATCTTTGATGTTCAACCTGTCGGGAACCTGGCGGGAGGTTATTTGACGGTTGCCGGCAGGCTGCATCTGGATACCAATGGCTGCGCCACGGCCGTGTTGCAGGCGCAAGATCCCGATCACCTCGATAAAGCGATGGGAGACGAGGACATCGTGAAGTATACTCCGGGGAACCACAAAGGCATTACCCGGCGCGCCGGACAAGCGCATTTCATGGGTGTGCTGGACGTGATTTCAAACGGCCAAACGAACACAGTGCTGGTTCCTACGGGCCATCTGACCCTTACCGGCCAACTCGATTAATCTTCGGCAAGACAAAGAGAGAAACTTCCGGGCGCGGTCAGCTCCCACAGCGGCTCCCTTATACTTCAAAGCGGTTCCGACCGGACGATATCCGATCAGAACCGCCCTGCGCGCATAGCGCCATGCTGAAGCTGCTGTTACTTCGAGCGAAGCTTCCGGCCAGCAAAACCGAGCGTCGTGAGCGCCGCGCCGAATAACATCAAGGTCGACGTCGTCTCCGGGACCTGGGTCAACACAAGCTGGTTCTGGACGCATCCATACGTGCCATCGGTCAACTGAAGAATCTCAACGCTGTAGGTGCCGTTATTGGCGGCAAGCGCGTCGGCTAAGGTTCCGCCGGCAGCGCCGATGGCGAGGCTGACGAAGGGGTCGCTGCCGATGGACGGGAAGCCGCTAGGAATTGGCTGGCCTTGGAAGTACCAGATGGCGGCCTGAAGCGCGCCCGCGTCCGTGTTGCGGCTGGGGCTACCCGTGCTGAGGTAATTGTAGCCGGACAGGAGGCCCTTGCCGAACTCATAATACAGATACGCCGCGCCCAAACTCAGCGCGTTACCTTTGCTATCATTGTTGGCCAATGTATAGGAGTAACTAGTGCCGAGATCAAAATACACGGTCGTTTGGACGCAGAAGGTTTCAAAACCACCGTTGATGATCGCTGACGGGGCATAGCTGCCATTAAAAATGCCAGCTGGGGTCGTAACCGCAGTGAACTCGCCACCGTTTAGAAAAGTATACGGGTTTGAGGTCAACACAATGCTGTTGGCCTTCGCCGTCGAGACTCCCAGCAGCAATAGGGAGGCTGCCAAAACTGTACCGACTCGGAGTGCGATGTGCCTTTCGAAGCTACGCGATGCGACTACCATTACATCCTTCATTCCCATACCCTCACATTTCATTCTGCATGCCGCCGTGCCATACGACGATCAGATTGCAGACGCCATTTACACTGTCTAGCACTACGCGTGCCACACCGACAAGAACCAAGCCGGGTTGCCACGCTAACTACCTAGAGCCAAGCCGCTTATAAAATCTATTCTCACTCATGAGATTCCATGAGATTACTGAAAAGTGTAAAATATACCGACGCCGATTCACACAGCGTTGACCGTGGCACTGTACTTGGTTTGGCTCCCGAAAGACCACCCTCTTTACCACGAAACGTAGCGGGAAGCTCCGCTTTGATGTTGTCGCTGTGACCGCCCACGAATAGAATGACCTTCGCAAAAGAGGCATGTGAATTGCCCCGTTCGATCCCGTACGAACTGCGCACAATATCCGAAGGAGACTGACGAATGACTAAGGTTTCAACGATTAGAAACGATCTCGACCGCTCGTCGAACCACAGAGGTGCGTTCGTTGGCGGCCGTTCTCGTACGATGCTGGCGACCCTGGCGGTCGGAATCCTGACCGCGATGGCTGGCTGTCAGACGGTCCAGACAAAAGCTCCCGTCGAACCCGCCGACCAAGCGAACGCGATTATCCTGCGAGAGGGCGACTTGCTGAAAATCACCTTTCCCGGCGCCCCGAATCTCAATGACTCGCAACAGATCCGAAGAGATGGCAAGATTGCCTTGTCTATGGTCGGTGAAGTCGTTGCCGCCGGGCTGACGCCGGCCGATTTGGAGAAAGAGATTCTCAAACTGTACTCGTCCCAGTTGGTCACAAAGGAAGTCACGGTGACCGTGACTTCTTCCTCGTTTCCCATTTTTGTGACCGGGGCTGTGATCCGGCCGGGCAAGATCCTGTCCGACCACCCGATCACCGCGCTGGAAGCCATCATGGAAGCCGGCGGTTTCGATTATACGAAGGCCGACCTCGGTCATGTCCGGGTGGTCCGGAACGAGAAAGGCGGGACGAAGAACTACACGTTGAACCTAAAGCAGGCCTTCGAGGCCAAACAGAGCATACCGTTCTACTTGAAGCCTTCCGACATCGTGTACGTGCCGGAGAAATTCTCCTGGTTCTAGCGGTAGGCTGAGGCGGGATGCTTCTTGTGTCTCACGGGGACGGTCTGCCTGCCGTGATGACGGGTGGGACTGCGGACCGTATTACTGCGGCTCTTGCGCGGGCCGTTGTATGTTCAGCCTGTCCATCAGTTCGTACAACGTGGGGCGGCTCACACCGAGTTCGGCCGCCACCGCGGCGATTTTCCAGGAATGTTTCCGTAACCCTTGAATAATCATCTCTCGCTCCAAGTTCTCCCGGGCTTGCTTCAATGTGGTGGCGCGTGGTAAATCGTTGGATTCGGCCAGCTCGAGGTCTTGTACTGTCAACCATTTGCCCTCGGCCATGATCACGGCCCGTTTGACGCGGTTTTCCAATTCCCGCACGTTTCCCGGCCACGCGTGACCGCGCATCGCTGACACCGCTTCCTTATCAAAGGCCAGGCCCTGTTTTCCGATTTCCCGCGAAAACCGTTGCAAGAACGACTGCGCCAGCAGGCGAATGTCCCCTTCCCGGTCACGAAGCGGCGGCAAGGTCATCTGGACCACGGCCAACCGATAGTAAAGGTCTTCCCGAAAGCTTCCGTCGGCCATCCCCTTCTTGAGATCGGAGTTGGTCGCGGCAATGATGCGCGCATCCACATGGATCTCTTGCCGGCCACCGACCCGTTCAATGCGTTGCTCTTGTAAAAACCGAAGCAATTTCACCTGCAACGGCAACGGGATCTCTCCAATCTCATCCAAAAACAGTGTGCCTCCGCTGGCGCTTTCGATCCGCCCCTTCCGTTGCACGTGGGCGCCGGTGAACGCCCCCTTTTCATGCCCGAACAGTTCGCTCTCGAGAAGTGTTTCCGGGATCGCGCTGCAATTGATCGCAATAAACGGGCCGTCCTTCCGGGCGCTCCTCCGGTGGATCGCCACTGCGGCCATTTCCTTTCCGGTTCCACTTTCCCCAAGAATCAGGACAGGGGCGTCAGTCACGGCCACCTTGCGAATCGAAGCGAACGCGGTCTGCATCAAGGGACTCGTGCCCTGCATGCCCTCGAACGCATCGCCCTGAAATTGTTGCTGCATCTCGCGGTACTCCCGCTCCAACCGCGCGACATGGAAACAACGTTTCAGGAGAAGCTTCAGTTCCTCCGTGTCCACCGGCTTGCAGAGAAAATCGTAGGCCCCGGCCCCGACCGCATTCAGCGCAACATCCTTCTCTTCTTGTCCCGTGATGATCACGACCTTGACCAACCGATCCAGCGCGATCATCTCGGACATTGCCGCCAACCCCTCCTCGGGATTGTTCGGTTGAGGCGGCAGGCCCAGATCCAGCAACACCACCCGTGGTCGATCGAACTGGAAACATTCGACCGCGCTGGCCCGGTTCTCAGCCAGCAACACCTCGTAATCCTGAGCCAGCGCCCACTTCATCTGGGTGCTGATTTCTTCGTCGTCGTCAACGATGAGCAATTTGGGGTTCATTCACCTGGCCTCTGGACGGGCAAGAATACGCGAAACGTCGTGCCCTTGCCCAGTTCACTTTCGACCTCGATCCTCCCCCCGTGCGCCTCCACAATCATCTTGCTCTGGAACACGCCGATTCCCAGCCCCTTTTGCTTGGTGGTCTGGAACGGGCGAAACAGCGATCGATTTCGAAACTCAGCGCTCATGCCACAGCCGTTGTCCGTCACCGCGAGCACTGCCCAGCCGTTCCGGTGCGTCGTCTCAATGCACACCCGACCTTTGCCGGAAACAGCTTGCATCGCGTTGAGTACCAAATTCGTTACCACTTTGAGTATTTGCTCCCGATCCAGATACAACCTTGGTAATGGATGCAGGTCTTGTACCAGATCAACATCTCCGGTTTTGGCCCAACCGGTTACGCCGCGGGAAACTAACTCGTTCAGGTCCGATTCCGTCGGCTGCATTTCCAATTCGTGACGCAACAAGCTCAACCGTTCGATCAGTTGATTGATGTGATCCACGGTCTTGGAAATCCCGCGCAACGCGTCTTCACGAAAGGCGGGCTTGTCAAAATGGATGGGCAGGTTGCGCAACATCAGGTTCAGCGTCGAAGCGGTGTTCTTCAGGTCGTGGATGAAAAACACCGACATCGTCTGAAACGCTTCGAGTTCCCTCGCTTGGAGAAGTTTCTGGGACAACTGGACATTGCGCAGGCTGGCGGCTGCCTGGTCGCCCATGCACTTGAGCAAATCAAAATCCTGT
>Ga0187875_10002471_pt1 | contig 13626 bp, 14 predicted proteins | sample June2016WEW_17_1_2_FD_132978 | JGI IMG/M metagenome (GOLD analysis project Ga0187875, IMG submission 132978) | Peatland microbial communities from SPRUCE experiment site at the Marcell Experimental Forest, Minnesota, USA - June2016WEW_17_10 | ecosystem: Environmental > Terrestrial > Soil >... | reverse complement strand
TGAATGTGAGCCATTCGCGATCCTCCGATTTGGTGAAACTAAGCTGCCTCGCCTGTCTTTTCCCAGTTTGGCCTGACATAGCCGACGTGGGCCATGATTTGTCCCATCTCGCGATAGTCGTTTGGGTCGGTCGGCTGCCATGTGTCCAGGCAATCGACGTAACGGTTGAACATGCAGAATGCGGCTGCGATCAGAACGGTGTCGTGTATCTCTTTGTCGGTTGCGCCCTGCTGCAGTTTCCGCTCGACATCTTCGCCGGTCGCGTGTTTCCTGCCCTTTTGGACTTTGCCCGCAATGGCCAGCAATGCCTTCAGCTTCTCCGAAATCTCCGCTGTGCCGAAGTTCTGCAGTTCGTAGTTTCCACCCAGATGCTCGGCTGCCGCCGCACCGTGGGAAAGCTGGCAGAAACAGCAATCATTCTGCGACGAAACGTACGTTGCGATGATTTCGCGTTCCGCCGGAGTCAGCGTGTTGGGACCGCGCAGCAGAACCTCTACCAATTCGCGTAGAGCTTTGGTACTTTCGGGGCTGATTGCCATCGGGCCCAGAATGCCGGGCAGATTATCGGGAACTTTGATGTGAGCCATGACGTTGAGCTCCTCAAAATGGTTAAAACAAAAACTTCAGCGCCACTTGAATCACCCTCGAGCTTACATCCGACTGGATTTGCCCGAAGGTCGGCGATTCGATGTCGCTGACCGGCAACCGGAAATTGGTATGGTTCAGCAGATTGAACAATTCACCGCGGAGTTGAAGCTCTTTTGATTCCGTCAGCCGAATGTTCTTGAAGGCCGAGGCGTCCCAGTTCACGTATCCCGGGCCCTGGACTACGTTCCGGCCTTCGTCCCCGAATACCTCGAACCGGCCTAGAGGATCCGGCTGGAGTTGCTGAAAAGCGCTTACATTGAACCATTCCTGAGGCGTGCGCGGGCCGGAGTTTGGGTTACCAATCAGATTGGGACGGTTCGCGGAGAATCCGGTGATCTCCGGTGCCTGCCCTTGCAGCGAAACGTCGTTCGAGTCGAATACCGTAAATGGCCCGCCACTCATCGCCGTGAATATCCCGTTCAGCTGCCAGTTGCCGAAAACTTTGCCGTACCAGTTACTCGAATGCTGTAAGAAGGGAAGGATCCACTGATAACTCAGTACAAAACGATGGTGGGAATCGAACATGGACCGGCCGCGCTCGGCCGCGAGACCAAAGGGATCCTGAGCCAGATCGTTTTCTCCCGCTACCGGTTGCGAAGCCGAGCCAGTAATGTTGAAGGAAGATACGTCATCGATGGCATGCGACCAAGTATAGGAAGCAAGGAACGAAAGCCCGTGGCTGAAGCGCTTTCGAAGGCTGGTTTCCAGGGCGTTATAGCTGGAATTTGCGATGCTAGCGATCTCCCCGACCGAGCTGTAGATGCAATTGTTCGGGTTCTCTAAGGTACATCCAGAATAGAGTCGCCGCTGGTTCACGTTGTTTTCTGTGGAAATCGGACACGGGCTTGCCACCGAACATCCAGAGCTAGTAGTGTCCACGCCAGGGACAAAAACTGGTGGATTCCCTTCAATGAATCGCGGCAACCTCACACCAGTCGTGCCCACGTACCCGATTTGAAAGAGCCAGTTCTCTCCAAGGGACCGCTGAATATTCAGATTCCAATCCTGCGCGTAGGGCAGATGCAGATTGCGCGCCACTACGAGCAACGTCATCGGCTCGGGGAAAGCCTGACTGAAAGGATTTGGCATATAAAACGGATTGGCGAATGAGTTCACAGGAAAACTTATCTGCTGAGTCTTGAGGTAAGGAGGTGAGCTCACCGGATCTTGCAGTGGACCGCCCTCGCCGGTGTAGTACGGCTCGTAGAAAATTCCGTAAGCCGCGCTGACCATGGTTTTGGAGTCGCCGCGCGGGTCCCAAGCTAAGCCGAATCGCGGAGCGAAGGCCGTCTTCTGCGTTGGAATCAAGCCCGCTGGCACGCCACGATCGCCGGGGTAAAGCAGTCCCGCGGGAGCGTTCGGCACGATTGTCGATTGCGCTCCGGGAACGAAGAGATTCACCTCGTTGTTGTTCTCGGTGGAAGGGAATGGCAACTCGTAACGAAGTCCCAGGTTCAACGTCATGCGAGAATTGACCTTGTAGGTATCCTGGCCGTAAGCGTCCAGAGCTCGGTCACGGATTTCACGGGCGAAGTTACCTCCGCCCTGCAGAAAGACCACCGGATTGCCTGAAAGGAAACTGGCAAATCCGTCGCTGTAGGGGAAATTCTCGAACACAAAGAAGCCGTTACTCGCGATACCCTGCAAGGCGTTGATCTGATCACGCCGGTAGCCGCCACCAAATTTCAGCTCGTGGCGGCCGTGGACCCAACTCAGAGAGCCGGAGAAGTCAAATGTATTCTGATACGTGTTACGCGGTCCGGTGATCGGGTCGCCCACCGAGGCGTATCCGCCGACTTGAATAAATGGAGGGCCGGAAGCTGAAGGCAGAGTTGGAGCGTACTGAAAGCCTAAGTCCGCCGGCGATTCGTGATTCAGGTGCTCGTCGAGAAGGAACGTATTGCGGAGGAAGGAAAAGCGCACGACGCCGATGGTAGCTGGCGAAAAGATGTGCGTCTCCTGAGTGACGAAATTCTGCGCTCGGTCATACTCTCCCACCGGGAAACCGGGAACATTCGCGCCTACCGGCGAAAGCGGATCTCTCGTGGGGCCACTGCTGTACATATAGCGGAAATTCAGAGTGTCCGCGCGCGAAAGATAATGATCCACGCGCACACCGAATTGGTCGTTATTCTCGCTCTGGGTCTGTGTGGCGATGAATCCATTTTCTCCAACGTTCGGCAACGGAAAAAACGGCAAGACATTCGTCGCAGTCGGATCGATGGGTGTAAACAGAGTCATCTGGTTGAACGGAACCGGTGTTCCAAAGAATGTGAGTTGTTGTTGAGCGTTGTTGCAGAGACCATTGGAATCAAAACCAGCCGTGCATTCCTCCGCGAAGTTACCCTGCCTTTCCGCCGCAGAAGGCACAGTTGCAGGCACGGTCTCACCCTGCCGGTTTCGGAAGCCCTCGTAGTATCCGAAGAAAAAAGTTTTGTTCTTAAGAATCGGTCCGCCAAACGTGGCGCCAAATTGGTTTTGCTTCAACGGCTGCACGCTCTGCGTGAAGTAATCGGACGAATCCATTGCATCGTTCCGCAAGAATTCCCAGGCGGCCCCATGAAACGAATTGGACCCTGACCGCGTAAGGATATTGGTCGTGGAGCCCGTGTTGCGTCCGAACTCTGCATTCGCGTTATGGCTAAGAATTTTGAACTCGGCGATCGCGTCGATCGGCGGCTTGAGCACGAATCCACCGTCCACAGAGCTCTCATTGTCGGCGCCGTCAATCATAAAGTTATTCGATTCAGGCCGTTGGCCATCGACGGCGTAGGCCTGGTTCTGTCGGGCCGGACCGCCGGCTTCGAGAAGGCCAGGAGTCAGGGGCACGACCCCGGGCTGAAGGAGTCCCAACTGGGAAAAGTTTCGACCATCCAGTGGCAGGTCGAGAATCTCGTGCTCCATCACGGTTTCGCCGAGGCTGCTGACTGTGCTCTGCACCAAAGCCGCATTGGCACTCACTTCCACCTGCTGCGTCTCCGACCCGAGTTTGAGGCGAATGCCGACCGTCGCAGTCTGGTTCACGTCCAGCGAGATTCCTTGCTGCAAGTACTTCTGGAAACCTTTCGCCTGAACCTCTAACTGGTAATGCCCGATCGGGAGTTCGACCAGCACGTATTCTCCCTGACGGTCTGTGATCGCAACCCGTGTCAATCCGGTTTCGATCTGCTTTGCAGTAACGGAAGCGGCCTGGACAATCGCGCCGCTCGGATCGCTTACAATTCCGCGAATGCTCCCTGTGATTTGCTGTCCGGCAATGTTCAAACTTGTAAGCAGGGCCATCAGGAACAACGTCAGCGTCTTCGCGCTACGCATGCTTTCCCCCATTTGTCCTCAAGAATCAAGATTGATTTCGCAAAACAGTTTCTCGTCGGCGCTTTAGAGAACACGCGCGAGAATTCGCCCACAGAGTGAAGTGCGGCGACTATAGGGACGCTTTGCAGCGGTGTCAATAATCGGAAAGCAGTACTGGCGTCGATCACCAAGTGAAAAAGAAGCCGCTCGTAGTGTTTTCGTATTATTGCGCGCGACTCTTCCCCCAACTAACTTGTCGCCACTCCAATCTCTATTCGTTACTGTCGTATCAGTCGGAGGCGGACAGGAAATCGAGGCGCTGGAGGAGGAGTAACCGGCCATTCCACGATATGAACGCAGACAACGATGCGAAGCCTTCAGGCGCAGATGGCACTTCAACCGCGAAGCCGGCCACGAAGATCAGGATCATTGAAGACGCGAAAGCCACCGGAGAAACGGCTGCGGCTTACGACTTTTGGCGAGCCGGGTCGGGAGACAGCAAGTTCCCGGCATCATCAAGTGCTTCGGATCTCGGCCTGACTTCCTACGTTGCGTTATCGAACTAGGGAACACGATCCATTTCTCGGAAGGGCATCTTTCCCGCCACCATAAGGAGATGGTCGCTAGCTATGTCTCTTACCTGAACCGGTGTCCGTATTGACTGGACAGCCATGCCTACTTCCTGCGGGTTCAGGGAGCGTCCGAGCAATGTGTAAAGGCAATCGTCGAAGGCAAGCTTGACGAGGCGAGCCTTACGACCGCGGAGCGTGCGCTGTTGGAATATGTGGAATTGATCACTCACGCTGCTTATCGATCTACTCCCGAGGATGTGGACAAACTGCGAATCGCCGGCTGGAAGGAAGAACAGATCTCGGAAGCGGTATACATCACAGCCTTGTTTGCCTTTTTCAATCGTGTCGCGACGCATTCGGTGTTCCTTCCCAGGACAACCTCGGAACCGGGAAATTGACACCTTGAGTGTCGATGCCATCTTCCGGACCTCGGGCTGATAGGCTCACTTCCATTCCAGAGACACCGCAGCGATCGTCTCTCTCGATTCAGTCTGGGGTGCCTTACTTACCTTGACGTGGATCTTTGCCTATTGAGTCCCGACCGCAAAAGAATCTGAATAGCGGGGAAGTAAGAGGTTCGTCGCGGCTGCCAGTCCCAGCGCTGTTGCGAGGAGAGTCAGCAAAGAAGCGTAGGAACCAGTCGCATCGAATGCACGCCCCAGGATCACGGGACCGATGGCTCCAGCAGCCGCATAAAACGTCCAGGTGAGACCGTATAGAGTGGAAAAAGCGCGCAGCCCAAAATAGCGCGTCAGCAGGTACGGTGTAATGGCGGCTTCACCTCCGGCGCCGACTCCAATAAGCACAGCAGCAAGGCAGCCCGCAGGAAAACTAGCCGCCCGAGCGAGAAGAAAAATGCCCAGCGCCGTAATCAAGTTGATTCCAAGCGCAACGCGCGGCCCGAAAAATCGGTCCAGCAGCCATCCCACCACAATCCTGCCAAGCAGGCTTGATCCACCGAGTATGGACGCGCAGAGTGCTGCATTTCCGGCTGTGAGTCCTCGATCGGTCAGCAATGCCGACAGGTGAGTGATCGCTCCGTTCATGCTGATCGAACTCACAAAAAGAATGGCGGTGACAATCCAGAAGGCAGAAGAACGCAGGCCTTGCTGCCATGTCATTCCTGAATGGGCAACCGGAGCGGCCTTGTGCCCGACCACTCCACGCTCTCGGACGTAGCGCCAGCTGAGGGGCAGGCCGAGTAACAATGCAAAGCCGCCGAGAGACGCGTACGCTGCCCGCCAGCCAGACTGGCTGATGATGGATTGAGCAACGACTGGTAACATCATGGCGCCCAAACCCGCTCCGGCCATCACAAAGGCTAGGGCCATCCCCAAGCGTCGCCGAAACCAGGTGGAAATCGATCGCGAGTACGCCAGATGAGCTGCACCGTTCCCAACGACGCCCAGCGCGAAGCAAGTCACGTAAAACTGCCACAATCCGGAGTGCAACAGCGACAATGATGCGATGGCGCACCCGTATATCGTCATGCAGGTAAGAATGATGCGGCGCGGGCCATAGCGATCGATCCACCGGCCAAGCAATGGAGAAACGAGGCCCAAAGTGACGGCGGCGATGGCAAAGCCGCTTGAGATGGCCTCACGGCTCCAGCCGAATTCCGCAGCCAGCGGCTTTACAAACACGGAAAATGTATAAACGAATAGCGAACCGAAGCCCGCCATCACACCAAGACACGCCGCCAACACTACGCGCCAGCCGTAATAGTCGAGGTCGGATTCACTTGGGCCGGGCACGCTGTCCGCGCTTGGCGTCATCGCCGCGCTGACTTCGACACCTCCGGGTAAGGACTCGTCGCTCATTCGTTGATCTCTTGATCTCTTGATCTCTGCGCTTTTGCAGGAGTCGGATGATACACGAAGCGCTTGGCAAGCATCTCTAGCCCTCTTCTAGTATTGCCGCTGTTTGAGAATCGTTGGTAATCAGTACCGTTGAACGCGCTTATCGTTGCTAATCCCCTGATTGTCGGCAGTATTGAAGTTGAAGTTTCCGCGGTTTGGATGTCGGGCAAGCGAGAGGAATTCAATCTGTCACTCTGGTCAAGGTCAGGCTTTTGCACGGGTGAAGCTAGGTACATGATGGCCCTCCATCGGAGATTTCCGAATGGAGGGTTTTCATGCTCGAAGATTATTACGTTAAGCCTTCAACCGTCGACAGAGTCCGTAGTAGTTGGCTAGCTCCGCAAATAGAGAGCTACCTGGAATGGCTGCAAACACAAGGTTACTCTCGCCTTGTTGTGTATCGGCGCCTGCCGCTGCTTTTCATTTTGCCGCACGCAAGAAGGGTTGAAGAGATATCCATTTTTGCAAGGCTTATATAGAGGAGTTCGTATCGCTATGGCTGGAGCAGCACGCGGCCCAGGCAATGACAGCAGTTGCGGTACTGAAGCATGCGATTGATGCTGAGTGTGGCGTACGACAGATGCTCCAACTGGCCTCCAAGGAGCCAGTGACGCACAATCGCCGGCGTCTCCCGTTCCCATTGGAAGCAGCAGTTCCGGGGTTTGCTGAGTATTTGCGCAGCGAACGTGGATTCGCCGAAAGTACCATTCGGAACTACCGTCGTCACCTAAGTGAGTTTGCTCAGTACCTCAGTCAAACAGGCCTCACCTCGTTCAGCCAGTTGTCCCCGCCAGTTCTGGCCGCTTTCGTCGTGGAACACACGCCGAAAATGGCTCCGCGCACGCGCCTCGGTCTCTGCTGTCATTTGCGAGTGTTGTTGCGGTTCTGTCAAGCGAGGGAATCACAAGTCAGCGGAGCCGTGAGGACTCCACAGATATATCGCCTCGACGATGTGCCACGTTCCATTACCTGGGATGAAGTCCGACGTATGTTGGAAGCAGTGGAGCGAAGAACGATTCGAGGACGGCGGGACTACGCCATTTTGCTTCTGTTGGTGACCTGTGGCCTGCGCATGAGGTCGCAAGGCTGACTCTGGATGATGTTGACTGGAAGCGCGAACGACTTCAAGTCCTGGCGCGCAAGGCGGGGCACGCCACGGCCTATCATCCGGGCATGGCTGGGGCATGTCAGCTTAGAAACGACCTGCCGCTATGCGGAAATCACCCTGAGAGGAAAGATGGCCGCTGTTGCCGCCTGCCTTCCTCCCGTTACAACTTCGATACCATACGATCACGCCGAAGTGACGGATGGCGCAAAGATGAGGAACTCCTGAAATGGCTCAACTCGCTGTGATCGTTATGTGCCGTTCGGAACCCGGACCGCCCCGGCCCACGCGCCGACCGGCGCCCTCGGCCACAAAATCACTAACGACACAAAAGGCAACTAATGGTGAGCTCACCATTACCTGTCGGGGCCGGCACTGCCCAAAGTGTCAAGCCAACGCTCGCGACCGTTGGCTCGAAGCGCGTCGTCAGGAACTTCTCCCCACGCGCTACGTGCCGAGTGGCCAGCCCCCATTGCTGGGGGCCGGCCCTCTAAGAACCGGACTTGAAAGTTTCCCTTCATCCGGCTCGAGCATTCAATAACGCCCACCTGAAAAACGAGGACGCGGCTTTATTCCACATCAAATAAAACCTGCTCGATACAGGTCTGCGGCCAACTCACACGACGGTGGAGGAAAACCATCATCGTGTGGGAAGCTGCACCATCGGCTTGCGCCGCCGTCATTTGCTTTGCTTCCGACATCGGTTCCACAAATGTTATCGAGTTTGAACACCATCGCGAAGTCAGCTCCGTTTCTGGTGAGGTAATCTTGTCCCATCGAGGCGACGCAACCTCTATATGCCCGATTACAGGGCGGCATTCGCTTCCTCGCAATTCCGATACCCGCACCGCCATCGATCCGCCTTACGGTTGATCTTCCCCTTGCGGGGAGCGATACGGGCTTACCCTGTTCCGCGGAGATGACCACAAGAAGATAGTTTAGGTGCTCCCTATACGCCGGCAGTGTTGTGTGCCATGTCGACGGAACATGGAGCGTCGTACCCACTGCAAGAAGAGCGCAAAGCAGCTTCCGCTCCTTGAAGCTTACGACGCTTACAAGAGTTTGCATATGCTCACCATGCTATCTACACCCTAGTCCCACCTCCGCCTCGCTGCTAGCAGATGCACCATTGCCTCGCGGCTCCGATGCCACTCTTGCGAGTGGGGGTACATTGTCCGAGGGCTTCGAACGGTCTGTTGCCTCGCCGCTCTGTCTCCCGAGTAGCCGGACCCCATTACTGGGGCCCAGCCCTCTCAGAACCGTACTTAAGACTTTCGCCATATACGGCTCAAGCCCTTCGAACGCCCTTTTGGGGAAGACGCGGTTGAGGAATGGGAAAATGGAGGCGATGAACCTTGTCGCAGCACTCTGGGTGAAGAAGAACGCTGTTCGTGGCGCCTTTCGAGCCACCCATCACCAGGGGAAGGCGGTAGTGAAGCCTCCATCCGGTGAGGCGGGTGATTCTCTCGTGGCATACGGGGCAGCGTCCGTCTTGCTCGCGCCAGAGAAAGCGAAGAGTGGTCGTACCCCGAAATGAATCTCGCATATGGGCCCCTTCCCGGTCTGCGAAGTAGGTTTCATAGACGGGATCATACGGGTTGGCTTCGGCTTTGACTTTAACGTGTCTTGTAATGGGTGTGCGGGAGGCGGGAAACAGCCACACTTTCTGCGGTTTCCCCTCCTCATCGCTTGTTTCCCCAAAGAAGGTCCAGTTCCGCCCCCGGTGGAACGTAAAGTATTTCGCTTTGGTCCAACCGAGGTTTTTATCTGGGTGTCTTCTTCGCGCCCATCGCCACAAACACGAGAAGATGGCTGTATCGACGCGGTTAAAGGTACGCTTGCTGACCACGTGCCGATGATAGTTGGCCCAGCCCCGAACCTTGGGGTTGAGTTCCTCAATCAGATCGGCGGCAGACATGCCAAGCGCGGCTTTGATCGTGGTTCGGATGCCCGCCAAGAAAGTTTTGACGTTTTTCTTGGAGGGCTTAGTGAACAGTCTCCCGTTAGGGTAACGGCGCACATTTTGCCCGAGGAAATCAAAGCCTTTCTCCACTGTGATGACCGTCTTCGTAGGAGAAAGTTCGAGCCCTCGTTCTTGCAAAAATTGCATAACGATGGGTTTAACCTCTCCTTCCAGCAGTTCTTTCGTCCTGCCGGTGATAACGAAGTCGTCCAGCATAACGGATGAAATTCACAGAGGGACATAGACCTCCAAAGGACTTGAGAGCTCTTCCCGTTGGATACTTATCCTTCAGGATTCGCTCAAGTCCGTCCAACGCGCAATTAGCGAGCGCGGGGGAGATTATTCCACCCTGCGGGGTTCCGTCCGTTGTTTCATGGAGGACGTGTTTATCCATGTAACCCGCGGTTAGCCATTTTTCTAGAATGACTTTGTCCATGGGAATATGGCTCAAAAGCCAATCTTTGCTAATCGTGTCAAAACAGGCTTTGATGTCTCCCTCTAGAACCCACTGCGTGTTTGCGCTTCGCAGTGCAAGATAACACTGTTCAATCGCATCGGCGCAGGACCGTTGCTCACGAAACCCATACGAGTTTGGATCCGCAATGGTTTCACCAACGGGAGCGAGGGCGAGCAGATGTAGTGCTTGCATCGCTCTGTCCTTCATGGTGGGAATTCCGAGGGGGCGCATCGTTTTGCTGTCTGACTTTTTCGGGATGTAAACACGTCTGAGCGGTTGAGCTTGATAACCGTTCCGCTTCAGTGCATGGACTGCCCGTGCCTTCTTCTCCGGAGTGTCCCAGATTTCTCCGTCCACTCCTGGGGTTTGTTTGCCAGCATTTTCCGTCACTCGTCGAACGGCAAAAACTTTGCCGCTATACGAGCAGGTCAGCAGACGTTGCAAGGCTTTCACCTTGTTCCATCGGCCGGCCTTCCACGCCTGCACGATACGCACTTGAAGTCGTCGAACGTTACGGTTGACGGATTGCCAATCGATGGCCAACCATTCCGCCGCAGCGCCGGAGACCGCACCAACGGTTTGCACCGTCGTCATTTGCTTTGCCTCCTGAGTCGATTCCTCGAGTTCTCTCGTGTGAAGGACCAAGGAAACGTCTGCCCGCTTTCGCGTCCGGTGATGTTGTCGGTGTAGCTGACGCAACTGGTATCCACGTCGTTACAACGTGGCATTCGCTTCTTTTCCTTTCGCACTCCCGCAGCGCTGTGGATCCGCCTTGCGGCGTTTCTACCCTATGCAGGGAACGTTACGGGTATTACCCTGCTTCCGTCGGAGTGACTCGATACGTTAGGTGCTCTTAATACGCCGGCAGTGTTGGATTGCCCATGAGGGAGGACCTACGAGCCTCCCTACCCACTTGCAACAAGAGCGCTTAGCATCTTCCGCTCCTTCACGTTGACGACGCTTACGAGAGTTTGCTTATGCTCACCATAGTATCGACGCTAGCCCCGCTCCACGTTGATGCTGGCAGAGATATCGGTTCCTCACAGTTCCGATGCTAACCTTGCGGTTACGGGATTCATTGTCGGTGCGCTTTAGACAGTTTGTTGCCGCCCTGCCGTAGCACCTAGCGTACTGGCCATGGGAGACCAGGTCTGATCTATTTGTTTTCACCTCCTGTCAGACAATCATCTTCAACAGCCTGCAGTTCGCAGACGTAGGCTACGTTCGATGGGACGAACGGTCTGCTCCTTTCACCAGACATTCATCTCCGTAGCTGTTCAGGTCACAGCCATGTTGTCTTCACCCTGCCCCATGAACTGGCGCCACTCGCCTTGCAGAACAAGAAGATCCTGTACCATCTCTTGCTGCAAACCAGTGCCGAAACCCTCCTCGAAGTCGCTCCCCAACATCTCGGCGCCGAGATCGGCTTCTTCAGTGTGCTCCACACCTGGAATCAGAAACTCGAACATCACCCGCATGCCCATTGTGTGGTGCCCCCCGGCGGATTGTCGCTCGATCACTCCCGTTGGGTTCCATCGCACGCCCGCTTCTTTCTCCCCATCCCGGTGCCCCGAAAGGTTTTTCGCCGCGAGTTTGTCATCGCCCTGAAACGCAACTTCCGTCAGGGCAAGATTGGCTTCCATGGCACCCTGAAACCCCTGGCTCACCCCAAAGCCTTCTCCGCCTGGTTGCGAACCCTATACCGACACCACTGGCACGTCTACTCCAAACGCCCCTTCGGAGGAGCCGAACAAGCACTGTGCTATTTAGGCCGCTACACCCATCGTGTCACCATCTCCAATCCTCGACTCGTTTCTTTCGTCGATGACCAAGTTACCTTTCGCTGGCGCGACCGTGCTCATAACAATCAAGAAAAACTGCTGCCCCTATCCCTCGACGAGTTCCTCCGCCGCTTCCTGCTGCACCTACTCCCCCGAGGCTTCGTTCGCATCCGCCACTTCGGCTTCCTCGCCAACCGGCGGCGGGCAACTCTCCTGCCCCTCTGCTTTCAATTACTCGGCCCCATACCACAACCGCAGATAGAACCAACAGCATCCGCCGCCCAGCAACCCGGTCCTCTTTGCCGCTGTCCCAAATGCGGCGGGACAATGGTCATCATCCAGACCCTCACCGCCGCTCAGATCCTGCTCCGTTCTCCGCCTTTGTTCCTCCGTGCCGCATGAAACCAACTTCCAAAAACCGCAAATCTCGATCCGTTGCTTACAATCCATCCAAAAGCAGGTCCGGATGCCGGTCGTGGTAGCTGAGCCGCGGTCTGGTCTTGCGCCGCCGTCTTCGGGGTGAAAGGAAAGATTTCGGTTGACACTGCTCTGGGTCGTTTTATAATTATTCTCATCCGATAATTATGCGCCTCACCCATGAACAGTTCCGTGAGCTGGCCACGAAGCACGGTTTGGCGGTTACGCACCAGCGTCAAGTGGTCTATGAGGCTGTCGTCGCTTCCCACGGTCACTATTCTCCAGAAGACATTTACGCCGCGGTCCGGCGTCGCATTCCGTCCATTTCTCTCGCCACGGTCTACAACAATCTGCGGCTTTTCATCGAGTGTGGGTTGTTGCGTGAGGTCACTCCTCATGCGTCCACGTTGCGCGTGGACGGCAATCTCGAACCTCATCACCACCTGGTCTGCTCCCGCTGCAAATCGGTGCAGGATATCGAAGGAGAGTTCATCGATTTCAACCGGCTGACACGGCAACTGCCGGATGGCTTTGATCTGACGCAGCCGTTGATCGAGGTCTTTGGCCTCTGTCGCCGGTGCAGCGCCAAAAAGTAGTTTTTTTTACGCAGTACGCAGTCAAGACTCGAAGGACGAAAACATATGGAAAATACACTCGCGACTTCATCGGGGAGTGTTGTCCCCGAAGCTAAGGAAAAAAACACCGCAACCGAATCGAAGTGCCCAGTAGGGCACGGCGCTCGCAAATCCTACGCAAATGTTGATTGGTGGCCGAATCAGGTGAACCTCAAGGTTCTGCACCAGCATTCCCCGCTGTCCGATCCGATGGGTAAGGAGTTCAATTACGCGGAAGAGTTCAAGACGCTCGACCTGAATGCCGTGGTCAAAGACCTGCATGCCTTGATGACGGACTCGCAGGAGTGGTGGCCCGCCGACTTTGGCCACTATGGGCCACTTTTCATTCGTATGGCGTGGCACAGCGCGGGTACGTACCGCATCGGCGACGGACGCGGTGGGGCTGGAGCCGGTCAGCAGCGCTTCGCGCCGCTCAATAGCTGGCCCGACAACGTGAACCTCGACAAGGCGCGCCGGCTGCTGTGGCCGGTCAAGCAGAAGTATGGGAGGAAAATCTCCTGGGCCGACCTGATGATCCTCGCAGGCAACGTCGCCCTCGAGTCGATGGGCTTTAAGACGTTCGGTTTTGGCGGCGGGCGCGAGGACGTCTGGGAGCCCGAAGAGGAAATTTATTGGGGACACGAGGGCACGTGGCTGGCGGACGAGCGTTACTCCGGGGATCGTGACCTCGAGAATCCTCTCGGCGCGGTGCAAATGGGCCTGATTTACGTGAATCCGGAAGGGCCCAATGGAAAGCCCGATCCCATCGCTGCGGCACGGGATATCCGAGAGACTTTCGCCCGCATGGCGATGAACGACGAGGAAACAGTCGCACTCATTGCCGGCGGACATTCATTCGGCAAAACGCACGGCGCTGCCGTTCCCGCTCAATATGTGGGTAACGATCCAGAAGGTG
>Ga0187875_10002467_pt1 | contig 13632 bp, 6 predicted proteins | sample June2016WEW_17_1_2_FD_132978 | JGI IMG/M metagenome (GOLD analysis project Ga0187875, IMG submission 132978) | Peatland microbial communities from SPRUCE experiment site at the Marcell Experimental Forest, Minnesota, USA - June2016WEW_17_10 | ecosystem: Environmental > Terrestrial > Soil >... | reverse complement strand
GCAGCAGAGAGGTTCTCGATCAGGCCATTGCGGAGCAGCTCCCACAGATCACGGCAGACAACGCGCTGGCGTGGTTCAGGTTCTCCGGATATGGTGTACACCTATGAGGGATATGCTCTAGCCCCGAAGAACGAAGCACCCGATGAATGTGCAAAGGATCTCTGGAGACATTCTGTAATGTTCTTTGCGCAAGGGTGGGAACCCGCGAGCCTCGGCCGTGCGCCATTCATCACCCTACGCATACGTCACCTGGCCCAGGATCGCAGGCCGCGCCGCCCCCGTAGCCGCGGGCACATTGCCGGGCAGACGATGCCAGGTTTGCCAGGCCAGCAACGCAAAGGCCGCAGCCTCCTTGGCCTCTGCCGGCAAACCGAACTCCTCGCTGGCGGCCAGCTCGCAGCCCAGCGGCTCAAGCCGTTGCGCCAGCATGGCCATCAGCGTGTGGTTGCGCGCCCCGCCGCCGGAGACGATGTAATCCACTTTGCCTTTCATCCTCGGCTTGACGAACCGCTTGTAACTCCGCGCAATGGTCTCAGCGGTCAGCGCCGTGGCTGTGGCCAATGCATCTTCGGGTTTCCCGCTGTGCCGCCGGCAGCCGGCTAGAAACTTGGCAGCGTACTCGCGGCCAAACTGCTCCCGCCCCGCGGTGCGCGGCGGTTTCATCTGAAAGTAGGGATTGCGCAGCGCGGTCGCCAGCACCGGGGCGATGACTGCGCCCCCGGCGGCCAAGGCTCCGTTGCGATCGAAGGACTTGCCGAAGAGTTCCTGCGCCAGCGCGTCTATCACCATGTTGCCGGGTCCGGTATCGAAGGCCATCACCCGATCGGCCGCGGCTCCGGCGGGAAGCGCCGTCAGGTTGGCGATGCCGCCGAGGTTCTGCAGCACGCGCCCGCGCTTGGCGTCGGCGAACAGCACGTAATCCAGCAGCGGAACCAGCGGCGCGCCCTGGCCGCCGGCCAGCATATCCGCCGGACGGAAGTTCGAGACCACAGGAACGCCCAGCTCCGCGGCAATCGCCGCCGCTTCGCCCGCCTGCCAGGTGCAGGCAAAGCGCCGGCCTGCGTAGACCTGAGCGCGCGGCTGATGATAGAGCGTCTGCCCGTGGCAGCCGATCAGGTCCAGCTTCACGCTGTGCCGCTTCACCGTTTCGCGCGCCGCCTCGGCGTAAGCCAGCCCCAGCCGCCAGTTGAGCCGCGCCAACTCGGCCGTCGAGGTCGAGGCCGCGTTCATTGCCGCCAGCACCGCCCGCCGCAGCGCAGCCGGAAACGCGAAGCCCTCGTGCGCCAGCAATGTGAGTTTGGGCCGCGCCAGTCCACTCCGCGCCGTGCCCGCCACGATTCGCACCACAGCCACATCGATTCCATCGGCGGAGGTGCCGCTCATAATGCCCGCCACGGTCATGGTCTTCGCGCTCATGCGGGTTGAGCCTCCGCCGCGGGTCGCGCCTTCTCAACCGTCTCGCTGAAGCGCAGAATCCGCGCCCGCAACGCCTCGAACTGGCGCGCCGAAAGTGCCGCTGGAACCCCGCCCGCAAACAGCTTTGCCCGTTGTCGCGCTGTCTGCTCGGCACGCGCCATCAGCAGCCGCGAAAACGCCGCAGACCGCTCGCCCTCGGCTATTACCGCCTCATACGCTCTCAGAATCAGTTCCGGACTGTGGCAAATCTCCAGCAGATCCATCCCCGCCCAGATCGCCGCCACCGCTGCCTCTTCGATGGCCATGAACTTCAGAATGCCACCCATTTCCAGATCGTCGCTGAAGACGATTCCCCGATAGCCGATCCGCTTGCGCAGCACCACCGTAATCCAATAGGGCGAAACGCTCGCCGGCCGGTTCTTGCCGGGCGTATCGGGATAGGCGGCGTGGCTTACCATCACCATCGGCAACTCGCTGCGCAGCTCGCGATAGGGCGCCAGATCCTCTCGCCAAAGGTCGCCACCGCTGCGCCGGATCGCCGGAGTATCGAGGTGCGAATCCAGCGCGCCGCCGCCGAGCCCAGGGAAATGCTTCCCACAGCCCGCCACGCCGTGCTCGGCCAGCCCAGCCAGAAACGGGCGCGCATACTCCACCACTCCCGCCGCCGTCGCCGCCGCGGCCCGCGTGCCCATCACCTCGGCCGAGGCCGGCAGCGCCAGGTCCAGCACCGGCGCCAACGTCGTATTGAACCCGAAGGCCGTTGCCCCACGCGCAATCAACTCGCCTTGTTCGCGCGCCAGCTCGGTTTCCCCCGTCCGTTTGGCCGCCAGCGCCACATCCTGCGCGGAAGGCAAGGGCGCCAGCGCGTCGCGCAGCCGGTCCACCGTCCCGCCCTCCACATCCACGCAGCGAAAACTGTGTGCCGCGCACAGTGCCGTCGCCTCGCCGAGCAGCGCCCGCGTCTGCCGCGCATTCTCAATATTCCGCCGGAAAAGAATAATCCCCCCCGGCCTGACCAGCTTGAGCCATGCGCGCTCCAGATTCGTCAGCTCCGCGCCGCCGAGGCCCACCACCAGCAGGCTTCCCGCGGCGTGGCGCAAGTTCTTTTTCATCCCCACTCCCTCATTTCTTACTCCGGCCCTGACCCCTGATCTCTGATCCCTGACCCCTGCTTTTCATCCCTTCTCCTTCAACTCGCTTTGTAACTCTTCCAGCAGATTCAGCGCTTGCAGCGGCGTCAGCGAGTTTACGTCCGTAGCTTCAATGCGATCCACAATCCGCTGCGAGAGCGGCGTGAAGATGGTCAACTGCACCGGGTCGGCCGTCTCCACCTGGACGTTCGCCGCGGCGAACCGCTCCTGCTTCTCGTGCTGCCGCAGCACGCGCTTGGCCCGCTCGATCACCACCGAGGGCAGCCCCGCCAGCCGCGCCACTTCGATCCCATAACTCTTGCTGGCCGCGCCCGGCTCAATGTTATGCAGAAAAACGATCCCGCCCGCCGCCTCTTTCACGCCCACGCGCAGATTGCGCACGCGCGGCAGCTTCTCGGCCAGCATGGTCAGCTCATGATAGTGCGTTGCAAAGAGCGTCCTCGCGCCCGTCTCCGCGTGCAGATACTCGACCGTCGCCCACGCCAGGCTCAATCCGTCGAAGGTGGCCGTGCCACGCCCCATCTCGTCCAGCAGGATCAGTGACTTATTCGTCGCCGTATTCAGGATGGTGGCCGTCTCCGTCATTTCCACCATGAAGGTCGACCGCCCGCGCGCCACGTTGTCGCTGGCCCCGATGCGCGTATAGATGCGGTCCACCAGCCCGAAGCGCAAACTCTCCGCCGGAACGAAGCAGCCCATCTGCGCCATCAGCACTAACATAGCCGCCTGGCGAAGATAAGTACTTTTGCCGCCCATGTTAGGGCCAGTTATAAGCAACAAGCTCGGCCCATCTCCCGCCGCATTGAGATAAATATCGTTGGCAATGAACCGCCCCTCGCGCGTCTCCTCCATCCACTGCTCGATCACCGGATGCCGCCCTGCCACAGCTTCGATCACCGGCTCCTCGACGATCGTTGGCCGCGCATACCGCCGCAGCGCCGCGAGATGCGCGAAGTTAGCCAGCAGATCGGCCTCGGCAACCGACGCCGACGTCCGCCGAATCCGGCCCGCCGCCTCTAGCACCGCGCGCCGCAACTCGACGAAGATGCGCTTCTCGATTTCGATGGAGCGGTCGTGCGCGGTCAGTATCTTGCGCTCGTATTCCTTCAGCTCCGGGGTGGTGAACCGCTCGGCATTGACCAGCGTCTGCTTGCGCTCGTAATCCGCAGGAGCCAGCGCCATGTTAGCTTTGGTTATCTCGATGTAATACCCAAAGACCGAGTTATACCGGACCTTCAGCGAAGCTATGCCCGTCCGCTGGCGCTCCCGCTCCTCGATGGCCGCGATGGCCTGCCTTCCGGAGGTCGAGATCGTCCGCAGCTCGTCGAGTTCCGCATCCACGCCGGCCGCAATCGCGCCCCCGTCCACCAGGGTCAGCGGAGGCTCCTCGACCAGTGTCGCCTCAATTCGCGCCGTCACATCTTCAAGCGTATCCAGCCGCGCGGCCAGCTCCCGCCAATGCACCGCGCGCATGGCCAAGACCGCCGTCTTCAGCCCCGGCAGCCTGCTCAGACTGGCGGCCAGCGCCCGCACATCCCGCGGCCCCGCCGAATCCAGGCTGAGGCGCGCCAGCAGCCGCTCCAAATCCAGAATCCCGCTAAACACCCGCCGAATCTCCTCGCGCTTGAGCAGGTCTCCGTGCGCCTCCGCAACCGCCTCATAGCGAGCCTCCAGCGCGGCGGCGTCCACCAGCGGACGCAGAATCGTCGCCCGCAGCAGCCGCTTGCCCATCGGCGTCTGGCACGCATCGAGGGTGTGGAAGAGCGTCGCGCGGCTGTCCTGCCCCAGGAACAGCGGTTCCACGAGTTCCAGGTTGCGCACCGTCACCTGGTCCAGTTCCAGCGCCGTCGAGTGCTCCTCAAATTTGAGGCTGTCGATGTGCAGCGCCTCGATCTTCTGCGTGGTGCGCACATAGTGCAGCACCGCTCCTGCCGCAATCGCCGCCGCGTCATGCCCGACCAGCCCAAACCCCTCCAGCGAGCGCACATTTAGTTGCCGCGCCACCAGGGGCACGGCAAACTCCCTGCTCCACACCCAATCCGGAACTCGCGTCCGCGCCGGAATCCGATCAAGCTGCGCCGGCAGCTCGGCACTCTCCGCCAGCAGCACCTCGCTCGGCCCCGCCTTCACAATCTCGTCCACCGCCTGCTGGCGCGCCGTTGCCCCCTGAAACTCAGCCGTCCGAAACTCGCCCGTGGAAACGTCCAGCAGCGCCACGGCGCACACTAACCCGGCCTTTCTCCCGCCTATTCCCTCGGCGGAAAAGCCCGCTTCGGTGAAGGGTGCGGGCTTCGGCCCGTACGCCGATCCACTCGATTTGTCGCGGGTTTTAGCCCCTGCGGGAATGCTTTCGGGGCGCCAATCCGGACCGCTCTCAAACAGCGCCGCCAGAAAGTTGTTCTGCTCCTGAGCCAGCGCGGAGTCCAGAGCGGTCCCCGGCGTCAGCACCCGCGTCACCTCGCGCCGAACGATCTTCTTTGTGAGCTTGGGGTCCTCCATCTGGTCGCAGATGGCGATGCGGTAGCCCTTCCTCAGTAGCCGCGCCAGGTAGCTCTCCACCGCGTGATAGGGAACTCCGCACATGGGCTGGTTCCGTTCCCTGTCGCGCGCCGTCAGCGTCAACTGCAACTCGCGGCTCACCGTCACCGCGTCGTCGTAGAACAGCTCGTAGAAATCCCCCATCCTGAAGAACAGCAGCGCATCCGGATTCTCCCGCTTGGCCGCTGTCCACTGGCGCATGAACGGCGTCAACTCCGCCGCGGGTCTTTCGGCAGCGCGCGCGGGCTGCGCCGGCCCCTCCGAAGCGCTATCCGAAGGAGAAGACGGCGGAGCCGCGAATTGAATCTCGTCGCTGTTCACGTTGCCTTCAAGAGTATCGTGACGGGACGTGGAAGCGGTAGGCCGCTCTGCCCGCTGGAGGATAGGTTGCGCCGAATCGAAAAACGGCGGCATCTTGACAGCGGTATTCCCTAGACCTCGGTCATCAGCCGCGAGGGCAAGCTGGCGGCCGAGGCCATCGACACGCGCACCCAGCGCCAGTTGCTCAACATGCTGGCCCCGGCCGGCATCCAACCCTGACCTTGCTCGGAGTCCCAGGTTCCATCCACCGCGGCGGACGGGACCTGGGGCTCCCAAGATTGACAAGTCAACGGCGGCCTAGTTCGCGCTCGTCCCCCAGATGATTCCACGGCCGGGAGGGGCCAGGTATACCGTGCCGAAGGTGCGCATATCGCCGCAGATAGCGTTGATCCCGCCCCATTGATGAGCCGCGTCGTTGATCTGGAGCCAGGTTACTCCGCCATCGGTGGAGCGAAAGACTCCGTTCACTCCGCCGATCTGGCCGTCGAGATAAAGCGTGGGCTTGAGCGATCCGTTGGGCCCGGCGCCGAAGCCGAGACGAACCGCATCCTGGACTCCGCTCACGGCGGTCAGGCTGGGCGCGGCGGCGGTGCCGGTGTTGGAGTAGAGCGATACTCCCGCTAGCCAAAGATCGGCCTGCGCATCGGGCAGGATGACCAGAGTGCCGCCCGTGGGCAGGTTCGTTTGCAGGGTTGTCCAGGTCGCGCCCCCATCGGTACTCATGGTGAGAGTGCTGCCCGCATAGCCGTAGTAGACCCCCGGCGCTACCCGGTCGCTGACCACCTGCGCCTGTGCCGCGATTCCGGTTGAGGCGGTCCACGATGCGCCGCCGTTGGTCGAGCGCCAAACCGAGGCGGTGTTCAGCGGCGCCCAGACGATCGATGAGCCGTCGGGAGCGATGGCGATGCTGCCGCCGCCGGATGCGGCTCCATTGGTTGTGGAAGTCCAGGTGGGAGAGCCGCTGAAGGCCGTCCAGGTCAGGCCGCCATCGGTCGAGATCACACCCCACGGGGTATTCGAGGCCAAGGTCGACCCCGAGGCGGCGTTTCCTTGCGTGGCGCGCACCACGGTCGCAGGCGCGTTCTGCTCAAAGTCGATGGCGCTGGGCGTGGCCGATGGGTTGGTGTACATCTGTTGCGGCGGCGAGACGCTCAGATTCTGGTGGGCAAAGCCGTAGATGTCTCCCATGCCGCTCAGCAGCAGCGTCTTGCCCGAGGGCGGCGCCACCAGCAAGCCGGCATCGGTCTCTTCCAGGCCGCTGGCCCCGACGGTCCAGTTCACCACTCCGGTCGAACTGGCGCTGGGGTCCGCGACGGTCAGATTATCGGTCGTCCAGATGGTCTGGCCGGTTCCGTACATGGCGTGGTTGGAGTCGAAGGGATCGATCACAATCGATGTTGCCCAGTTGCCGGTTCCCACGTTGACCGGGGTTCCGTTGGCCTGCAGCGGAGTCGTCTCGCCGAAGGCCAACCAGGGCGACAGGCTGGCGTCATGGGTGGCCAGATTGGGTGACATCGACTTTCCGTTCTCGCTATTGACCGAGGAAACGTCGCGCCAGGTGGCTCCATCGTCGTTGCTGCGATAGATTACATCGCCGGTGGGGTAATACTGGTCGAGCGTGCCCAGCAACAGAACGCCGGCATGGCTGGGGTCAACGGCCAGGCCTCCGTATCCATTCGAATTGTTGATGGCGAGACTGCCGTTGGGCAGGGAAATCTGAGTCCAGGTTCCCGTGGTCCAGTTGCTGGCGGGGACGAACTTCCAGAGCTGGCTCGCGGTCATCGTGCCGGGTCCCGTCTGGTCGCCATAGAGAATGTAGATGGCCCCGCTCGGTCCCAGAACAGCGCGGAGCGGAGCCAGAGGCGTGGTCGCGGTTGCAAACGACGGCTGGCCCGTGACCGCGGTCCAGGTGCTGGAAGCGGAGCCTCCGTTGGTGGTGACGTAAAATCCCACGGGAGCGGAGCCCACGCCGGTTCCCGCCACGGCCGCATAGACCACCGGCGTGGCCGAGCCTGAGGAACCGCTGGACTGGATGGGCAGCACCGAAACCACGCCGCTTCCATTGGCCGTGGTTGTTACCGGCAGGCCGCTGGACTGCGCCCAGGCCAGGCCAGAGTTGGTGGAAAGCTGCAAGCCGGCCACGCGCGTGCCAAAGTACACAATGCCGGGCAGGTTGGGGTCCACGGCAATCCGCTCGCCGGTGTTGCGCCCATTGTCGTTCGAGCCGTTCTTGAACGGCAGTGCCACCGTAGTGAACGTGTTTCCCTGATCCGACGAGACCAGCATCGCGCCATTTCCGTCCCAGCCCGCCGTGGTTGGAGAGGCGTATTCGCCCACTGCCAGATAGAGTTTGTTGGGGTTGGTCGGATCCAGCCCGATGGCTTCGACGCCGATCTGCCACCAGTTGGTCGCCGTGGTCCAGTCCAGCAACGGCACCCACTGGCTGTCGCTCGGACCCCAGCGGTAAGCGCCGCCAATATCCGTGCGCGCGTACATCAGCCCCTTTTGCGTGGGGTGGAAGTAGAGTCCGGGCACGTAGCCGCCAGCCACAATCTTGACGTTGGTCCACGAGTAAGTGACCGAGGCCGACGAGTTCACCGTCAGGGGAACAGTCTTGGTGACAGTCAGGTAGTCGGCGGTATCGGTAGGCGTGAAAGTGGCCGAGAGGATGGTCGTTCCGCCAACCGACATCACCGTGCCGGCCGCCGGCGTATAAACGAAGCTGCCAGCCACGCTGGCCGAGGCATCGAGCTGCGTCGCGCTCAGAGCGGTTCCCGCGGAGACTGCGGCGGGCGTGTTCCAGGTGATGGTGGGCGCGGTCTTTCCGGCCGCGGTCACGGTGATCGTGACGGAATCCGAGGCCGAGTTGTAGTCGGTTGTATCCGTGGGTGTGAACGCGACGGAAAGAGTAGTGCTCCCCACAGTCGTAAGCACCGCGCCCGCAGCGGGCGTGTAGACTAAGGAGCCCGGCACGCTGGCCGTGGCATCCAGTTGCGTCGCGCTCAGAGCAGTGCCCGCCGGAACCGCCGCCGGAGTCGCCCAAGTGATGGTGGGGGTCGTCTTCGTTATCGGCGGAGTGGAAGACCCACCGCCTCCGCCTCCGCATCCGGTTGGCAGCGAAAAAAGCGAAAGGGAGGCGGCAAGGACCGGTGCGAAGAGGAATCGCATTTGTTGCGTCATGAGTTTCTCCTGAATGGGCCGGCGGTTGGCATGGTTCGATCTCTTCCCGCAACCAGGCCGCGCAATCGCATTCGAATCCACGGCTCGCGGCCGAGGACGCTTCTAAGGCGAGCATCCGGAAGCGTTGGTAACGATAGGATATGCCTTGAGGGTGGAAAAGAAAACCGGCGCGGCGAGGCAGCGGCCTGCTGGCCTTCGCCGGCGCAATCCCGCAAAGAATGCGTTGGCGCCGCCGATGTTCACTCGCGTCATTTTCGCGCTGTTCCCGCGCGGGAGTAGAATTGCCGGTGGTATCTCTATTGAAAATCGCAATGAGGAACTGCCGGGGCGCGCGGGAATCGTGCGGCCCTTGGCGGGAAAGATGGCGCGGGATTCAGGAGCCGCGCCGGGAGTTTCCATGTGCAAGGCAAATTCGACGGGAGACCGCAGTGAGCGGATGGGGCGCATCGACATGAACATTTTGCGGAGGAGTACAGCGGCTTGGATCGGAATCGGGTTGAGCCTGGGATTGGCAGCCTGCGGCGGAGGCGGAGGCGGTGGCGGCAATTCCACGTCTCCGCCGCCCCCAACCGTCTACGTGCTCACTGTGAACTCGGTTAGCCCTGCCAGCGGCGTCGCCATCACTGTCTCCCCCGCCGACAACAACGGCACGACAAGCGGAAAGACGAGCTTCACGCTTTCGTACAACTCGGGATCGTCCGTCACCCTGACCGCTCCCGCCACCTCGGGCGTCAATAATTTCTCTTCGTGGAGCGGATGCACCACAGCCAGCACCGTAACCTGCAGCGTGACGATGAACGCCGGTACGACGGTCACCGCCAACTACGTTGCACCGCCGATCACGGTCACCCCGAATACCGCGATTATCGGAACCCAGGTGCAGTTCGCGGCTTCAATCTCAGGCACGGCCACGACGGCGGTGACCTGGTCGGTGGCCCCGCCCTCAGGCAGCACCCTGAGCGCGGGCGATATCAGCGCTACCGGCCTCTACACCACGCCGTACCCTGCGCCGACAACCGTCACGGTGACGGCCACCAGCACCCAGAACACGGCGCAGACCGGCAGCGTGACCGTAACCCTGAGCCCGCCGGCTACGGCCGCCGGTCCGGCGCTGAGTGTGAATGTGGGCGCGCCGGGCAACCCCATCAGCCCGCTCATTTATGGCATGAACGCGTATCTGCTCCACAATACCGCGGCTGACGTGACCGCGGTGGCGCCAACCGGCATCACCATCGATCGCTGGGGCGGAGACGGCACCTCGCGTTACAACTACCTGTTGGACGTCTCCAGTTCCGCAAGCGACTGGTTCTTTGAGAACCAGATTGGCAGCAGCGGAGATGGGTGGCCCGCGGTGACCGGGGTCAAGGGATTCGACAACCTCGTCCAGAACAACGCCGCCAACGGCATCGTGACTTTGGGCACGGTGCCCGTCCTCGGCTGGGTGGCCAAGGACGCGACCTCCTGCAGTTTCCCCAAGACGACCTACCCCAATCAGCTTGCCGTAGAGGATGTAAATGGCACGTACTACGCCTTCGACCCCAATAGCGGCGTGTGCGGCGCTGGCGTTTACCCCGACGGCGTTAGTGCCTGCTCAAGCTCGGGTGGTTGCGACATCCCCAGCGATCCTACCGTGACCAGCATCGCGGAGCCTCCTCCCGCGGCGCCGGCGGCCTCTGCGGCAACCTTGTCGTGGGCGGAGGGCACTTGGCCGGGGGGCTGGGTCAGTTACTTGGTGAACAAGTTCGGCCAAGGAAACCCGGCTACCGGAACGGGCCAAGGCGTAGCCATCTACGACCTCGACAATGAACCCAGTTGGTGGGACGCTGTGCATCGCGACGTGCATCCCGTGCCCTTCACCTATGACGAAGCGACAAACGGCGGCATCGGCACTGCCCTGGCCATAAAGAAGGTCGATCCGACCGCCGAGGTGAGCGGACCGGTTATGGATTACTGGTGGGATTACTTCTACTCCAAAAAGGACGTCGAATCCGGATGGAGCGCAGGCGGCTGCGGTCAGCCGTGGAGCAATCCGGTCGATCGCAAGGCGCACAGCGGCATTCCGTTCATCGAGTATTACTTGCAACAATTCGCGGCGGCTCAATCCACATACGGCGTGCGGCTGCTGGATTACCTGGACCTGCACACCTATTTTGCGGCCGAGTATCCCACCGGCAGCGGCAACGGCGTCGCCTTTGCGGCCGCGGGAGACACCGGAGCGCAACAGGCGCGGCTCGACTCGACGCGCGTCTTCTGGGATCCGACCTATACCGATGCCAGCAAGCAGTTCCCGCAGCCGAATTACATCACCGACTCGAACTACACCTCGAGTTGCTCGCCCCCGCAGCAGGCTCCACAGCTGATTTCGATGATGAAGAATTGGGTCGCGGCCGACTACCCCGGCACTAAAACGGCTATCGACGAATATAACTTTGGCGGAATGGAGTCCATCAACGGCGCGCTGGCGCAGGCCGACATCCTGGGCATCTTCGGGCGCGAAGGCCTCGATCTGGCCACCATGTGGCCGACGACCAATCCCTCCAAGCAGATTCCCGGTATGATGGCGTTCCAGATCTACCGCAACTACGACGGGGCAAACTCCACATTCGGCGACACCGTTCTGCCTTCGACCAGCGCCAACCAGGGCCAGCTTTCGGTCTACGGAGCCGTCCATACCTCCGGCGCCGCGACTGGCAAAGTGACCGTAATGGTGATCAACAAGACCTATGGCAGCCTGACCAGCACGGTGTCCCTCACGGGCCTGTCGTCCACCGTGACCACCGCGCAGGCCTACCTTTACAGCAACGCTAACCTGGCCGCCATTGTCGCGCAACCGGCAGTGACGGTAACGCCGGGAACGGGAGGCGCGGCCAGCACCATCGCCAACTACAGCTTCCCGGCACAGTCGATCACTCTCTTCGTCGTGCCATAGGACATTCTGCGCAATCCGTGCTTTGAGCCATCCCACCCTAGCCGCAACAGCAAGGACGCGGCGAGGGTAGGGCACCCAATATGTGCGAGAGCCGGCCGGGGCGATACAATTCAAAGGAATCTGTGCCGTAAAAGAGATTCCAGTTCATAGCCTGAGGCCCTGAATGCCGTTTCGTCTCTTCTCGCTAATCGCACTGCTGTGCCTTTCGTCCGCCCTGCAAGCCCAATCGGAGCCCCGAACGCGCTACCAGATATTCGGCGGCTATTCTTTCCTCTCCAACTCCCTGGATGGAGTCACTGGATCCCACCAGCCGCTGAACGGATGGGATGCCGCTGTGGCCTTTCCGTCCTGGCACAGCCTGCGCTTCAAGATCGACGTTGCGGGATACCGCGGGACCAACCTGGGCGCGCCGCAACACCCCTACTTCATCCTGGGTGGCGGCCAATACACCTGGCGATTCGGCAGAGAATCCGTTTTTGTGGAAGGATTGGCGGGAACCGGCGGCGCGAACCAGACCTGGGCGGCAAACAATGCACAGGGCCAAACCGCTTCGTTTGCATCGCTCATCGGCGGCGGCCTGGATACACCGCTCACGCGGCGCATCGCCTTCCGTGTGGAAGGCGGCTACCAGTACTCCTACTTTGCCCTCGAGCAGCCATTATCGTTAGTCCCATACCGGATACCCGGCCTGCCCAACAACTTCGGCCGCATCTCCAGCGGATTGGTCTGGCAGTTCTAGCGGCCTTGTGCTGGCTCAGTTGAACTAGATGGCTGGCGCCAGGGAACACCTGCAAAGGGCAATCGCCCTGGGACACCCCGATTCGGAGGTCAAAGAAAGCTTGGCCAAAGTTCTGCAAGCGCTTGGCGCTGCGAAGTAAGCTATGCGGGAGCGCTCCCGCACCTATCCTTCCGCTTCCTTGGCCAGCAACCGCTCCATGAACTTGGTGTCGAAATCGCCGGCGCGAAAGGCGGGATCGGCAAGGATCGCTTGATGCATCGAGATCGAGGTCTCGATGCCCTGGACCACGAACTGGCTGAGCGCCCGCTCCATCTTGGCGATGGCCTCCGCGCGGTCGACTCCGTATACGATGAGCTTGGCGATCAGCGAATCGTAATACGGCGGCACCACGCTCTCGGCATACTGCGCCGTATCCACGCGCACGCCGTTCCCGCCGGGAACATTGAAGGCGGTGATCTTGCCCGCCGAAGGAGTGAACTTGGTGGGATGCTCGGCGTTGATGCGGCACTCAATGGCGTGGCCGCGGATCTCGAGTTTCGCGGGCAGAATGGCGTCCAGCCGCTCTCCGGCGGCGATGCGCAACTGCGCCTTGACCAGATCGACGCCGGTGATGGCCTCGGTAACCGGGTGCTCCACCTGGATGCGTGTATTCATCTCGATGAAGTAGAGTTGCTTGTCCTCGTCCATCAAGAACTCGACGGTGCCCGCGTTCTGGTAGCCGATGTCGGCCAGGCAGCGGCACAGCGTGCGGCCCAGTTCCTCGCGGAGCCTGGGCGTCATCTGCAGCGATGGAGCCTCTTCGACGAGCTTCTGATGGCGGCGCTGGATGGAACACTCGCGCTCGAAGAGCGTGGCCACGTTGCCATGCTCGTCGGCCAGCACCTGGAACTCGATGTGCCGGGGCTGCTCGATGAACTTCTCCAGGTACAGCTCGCCGTTGCCAAAGGCGTTGGCCGCCTCGCTGCTTGCCGCGTGGAAGAGATTGGGTAGTTCGTTCGCGGCGCGCACAATTCTCATACCGCGCCCGCCCCCGCCGGCCGTGGCCTTCAGGATCACTGGATAGCCCACCGCCTTGGCGCATTTCCCTGCATCCGCGGCCGTGGCAATCACGCCGTCGGAGCCGGGCAGAATGGGCACTTTGGCCTTCTTCATCGCCTGGCGCGCCTTTTCCTTCTCCCCCATCAGCCGGGTCACCTCGGGCGGAGGGCCGATGAACTTGATGTTCGAGGCGCGGCAGACTTCGGCGAAGCTGGCGTTCTCGCTCAGCAGGCCGTAGCCGGGATGAATGGCGTCCACATCGGCGATTTCGGCGGCGGAGATCACAGCGGGCACGTTGAGATAGCTTTCGGCCAGGCGCG
>Ga0187875_10002466_pt1 | contig 13639 bp, 10 predicted proteins | sample June2016WEW_17_1_2_FD_132978 | JGI IMG/M metagenome (GOLD analysis project Ga0187875, IMG submission 132978) | Peatland microbial communities from SPRUCE experiment site at the Marcell Experimental Forest, Minnesota, USA - June2016WEW_17_10 | ecosystem: Environmental > Terrestrial > Soil >... | reverse complement strand
TCAAGTGAGCCGAATGATCGGATCGTAGCTATGGCCGCACCACCTTGCCGCCTTTCATGACAAAACTCACGCGCTCGACCACGGTGATGTCGTCGAGCGGATTGCCGGGGACGGCGATGACGTCGGCGAAGTAGCCGGGCTTGAGTTCGCCAATCTGGCCTTCCCATCCGAGAAGCTTTGCACCATTTATCATGTCGGCCTGGAGGACGGCCAGAGGTTTCATGCCGTAGCGAACCATCAGCTCCAGCTCGACGGCCTGCGTGCCGTGGGGGAAGGGGCCTACGTCGGAGCCCACGGCGAAGGGAATGCCGGCGGAGACCTGGCGCTTGAACTCGCGGATCTTGTAGTCGAGCAAGGCGCCCTCGCGCGCGGCCTCGGTGGCCGTATTGCGGTTGCGGGCAAAGTACTCGAAGATGGCGAAGGTGGGGACGGCGGGAATGTGCTTTTCGCGCATCAGGCGCATGGTCTCGTCGCTGAGCTGGGTGGCGTGGTCGATGGAGGCAACGCCTGCCTGGGCGGCGTAGAGCGTTCCTGGCTCGCCCATGGCGTGGACGGCGACGCGCGTGCCCAAGCGGCCGGCTTCATTGACGGCGGCGGCCAGTTGCGCCTCAGTGTACTGGTAAGGGGTGTGCAGGACGCCGTCGATGAGCGTGTCGGGGCCGGTCTCGTAGATCTTGGCGAAGTCCGAGCCCTCCTTGTGCTGGGCGCGGATGACTTCGACGAGCTGGTCGGCGGAGTTGGCGTAGTCGGCGTTGGAGAGGACGCGCTGGGCGGGGTTGAAGCCGATGGCGTCCTCGTGTCCGCCGAGGAGGTCGATGGCGTTGCCGCTGATGCGCAGGCGCGGCCCAGGGATGAAGCCCTGATTGATGGCGTCGCGGACGGCGGTGTCGGCGGAGCCGGCGCCTTCAGTGCCCATGTCGCGCTCGGCGGTGTACCCGGCGAGGAGGTCGGCTTTGGCGGCTTCAGCGGCGAGAAGGGTGCGCCAGGGAACGGATTCCTGGACGGTTTGCAGGTCTTCGGCGCCGGGGTGCAGAAAGAGATGCACGTGAGCGTCGATGAGGCCGGGGAGTAGGGTGGTGTCGCCGAGGTCGATGACGCGGGCTCCTTGCGGATGCTCGACGGACGTGCCGACGGCAAGGATGCGCTCGCCTTGGATTAGAATTTCGCCGGGCTGGAGCAGAGTTCCGGTATCGATTTGCAAAAGACGGGCGGCGTGAAGCACGATGGGCGCGGCGCTGGGCTGCTGGGCGGCGGCGGCGAGAGAGAGGGCGGCAGCACAGATGGTCAGGACGAAGTTGTGTAATCGAAATAGACGCATGGATAAAACTATGCCGCATCCGGGCGGAATTGTCGATGGGCGTGTGGAATCTCTACGCAAGTCTTGCTGTCGAGCAATCATTCCCTCAAGGGCTAAAGCCCGACATATATTTTGTTGTGTTTGCGGCACGACTAAAGCCACCCCATCGACGAAGACCTGTCGATGGGGACCCCGGCGAAGTCGTGCCCTGACACTTTTTGCTCCTCCGTTTGCATTTATTCGCAAACGGTAAAGCCGTATCCATTCAAATCAGGTTAAAGAAATAGCTTCTAAGAACATGACAAAAAACCGGTAATTCGCTCTAAAATGGTGAGACCGATTGGACGGTGAAATTATGCGGCATTCCAAGTTTGCGGGCGGAGTTATTGTTGGGTTATTGATTTTTAGCGGCGTAGTATTTTCCGGTGCACAGACGGTGGCGGCGCCTGCCACAACGGTGCTGACGGTGGTGGATGAAGATGGAGTAATCGTAGCAGGCGCGCAGGTGGCGATTGAGGAGCCGGGCCAGAGCCAGATTCGTTTTGCGACGGACTATGCCGGGCATGTTACGTATCTTTTAAAGGGAACGCAGCCCTACCTGCTGCGCATTGCAAAGCCCGGATATTATGAGACGGTTGCCTCCCAGACCGATCCGCTGATTCACGAAATCCGAGTGGTGCTGAATCACGAGCAGATGGTGCAGGAGCAGGTGAGCGTAACGGCCTCGGCACCGGGCATCGATACGGAACAGATTTCCGACGAAATCACCATGGATCTGCCGGCGATTATCAATGTGCCTTACCCGACCTCGCGCGACATCCGCAACCTGCTGCCGTTTTATCCCGGAGTGGTTCAGGATGCGACGGGGCAAGTGCATGTGTCCGGATCAGAGACGTGGGCGACCCTGGATATGCTGGATGGGTTCGACATTCGCTCGCCGATGAGCGGGATTCTTGCCCTGCGTGTGAGCGCCGACGCGGTTCGCTCCATCGTCAAGGAGTCAACGCGCTACCCGGTGGAGTATGGCAGAAGCACCGGCGGAGTGGTGGCGTTCTACACCGGAATGGGCGACAATACATTCCGCTTCAACGCGACGAATTTTTTCCCCTCGTATAGAAGCAACAACGGAATTCGCTTTGACAAGTTTGTGCCGAGGGTTACGTTTTCCGGGCCGCTGGTGCGCAACCGGGCGTGGTTTTTCGACGGGGTGGAGACGGAATACGACAATATCTACATTTCGGAACTGCCCGAGGGCGCCGACAGCGACCACCTTATCCGGGGAAGCAACCTGATCAAGTTTCAGGCGAATGCGACGCCGGCCAACATATTGTCGGGCGGGCTGCTATACAACATTTATCATTCGCCCTACGACGGCATCTCGACGCTGGTTCCGCAGCCAAGCACCACCGACAGAAATACAATTGCCTGGCTGCCGTATCTTCGCGATCAACAGAGCTTCCACAAGGGCGCGCTGCTTGACATGGGGCTGGGCGTAACGCGCATCAGCGACGGATATGAGCCGCATGGGAACACGCAGTTTGAAATCACCCCGGAGATTTCCGAGGGCAGTTACTTTGAGAATGAGACCGGCCACTCGCAGCGCATTGAGGGGAACGCGGCGCTTTATCTTCCACAGCAACATTGGGCGGGAAAGCACGACCTGAAACTTGGCGTCGATGTGGACCACATCGGCTATGGCGAGAGGGTTACACGCGCGCCGGTGGAGTATCTGCGCGAGGATGGAACGCTGCTGCGGAGCAGTAGTTTTCCCGCGACAGCGCCGTTTACCCGCAATAACGTGGAAGCCGGCGTATACGTGCAGGATCGATGGACGCCGCGCAGCGGGCTATTGGTTGAACCGGGCTTGCGCTTCGATTGGGACGAGATTATCCGCAGCCCGCTTGTCTCCCCGCGATTGGCCGTGAGCTATTCGCCCGCCGCGGCCAAAGGCAAGACAAAAATATCCGCGGGCATCGGGCTTTATTACGAGCACACGCAACTGGAGTACCTGGCGCGCGCACTGGCCGGTATTCGCTACGACACTTATTACGAAACTGATGGCGTTACTCCGACGGGCGCGCCAGTAGAGACGACCTTTACAGCCAACTACGGATCACTGCACGAGGCGCGGGCAGTGAACTGGAGCGCGGAATTGGAACAACGGTTACCGGGTTCCGTTTATGTCAAAGTGAATTATCTACACAAGCGCGTGACGGATGAGTTCAATTATGTCAACCAAAATACTTCGAATTCACTTTACGGGAATTATGTGCTGACGAATGACAGGCGGGATAGCGACCATTCGACCGAGATTGAAGCACGGCGCACCTTTGCCGGCGGGTACACGCTCTTTGCCGCTTATACTCGTTCCTCCGCGCAGACGAATGCCGCCATCGATTATGTGCCGACGCTCTCGATGCTCGGCCCCCAGCAAAGCGGCCCATTGGGATGGGATACGCCGAACCGGGTTATTTCATGGGGATGGCTGCCGATTCCGGCGCCGCAACTCAAAAAGCGCTGGGACTTTGTTTACACCGTTGATTGGCGTACGGGTTTCCCATTTACATCGGTAGATGACAATTCCCAGGTAGTGGGTGCGGCTGGTTCACAGCGCTTTCCGAATTACGTTGCGTTGAGTCCGGGGCTGGAATGGCGCTTTCACTTTCGCAGATATTACTTTGGGCTGCGCGGGGTGATGGAAAACATGACTAACAGCAACGATCCGCTGGTGGTGAACAACGTGGTGGATTCGCCGCAGTATGGAAGTTTCACCGAGTATCTGGGGAGAGTTTTCACGGCACGGCTGCGGCTGATCAGCACAAAAAAATAGCCGCAAGTTGTCCCACTCTAGAGCATTTTTACAGATGGTGTAGAGTGCTGCGTGGACCGGGAGGTCCACGCTACAGCCGGCCGGGAGGCCAGCGCAACATAAGATCGACTCTACACTCCAACAATTACGAAATTATGCGATCACGGTACTAGTACGCGGGAATTCCGGTGAGGTGGTGGCCGATGATGAGGGTGTGAATGTCGTGTGTGCCCTCGTAGGTGATGACCGATTCCAGGTTCATCATGTGGCGCATGATGGGGTAGTCGTCGGTGATGCCGTTGGCTCCCAGAATGTCGCGCGAGATACGCGCGCACTCAAGGGCCATCCACACATTGTTGCGCTTGGCCATGGAGATGTGATGGTGCTCCGCCTTGCCGGCATCTTTGAGGCGGCCGACCTGGAGCGAAAGCATCTGCGCCTTGCAGATTTCATTGGCCATCCAGACCAGCTTTTGCTGGACGATTTGATGGCTGGCAATGGGCTGGTTGCGGAACTGCTTGCGGAATTTGGCGTACTGCAGGGCGGTGTCGTAGCAGTCCATGGCCGCACCGATGGCGCCCCAACTGATGCCGTAGCGAGCCTGATTAAGGCACATGAAGGCGCTCTTGATGCCCACCGCGCCAGGCATGATGGCCGTGAGAGGCACATGCACGTCCTGTAGCGAAAGGCCGCTGGTGTGGGAGGCGCGCAAGCTCCACTTTCCGTGAACATCGTAGGCGGTGAAGCCGGGGCGATTGGTCTCCACCAGGAAACCGCGGATCTTGCCGCCTTCATCCTCATTCTTGGCAAAGACAACGGCTACGTCGGAGATGGTTCCGGAGGTGATCCACAACTTTTCGCCGTTGAGGATGTACTCGTTGCCCACCTTGCGGGCGGTGGTGGTCATGGCTCCTGGATTGGAGCCTGCGCCGGGCTCGGTGAGGCCGAAGCAGCCGAGCTTTTCGCCGCTGGCGAGCTTGGGGAGCCAGGTGTTTTTTTGCTCGTCGGAGCCGAAGGTGTAGATGGGGTACATGACCAGGCCGGATTGCACGCTGACAAAGCTGCGCACACCAGAGTCGCCGCGCTCCAGCTCCTGCATGACCAGGCCGTACTCGACGTTATTCATGCCGGCGCATCCGTAGCCCTCGAGGTTGGCGCCGTAAAAGCCCAGCTCACCCATGATGGGGACCAACTCGCGCGGAAAACGCTCGGTGCGGAAGCATTCCTCGATAATGGGGATTAGGTTGTCCTCGACAAAGTCGCGAGCGGTTTTGCGGACGAGCAGTTCGTCCTCGCTGAAGCTGGAGTCGAGGTTGATAAGATCGAAGCCCTGAAATTTGAAGCCCATGATTAACCTGCCATTCTGTTGAAATCATTCAAAACAGACGATTTTAACAGACAGGGAGAAGGGCAGGGAACAGGGACTAGGGACTAGGGACTAGGGAATAGAAACCACTACCTTACTCCAGGAACTCGCGGACGAAGGGGTTTTCGCTGCTGACCAGCTCGTGAAGGGAGCCATCGAAGATGAGGCGGCCTTCTTCGAGCATGAGGAAGGTGGTGGAGGGGTCGGTTTCGCCTTTGGGGAAGGGAACCATGCAGCCCTGTTGTGGGTCGAAGCGGTTGTTGCAGAGCAGGAAGGCGTCCTGGATGCGGTGGGTGACCATGATCGAAGGCGTGTGGGCGACGTCGCGCTCCTTGACGATCAATTCAATGATGGTGGTGGAGGTGAGTGGATCGAGGCCACCAGTGGGCGAGTCATAAAGCAAAAACTCTGGCTGGCGGATGAAGGCTCTGGCGATGGCCACGCGGCGGCGCATTCCGCCCGAGAGGCTGGAAGGAAACAGGTCGAAGGTCTCCTCCAATTCAACAAAGCGCAGAGCATCGCGGACGCGGCGATCGATTTCGTCGTCGGGAACCCGCTCCTGAATGAGTTGGTAGGCGACATTGTCGCGGACGGTGAGCGAATCAAAGAGCGCGCCCTCCTGGAAGACCATGCCGGTGCGGGTGCGCAAAGGGAAGAGCTGCTGCTCGGGCATGTGGGAGATCTCTTCGCCGAAGAGCAGGATGCTGCCCTCATCGGGACGCAGCAGGCCGTTGGCGAGCTTGAGCAGTACGCTCTTGCCTACGCCCGCCGGGCCAAGCAGGATGCGAGTCTCTCCGGGGGCAACGGAGAAGCTTATGTCTTCGAGCACAGGCGGACCATCGAATGCGATGGAGACGTTGCGAAAGACCACCACCGGGCTGGCATCCGTCGCCGGACCGTAGAGATGGAGGCCGGGTTGGGCAGATAGGGCAGGGTCGCTCATAGGGGAGGAATAAGGGTAAGCAGGACCTGGGTGAGGAGGAAGTCGACAAAGATGATGAGCACGGAAGACCAGACGACGGCCTGAATGGTGGAACGGCCCACGCCCTGTGTTCCTCCTGTGGTTCTCATGCCGTAGAAGCAGCCGATGGAACTGAGGATGTAGCCGAAGAAGAGCGGCTTGACCAGCCCCTGAATGATGTCGGGGTAGTGGAGGTACTCCCAGGCCTTGTCCAGGTACTGGGTGCCGTTCTGGTGATTCATGAAGACGGTGACCAGGCCGCCGCCGGCGATGCCACAGGCGTCGGAGACGATGGTGAGAAAGAAGAGCATGCAGATGGTGGCAGCAATGCGCGGAGTGACCAGTTTACGCATGGGGTCCACGCCCAGTGCGCGCATGGCGTCGATCTGCTCGGTGACCACCATGGAGCCGAGTTCGCTGGCCATGGAGCTGGCGTTGCGTCCACTGACCATGACGCCGGTGAGAATCGGACCCAGCTCGCGGATCATGGTGAGCGAGACAAACTCGCCGGTGATGGCTGTGGCACCGAACTGAGCCAGAGTAGCAGAGGATTGCAGCGCCAGCACACCTCCGGTGGAGAGTCCTGTGAGTATCACGATGGACAAAGAGCCGAAGCCGATGATGTCGGACTGGATGAGGAATTCCGGCCAGTAAATAGGCGGGCGATAGAGGTTGGAAAAAGCACGCGCGGCAAACAGGGAGTAGTCCTGCACAGTGAGGACCAGGTTCTTGGCGGTTTTTTCGATGATAGATATCGCCATGGCGTTTATCTGCCTGAGGGATAAATTGTAGTGCTGCTCTCCTCGACAGAATAGCGCATGGGGGAGGGAAAGGGTTAGGAATGGGAAAAAATGGGCGGCAAGGGTGATACCCCTGCCGCCGCCCGTCCCTGGGTTGTCTTGTAGATAACGCAATTCGTGCTAACCCTTTACTGCAAGAGCTTGGTCACTTCCTGCTCGACACTGTTAGCTTGCGCTAATGCTGCAATGCCGGTCTGGCTGAGGATCTCGTACTTGGACATGTTGGAGGTCGCCGAGGCATAATCGGTGGCCTGAATCGCGTTCTGCGCCGAGACCACATTCTCCTGCTGGGTGCTCATCACCTGGCTGAGGGAGTTGAGGGTATTGATCTGGGCGCCGATGTAACCGTCCATCGCGGCTACGTCGGTGATGGCTACGTTCAGATCGTTCAACGCGGTCTGGGCATCGGTTTGGTTCAACAGGTCGGTGCTGCTGAGTGACTCGCCTGAACTGTCAGAGTAGCCCATCGTTGCGATTCCACCCGTGCCGGTTGGGTCTGCGGTGAAGGTCGAGGAAGCCACTTGAGCGGTTGCGAGATCCGCAATTCCATTAGCTCCGATGGCGGGTGTTGACACTCCGACGGAGTAGAATGCAGCCGCCGCAGTGTAGGTTGGAGTGTCGGTGGCGGTGGCGGTGACGTCGGTGAGACTGGCGGCGGTGATGCTCGCCTTGGAGCTTGCCGACGTAAACGTATCGCTTCCGGTCCCCGCACCGCTGTATACGGCCGTGATTCCCCAGCCCGCGCCGTTGATCGTACCGGCTATGTCTGCCAGGGTATCCCATCCGGCCCCGCCGAGGGCTTGTGTGTGGGTGTGGCCGGAACTGTCCGTGATAGTGAGTGTGCCATTGAGAGTATCACCCACCGTTACCTCGCCGGCGTTTAATGCCAAAACACCGACAGCGCCAGGAGTGGTACCGTTCCCTACACCCGCATCCGGCCCGGTGATCAGAATACCGGTGTCGGCGGAGTGGCCCGCGGCGACAGCCTGGGCTCCGGCCTGTGCCGCCGTGGTGAAGCTTGCGGTAATGCCCAGGTTCGCAGCGTTGATGGCGTTTATCATTCCCTGGGCCGTGTCGGCGAAGCCGGTGGCGCCGCCAGCGGTAATGGTTGCGGTTTGCTGAGAAACAGCCCCGTTCGCCCCCGTCGCCATGTAGTGAACGGTCAACGTGGAGGTGGCGTTGTGCAAGGCATCGCCCGCTGTCGCATTCGTGCCGCCACTCGACAGGTCGACGAACACATTGCCTTCGCCGCTGTTGTAATCCATCGCGCCGTTGGTGTCGCCCACGCTCGACTCTGAGAGCGCACGGATATTCAAATCGTCTACCGACGAGCCCGCCGTCGAGGAGTCGCCGGTGTAGATGGCGACCTCGGTACCGTTGAATACCTGCTCCTGGTTGTATGTAGTAGTCGATCCGATGTTGTTGATCTCGGCCAGAATCGACTGGTACTCCTGGTTGGCGGCGCTCTCCTGGGTGGAGTTGAGTGTGCCGTTGGAGGCTTCTGTAGCCAGCGTAATGGCGCGGTCCAGCAGACTCGTCACCTGTGAGAGGGCGCCATCGGCCACCTGGAGCAACCCCACTCCCTCCGTGGCATTGGTTCCCGACTGGGTCAGGGCAGCCGAGTTAGCGCCCAGTCCATTCACCAGCGAAAGACCCGCGGCGTCATCCGCGCCGGAGTTGATCCTCGAACCTGACGACAACTGCTGCAGCACTTTCTGCAAGCTGCTGTTGGTGTTGTTCAGGTTGTTTTCTGCGTAAATCGCTGAAAGATTGTTCAAAACACCGAGGGCCATGGAAGGTAACTCCTTTTTGATGCCTTGAATCGCACCATGCCTGGCAGTGCATCTTTCGTCCCGCCAAGCCCTCCGAGATACCCGGAAGTGTGTTCCTGCATCTGCACCCTTCATCGGTCCTTGTGGAAATAACTTTAGTCATAAATTTAAGAATTTCATTTACCCCACTTTGTCGCAGGCTGATTCAGAGTGTCCAGCTTCCGTCCAATGGCTGTTCCAGAACGATTCAAGTGCTGTAGCGTTGCGCTTCATAAATCTGTCCCTATTCGCTACAGGAGCCGGGCACTTCAGCGTTTTGGCGAACCCTTTTGCGGTAGATATTCAACGATTGTTCAGAGCAGCAAACAAAAAACGGCGGCAAGAGGATCACCTCTTGCCGCCATCGGTATTAACTACAACCGCATTTGCTCTCTGCCTGAAACTTGCGCTGTAAAAAATCCTTTTATCAGTCGAATTCGGATTGAGGAGCTGGTGGAGCAGCCGGTTCCGAGGAGGCAGGCGGAGGCGGCAGTGGATGAGGCGCCTGGTGGTTGAACTGGCCGCCACCTTGCCGCCAGCCACCCTGTCCCTGTCTACCCTGTCCCTGTCCGCGTCCACGGTTGGCGCGGTAGGCCTGCACCTGCGTCCATTGTTCGGCTGTCAGCTTGCTTCGGATAGCGAGCAGGAAGGCCGCATTCGCTTTTTCGAGTTCGGCCCGCGCCTGCGCAACCTTGTCAATCTGGGCCAGAATCTTTGTCTCATTGGGCTGCGAGTCGCTCACCAGCGGTTCCAGCGCCAGTTCGGCCTTCTGCAGGCTGGCTCGCAGGTCAATCAGCTTCTCCCGATGCTGCAGATAAATGTCATCAAACTCCTTGCGCTGCACATCGGTCAGCTTCAGCCGCTCCACGACCCTGGGATTGTTCCACCAGCGTCCCTGGGCGCTTTGTGGCCCGAAGGCATTTTCCATGGGAGGCCGATGCCCCCCGTATCCCGGCCCCATTCCACCGCCGGGCCCCTGCGCCAGCATAGTTCCAGCCAGCAAAATTCCTGCAATCGCCACTCCCAGCCGTACCATTCCAAATGCCTTCATCGTTTTCTCCCTCTCCATCTGCCTGTTTTCCTTTCTAAATTTCAATACTGCACTTACGGGTTTTCGTCCTCAGCCATCATTTGAGCCAGTGGCTCCATGGCGGCTGGAACTTCCCGGGATATGTCGCTGTCCACCTTGGCCAGTAAATCTTCATCCTCTTGCCTGGCCTGCTGACTCCGCTGCTGAGCAACCAACTGCTCTTGCAGACGCTGCTGCTCGGCCACGCGGGCGGCGGCATTCTTCATTTCCCGCTGATGATGTTGCCAGACCCCAGCCGAAGCGCCGCCAGCCACCAGAACGCAGCCCAGCGCCCAGCCAACCGCCAGCCGCCATACCTGCCTGGGCGCAACTGGGGCAACCGCAGTTCGCTGACGGCTGAAGGCAGCATCGCTCCAGGCATGAACGCTCAAGCGGAAGTCCCGGAGCGCCTCGTCCAGCTCCTCAGTAACGTTGCCAACCTCGTCAACTTTGTTTTTGAAAATCACCGTTTACCTCCCAATTCCGATCGCACCTTTGCCACTGCGCGTGAAAGGTGCGCCTTGACCGTGCCCTCACTGAGGCCAGTAGCCTGCGCAATCTCGCTCAACTCAGCCTCTTCCACGTAGCGCAGTAGAAAAACCGTTCGCTGGCGCTCGCTGAGCCCCTCAACTGCCTTGCTCACCTGCCTGACCCGTTCCTTTGCCAGCAACTGCTGCTCCACGGAGCGTTCACCGCTGGGCAGCCACTCGCTGGCTTCGTCCAATCCCACCGCGTTCATCTGCGTATGCCTCCAGAACTGCATGCGGCGGTTGCGCCAGTGGTCCTTCTGCAGGTTGATGGCAATCCGCATCAGCCAGGTCATGGCGCTGGACTCGCCACGAAAACTGGACCAGTTCCGGTGCGCCTTCAGAAAACAGTCCTGGGTCAGCGTTTCGGCCAGGTCCACATCGCGCGTGGACGCAAGCAGAAACCGGAAGATCTGCGGACGGTGCCTTGCGACGACAGCCGAAAACTCCTCCGCGGCAATCTCGTTTGCCATGGCCATGGTCATCGGTTCCAATATTGCGCCGGCTGCCATCACATTGGTAGACGCCAGCTCTGGCTGCAAGTTTACAGCGTTTTATAAATAGAAAGGGAGACGGACAGAGCCGTCCTCCTTGCCGCCTGTTTGGAGCGCGATTTATCAGCGCGCGCGCCCAGCCAATGCCAGCCTCCTTGCGGATGCAGTCTAATGAGTTACCGGCAGATTCTTGCCATGCTCCGGATCGTACTCGTGCTTGACCATCCACTGCTTGTACCTGGCTACCGGCTCTTCAACCAGCGAGCCATTGCGCCGGACGTAGACAACATCCTCCTTCACCGCCACCATGAGGTCACAGGTGCCGCCCATCGCCGGCATAAGAACCTCCAGCTTTTGGCCCGGCTTCTTCCATCGCGCTGGATATGTCTCATATCCCCCCGAGTTCATTAACCGGAAGCCGCAAGTGTACCTGAAGTCGAAACCATGCGCCTCACCATTTTCAAAGAGATTAGCCCGTCCCTCTCCGTCCACTTGATCCAGGGACCGCCAGTAGTAATGCGAAACGCCATCGTGCGAATAGATGTGCACCCGCAAGGGATAATCGGCGGGATTGTGACTGGCAGCCAGCACTGCCGTTGAAAACAGCGCATAGGCCACAAGGACGCTCAAACTACACAAAAAAATTCGGCGCACCGGTCATTCTCCTTCTGACTCTGGATTATGAATCCAGATTCTAAACCAGAATTCTCATGGAACATTTTGTTTATCTTCACCACACTGGAAGAGTCTGAAAGCGGGCAGAGCGATCGCATTTTCGTGTTTGATTGTTCTGAAGAGAGAGCGAAGAGAGGAAGCGGTTTCCGTAAGGAGAGAGCCAGCGGGGTAAAGCAATGCAAGTTGTCTGAAACCAGACATGATACAAGTTTCAGTAGGTCAATCCTTTTCTACATAGGTGCCCTGCCATTTATTGTATTCTGAGGAGAGAACGCACTAAGATTTGGTTGACATTTTCCGAGGCCTTACGTCCCTATCTCGCGTATTCTCAATCGCTTGTCCATCTTTTTCAGGACTTTCGCGTATTTTTCACCCATGGCAACCGACGTGCATTAGAACAATGAAGGATGTAGGGTGCATTCCTGATGGAGACTAGTCTCTTCAACCGCTTGCAGGCGACACTACTGGCCTTGGGCACGGCCGGGCTGGTGCTGCTGGCAGTGTTGAATTTTCTTGAGGAGCGCCACTCCCAGCAACCGGACGATGGTGTCTGGTGGCGCGAGGCGGCCGATGGCCGCAGTCTGGTGGCCGACAAGGTGCTGCCCGACAGTCCCGGTTTGCGCGCTGGGATCCGGGCGGGAGACCGGCTGACAGGAGTGAATATTCTGCCTGTTGGACCTGTGGGATCGAGGCTGCGCGCGGGCATCCGGCCGCAGGAGCCGCTGGAGGGCGTGAAGGTTCTGCCTGAGGAGGCCGCCCAGCAGCCCGGCAACGAACCGCTCCCCCTGGCCGCCGAGGTCAAGTTCAACCCTGTTGTAAGATCGGCGGATCTGGAGCGTGCCCTCTATCGTACCGGCAGCTACTTCCAGATTTACTACCGCATCAGCCGCGATGGAATTTCACCGGGCAGGCCGGCGGAGTTGATCGTGGAGGTGATTCCTGAGCCGGCAGACCGGAATCTGGCGCAGGGGCTGCGTTTGATTGGCTTGGTCTATCTTGCCATCGGCATCTACGTGTTGTTTCGTCGTTGGACGGCTCCGCGCGCTACCCATTTCTACCTCTTCTGTCTGGTGTCATTCGCCCTATACGCGCTCAAGTACACCGGCGCGCTGGACGCCACGGGCCACTGGGACAAGCTAGACCAGTGTGTTTTCTGGTTCAATGTGATGGCGGAATCCCTGCAACCGGCTCTGTTTCTGCACTTTGCCCTCAGTTTTCCCGAAGAGCGGCTGAAGAAGCTCAGCCGTCGCTGGCTTTTGCCGCTGATCTATGTACCCGGCGCGGGATTGCTTGGCCTGTGGCTCTATGCGATCAACTTCTGGCAGGCCACGGAACTGCTCAAACACCGCCTGGACCAGACCGGAACCGCGTACGATGCCATTTTCTACTTGCTGACAACTGCAATGTTCCTGCGCAGCTACAGCCGCGCGAATACGCCGCTGCTGCGCCAGCAATTGAAGTGGCTCACGCGCGGCGCGCTGCTGGCGGTCGTCCCATTCACGCTGTTTTACGCCATCCCCTTTCTCTGCGACTGGCAGCCGTACAGTTGGCTCACCAATCTGGCGGGCCTGTCTATCATTTTTTTACCGCTGACCTTCAGCTGGGCCATCGTGCGCTACCGGCTGATGGACACCGACCTGATCTTCAAGCGTGGCGTGGCTTACACGCTGGCTACCGGCCTCATTTTGGGCGCCTACTTTGGAGTGATTGCAGCGATAGCCGGACTGGCCCACTATCGTCTGCCCGAGTCTGTCCGGGACACGGGCGAGGGCATCGCCATTGTGCTGGCGCTGGCTCTCTTTGAACCACTCAAGCGCAGGATTCAAGGTT
>Ga0187875_10002464_pt1 | contig 13642 bp, 8 predicted proteins | sample June2016WEW_17_1_2_FD_132978 | JGI IMG/M metagenome (GOLD analysis project Ga0187875, IMG submission 132978) | Peatland microbial communities from SPRUCE experiment site at the Marcell Experimental Forest, Minnesota, USA - June2016WEW_17_10 | ecosystem: Environmental > Terrestrial > Soil >... | reverse complement strand
GAATCCGCCACGACGTGCCGCGACAATCCCGTAACCTCGTCCACTTCTTCGTGCAGCGTGACGCCTTCCTGCAAGTCCTTGAACTGCGCCGTGCCGCCGATTTCGGTAAGGATGGCGAAGGTGTAAGGATCCCATTCGACCATCACCTTTCCGAGCTGCACCGGATCGCCGTCGTTGACTTTGAGCTTCGCTCCGTAGATTACGGAGTAGCGCTCGCGCTCGCGATTCTTCTCGTCGACCACCGCGATGGAACCCTGGCGGTTCATCACCACCAAGTCTCCGGACTTGGACTTCACGGTCTGCAGTCCGATGAAGCGCACAGTGCCGTTGTTCTTGGCATCCAGGCGCGACTGCTCGGAGACTCGAGAAGCTGTTCCGCCGATGTGGAACGTTCGCATGGTGAGCTGCGTTCCGGGTTCGCCGATCGACTGAGCGGCGATAACGCCGGTGGCTTCGCCAAGTTCAACCAGGCGTCCGGAAGCCAGGTTACGGCCGTAGCACATCACGCAAACACCGCGTTTGGACTCGCAAGTGAGCACCGAACGGATTTTCACCCGTTCGATTCCCGCGGCTTGAATCGCAACCGCGAGTTCTTCGGTGATCTCGTTGTTGATGTCGACGATCACGTTGCCGTCGTAGTCCTTGATTTTCTCGAGCGACACGCGGCCCACAATGCGGTCGCGCAACGGTTCGATAATCTCGCCGGCTTCGACGATACCCTGGACGTAGATGCCGTCCACGGTGCCGCAATCGTATTCGCTGATGATGACGTCCTGCGCCACGTCGACCAGGCGGCGAGTGAGGTAGCCGGAATCCGCCGTCTTGAGCGCCGTGTCGGCCAATCCCTTGCGGGCGCCGTGCGTCGAGACGAAGTATTCGAGCACCGTCAGTCCTTCACGGAAGTTCGCCGTGATGGGCGACTCGATAATTTCGCCGGAAGGCTTGGCCATCAATCCGCGCATACCAGAGAGCTGGCGAATCTGCTGTTTCGATCCGCGAGCGCCGGAATCGGCCATGACGTAAATCGGATTGATGAAGCCTTCTTTATCGGCCCGCTGCATCTGCCCGAACATCTCATCGGCAACTTTTTCCGTAATGGCCGACCAGATTTCGATGACCTTGTTGTAGCGTTCGCCGTTGGTGATGGCGCCGTCCAGATATTGCTGTTGCACGGCGACCACTTGCTTCTCGGCGTCCTTGACCAGCGTCCTCTTGCTGTCCGGGATGACCATGTCGTCGATGCCGATGGAGAGGCCGGCCTTCGTCGCATACTTGAAGCCGAACTCCTTCACTTCGTCGAGCATCTTGACCGTGGTCTCAAGGCCGAAACGGAGGTAGCCGTAGTTCACCAGAGCGCCGATGCCCTTCTTCTTCAGCAAGCCGTTGATGTAAGGCATGCCTTCGGGAAGGTGATCGTTCAGAATGGCTCGACCCACCGTCGTGTTCACGAAGGTACGCTCCACCTGAACCGGCTCGGTGTGAATGATGTCCTGATCGTCGTAAGCGGTGGTCAGGTCGATCAGTTCGCCGGTGTAGCGCAGGCGGATGGGCGTGAGCGTTTCCACCTCACCCATTTCGAGCGCCAGCAGAACTTCTTCGATGTTGGCAAAGACGCGGCCCTCCCCCTTCGCGCCCGGCTTGCCCTTGGTCAGGTAATAAAGTCCGAGAACCATGTCCTGAGTAGGCACGGTGATCGGCTGACCGGATGCGGGCGAAAGAATATTGTGCGACGCCAGCATCAATACGCTGGCTTCGACCTGCGCCTCTGGGGAAAGCGGAATGTGCACCGCCATCTGATCGCCGTCAAAGTCCGCGTTGAACGCAGTGCAGACCAGCGGGTGAATTCGAATGGCTTTGCCTTCCACCAGCACCGGCTCAAATGCCTGGATGCCCAGACGATGCAGCGTGGGAGCGCGGTTTAGAAGCACAGGATGATCCTTGATGACTTCTTCGAGGATGTCCCAAACGATGGGCTCCTGCTGCTCCACCATTTCTTTGGCTTGCTTGATCGTGGTGACGTTTCCCGTCTGTTCCAGCCGGTGATAGATGAAGGGCTTGAACAACTCGAGCGCCATCTTCTTGGGAAGTCCGCATTGGTGCAACTTGAGTTCGGGACCGACCACGATGACGGAACGTCCAGAATAATCGACGCGCTTGCCCAGCAGGTTCTGCCGGAAGCGTCCCTGCTTGCCCTTCAGCGTATCGGAGAGCGACTTCAGCGGACGGTTGTTGGCGCCGCGCAGCACGCGGCCGCGGCGACCGTTATCGAACAGCGCGTCGACCGCTTCCTGCAGCATGCGCTTTTCGTTGCGCACGATCACTTCCGGCGCGTGCAGGTCCATCAGCTTCTTCAACCGGTTGTTGCGGTTGATGACGCGGCGGTAAAGATCGTTCAAATCGGAGGTGGCAAAGCGGCCGCCGTCGAGTGGAACCAGCGGACGCAACTCCGGAGGAATGACCGGGATCACGTCCAGGATCATCCAGCTCGGCTTGTTGCCGCTCTTGCGGAAGGCTTCGACTACTTTCAGGCGCTTCGTATACTTGAGCCGCTTCTGCAGCGAGCTCTCATTCTTCATTTTCTCGCGCAGTTCAACCGCCAGACCATCGGTGTCGATGCGCTTGAGAAGTTCCTTGATCGCCTCGGCGCCCATCATGGCCTTGAAGCCTGCGGGACGGTATTGCTGGTCGAGTTCGCGGAACTTGGCTTCGTCCTTGATGACCTCGCGCTCTTTCACCGGAGCGTCGCCGGGCTCGACCACCACGTAGGCCTCGAAGTAAAGAACGGACTCGAGGTCGCGCAGGGAAATGTCGAGCAGGTGGCCAATGCGGCTGGGCAGGCCCTTGAAGAACCACACATGCGAGCAAGGGGAAGCCAGCTCGATGTGGCCCAGACGTTCGCGACGAACTTTCGAGAGCGTGACTTCCACTCCGCACTTGTCGCAGATGACTCCGCGGTGCTTCATGCGCTTGTACTTGCCGCACAAGCATTCCCAATCGGTTACCGGACCAAAGATGCGGGCGCAGAACAAGCCGTCGCGCTCCGGCTTGAAGGTGCGGTAGTTGATGGTCTCAGGCTTGGTGACTTCGCCATGGGACCAGCTCCGGATTTTTTCCGGAGACGCCAGGCTGATCTTGATGGCATCGAAATCGGCGATCGTGTTTTGCATTTCGAACGGGCTCGAACGAAACAAGGGGTTCCTCCGCTTCCTGCTCTCAAAGGCAGCAGCCGGTTGTCAGTGGCCAGTTGCCAGTCTTTTATCTTTCGCGGTAGCTGAGAGCCTTGGCCCCGCGAAACGTTCCTTCACAACCTTCTAATGGCTTCCGCAGTCAGCATCAGTGCCTTACCGGCCACGGATCACGGACCACTGTTTTCAATCTGCCGCGGCGCTGGCCGTGGGCTTCTTCTCCCCGGTCTTGATCAACTCCACATCCAGGCAGAGCGACTGCAATTCGCGGATCAGCACGTTAAACGATTCCGGCACGCCGGGCTCCATGGCAGCTTCGCCCTTGACGATGGCCTCGTAAATCTTGGTGCGGCCGTAAACGTCGTCGGATTTCGCCGTCAGCAGCTCCTGCAGAATGAACGCTGCGCCGTAAGCTTCGAGTGCCCAGACTTCCATTTCTCCGAAACGCTGTCCGCCGAACTGCGCCTTGCCACCCAGCGGCTGCTGCGTGATCAGCGAGTACGGCCCGATGGAGCGAGCGTGAATCTTGTCGTCCACCAAGTGCGACAGCTTCAGCATGTAGATGTAGCCAACCGTTACCGGCTGTTCGAACTGGTCGCCGGTCATGCCGTCGTGCAGAGTTGTCTTGCCCGAAGTCGGCAGGCCGGAACGCTCCAGCAGCGCTTTGATCTCGCCTTCTTTCGCGCCATCGAACACCGGCGAGCCCATGTAGACGCCGCGAGCCAGCGTGGGAGCGACCGCTTCCAGCTCTTCATCGCTCATATCGCCGATGATGTCCGCGAGTTTGGAGTCCCTGAAGAGTGCCTTCAACTCACGCCGGATCGCTTCCGTGCGGGTGTTTTCCTTGAGCAAGTTGGTGATCTTCTCGCCCAGGGTGTAACCGGCCCATCCCAAGTGGGTTTCAAGAATCTGGCCCACATTCATACGGCTGGGTACGCCGAGGGGATTGAGCACGATCTCGACTGGCGTTCCGTCTTCGAGGTACGGCATATCCTCTTCCGGCAGAATGCGAGCGATGACGCCCTTGTTGCCGTGACGGCCGGCCATCTTGTCGCCAACGCTCAGCTTGCGCTTCATCGCGATGTAGACCTTGACCAGCTTGATCACGCCCGGCGGCAGTTCGTCGCCCTTGGTGAGTTTTTCTTTCTTCTCGTTGACGATCTTCTTGAGCACATCGATTTGGCGCGAGGTCATTTCCTCGATCTCGTCGATCTGCTCATTCACTCGCGGATCTTTGTCGGCATATTTAATGCGCTTCAAGTTGCGGGTGGAGATGCGCTCGATCGCATCGCGATCCAGCACGTTGCCCTTGGTCAACAAGCGCTTGTTGGTGCGCTCGTCGTGCAGGTCGGCCTGCACTTCCTTGCCGCCGAGAATGTTCTCCAAACGCTTGAGGCGCTCGTCGGTAAGAATCCGGATCTCATCGGAAAGGTTTTTCTCCAATTTGCCGATTTGCGCGGCTTCGATCGACTTCGCCCGCTCGTCCTTTTCCTGACCTTTGCGGGAGAAAATCTTTACGTCGACGATCACGCCCTCGATGCCCGGCGGGCAGTAGAGCGATGCATCGCGGACGTCGCCAGCTTTTTCGCCGAAGATGGCGCGCAGCAGCTTTTCTTCCGGCGTGAGCTGGGTTTCCCCCTTCGGGGTCACCTTGCCCACGAGAATGTCGCCCTGCTTGATGCTGGCGCCGATGCGGATCACGCCCGCCTCGTCCAGATTGCGCAGCATCGACTCGCTGACGTTGGGGATGTCGCGCGTCACTTCTTCGGGACCAAGCTTGGTGTCGCGCGCCTCGATTTCGTACTCCTCGATATGCAGGGAAGTGTAGTAGTCGTCCTTCACCATCTTCTCGGAGACCAGAATCGCGTCCTCAAAGTTGTAGCCGCGCCAGGGCATGAAGGCCACCAGCACGTTGCGGCCGAGCGCCAGCTCGCCGTGATCGGTACAAGGACCGTCGGCGATGACCTCGCCTTTCAGAACGCGCTGTCCCTTTTTGACCACCGGCTTCTGGTTGATGCAAGTGTTCTGGTTGGAACGCTTGAACTTCGTGAGCTGGTAAATATCGCTGCCCACTTCACGCGAGAGCTGCGTGGGATGATGTTCGCCCTCGACGCGCACGATAATGCGGTCGGAGTCCACCGAATCCACGATGCCGTTGCGACGGGCCAAAACCACTGCGCCCGAATCGCGTGCGGTCACACCTTCCATTCCCGTGCCGACGATGGGCGCTTGCGCGCGCAGCAGAGGCACAGACTGGCGCTGCATGTTCGCGCCCATCAGCGCGCGGTTGGCGTCGTCGTGCTCGAGGAACGGAACGAGCGATGCGGCGACGGAAACCAGTTGCTTCGGGCTGACGTCGACGTAATCGACTTCATCCCGGCTCACCAGCACAAAGTTGCCGGCCTTGCGGGCGTTAACCAGTTCGGCCACGATGCGGCCTTTGTCGTCAAGCTCAACGTTGGCCTGCGCAATGGTGTGCCGGTCCTCTTCCCACGCGGAAAGATAGAAAGAGAACGGCTCGATCTGCGACGGCTTCTTGCGCTTTTCTTTTAGTTCGGCGTTGATCTTCTCGATCTCATGCTTCTCCATGTGATCGCCGACTTTGTAGTCACTGTCGCCGGTGTTCACCACCGTGACGTAATCGATCACGCGCCCCCCCTTGATCTTGCGATAGGGCGACTCGATGAAGCCGTAGTCGTTGATGCGGGCGTAGCAGCTCAACGATGAGATCAGGCCAATGTTCGGACCTTCCGGCGTTTCAATCGGGCAGATGCGGCCGTAGTGCGTAGGATGAACGTCGCGCACCTCGAACCCGGCGCGCTCGCGCGACAGACCGCCCGGCCCAAGGGCCGAGAGACGCCGCTTGTGCGTAATCTCGGAGAGCGGGTTGGTCTGATCCATGAACTGCGAGAGCTGAGACGATCCGAAGAATTCGCGGATCGCAGCCATCACCGGTTTCGCGTTGACCAGGTCGTGCGGCATGGCGGTCGACATTTCCTGGTACACGCTCATCTTTTCCTTGATGGCGCGCTCCATGCGAACCAGGCCGATGCGGAACTGATTTTCCATCAGCTCGCCGACGGCGCGCACGCGGCGGTTGCCAAGATGATCGATGTCATCGACCGACCCGATACTCTTCCGCAACTTCAACAGGTAGCCGATCGTCGCGTAGAAATCGTCGGGATCGAGAGTGCGCTTGTCGAGACTAGTGGCGTCCTGGTTCTCGAAGAGCTTGATATTGAATTTCAGCCGGCCGACCTTCGAAAAATCATACTTGCGGGGGTCGAAGAACATGCCATGGAACAGAGCCGTAGCGGTGTCCAGCGTCGGCGGATCGCCGGGACGCAGCTTGCGGTAGATTTCAATCAGCGCTTCCTGCGGAGTCTTCACCGAATCGCGCTTCAGGGTCTGGCTGATGACCGTGCCCACGTCGTCGCGCTCGGGGAAGAACAGGCCCATCTCAACCACCCCAGAGTCGAGAATCTTTGAGACTTTGTCGGCAGAGAGCTCCGTGTTGGCTTCGAGCAGCACTTCGCCCGTGGTCGTATCCACCACGTCGGCCGCGGCCCATGCGCCTTCGAGGTCCGTGATATCAACCTCAATCTCGGAGATCTTGGCCTTCTGGATTTCTTTCAGAACCTGCGCATTCAGCTTGCGGCCCGAGTGCGCAATCTCATCCCCGGACTTGTTCTTGATGCTGTGCGCCAGCTTCATGCCCAGCAGGTTCGTGGCTTTCTCGTTGTTCGCATCAAGCGTCCAGAACAGCTTCTTGTCCTTGATGGCGATGCGATCGACGGTGTAGAACGAGCGCAGAATATCTTCCCCCGACCGCAGACCGAGCGCGCGCAGGAAGATCGTTCCCAGGAACTTGCGCTTGCGGTCGATGCGAACATAGAGCACGTTCTTCTGGTCGTACTCAAATTCGACCCACGATCCACGGTAAGGAATAATCTTGCCGAGAAAATAAGTGCGGTTGTTGGCCGTCTCGAAGAAGACGCCCGGCGAACGGTGGAGCTGGCTGACAATTACGCGCTCGGTGCCGTTAATGATGAAGGTGCCATTCTGCGTCATCAGCGGCACATCGCCGAAGAACACTTCCTGCTCTTTAATGTCGCGGATGGAACGGTTGCCGGTCTCGGCGTCCTTGTCAAAAATCGTAAGGCGCATCGTGACCTTGAGCGGGGCGGAATAAGTCATACCGCGCTCCTCGCACTCGGCCACGTCATACTTCAGCTGCAGTCCGACCGGGTCGCCGCATTTATTGCAAAAATCTGGTGTGTTGGCATTGTAGGTGCCGCACTTCTGGCAGAGCACGTCGCCCGGATGGAAGGGGTCGGTGATGACCGTGTTGCCGCAATTCTTGCACGTGGTGCGCAGATGGTGGAGTCCCTTCAGGTGACCACACTTGCACTCCCAGTTACCAATGGCGTAGTCCACAAACTCAAGTTGTGATACGTTGCGGAAGTCGGTGATCGGAAAGACCGACTGGAACACGGCCTGCAATCCGCCGTCTTCGCGTTCGCTGGGCAGTTTATCCATTTGCAGAAAGCGGTCGTAGGAGCGCTTCTGCACCTCGATCAGATTCGGGATCTGAATGGTGGCTGGTATTTTTGAAAAATCAAAGCGTTTACGGAAGGCACTATTCTTCATCGTCAAGAACTCCCAATGTCAGGCGCAGCCGTGCGCTGCGATATCCCGCGGAATGTGGGGCGCCGAATCGCGCCGACTTAACTGCTTCGAACCTGTGTAAGCTTACTGAGAACCGTGGAAAACACGACGGGGCGCCTGCAGGGACAAGCGTTCCCGCAGACGCCATGCAAGGCGTTTCGCCAATCTAAATTTGTAATCTTTCGCGCCAGTTTCCTTCGGCCGTTTCCGTTCCGCCTGCCCACGGAACAGTGCCCAAGCTTCCCTGCGAGTCTCGCTCGCCTTTGAGTGAGGCCAGGGGAAGCGGTGTTACTTTAGATGCTAACACCACCGCCCCGGCTTCACAACTAGATCGCTGAAATTTCCCGGCGCTTGCACCGGATTTGGGGCGAAATCGCACCCTAAAAAGGCACGGGCGCTCCCAGATCCTCCGCACAAAGCGCTCAGGATGACCGCAGCGGGCCCCCGCCAAGCGCGGTCACTTCACTTCTACGACAGCGCCGGCATCTGTAAACTTCTTCTTGATGGTCTCGGCTTCGTCCTTGGAAACGCCTTCCTTGATGTTCTTTGGCGCTCCATCCACCAGCTCCTTGGCTTCCTTCAGGCCCAGGCTGGTGACTTCCCGGACGGCCTTAATCACGTTGATCTTGTTGGCGCCCACCTCTTTGAGAAGGACGGTAAACTCGGTCTTCTCCTCGACTGGAGCCGCTGCCGCAGCACCGCCGCCGCCCGCCATCATGACCGGGGCTGCCGCTGCCGCCGAGACGCCGAGGCGCTCTTCGAGCTTTTTCACCAGCTGTGCCGCATCGAGCAGCGACAAGCCTACGATTGAATCTTCCAACTGCTGCAAGTCTGCCATGTTAAGTTCTCCACTCTTCGTTTTTTGAGTTATGAGTTTTTGATCTCGTCATCCCCGGGCCGGGTTTCCAGTGCGGCAGGCTCATCTCCATGCGCCAGACAACGCCTGGATCAAAACCGCGCAACCCCTGACCTGCGGATCACTCAATCTCTTCGAACGACTCTCGCCGCCCCGAAACTTAGTTGTGGTGCGCGGGCCCTCGCCCGCGATCCTCAATTCATCTGCCATCGTTGCCATTCCAAGTGCGCCATCCTTCGCGTGACGCCGCGAGACAGTGATACACGCGGCACCCACGCTCGCACCGCAATCACAACCCAAATCCGGCGGTGCATATCCGCACCACGCGGGCGAGGGCTACGCTTCCTGAAACTTGTTCTCTTTCACGCCTTGATCTACCACTACGGCAAGATTGCGGCTCACCGCGTTCATGACAGTGACCAAGCGCTGTGCCGGAGCGTTGATCAGGAATAGCAGCTTCGACATCAACTCGTCCTTCGACGGCATGCTGGAAAGAGCTTCGATCTCTTTGATCGTAATCACACGACCCTCGACCACGCCCACCTTGAAGGTGAACTCCGGCACCTCTTTGGCGTACTTCGTCAGCGCCTTCGCCATGGCCACGGGATCGCCGGTGGTGTAGGCGATCGAGGTAACGCCGGCCAGATTCTTCAGGCCTTCCTCGACCTTGGTGCCCTTGGCGGCGCGCTCCACCAGCGTGTTCTTCACAACCTGATACTTCGCGCCGGCGCCCCGCAAAGCTTTGCGCAGTTCGTAATCCTGGGCGACGGTCATCCTCGTATAGGTCGCCACGACCGCGTTCGAAACATTTTTCAGCTCCGCGCTCAGCTTTTCGACTTGTTCTTTCTTTCTTGCCTTTGTAACCGCCATGATCGAATCCTCGAAATTTTATTGTTGAATGTGGGGACAACCCCCTTCGACTTCCCTTGGGGCAAGTTCTCGGCTGTCCGGCACTTCTTCTCATCCGGAGGCGACATATCTTCATCGCCGTCTGAGCGCCCCGCGCGAACATTCTCGCGTTCTTTGCGAGAATGCAAAACCGCTCGTTCGGCGCGCTTCCTTACTTAGGCCTTCGCCGCAGTTTCGATCGGCGCCGTATCCAGCAGAATCCCCGGGCCCATGGTCGAACTCAACGTGCAGCCCTTGATGTACTTGCCCTTGGCGACCGACGGCTTGGCCCTGATCACGCTGGTGATCAGCACCGTCGCGTTCTCGATCAGCTTGTCGGGCGTGAACGAAATTTTCCCCACCGGACAATGCACCAGCGCAGTTTTGTCGGTGCGGAATTCCACCTTACCGGCCTTCACTTCCTGAACCGCCTTAGCCACGTCAACCGTAACCGTCCCCGTCTTTGGATTTGGCATCAGGCCCTTCGGTCCGAGAATCTTTCCCAGACGTCCGACGGATTTCATCACGTCGGGAGTGGCAATCAGGGCGTCGAAGTCGGTCCAGTTTTCCTTGGTGATCTTCTCGACCATCTCTTCGCCGCCTGCATAGTCAGCGCCTGCGGCTTCGGCCTCCCTGATCTTGTCGCCTGAGGCGATAACCAAGACCTTTTTCGACTTGCCTAAACCGTGTGGAAGCACGACTGTGCCGCGGACCATTTGGTCGGCGTGCTTGGGATCGACTCCCAGCCGCAAGGTGACTTCGACGGTCTCATCAAATTTTGCGAACTTTACTTTCTGCAAAAGCGGAACGGCATCCTGCAGAGTATAGGGGCGCTTCTCGACTGAAGCATGCGCCTTGGCGATGTTCTTTCCTTCTTTTTTCATTTCACTTTTCCTTGTCTTCCACCGTTCCCCGTGGTTTCGATGATCCGTGGTGTTTTCGACGTAACCGTTACCCAACCACTTCAATACCCATCGAGCGGGCGGTGCCGCGAACGCTCTTGATCGCAGTCTCCACCGATGCGGCATTCAAATCCGGCATCTTCTGCTTAGCGATATCTTCGACCTGTTTCAGCGTTACTTTGCCGACTTTGTCCTTGTTCGGCGTCCCGGATCCTTTGGCAATACCGGCGGCGCGCTTCAACAAAATCGAGGCCGGCGGCGTCTTGGTGATGAAGGTGAAAGAGCGGTCGCTGTAAACGGAAACGACGACCGGAATAATCAGCCCTTCCATCTCCTTCTGGTTCGTGCGAGCGTTGAACTGCTTGCAGAACTCCATGATATTGATCTGCGCCTGGCCGAGTGCCGGGCCCACCGGAGGAGCCGGGGTCGCCTTGCCCGCCGCGATCTGCAACTTTACGAAACCTGTTACTTTCTTTGCCATGATTCCTTTTTCAGACCTCTATGCCGATTATTCATTTCCGGCTTCCGATTGTGTTCTCCAAGAAATCGACACTTGGAAATCGAAAACGCCTCACGCCACCTTCTCGACCTGGTTGAATTCCAACTCCACCGGCGTCGAGCGGCCGAAAATCGTTACCATCACTTTTAGCGTCTCGCGATCCTCGTTCACTTCGTCCACGATGCCCTGGAACGTCGCGAAAGGACCCTCCGAGATGCGGACGGTTTCGTTCTTTTCGAACTTGACCTTCAGCTTGGGCTTCTCGCGGCTGTCGGCGACTTTATAGACGATGTGCTGCACTTCTTCGTCAGACAGCGGCGTCGGCTGCTGACCGGTGCCCACGAATCCGGTAACGCGCGGCGTGGATTTCACCACGTGCCAAACGTGATCGTCCATATCCATTTCAACCAACACGTAGCCGGGATAGAACATGCGTTCGGACGTGTACTTCTTGCCGCCGCGCACTTCGGTGACCGACTCGGTTGGGATCAGCACCTTGCCGATTTTTTCCTGCAGCCCGAAAGCCGCCACGCGCGACTCCAGCGATTCTTTCACCTTGCGCTCAAATCCCGAGTAGGAGTGGATGATGTACCACTTCATGTTCGGGTTGCGAGGCGGCTCGCCGCTTGGGGCAGCGCCATCCGCGTTCGGAGCCGGTTCCGCACCGGCCGCCACTCCACCTGGTGCCGCTTCGTTTTTTTCTTCGTCCTGCATGATCAAGTTAAACTCCGCTGCGCGCGTTTTGACTCAGTGCCCGAAATAGCTATACAAGAAAGAAACGCCCTTCTGAATCACGTTATCGATAATGAAAAAGTACACGCCAAAAATAAATACCGTGATGACCACAACGGCGGTTGTGGCTTGCACTTCTTTCCACGACGGCGCCGTAACTTTGCGGGTCTCGGTGCGGACGTCGTTGTAGAACGTCTTCACCCGCTCCGGCCAGGACTTGATCTGGTCTCCGAAACTCCCGCCGGCGGATACGATCGAGTTTGCCATTTTCTTTGTCTCCACTCCCATACTCCCACTTCTCCTGGCCCTTTTCCGGCTTCCTTCCAAATTCTGGCAGGGGCGGAGGGATTCGAACCCCCAAGTTCGGTTTTGGAGACCGACAGTTTAACCGTTGAGCTTACGCCCCTGAAGAAGTGCTCAGTTGCCAGTGGTAAGTGGTCCGTCCTTCTGGCCACCGATCGCCGGCCACTTTATTTAACCTCTTTATGCGGCGTGTGCTTGCGGCAACGGTTGCAGAACTTCTTAAATTCCAGCCGTTCCGTCGTCGTCTTCCGGTTCTTGGTGGTCGAATAATTCCGCTCTTTGCAATCACCGCACTGTAACGTAACAATCTCTCGGGGCATGTTTCACTTCCTGTTTCCAAACTTTCAATCTTTACTTTTGTGGGAACAGCCACCTTGGGCTGTCCGTGCGGAGCAAAGCCCCGCACTCCTTCACTACTGCACTACTGCACAATCTCCGAAATGGTTCCCGCGCCGACCGTGTGTCCGCCCTCGCGAATGGCAAAGCGCAAGCCCTTCTCCATCGCCACCGGCGTAATCAACTCGATCACCAGGCTCACGTTGTCCCCCGGCATCACCATCTCCGTGCCCGCCGGCAACTCCGCCACCCCGGTCACGTCGGTCGTTCGCAAATAAAACTGCGGACGGTATCCCTTGAAGAACGGCGTATGCCGCCCACCTTCTTCTTTCGTCAGAATGTAGACTTCCGCCTTGAACTTGGTGTGCGGCGTGATCGATCCCGGCTTGGCCAGCACCATGCCGCGCTCCACATCTTCTTTCGCGATGCCGCGCAGCAAAAGTCCGGCGTTGTCGCCCGCCAAGCCTTCGTCGAGCTGCTTCTTGAACATTTCAACGCCCGTGACCACCGTCTTGCGCGTGTCGCGGAAGCCGACAATTTCCACTTCCTCGCCCACTTTCACCTTCCCCCGCTCGATCCGTCCGGTCACCACCGTGCCCCGTCCCTGAATCGAAAAAATGTCTTCAATCGGCATCAGGAACGGCTTGTCCAGCTCGCGCGCCGGCTGCGGCACACTCTTGTCGACCGCCTCCATCAGCGCGTCGATCTGCTTCTCCCACTTCTCTTCTCCGTTCAAAGCTCCTAACGCAGAAAGACGAATCACCGGCACATCGTCGCCGGGAAATTTGTAGCTTTTCAGCAACTCGCGCACTTCCAGTTCAACCAAGTCGAGCAGCTCGGGATCATCCACCGCATCGCACTTATTCAGTGCCACCACGATGTAGGGCACCCCCACCTGCCGCGCCAAAAGCACGTGCTCGCGCGTCTGCGGCATCGGACCATCGGTCGCCGCCACCACCAAGATCGCACCATCCATCTGCGCCGCGCCCGTGATCATGTTCTTGATGTAGTCGGCGTGGCCCGGGCAATCGACGTGCGCGTAGTGCCGATTCGCCGTCTCATACTCGACGTGCGCCGTCGCGATGGTGATTCCTCGCGCCTTCTCTTCCGGAGCGTTATCAATGCTGTCAAACGACCGGAACACGATCTTCGGATTGTGCTTCTGCAACACCTTGGTGATGGCCGCCGTCAAAGTCGTCTTGCCATGGTCAATGTGGCCAATCGTCCCCACGTTGCAGTGCGGCTTATTTCGATCAAATTTCTCTTTCGCCAT
>Ga0187875_10002463_pt1 | contig 13644 bp, 15 predicted proteins | sample June2016WEW_17_1_2_FD_132978 | JGI IMG/M metagenome (GOLD analysis project Ga0187875, IMG submission 132978) | Peatland microbial communities from SPRUCE experiment site at the Marcell Experimental Forest, Minnesota, USA - June2016WEW_17_10 | ecosystem: Environmental > Terrestrial > Soil >... | reverse complement strand
GCAGCGACGGCATCAATGTGGCCAAACCGAGGGCCAGCGTCCCGGCGGCGACCACCGCTACGTTGACTCCGGCAAAATGTCGCCGCCAGAGCGCGCACAACAGACCCGCGCTGGCCAGAAAACCGACCACGCAAAAAAGCACCACAGCTTCTTTAAAAAACAAATAGTGGCCGGTCAGCGCCACATAGGGCCAGAAAAGTATCACGGCGGGCGTAACCCCAAAATAGAGGTACAACTTGCCCTTGTAATAACTCAGATCCAGCATATTACCGGGACGAAGCGGACTGTAGGTGTATGGGTCGGCGAGTTGCGCCAGTACCAGCGGCGCTTCTTCTTTCAAATTGAGCTGGCCGGCGCGAAAACCCTGCACCAACAAATTGTAGTAGCTACTAGCCGCATCTAAAATCGGCTGTGTGTAAGCGCCTTCGTGGGCCGTATACGCATAAACCCCGATGACCAGCGCGCAAACTGTGGCCAGTGAGATCCACGCGTTTTTCATTGTGCCACACCGACCAGCCCCGTGTCCCGTTGTCGCAAAAACATCATCTGCCGGATGACATCTTATACACTTCTCCAGTCGAACACACGCGCTTTGCATAGCGAGGAACCGTAAGGGCTTGCCCGCCATCTACACACGCGGGACGTGCGACACCGCCGGATAGCCCACCCCTTGGAACGCCTTGCGCCTGCGACAGCTCACCCCCTCAGCAGAGGTTCCCCAATTGCACCTTCTCAAAATGGCTCCCCGCTTTGGACGGTTTACAAACCTTGCGCTTTGAACTTCCGAGGGCAGCCACTTACTGGCGAGGTCGCAGTCGCGCCAACGCGTTCTGGGCTTGGACCAAATCGGGCTTGATTCGCAGTGCCTGCTGAAAATGCTCGATCGCTTCCGGTATCCTGCCCGCCTGTCCCAAGGCGATACCCAGATTGTAGTGCGCCGCAGCATTATCGGGTTCGATTCGCAGCGCTTCCTGACACTGTTTGATGGCATCCTCGGACTTTCCCAGCCCCGCCAGAACCACCCCCAGGCTGCTGTGCGCCCCGGCGTAATCGGGCTTGATCCGTAGCGCCTGCTCGTACTGTGCAATCGCCTCCGGCACCCGGTACACCTGTGCTAGAGCGGTTCCCAGATTGTAGTGGACTTCGGCGAGATCGGGTTCGATCTGCAGGGCCTGCTCGTAGTGGGCGATGGCTTCCTCGATCTTGCCCGTTTGTGCCAAAGCGGTCCCGAGGTTGTTGTGCGCATCGGCGAGATCGGGTTTGATCCGTAGCGCCTGCTCATAGTGGGCGATGGCTTCCTCGATCTTGCCCGTTTGTGCCAAAGCGGTCCCAAGGTTGTAGTGCGCATCGGCGTAATCGGGTTCGAAACGCAGGGCCTGCTCGTAGTGGGAGATGGCTTCCTCGATCTTACCCGTTTGTGCCAAAACGATCCCCAGATTGTTGTGCGCATCGGCGCAATCGGGATCGATTCGCAGGGCCTGTTGGAACAGCTCCATGGTCTCCTGCATCTTGCCCAGTTCATGCATGGAAGTTCCGGCAGAATCGTATGCGTTGGCGCAACGCTCGACGCTCGCTAACAGGTTAAACACCACCGAGAAGCCCAGTAGCAGGCCCCAGCCCCAGCGCACTGCCCGCCGCCGGACCGGCCGACGGGCCAGCCACGCCCCGGGCGTCGCCAACACGCGCTCCAATCCGAGGATGCCAACCACAGCCAGTAGTAGAAGTGCCGGCAGGAAGTCTATCTCGTAGCGAATGACAGCGTTCCCGAAGAACCCAAGAGTCAACGCGCAAGTCATAAAATACAAAGCCATCGTCGCCACGAACCAACGCAGGTTCGAGCCTGACTGGCCCGACTGGCTCCTCCACGCCAGTGGCACGGCCAGCGCCAGCCACACCAGTGGAATGTTAGTCAGGATACCGTAGGACGATTCAACCTGCCCATAGCCCACTGGCAAGGGCGGCACGACAATCTCATGCACAAAGGGAAATCGAGCGCTCCACCGCGCCGGCTGCAGAAAATAGACCCGGAAATTGAACCATAGATAGCGCAGACTGAACTGCTGAGCGGTGATTTGCCCGGCTCCGGACAACTGATAGCGCCAGCCGAACTCGAATGGACTGTCGAACCGCAGGGCATTGTAGAGCATCACCGCCAATCCAATAAGCGCGATGGGGGCGATGGCCGTGACCAACAACGTCCAAACGCGCCGCCCCTCGCGCCACGCTTGAATTACCGGCACCGATAGGATGATGGCACCGAACAGCATGGTCGGTCGTGCCCCTACCGCCAGCCCATACGCCACACTCGCCGCCGCCACCCACAGCCGTCTCCGATCCGGCTCGTGCAAGGCGCAATAGATCGTCCCGAGCGCCAGCATCGTCAGCATGTACGCGCAACTGATTGCCACCTCGTAAACCGCGGACCCCGGCAACAGCATCGGCACACCCGTCGCCAGTCCCAGCACCAGTGCGCCGGCAGCGACGACCCAGATGCTCACGTTGGGAAAATACCGCCGCCTTAGCGCGCATAGTATGCTCACGCTGCCCAGAAAACCCAGGGCACAAAAAATTACCACGGCTTGTCCGTCATAAAGGTAATGGCCGGTCAGCGCGACTAACGGCCAAAACAACAGCAAGGCGGGCGTAACCCCAAAGTACAAGTACACTTTGCCCTTGTAATAACTCAGGTCGTACAGCCCAAACTTTGCAGTCCGATACGGAGCGTTGGCGGCTGGATCATAGGGGTTCACAAGTTGCGTGAGTCCGGCCGGCACGTCCACCTTCAAATTGAGCTGGCCGGCCCGAAAGCCCTCCACCAGCTCATTGTAGTAAGCGTCGGCAGCCTGTTGGTCCGTCGTTGCCATGGAGCCGGAGTAGGCCGCATATGCATAAACCCCGATGACCACCACGCACACCGCGCCCAAGATTCCGCGCTGCATCCACAAGCACCCTCCTCTGGGTGCCTCCGCCTCGCGGCGATCTGACTGGTTGTCGATCATCTCTGGAATGAGCCCACGCTCCTGCAAGTTCCCACCAATCGGAAGATAACAGCGGCGACCACGCGGCCGAAGCCGCGCTTCATCCCTCGGATGCGAGTCGATTCCGCCTTCCGGTGATTGGACGGTTCGGATAATAACCCTCGGGTGCCGCTTCCGCAATCCATCCCCCATGCAGGACTCGAATCTGTCCGACTGCCCGATCAAGAACGGCGACTGGAAATCATTTTAGGCAGGATCTGTTGCCAGTTTTCGCCCCAACCAAATTGAAATGCCCTCAGACTCGCAAGGGTTCCTGTCATTACGCGCCCCGACCGGCACGCCGCCGGTGGAAACTGGCAAGGTTTCAATAGTTCTGATGCGAATCGGCGGGCTGCGGCCGGACAGAGGGAAAGGGAATCAGATACCGGCCGTGACTTCGGCAGGCACAGCGGCAGACATGGACTCAGATGCACGGCTTATCGGAGCCGAAGATGAAGAGCGGAGTGACCAACAACTGCTGCCGCAACCGGCTCGCGATGTTTACAGCACGTGCAGATTGTGGATAATCCGTTCGCATGACCTCTCGTGAACGCGTTCTGACCGCGCTCGGTCACCAGGTGCCCGACCGGACACCGTTTGCCTGGGGGTTCGGTCCGACGGATGTAATGACCAAGACGTGGCAGCCGTGGCTTGCCGCTCGCGGCGTTAACTGGACAAGATTTCAATACGCCGTTGCCGACACGCTCGTGATCGAACCCGATTACATCGGCCCGGCGTTGAAGCCGAACCAACCTTACCACGTTGGCGTCTGGGGCATCGAGACCAAGACCGTGTCTTACGGTCCGGGCGCTTACGAGGAATTCGTGGGACATCCGTTGGCCGGTATGGAAAAGCCAAGCGACCTCAACCGAATCCAATGGCCCAGCCCAGACTGGTTCGATTACGACAGTCTGCGTCGGCAAGTTGCCGCCCATGGTCGCGACAAGGCCATTCAGTTATCCGTCCAGAGTTCCGGCAACCCGTTTGAAATCTACACGTGGATGACCGGCATGGAGGAAGCCCTGTTGAACCTCCTCACCAACCCTGAACTTGTCGAAGCGGCACACGAACGGATTTGCGCATACTTCGAAGAGAAATTCGAACGTTGCGTCGCCGCCCTCGACGGACCCGTGGACCTCGCCTTTTTTGCGGACGACCTCGGTGGGCAGACCGGCTTACTCATCTCTCGCGAGACTTACCGGCAGGCCATCCAGCCGTTTCACCGTCAGTTGATTCGCCACGCCCGTCAACTCGTGCCGGAAGTGAAAGCGATGTTTCACACGGACGGCGCGGTGTTCGACATCCTGCCGGACGTCATCGACGCCGGCGTGGATGTGTTGGAAGCTGTGCAGACCGACGCTGCCGGCATGGACCCCGTCCGGTTGAAAAACGCGTATGGCAACCGGCTCAGTTTCCACGGCGGTATCGGAGTGCAGAGTCTGTTGCCGCACAGCGATGCGGCAACTGTCCGCCAAGAGTGTTGCCGGCTTTGTGCGGTGTTCGGTCGTCAAGGCGGTTACATTGCTGCCCCAACGCATGCCATCCAAGCCGGCACCCCGCCTGAGAACATCTGGGCGATGCTCGAAGTTGTGCTCGGCGAAGCGCCGCTGGCGCAAGCCTGCGCCACCGCATCCACATGAAAGCTCTCCCCACAAGCCCGACCGGCCGCGTCGGCTTTTCGCCCGCATTCGACTCGTTGAGCCACGAGGGATTGTTGCCGTGCAGCGTTGGCGCGGAGGGCAAGTTCAACGCGATGCTCATCGCCTGGCTGATGGGGTGTTGCTTGGAGCAAGCGAGATCGTGATCGTATGGTCCAGTGGAGCCGCTTCCGCCTAGCCGCCTCGACAATCAAAGGTTGATTCACTATGTTTTCCTCAGTTCGACGTTGGTCTCGTTTGCAGGAACCGCAGTTCGATGATCAATAAGCGAAAACGATACGAAGAGACAGTCGTGGGACTGACAATCCTGAAGACTGTTGGCGGCTGCAGGGGCTTGCTGTTTCTACAGGGCACAATCATTGGCGACTGGGGACTCATGGCCGCATTGCTGTCACTGTTCGGCCAGTGCGATTCAACGACTCTCCTCTGCCGTGGTGGCTGGTCGCCGTCACCGAAGCGCAGTCGAGGAGAACCAACATGCTGACCCTTGCAGAACTCTCCCAAGCTATCGAGAAGGGAAATCGTAACGAAGCCAAACGCTTGACCCAAGAGTTACTGAATGCAGGGGCGACTCCGCTGGATATTGTCGAGAAGGGTCTGGTGCCCGGAATGGCGATCGTCGGCGAGAAGTTCAAGAACAACCAGATTTTCGTGCCCGAGATCTTGCTTGCCGCCCGTGCCATGAAGGAAGCCATGGCACTGCTGGAGCCGCTGCTCGCCAGAGCCGGCATCAAACCGAAGTACACCGCGGTAATCGGCACCGTCCAAGGCGATCTCCACGATATCGGCAAGAACCTCGTTGCCATGATGTGGAAAGGCGCAAACTTTGGCGTGGTTGATCTGGGCACGAATGTGCCGCCCGAGAAGTTTGTCGCTGCTGCCAGGGAGCACAACGCGCAGATCATTGGGTTGTCGGCGCTGCTGACAACCACGATGCTGGCCATGAAAACGACCGTTCGGGCGATACGCGGAGCCGGTCTGAATTCGGTCAAGATCATCGTCGGCGGCGCGCCAATCACGCAAGAGTTTGCCCGCGAAATCGGCGCCGACGGTTACGGCTCGGATGCAGCGACTGCGGTGGAAGTGGCGCGCCAGTTGGTGGCAGCTTGAGATGGGGACTGCTGCAAGAGAGCGACGTCAAGATAATGGACCGTGAACGCGGATGGCTTGACAGCATTCAAGACACCGTCGAGACTCTGCTGTCGGAATCGGATGAGTTCATCGCCCAGATGGGGGGAATAGTGGACACGACAAGGTATGTCGCGGCGGATTATGAACTTTCTTGAAGTACTGCAACAGCGAGCGCCCCTGTTGGCCGATGGCGCGACCGGCACGATGCTCCAAGCCGCCGGCTTGCCGGTCGGCGAAGCCCCCGAGCGTTGGGTGCTGGACAATCCGGCAGCCGTCCGGAAACTCGCTGCGCAATATGCCGATGCCGGCAGCGATCTCGTTTACACCTGCACTTTCGGCGCGAGCTGCGTGCAATTGCGCCGTTGCGGCTTGGAGGACCGATTCGAAGCCATTAACCGGACTGCCGTACAACTTGCCCGTGAAGCGGCGGCTGGCCGAGCAGTCCTTCTTGCCGGCTCGATTGGGCCGACCGGCGAGATGCTCGAGCCATACGGTGAGTTTAGCTCCGATGAAGCGCGGCAATCATTCGCAGAACAGGCTGCATTGCTCGCCGCAGCCGGAGTGGATGCGTTGGTGTGCGAGACATTTGCGGACTTGAGCGAAGCCCTGTTGGCGGTAGAAGCCGCATGTGCCACGAACCTGCCGATACTGGCTAGCATGACGTTTGACCGAAGTGGCCGCACCATGATGGGAGTGACGCCTGAAGACGCCGTCGCGAAGTTGAGCGATGCCGGAGCAGTGGCCGTCGGCGCGAATTGCAGCGTTGGCCCGGAGGTTGTGGAACGCGTCATCCGCGCCATGAAAGCAGCTCGTCCGAAGGTACCCCTAGTGGCCAAGCCAAACGCTGGCCTGCCGCAGTTCGTCGGCGGCAAGACCTTGTACGCTACGACGCCCCAGGCGATGGCTGAGTTCGCCATGCGCATGAACAAGATTGGCGTGGCCATCCTTGGCGGCTGTTGTGGTTCGACACCAGAGCACATCCGCGCCATACGCGGTGCGATCCCATGATGAAACCGACCGGCTTTGCGCGTGTCAATCGGATGTTCGCCCGGCGAGACCACGACCACAGCGCCCCGCCGCAAATTAGTCGGGAGACGTCACAATTTATCGTCTCATTGCTCAATCAATATGGCCGGCGTACATGAGCGGGAACCACAAGATCGCAGTCGTCACCTGCTCTGTGTTGGAAACCGAGATCGCGCGTTTCGCACGGGAGCTTCCGGACGTCGTGTACATCGAGATTCTCGAACAAGGATTGCACAACGATCCCGGCAAGCTCCGCGAAAAACTTCAAGCCGCCATCGACCGGGTTGAGGCCCAGAGTGACGCCAAAACAATCGCGCTGGGGTACGGCTTGTGCAGTCGGGGCAGCGAAGGTGTGCGGACGCGGCGCTGCCGGCTAGTGATCCCCCGTGCGCACGACTGCATCACCTTGCTTCTTGGCGGCAAGGAACGTTACGCCGAGTATCTGCAGCAGCATCCCGGCACCTATTGGTACAGCCCCGGCTGGAACCGTCATGCCCCCATGCCCAGCCCAGAACGTTACGAAACGCTCCGTCGCGAGTACATCGAGAAGTATGGCGAGGACAACGCCGACTTCCTGATGGAGAGCGAACAGCACTGGATTAAGACCTACAACAACGCTGTGTTCGTCCACCTCGGTTGCGGTGACATCGAGAAGGAACTGGCCTACACGCAGCGGTGCGCCGAATGGCTTGGTTGGAAATGCGATCATCAGTGTGGTGATCCGGCGCTGCTGAAAGCGCTCTTGAGCGGACCGTGGGACAATGAGCGGTTCCTGGCTCTCGAGCCTGGTCAGACCTTTCGCGTGACGGCCGACGCGCGTGTGATTGAGGCTGTTAATGCCACCAACTGAGATCACTGTTAAGCCGGCCAGGCGGCAGCGTGGCATTCGACTCACTGAATGGTTGCGTCGCCGGCATCTTCCGTTGAACACTCGTTGCGCCGAACGCGGATTGTGCACCGGCTGCCTCGTCGAACTTGTCGACGCCGCCGGTCAGTCGCGGCAAGTGCGTGGCTGCGAAACATCTGTCGTCGAGTGTCAGAATCTGCGCGTGCGCATACCGGAGCGCTCGCTCATTGCGCATCGGCCGCAAGCGGTCAGCGAATTCCACATCAACGTGCCGCAAACACACGCGCCGTTGGTACGCGAAGGCCTCGGCGCCGCCGTCGACGTCGGCACAACGACCGTCGCTGTTCTGCTCGTCGATCTCACGTCCGGCAAGATTGTCGGCCGCGCCACTGATTTCAACCGGCAGGCGCACTACGGGGACGACGTGCTCACGCGCATCAATCTTTGCACCGGCAATCCGGCAATGATTGCCAAATTGCAGACGGCGGTCGTGAAAGAAACCATCGCGCCACTTCTCACGGAAGCCGGCGCGACCAACCGGCTCGCATGTATCACCATTGCCGGCAACACGACCATGTTGCACTTGCTGGCCGGTGTCGACCCGACGCCGATGGGCACAGTGCCATTCACACCGGCGTTTCTGGATCACCGAGTGATCCGCTTGCCCGGCCTGGGCGTGGCCAACGTGCATCTGCTGCCCGGGATGTCGGCGTATGTTGGAGCGGACTTGTGCGCGGGCGTACTAGCGAGCGGCTTGGCCTACGATGACGGCCCCAGTTTGCTGGTCGATGTCGGCACCAACGGCGAGATCGTTCTCAAAAGCGACGGCCTGTTGTACGGTTGCGCCACAGCCGCCGGTCCGGCGTTTGAAGGGGCTGGCTTGACCAGCGGCGCACGCGCCGTCCCCGGCGCCATCGAGCGCGTTCGTTTCGACCGCGAACCGTTTGCGGTGCACACGAAAACCATCGGCCGCAGAAAGGCTGTCGGGGTTTGCGGTTCCGGCTATATCGATCTGCTGGCCGAAGGTCGGCGGGTTGGCTTGCTTAACGAACGCGGGCGGTTTGCCACACCGGACAGGCTCCGGTTGGCGGATCGAGTATTTGTCACCGAAGCAGACATTGCGCATTTGTTGCAGGCCAAGGCAGCGATTGCTGCCGGCATCCTTACGCTGCTGCACCGAGCCGGGTTAGAGCCACCGCAGGTGAAAATGCTGTACCTGGCCGGAGGGTTCGGTCTGCATCTCGACGTGACCAACGCGATCGCCTGCGGGATGTTGCCGGGGTTCGTTCCCGAGCAAGTACAGGTCATCGGCAACAGCTCCTTGGCCGGCGCCTACCTCGCCTTGCTGGACAACGGCGTGCTGGATGAACTCCGCCGCTTGGCACGGGAGCTGAATGTTGTCGAACTCAATCTCGACCCCGGCTTCGAGACGCGCTACATCGACCAACTGACGCTACCGTCACCGTCGCGGTGTTTTTAATGATGCCACCGTTGTTTGTCTCCCCGCTTTAGACGATTTGCGAACCTTGCGGATTGAATTTCTGAGGGGTACTGCGCTGACTAGGCCGCCGTTTGCCTAATATCTGACGTGGGCGACCGTGGCTGCGCCAGCGGACACGGTTGCCTCAACCGAATTCTTAGATGGTGCTCACCAATCGTCGCTTGGCCACTACCGCAAGAATACTTCCCCACAGTGGGAAAAGAATGAGAAACTGAAACATCAAACCACCGTTTGCGATCCTGGCCTCGGCGGCCTCGTTCAAGATCGCGATGATCTGCTCTTCACGGAATCGCTTCCCTTTCATCTTGGCTCCTTCCTGGCTCCCGCCAGATTACCCGCCAAGACTCACATAGCAAATGGTCCAGTTTCAGGGGAACAGGTCAGGATTGGAATTTATGGCGAACGCTTTTACAAAAGAATCAGAAAATACTTACAGACAAGAGACCTGTTCATTTGATAAAAGGGGTCCGCCCACGTTAGGCTTGGACTGAATAAAGCGAATCACGGAGGCACGCCCATGCGGGGCCACCTACTGATGTTTGGGATGTTGTGGCCTGTTCGTTTGGTTTTCGCTCCAGATGTCTTCCTGGGGAAGACCCGCCTTGTCCGCATCCGGAGCACTGATCGAGGTGTCGAAGGCGCTCCGCATGACCCCCTCACAAGATAAAGGAGACCGCTTGAACACATTGAACAACCCTAACACGCCAGATGGGCTGGCGATGTCGACGCTCGTTTTCATGAGGCCTGGCTTGAACACATTGAACAACCCCAACACGTCGGCTGGCCCGTTTCAAAAGATGAGCGAGGAGGAAGACAAAGAGATTGAGAAGCGTCGCGAAGCAGCCGGGACTTCCAATGTCGAAACGGTCGGGGTCGCGCTGTCCGGCGGCGGCATTCGAAGCGCGACGTTCTGTCTGGGCGTGTTTCAAGCATTGGCCGAACACGGATTGCTGGGCAAGATCGATTATCTTTCCACCGTCTCCGGAGGTGGCTACTTCGGAAGCTTCCTCGGCAGACTGTTTACGCGTGCGTGGGTGGATCCGAAAACAGTCTCGGTGCCAGAACCATGTGATGGCGAGCGGGCAGTCTCGCCTGAAGATCAAGATGTGTTGGAGGCGTCGCCAGGAATCTCGCGGGTGGAGCAAGTGTTGCGTGATGGCCATTCCAAACCGTTGGACTGGCTGCGGGAGTCGGGCCGATACCTGTCTCCGAACGGTTCCGGTGACACGTTCCTCGCATTCTCCGTACTCCTGCGTAATTGGGCGACGATCACGGTGGTCCTGGCGACTTTTATCCTGATGGTCTTTCTGGGGGCGAATTTGCTTCGAGCCGTCTTTTGGTCGAGCCCGGATAATATCCCCTCCTACGAGTCTGCGATGCTGGCCCTGGCACGGTGCTCAATCTGGTGGAGCCCGTATCTGCATGTCAGTCTTTTCCTTTTTCTTTTGGCATGTATTCCTTTGGGTTGGGCTTATTGGCTGACGCAATTATCATCCAACGGCCGGCGATGGGCTTTTTTCCCGTTTATCACTGTCCTGCTCGTCCTGGTCGGCTGCATCCTTGGGATCATCTTCTTAAATCTGCACCCTTTGGCATGGTGGACATGTCTTGGGTTGGTTCTGATCAGCCTCTTGACGCTTATATTCCGGAAACTTGCTGGTGTCCATGCGGACATCCAAGTTTCGATGCTTCAGCTGATACGCAATCGGCTGTCAGCATGGCTTGCAATGGCATTGGGGATAACGCTTGGGGTGTTCGTATTTGCGTTGATCGATTCCTTGGGACAAACTCTCTACGCTTGTTCCACGGCGGAGGGGCGGTTTCACCCGCTCGGAATCAAATCCCTGGCGCCGATACTCGGCCTCACAGGACTTCTTCCCCTGGTCAGGAATCTCGTTCCCCTTCTGACGAAGTCAGGTAAAAACAAACGGCCCAAGCTCCCGGTTGCCATAGCCGCTATTGCCATCGCCGCGCTTCTGGCGGGGTCGGCGCTCGTCGCGTTGTCGCTCACAGCTCATGGGTTCACCTGGGGATGGCAAACTCCAGCAGATAATCCGGGTCTGGCGATTCGCAGTCGGCTACAAAAGCCCGCGGTCTCTCTGAGTGTGGAGAATCACATCGTCGTGAACATTCCCAAGACCATGCAAGGAGCAACGGGTATGGATCACATGCTGGTCTCGAAGGTTCTGTTCGCGTTTGGGGTAACGGTGGTCCTTTCATTCCTGTTCGGGCGAACCATGTACTTTCTGAATTTTTCATCCCAACAAGCCCTCTATAGCGCTCGGCTTGCCCGTGCCTATCTCGGAGCCTCGAATCCGAACCGGTGGCATGGCAAGGGACAAAAGCTGAGCGATGTCATCGCTGGCGATGACGTCGATCTGAGCCACTACGAACCGCAGCGCAATGGTGGGCCGCTCCATTTGATCAACGTGACCATCAACGAAACGGTCGATGGCAAGTCCCAAATTGAGCAACGTGACAGAAAGGGCGTGCCCCTGGCGGTCGGACCGTGTGGGATTAGTGTCGGCATCGGCTATCATGCCCTTTGGGGCCGAGACGGGAATCAAAAATCCTGCGACGAGATAGAACCCATCCAACGCGATCCCCCTGAGTTCAACGTGTTTGGTGGTGGGAAAGCGCCGGGGCCGGAGCGATCCGTCTTGAAGCGCTTGAAGCGATTATTGGGGAAGCAATCTCCCTCGACGAAGTCGAACGTGCATTCCGTGGAATCGCTCGATGTCAGCACATGGGTCGCCGTATCCGGGGCGGCAATTACCACCGGGCTCGGGGCCAAGACGAACATCGGACTGAGCCTGCTGCTCGGGATGGCCAACGTACGGCTCGGGTATTGGTGGGACAGTTGCGTCGAACCCGGTTCCCGCGTCGGTGAGACCCCGCCGTCCGTGCTGAAACGTTTCGGCAGACGCATCAACCATCTCTTCCCGGTCCAGACTCATCTGCTTGATGAATTCCTCGCCAGATTCCCCGGAACCGCCAAGAGGCGGTGGTATCTCTCCGATGGCGGTCACTTTGAGAACACCGCGTGTTATGAACTGATCCGACGCCGGGTGCCGTTCATCATTGTCTGTGATAATGGATGCGACCCGGATTATGAATTCGAGGATGTCGCCAATCTTGTTCGCAAGGCGCGGTTGGACTTCGACGCGGAAATCACCTTTTTCTCGGAGTGGGAGATCACGCAATCCGTCCGTCCGGAACTGTTATCCTGCATCGGCACAGTGTCCGAGATAAGGAATTTTCAGATGCGTTCCGAAGTTCAGGTTGACCAGGCGCAAGGCCGCCCGAGTGTCCCCCAATACAAACACGCTACGCTGGCTTGGGTTCACTTTCACAATCCCGAGCAGCGTTCAGTGATTCTGTTTATCAAGCCAAGCTTGACCGGGGACGAGCCTCTGGATGTGCTGAACTACCATCAGTCGCATGAGAGTTTTCCACAAGAGACCACCAGCGATCAGTACTTTGATGAAGCGCAATGGGAAAGCTATCGCGAGCTTGGCGAACACATTGGAGATCTTCTGTTTCAACCTCAGCTCACACCGGCGGCTGAAGGGCAGGGAAGCTGGTCGCCAAGGGAGATGGTCGCACCAAAACCCTGATACGTCGCAAGGGTCGATCCGCAACACAGTAGCATTTCCCATCGCGCGCAGGAGCGATGCACGACAGTAAATCAATAACACGAATCCAAACCGCCTGCTTCATGGGCTACGTCGGCGGCACCGAAATGCTCCACAGCCACTACAAAGGCCTGGCTTCCAAAACCGAGGCAGACAAATTCTGGGCTTTGCGTCCGTCACCATCGAGTCCTCCGAAAGCTCCAGGAATCTCCGCCGCGAATCAAAGCGAGTAGCACACACGGGGCAGGTAGCCCGACCGCAGGGCAGGGGCGTCTTCCGCCTGTCTACGGGGTCGTGTTCGTCGTCTGTGGGTGGGACCCAATTGCCCGGACACGCCGAAATACTCCGCGTCGGCGAACTCCGCCTCCGCGAGTAACTCATCAAGAACCTGCAGGGGACGGCCTTGGTGGGCCGCCGCTTTGCCACGACGGGCGTCGCCGCGGACGACCACCATCTTCACCGTCAGGGCACCGATGTCAATTCCTGTATGCGACATAGCGACTACTCCCCTGCCGTCGACCGCGAACACCCGTTTGGATCAAGGCTCGAATTCTCTATCTCGCATCACCCCAAGCCTCTTTTGCGGAAAACCTAATGATATCGGCGATTTCCTTGAAAGCCATGGCGCGACATCGTGTGCCAAGGTGGTGGTACACCGACTACGGATTGCCCAGGGTTGTTCGGATGGATGAGTCCCAGCGATGTCCGATTTCATGCGCCATGACGTTTACGGTCGTCACGATCTGGCTGGTTCATTCGTGGCAGCGGCTGACGACATCGAACAGCAACTCGCCGGAATTTCTAGCCCTTGTAATGCTGAAAGGCGCTG
>Ga0187875_10002461_pt1 | contig 13646 bp, 13 predicted proteins | sample June2016WEW_17_1_2_FD_132978 | JGI IMG/M metagenome (GOLD analysis project Ga0187875, IMG submission 132978) | Peatland microbial communities from SPRUCE experiment site at the Marcell Experimental Forest, Minnesota, USA - June2016WEW_17_10 | ecosystem: Environmental > Terrestrial > Soil >... | reverse complement strand
TGTACTGTACTCTCTGTATTGGTCATTTCTGCCTCCTTTTCTTAAATCATTAAGAAAAGCAGATAGATGATGACCAATATCTATTTATCTGTCAAACATCGATTTGGTACGTATAGCAGGAAGAAATATAGTAGTTTATACACTTAAATAATCGTAACTTCCTTGCTTTATATGTAAGTTAATACCCCAAAGACCTCTTTGTTTCAGTTGGTAATGTTTAATGAATCCTACTTTTCATGCAGGATGTCCATCCATCTTATTGCCTCGGAATCAGTAATCTTTCCTAGATAAACCTGTGTGGTCTTCAAGTCCTGATGCCTCAAGATTACTTTCGATACTACTTCTAATGGCACACCGTTTCTGCTGGCATACGTAGCTGAATATCTACGAAGATCATGTGGCGAGACATTAACATTCAATTTGGCTCCTAAACCTTTAATCATGGATCTTGCCGTTGAATAGCAGATGGGAAATATCAGATTTTCTCCCTGAAAAGTATTCCCCTGTATGTATTCCGATAATTTTCTTGATACGTTCTCCGGCATATAGGCCTTTTCCGCGTCCTTGCCTGATTTTGGTTCCCTAAGAGTAATGGTTCTATCAGAGACATCTGATACCTTGATTTTCAATAATTCACCGATTCTTAATCCGCATCGAGCCTGAAGTTCTAATATCAATCGGTCACGATGACTTTTTGTATTGTATATCATTTCTTCAATTGTTTCTCGGTCGAGGATCTTTCGGAGTAAGTTTTTCGGCGCCTTGAAGGCTTTGCTGAGCAATGGTGTGTTACAGGGATTTCTCATATTGAGAGAGCGACGATCAATGATAAAGTTATAAAATGATTTTATCTGGGCATACCGAAGTCTGCGTGTGGATTTGGAATGATTCTGTGTCACATCTTCAAGAAATCTGAAAATCTCATCAGGACTTATGTCCTCCAATTGTCTCTGTGAATAAAGAGCCTCAAACTTATCAAATAGGGAATTGTAGCTCTCAAGGGTTTTCTTTTTGTTATTTGATTGAAGATAATATTTAAACAGAGTTACCGCTTCTTTTGTTATCATAGTGCACCTCCATATATTTTGATTATGGGGCCTTTGGGATCTGGGGATTATAGAATCTTTTACAGGCTAAAGATATGGATAATTACAGACCATAAATAATTATGTGGGAGACTGCATAATGCAGTAGAGTAGAGAACTGGCGTAGTAGCTTCATGCTCTATCTCCAGTTCCCCCTCGTCAATTCCGTACGTTCGGTTTTCCCGAATACGGCTTTCCGATTATCTTCATCCGGATGCCATCACATTCTGTACCCAAGGAGCTTTCGTGGGAACTTCGTACAGGCCTAAAGAATCAAAATAATACCTGTCCGGATATGTCCCATACCCAAGACTGTGGTAATGGTGTTTCCGGCGCATGTATATCCGCATCCTGTACCCCAGATAATATCTTAAAGACGACATGGCTTTCGTGCAATTGCCAAATCGAAAGTAGCCTACCCATCCTCTGGCGACTTCGTTCACTCTCCGAATCACAATTTCCGTCGGCGTTGCACTGTACCGCTCGGTCGTCAATTGCTTGATTTCCGATCGTATATGCTTCAGTGCCTTCTTGGACGGCTCTGTGTGGGGATATATTTTTCCGGTTTTTCTTCCTCGTTTCATGCCTATGCTAAAGCCAAGAAAGTTAAAGCTCTCATGGCGTGCATCCACAACACGAGTCTTTTCCTCATTCAGCTCGAGGTGAAGATTATCGAAAACCAGTCTTACCCCATTCAGTATCCGATCAGTGTTGCCTCTGCATAAGATGACGCAGTCATCTGCGTATCTTACCAGTCGTGCTCCCAATCTCTCCTGAACTCTCTTGACTACCCATAGCGTGTCAAGCACGTTCAGATAGATATTGGCGAGCAACGGAGATATTACCCCTCCTTGCGGTGTTCCTTGTCGTTTCCTTTGTACTCTTTCTTCCCGTCCTCTCGTTCCTCCACAATCGGCGCCTTGAGCCACATCTTGATAAGTTTCAGTATTTGCTTATCAACAATGCGCTTAGCTACCAGTTGCATCAGTCTGTCATGGGGAATGGTATCGAAGTACTTGGAAATGTCGGCATCGATTACTTCCGTTTTGCCTTTAAGAAGATGATTCTTTACATCTTCCACCGCCTGATGGGCGTTCCGCTTCGGTCTGAATCCGTAAGAGTTGTCCTGAAAGTCGGCTTCAAAGATAGGTTCGATTACTATCTTCACTGCCATCTGCACTACCCTGTCCTTGATCACCGGTATTCCCAGCGGTCTCTTGCCGCCTGCCGCCTTAGGGATGTAAACCCTACGGACAGCCTGTGGCTTGTAGTCTTTCCGCTTTAGTTCCCCGGCAATCTCTTCAAGATACTTCTCTGCTCCTCCTTCTCTCTCCTCAATGCTATCGAAGGTTTCACCATCTATTCCAGGCGCTCCCTTGTTCGCTTTGACAAGGCTGTAGGCGTGGCTCAGGATGTCCCGCTTATATATCTTGTCATAGAGAAGATAGAATCGGTACTCTTTCTCCTGCTTGGCCTTCCGGTATAGTTTCCTCTGAAGTTCCCGGATGTTTTCTGGAGTTTTCAGCACTTCCGTGCAATCCCCTTTCCTTTACTTCTTCTGAAACATGATAAAAGCATTGCCCCTTTCCTCTCCCAAGGTTATGTTGTCCTTGGAATACAAGCGGTACTATGGGCAAATCCGACTCCCTTGCCGACCCGGTGAAACTTCGTCTCCTTATATCCACCCGTTGCCTGTTGGGCATCGACAAGGGTCTCCCGTGTTCATTCTCGTATGGCTGCTCCTGCGTGTCACCCCTGTTACCCCGGAAGCCCATCTATCGGTTCTGGTAGTTTTCGTTAAGATAGATGCTACGGTCTTACCCTTTGTAGGAGAGGGTCGACAACTCCATCGTGTGTTTCGAGGCTACATCTGGGTTCGCTTGCGCTGCGACCCGTAGGTTTGCTCGACTCCCTTAAGGAGCCTTTGTCAGAGAACTTAATGCTTCAGGTTACCCTTAACACCTCCCTCAAGCTACATGGGCGAACTACCGAACTCCCATCGTCGGACTTTAACCGACTAGTCATACGTTTTACACGGCATACCCTACAAGTCAATAGATTCGTGAAACAGGGGAAACTGAAGAGTCGGGTCACGCAGGGGAATTTCACCCCCACGTTCCCACGGATCCGTACGTGACAGTCTCCCGTCATACGGCTCTTATCATCCAGCCACCAGGCTTACCTGGCGGTTTTATCTTATCCCCTGGCTCCTCCCATCTCTGGTTGACCAAACAATAAGACCAGATGATCCAACCCCTTCGCTCCATTCCCATTACAGAAACTTCTACACTAATACGAGTTGGTCCGCCCCCGTGCCCCGCATCGGTACTCTCACTCTTGTGGTTTCCTCCACTTGAATTTCTCCCTTAACATCAGGACGACAGGTTCCCACGTTCCGCACAAAAGCCCGGATCAGGTTCGCGCTACCTTTATGCCGGATGCCGCCCGAGCAGTAAACAGGTTTCCCTCGGACTTATCCTGGAGTCCAGTAAGCCCCCCAGTTTCGACATCGTCCTTTTCATTTCGACACCTCAGAAGTAGTTCGCTTTCGCTCGCCTCCCTGAACCTTACCTGACAGGGTCTTTGCCCTGCCTTTTCCTTGACGCTTACCACAATGGCTCTTTACCAATGCAGCTCAAGGTGGTTTGAAGCCAGTTCCTGCAAACCGGCTCCGAGGGCCCTCACCCCTCATCTCTTGTGCAGCCTCGTGGCGCACTTACCAGTTGAAAGAGAGTAACGAAAAAATTTCTTAGTGTCTGTCTGTTTTTACACCATGGTAAATTCTCAGACAATTATATTGTCTTCTTAATAAAATAATTCTTCGTATTGCTTTTGCAATGCTTTCGCGACCTTTAATTCCGAATTTCTTCTCGTTGGCAAGCCCTTTTCCATTTTGGCTATTGTTTGTCGCGTTAACCTAGCTTTTAGGGCTAGTTCTGACACACTAAGGGGAATAGCTTCTCTAAATTGTTTAACTCTATTTTTTCGGATATTCTTGATCATATAATGGCACCCCAAAAACAAAAAGGTCCATTTTCATTCTAAAATTTCCAGTCTTGCCCGTTTATGTATTTTAGCGGACGCGGCACTCAGAATGGTGCGGATGGCTTGGGCCGTTCTGCCCTGCTTCCCAATAACTTTTCCCATATCTTCTTTTGCCACACGCAATTCAATTACAGATGTTTGTTCGCCGATGACTTCAGTTACTTCCACTTTGTCGGGATTATCAACTAAAGATTGAGCGATATGCTTAATCAATTCCTTCATCCTCAGCACCTTCATTGGCTATGGTTAACACTGCTTAAAAATCCGCTACAATATTCGCACTGCTTGTAACTTTTTATTTACCATCCACCATCTTCTTTAATTCCCTTCCCACCTTGAAAAATGGCAATCTCTTTGGTTTCACATCGACATGTTCCCCATTTTTAGGATTCCTTCCTTTATAAGCTTTATATTTACGAACAGTAAAGCTCCCAAATCCTCTAATTTCAATCCTGCCACCATTATTAAGTTCATCATTAGTTCATTTAATGAATGTAAAACATCCAGAGAAGACCTTGCCGGTTTCATATCGTTGAGACTCTTGCAAGAAATTTCGTTATTATAGATTTATCTGGCATTTTCAACCAGTACGTACGTGGCGCAGGAGTCATAACCAACCCCCGTTAAAACCAGCACGTCGCAGGCCGCCGGCGATATATGGGCAGTTTTGCATCAATCGCCACAATAAGCCGGTACGATAATTTTCGATCATCAAAACAATAGGCCCTTGATTAATCCCGAAATGCCACGGCGATACCCAACCAACGGCATTGCCGGCTTTTATCGGGTAGGTCGGGTTAAGAGTTGCTTTGGAACCATAGGGCTTGTGCGCTGTTAATTTAAGCTGGTTAATATAATAGTCTATAGTGGGAAGCACGATATCGGGTGCGAACGGCAGCGATGTCACCACCGCCCACGGTGCGATGGTGCCGTCGTCGGGCCCATACGGCACGCCTCGTCCAACGTAATCGAAGAATTGGCGTTCGATGCCGTTCACTTTGATCGTGTCGGGACCAGGACCGTCGCTCGCGGTAATTCCCCAGCAATTGCGTCCATAGCCCGCGAATTTGAGCGGGTTATCAATCGCATACTGCTGTTGCACATAAGTCGCGCGGCGGCTGTTCTCGAAATAGTCGATGCCCTTGTTGTGCATGAAAGCGTCCTTAATACCGCGAAAGTCGATCCAGACATGCGAGAGCTGGTGCGTGAATAAGGACCCGGCGTAAAGATATTCATATCCGTAACAGCGTTCCCACCGGTAAGTCGAAGTCCACGCGGTGTAGCAGCTCTCGGGCAATGGATGAGTGGGCGAACCCAGTCCCAAAATATACAGCAACATCGCCTCATCGTAGCCTTCCCAACGGTATCCGAGAAATCCGCTTTCGGGCTTCCAGCCGTGCGTAACCGTTGTGCCAAGGTTTTGCGCCCATTGCCAATCCGCGCGGCGATAAAGTGTGTCAGCGAGGGTGCGGATTTCATGCTCGTCGGCCGTATCCTTATCAAAATAATCTCCCGCCGTTAACGCACCCGCCAGCAGAAAAGCGCTATCTACCGTTGACAGTTCACATTGCCAGGCGCGCCGGCCGGTCCTCATGTCAAGAAAATGATAATAAAATCCCTGGTAGCCGGTGGCGTCGGGTTCGGGGCCTTGCGGACTGTTCCAGAAAAAACGCAATGTAGTCAGCGTTCGTTCTACCGCCGCGTGCCGCGGCATAAACCCGCGCTCGACAGCCACTGGGTAAGCCGCCAACGCGAAACCGGTAGCGGCAATACTGGCAGGCCAATCCGCTGCGGTCTTGTCGATCACCAGCCCGTTGTCCGGATTCGTCTCCTGCAGAAAGTAGCTGAACGATTCCCGCTGAAGCATTTCCAACTCAGCATCAGTGATGGCATGTGGCTGCAACGCAATATCACGCGCATTTTTCTGTTCAATCATGTTTTTTCCTCAAGGTATTTCCTGGTGACACCTATACCGCAAGAGCGTCGTTGACGATTGTTTGTGCTTCCTCCAGGATACTACGTAAATGATCCGCTCCACGGAAGCTCTCCGCATATATCTTGTAGATATCTTCGGTCCCTGACGGACGCGCCGCGAACCATCCGCTCTCGGAAATCACCTTTATTCCACCTATGGACGCGCCATTGCCCGGTGCTTGGGTGAGGATGGTCCGGATTTTTTCACCCACCAGTTCGGTGATCTTAACCTGCCGGGATGATATCTTCGCCAAAAGTACCTTTTGATCCGGAGTGCATTGTGCCTCAACGCGGTCGTAGGCCGGCTCACCGAACTCGCGTGTGAGTTCACGATAGATTTCGCCGGGATCGCGGCCCATTCGGGCTGTGCTTGCTAATGGTAACAGTGTCAGCACGGGGCTATCCTCTGAAGATGTCGAAAGGCTCAATTTTGAGGACCTTGCGTATCCCGATATAGCTTGATATCGCGGCAATCAGCAGGACCATGACAAAGGACAGAGCCAGATTCCAGAATGTGATTATCGCTGCGTAATTGGGCAGTAAGGAATGGGCGATCGAGATTATCAGAGTCACCAGACCGATGCCCAGACCATAGCCGGTCAATGCAGTAAAGGTCGCCATGAACAGGATCATATAGGTTAACTCGCGCCCCTTTGCACCAATGGCCTTCAGCGCGGCAAATTTATCCAGGTTTTCGAGGATGAACGTATAAAAGGTCTGGCCCGAGATAGACAGTCCAACGATGAAGCTGATTACTGTCATCAATAGAATGTTGGTGCCAATGCCGGTCTTGTAAGTATAGTAATCGGAAATGCGTTTGTTGAATTCCTCCTTGGTAATGGCGACATAGCCGAGTTTGGCGACTTTCTGCTTTATGCCTGCCACGGCAGCCTCGCTCTTCGGTTGCACCAGTATATAGGACAGAGTGAAACGCATCGACGGGATGTATTCGATCGCGCGGCTGTAGGTTGTGTATAACGTTGGCACGCCGTTCAGTCCATTCGAGGCGACCCTGGCGATGCCCACAATTGTACCGCGGTGGTCATTGAGTTCGAACGAGGTGCCGATCTTGGGGTTCTCCAGCTTCGAGAATTCAGCGTCGTTGATTACTAAGAACGCGTTGTCGGCATAAATATCCTGAATATTGCCCTGTTCGAGTCCAGGACGGCCAAATAGGCTGGTGTCATCCAACCCGACGACAAATACAGACTCATAAGTGCCGCTAGCGAGCTTGACCATAGCGCCACCGATAAAGAGCGGCACCGCGTAGTTGACCTCGTCCATACTGCGCACTGCGTCCAGCAGGTAATCGGGCATAGGGATCGCACTGGTGGCAGTATTGACCGCCGGATCCATGATCCACATCGCTGCACCTATATTGGTTGTGGTTGAATAGGCACGGTTCAGGATGCCTGCAAACATCGCGGTCATTTGCATCATCAGAAACACGGCAAAGGTGATCCCGATCAACAGCGCGGAGAACTTGGACGTATCATTCACCAGCAGCTTGAATCCGATCCGCAGGATGCCAGCATACTTCTTCATGGTGCCTCTCCTTTGGTCTTTGGGCTTTTCTCATTCCACCAGCCCCCTCCCAGCGCCACGAATAATACGACGGTGTCCTGGAGACGCTGCGCGACAGCCTGCAGATATGCTATGGTCGCCTCGTGGAATTGCACGTCGGCCGTCAACACATCCAGATAGGCTGCCATGCCCGTACGGTAATTAACCTGCAACAGATTAACTGCTTCACCTGTGGCGCGCTGTGCTTCGACCTGCGCCTGCAGCGCCTCTGCGTCATGCTCCAGCGCCTTCAAGGAGTCAGCGACTTGCTCGAATGCGCCAAGCACGGCCTGTCGATAATTTGCCTGCGACAGATGATAGGCGTCGATTGCTGCACGCCGGACGAACCAAAGACTGGTGCCCTGAAACACTGGAGTCGTAACCGATGGCCCAATACTCCAGAACCTGCTATTGGCCGACGAAAGATTGCCAAAACTGGAGCCGGCAGCACCGTAAGTGCCGTTCAAACTGAAGCTGGGAAACATAGCGGCGGTCGCGACGCCGATGTTGGCGCTGGCAACATGCATTTGCGCCTCGGCCGACAGGATGTCGGGACGCTGGTTCACAAGATCGGACGGCAGGCTCAATGGAAGGTCGACCGGCAGAGAGAGTCCGGTCAGGTCGGTGTCAGGCAGGATAATCTGGGATGGCATCACGCCTTCCAGCGTCGCCAGCAAGTGATCGGCCTGACTGATCTTTTGCTTGAGTGGTGCCAGTAAAGCCTGGTTAGCGGCAATCAGGCCGCGTATGCTCAATACGTTCGCATATGGAGCTATACCAGTGCGAACCTGCACTTCGGTGAGGTGAAGTTGCTGGTTCTCCAACTCGATCAGCTGTTCGGTCGCGCGAATCTGTGCAGCATAGGCAGCACGCGCGATGCTGGTGTTAACAACATTTGCGGTCAACATAATATAGGCCGCCTCGGTCTCATAACGCTGATAGTCGACCTGGGCCCGCAAACTTTCCACCGTACGACGCGCACCACCGAATACGTCGAGAGCGTAGCTGATGGTCCCGCTCAGCGTAACCAGATTGAAAATCGTACCGGGCGTCTCCGAGCCTTGCAGTAATGGCGCGGTTTGCTGTCGGCTGACGTCCAGACCAGCCTGGATTTGTGGAAAAAACATGCCATAACCTGCGCGCATATTATCCTGACTCTGGCGCAAGCTGGCCTTGGACGCCTGGAGGGTCGGATTGTTGGCGATTGCCTTCTGGACTATAGCGTCCAACTGAGTTGACTTAAAAAACCGCCACCAGTCGGCAGTGATTGATGCGCCCGGCGTGAAATGCTGTGCCCGGCCATCCGCCGCGACCGTGGCTTTAGGTTGCGGCTCGCGAGTATAGCGGTCCGTATCGGGCGGCGCGGGACGAACGAAATTGGGGCCCACCGCACAACCGCCAAGGATCGCCATGCTTACGGCAAAACAGGCACCTCGCTGGACTAATGATCGAAAGTTGTTCATCGCATTCTCTCTGACTTGTGTATGGATGGGCGGCGCGCTATTGCTGCCCTATGTATACATCCACCAACTGGCCCGGATAGACCGGAGCATCTTTTTTCTCGAACCGGAAAATCACCGGCAACACCCTCAGATCTACTTGCTCCTGGCGCTGATTAGATAGCTCAATCTTAGGTGAAACATAAGGCTGTATCCGGACGAACTCCAGCGGCACCTTAACGTCGCTCCCGCGGATCGACATCTGTGCGCGAATATGCCCAGGAGATGGCAGTCGTGATACCAGTATCTCGTCGACATAACAGCGTACGGCCAGATATTCTTGGGGCGTTCCCATCACCACTAGCGGGTCGAATCCCTGCGTATAAGAATCATAGGCACCCTGCGAAGATACATAGCTACCTGTCGCCGCATTGACGGCAAATATGACTCCGCCGACCGGCGCTTTGATCGAATATTTTTTTAACAGTTCGTTAGCCGCTTTCAGTGCGGATGCCGCCTGAATGACGGCATCTTTCGCAGTATCCAGCACATCTTTACTGATCGATTTCGGGTCAATGTCGTAGGAGGATCGGCGCTTATCGTATTGGTCTTGAGCCACTTTAAGGTTGGATTCGGCCAGTTCCATGGTTGCTCTCTGTACCGAATCATCGATGGTGAATAGCAGAGTGCCGGCCAACACCTGCTGGCCCTCGCGCACCAGCACCCGAGTGATCGGACCGGAAACTTCCGGATAGATATTAATACCTGCACCGCTCGACTGGTCGCTCTCGATAATACCATTGGCATAGATTGCCGACTCGTAAGGGTTGCTGACCGGTTTAAACACGGGAGGCTGTGCCTTCCTTTCAATGCCAAAGATGAAGGCGGCGACCAGTCCGGCCAAAACACCTATTATCGAGAGGGCAAAGATGATCTTGTTTCTGACTTCATGCCTAGGCTTAGCTGCTTTGGCTTCGGATTTAGGCTCGGCTGTGTCGGTTTCGGATTTAGGCTCGGTTTTGGTTTCGGGCTCGGCTTCAGACTCAGACTCGGCTGTTTTGACTTCGGGTATAGTCTCGGCTTTGGTTTCGGGTTTGGCTTCAGAGTTAGGCTCGACTGCTTTGGCTTTAGACTCAGATTCGGCTGTTTTGACTTCGGGTATAGTCTCGGCTTTGGTTTCGGGTTTGGCTTCAGAGTTAGGCTCGGCCTTGGTTTCATCTTTCCGAATCTCCCGCCCTGTCTTCTCCCATGCTAGAACTGCTCGAATTTGCTCGCGCCCCAGCTCCTCGTAGAGTTCATGAACTCGCTTGACGAGCTGCGGCGCCAAATCGGACGGTGGCTTGGCTTTGGCTTCGGGTATAGTCTCGGATTTGGTTTCGGGCTTGGTTTCAGAGTTAGTCTCGGATTCTTTCATTCGGTCCCCTTGTCCATCGTGGTGATACGTCCATCTTCCATATGGACGATCCGGTCTGCATACTCGTTGATGCGTGCATCATGAGTGACAATCAGTATGCAACGGCTTTTATTGAGAATTTTATCTTTTACGAAGGAGATAATTTTCTTTCCGGTATCACCGTCCAGGGAGGCTGTCGGTTCGTCGAGAATCAGGATCTCCGGACTGCTGCTGATCGCGCGCGCGATTGCCACCCGCTGTTGCTCACCGCCCGAGAGCTTCACTGGCAGAATCTCACTACGGTCTTTCAGACCGACGATCTCGAGACATTTTGTTGCCTCGGTAATTGATTCGTCCCAGTCGCGCTGCTTCAGGATCAACGGAATTGCGACATTCTCTGCCGTGGTCAGCCGCGGGAAAAGATGATAGTCTTGGAAGACGAAGCCAATTGTGTTCAGACGGAAATCAGCCAACTGGTCATTGTTCAGAGTCCAGATATCGGTCCCTTTGACTGTCACCTTGCCGGCGTTGGGGCGCAGGATGCCGGAAATCATGCTGAGAAAAGTTGTCTTGCCACTACCGGAGGGACCGATGATGAACAGCATCTCGCCAAAGTGAGCGACAAGCCCGACACCATTCACGGCAATCATCTTGGTCTCGCCCTCGCCAAACCATTTTGTCAGATCAGTTGTGATGATCGCTTGATTATCTATTGGTTTTACGCCGTCACCGTTCATTTTGTAGTCCCTGGGTATCCCAACTCTTCAAGAAGAAAGAGTTTATTTTCATCCTCGATGCTTTGGCAGAAGTCGTAGTTCTGGCATTTCTTCTCCATCCTTGGGTAACCAGATAGTGAAGAAATCATCTGTGACAACTCCATGCGCTTTTCAAAAAAAACATCATTCGTATGATTATTACAAGATCATAACGTAAAATAGCTATAGCAAATAGCCTGCCAATATCAGAAGAAGAACCAGAAGTTTGGATTCATCCTTTAGTAACATGTTGTTAGATTAATAGGGGAGGACAGCATAGAAGTATGAAGTGTTTATTTCACCCTCAATATTTGGTGGAACCTCAGTATGTTGAGGGGTATTTTAAAGAGAAGTTCGATGGTCTTATTCATCAGAAGTGGAAATCTTCAATTTTACAGCCATAATGTGGAGCTTCGCCAGTCATTCCGCAATATGCAGCTGAATAACCGGACACTGTTTGTGAAACTCTCGTTACTGCATCATCCTTGCATATTAGAGTCGTAGAATTTGATTCTACCGGGAATATAAGAGGTATCGGGATTACAATGAACGGCATTATTCCAGTCCAAGCGAATCCTTCTTCTTTGTACACAAAGATTGCTTCATTGCCATCGACAGACTTATGGTCGGGTTCGCCCCACCGAGCAATAATTTCAGAGCATTTTATTGGAGCTTTTGAGGAAGCCAAGGGATGACCGAAAGAATAGATATACCCTGCTTTGTCGCCAATCGTCGTCGGATGTTCAATTGAAAATTTTGTAGGATATACTAACGCTCCTCCAACGCAACCTATTAGCAACGGTAACAATAAAAAAAGGGAAGACGCTCTAAATGGTAAGTATCTCATGTTTTCTCTCCTTGGTATTTTAATAAATTTTATAAAAATATATTGTATTTCCAAAAAAATTAAATATAAATTCGTTTTTGAAAAGCGATCGGTCATTACCATATGTAATGTTGTATAAATGGGTAGAATAAGAGAAACAATATTACAGGAAGAAAGACATATACCTGATACCAAGAAAACTTCGTCCTATGGCAAATTAACCTTTCTTTCCATTTTTATACAAAATGAGGGATTTAGGAATTTTTATATCCGGATGGAAAATTAACGCCATTTTTTCGATTGCGTCCACAATGCGCGGCGATGCCCGGCTAATCAAGTTGGTATCAATAGGATAAATTCTATTATTATCTATCGCCGGTATTCCTCTGAATTTTTGCCAGAAACTTTTTACTACCGAAAATTCTTTATCATTGATCATGGGCGCAAAAAGAATTATTTCCGGCGATGCTCCCATGATACCTTCCACACTATAGAGGGGATAGCGGGCGATATCAAGACTTGCAACATTAACGCCTCCAGCTCGCTCAATTACATCATTGATTAAGGTACCTCTGCCAATAGTAATAACCGGCTCCAAACCAATCTGAAAAAAAACACGTGGTTTATTTTTATGGCTTATTTGTGCTGTGATATTATTTAACCTCTTTTGAAGTTTTTCAACCATTTTCCGGCGTCCTTTTCCCGATTTGTTATTTCCCCGATATGTGAAATGCTTCTCAGGACACCATTGGTGTCAGAAGGGTTTGTTACATAGACAGGTAAACCGATTCTTTCCAATTGCCGCACTGTTTCTTTCCTGTTGCCGTCAGCGGTGGCAATAATTAAATCTGGTTTCAGAGAAACAATCTTTTCTATGGAAGGATTTATGAATCCTCCTATTCGCGGTTTTGTGCGTGCTGCCGCCGGCCAATCACAAAAAGTGGTTACGCCTGCTATTTTATTATCAAGACCGAGCGCATAAAGTATTTCTGTGATACCGGGGGCAAGTGAGACAATCCTCTGCGGTGCAAGAGTTATATTTACACTACGGCCTATTTCATCAGTTATTGTGCGGGCGCAAGATATGTCTGAGCAAAACATAGTCAGGAACACAGTTAAGAAAAATATCAAAGTATTATTAGCGTTTGTTAATTGTTTGCGCATAAGTATTTTTTGATTTTGCTGATCTGACTTGCCTCCGATATTTTTACCACATGTTGAGTTAGAGTTCGGCAGTTTTTTGATTATTTCCATTTGAAGAACTAAACCGCTGCGCGGTAGCCATTCCATCGCCTTCTTTCAGAGACACACAATAAACCAATCCCTATAAATTCAGCAAGGATTTATTTTAGCAGTTGTTGATCAAGCAGAATCTTCATACAGTTTCCTTTGCTATACCGCCTTCATGAACAGGCGGAATTTATAATCAAAGGAGATTGTATAATGGGAAAGTTAAGAGATGAGATGCTTGTGGATTTACAGTTGAGCGGAGCAAAGCCGAAGACGCAAAAGACCTACCTACGGGAAGTTGAGAACCTGACAAAATACTTTAACCGGTCCCCGGAG
>Ga0187875_10002456_pt1 | contig 13678 bp, 14 predicted proteins | sample June2016WEW_17_1_2_FD_132978 | JGI IMG/M metagenome (GOLD analysis project Ga0187875, IMG submission 132978) | Peatland microbial communities from SPRUCE experiment site at the Marcell Experimental Forest, Minnesota, USA - June2016WEW_17_10 | ecosystem: Environmental > Terrestrial > Soil >... | reverse complement strand
GCGCAGGAGCTGATAGCGGGCTTTCCTGGCACCAAACTAAAAGCCCCGGATTGCTCCGGGGCTTCCGATGGGTCTAAGGCAAGGCCGGCGTGGCTACCGTTGCGCCCACGAGATGATTACCTCGACTATTTTGGGTACCAGGAAGAGGCAAACGGAGCCGCCGAGATTCTTGCCCATGGCCTCCATATCGCCGTTTTTAAATTTTATCGCGGCTACTCCCATAAAAATTACGCCCAAAAGGTAAAACACGTACAAGGCGTAGTGAGCGACAGCAATCAGTGTGTTGCTCAAGCCACCGCTTTCACTCGCGCCGGTCGTGAAATCGTTCACTCCGACACCGCTGGTGATGCCGTCCGCGGTTCCGCCGGGGCTCGTGCTGATTCCTGAACCTGAACTGCTGGAGGTCTGAGCCTGGGCGGTAGCAGGGGTGAATACAAGAAGGGCCAGCGCGCACAGGAATCCGACCGGCACCAATGTTTTAAGTAAGTTTTTCATGATTTTATCCTTTGTTGTTATTTTGTTTGTTTCAGCCTTGCCCCACCCCATCACAGGGTGTCTGGCACAGGCCTCATGCTCTTATTGTAGGGGTCGTACAGGGGGTATTCAACCAATGCACTGAAAATATTTTTTAAATATGTCCAGTGCCTTCGCCGAAGTCTTGTGGGAAGAATTGGATAAGTATCCGGCAAAGACAACCGATTGTGCAATAGAAGGATAAAAACACGCAGGAAACAATCCGTATAAAGAGCGCCAGCTTCGGGGCTTGAAGTATTTCAAGAACCTCGGTGATATAAGGATGGAAGGCGACGGCGACACCCACGTTGAACAAAAGGCTGGCAAAGATGATGAGTACGACCGCGTTGATGTGTGGAAATGGGCGGGCCCACCAGTTCATCAGATGTATGAATACTTTCTTCATGGCGCCACATTCTGCCAATGGGTCGCTCCGCTGGAGTCAACGCTAAAGGTTACTTGTGCCCCCATGACCTGGGGGTTGATCTTAAAATTCGCGTTTCCCGTGCTGGCCAGGCCGGCTTGCAGCTCCATAATTCGAAGAGTAGCATCAGTGTTGGTTTGGCTCATTCCCTCCATATTTGCCAGTTCTTGCATCCGTTGCACTGTAGCCAGCGCATCTGATGTGGCAACGCTTTGCGCGTCTTGGCGCAGCTGCACTATATTCCAGATGCCGATGGTGGTCAGGATCATAATAACAACTATTACCACAATCAGCTCAACGAGGGTGAATGCTTTGCGTGAAGATGTGCTCATACCGGAGGAGAAAAGGTATGAGGATCAGTTTGTTTCCTGGCGGGCTGATCCGAGCCGGGCCCTGGAGGGGCCATTTTACGTTGGTTAGAAGCCTTTTGGCTGGCATGCATTGCGTAGAGCGCTATTCCAGGAATTCCACCGAAGCCAGCCGCCAAAGCTGCCTTTCCTACTGTAGCATTGGATCCAGGGATTTTGGCTCCGAGAAATGCGCCGACCTTGCGCTTTGCCCCGCCTAGCACGGCTCCTCCTGCATCCATTGTTTTGTTGAAGGCGCGTCCTCCGGTGGCCATGGCATTGCCTCCTGCGGATACGGCTTTACTAAACACGCCTCCTCCGGATCCCACAGATTGTCCATTCCCAGCCATTGCTTTCTGAGTCGGCGTAGATGGCCCTGCGCCTGATCCAAGTCCACCGCCAGCTGCCGCTCCACCGCCTCCTCCTCCACCGCCAGCTGCCGCTGCCGCCCCGCCTTTGGCTGCGGCGCCAGCGGCCATTTTGCCGCCGAGCATGGCCAGTCCTGCGCCACCAGTTGCTGCGGCGATGGCCACCATTGCGGCCGTCTTGATCCCGGCCATCTGCGCCAGGAAGACGTTGCCTCCTGTAAGCATGACTTTAACGATCTTCGGCAACATGAATATGGAAACGATGCCAAGTAGCAGTGGGATGGCATCGAACATGATGGCCATTCCAGAAATATTGGCGCCTATCGTGCCTATCCAGGATGACATGGCAGCGGTGAGCTGCATGATGATGATCAGGGTCGCCGGATAAATGGATGGGTACCACATGGTTTTAAGAGCAGTCCAGAATACCTTGGATGTGCTCGGCAGCATGATGAAAGGAGCCGTAAGGACAACCATGATTACGCCAACCTTGCAAAGTGCCATTGCGAGGATTAGCCAAAAGAAAAGGCCGGCCATGAGTAAAACCTGGAGAACTCCGCTGACAATGAAGTTCATGATGCCGGAGACGATACCATTAGCCCAATTAAGGGCTGATTTACCCACCCCCAAGAGATATGAGATACCTGCCCGAACCCACGACCAAGCGCTCGTATTTGATTTGTGTTCCTGTACCAGTGTGACCAAACCAGCCATAGTCGGAGCGGCGGGTTCCTTGTACGCGCCAGAAACCTGTGCAGCAGATGGATCGTTTGCTGCCTTGGCCGTCAAGTACGCCCATGCTGTCGTGCCGGAAATCGTAAGATCGGTCACGGCTGTGTTAATATCAGTCGTATCAGAAACAGTGATACTAGGGTTCCCAAGGTAGATTCGGGCACAGGCGGCTTGGAAGTTGGTGGTATATGTAGCCGCATTGGTATCACCCAGGAGCGTGTGGGCGGCTAGATTCTGCACGCCTACATTGTAGACTACTTCAAGGCAGTACATTCCTTCCAACTCCCTAAGCGGAACGCCGGAAGTGGGGTCCGAACCGCTCGCTCCGCTGCCCCCATTGTAGGCTTCTGGTCCTCCCATGTATTCGCATATTTGGCCGGTAAGGGCAGCTCCATTTTCATTGAAGAGGAACGCCTGGAGATTGTAATTGTCGTACCCTGTCTGAAACGCCTTGGCGAGGGCGGGCTCCTTTGTGCCGGAAATAACTGCATTTATACCTTGCAAAAGTTCCGGGCCATATATTTTCATATACCAGGCGTTGAGTCCACCTTGGTAGATAATACCATGCATGACGGAACCGTTAATCATAGCCGCAAGGCCTATCGATGCCGCGAGGATGTAGTTGCAGAACTGGTTGGCCTTGAGTATAAAAATAACGGAGCAAACCCCCTTCCCCATCCATGATACAATATCCAGCTTTCCTTCGTGCATTTGCTGCAGGATGGCAATGCCCATGGTTATGATCAGGACCAGAAAAACGGCGAAATATACGGCTGCGCCGAAGAATTGCTGGAGGTAGATGTCCATCGTGGCAAAGACATTCACCAGGGTTGGTACAATCACCCACCCGGAAACGATTCCGACGGAACTGGTTCCTGATGCCGAATCCACCATCGCATTCGTAAACATTGGAACACCTCCGGTGAATATGCTCATGACTGACTGGGCCGTTGCGTTATCCATGGATGCTCCAAAGGCAAACAATGAGGATATGACCGCTTGCTGGGATGATCCGTAGTCAGCGTTTGTTCCGGTACCAACGTAGCTCGATAAGCTGCTGTAGTTCGTGCTGGATAAATCCAGTGCATTGGTAGTCAGAAGACTCGTCGGAGGAGATCCATAAGCTACGCTTAGGTTGCTGGCGACTGTCTGGGCGGTTGAAAAATATACCCCGTTTGAGTCTTGGCCATAGCCCGGCGCGGCTGCCAGGAGGAACATGCTCATCAACAGGATTATGCGCAACAGTTTCACTATATTATTGTATGCCACTTTGATCGGTGGCGTTCTGTTGATCTTGCCTGTCTTTGAGTTCCTGGAGCGCCGCGTTGCGCTGCATCGCGTTAAAGGAAGTGCGGTTGTTGATGGCGTTTTGCAATTCTGCCATGGTTGCGGTTTTGAGGGTTTCCTGCTCGTTAAGCAGTGCTGCGCGTTGTATCAGAGTGCCGCTTCCCGTCATTTGATTGTAAATGGTCTGTTGCTGGTTGGACAGCGCTATTGATGACTGGCGCGAGGCAGCAACGCCAGCCATGACGGACTGCACCAAAGGGTCGCCTGTGGCGCTGTTGGTGTATGTGGAAAGGGACGAGACCGAATTGGGGGCCTGCTGCGCGGAAATGTGGTAGCTGGCATCGCCGTACGAGTTCGTCTTCTGCTGTTGAAGGACGGAAAGGGTGTTTGTTTTGTTGGCCCAATCCTGGATGTCCGTGATGGCATTCAGCTGTTGCTCCGCGTTTTTCAAAGTGTTCATCGCTGCGTTCTGCGGCATCAGCGTGAGGCCTCCGTCTCCGACCAAACCGCGGATGAGCTGCGCAATAATTGTGTTATACAAGGGGTTGTTGATGCAGCCGAAAGTCGTGGGAAAGCAGGGTATTTCAGCCCAAGGCGGTCCCGCCAGCCACATTGCGTAGGAACCAACTCCAATCGTAGGAATACTTATAGACATGCTCCCCACCGCCGAGTTGAATATTTGCTGGGCCTGACCCGAACTGATCGCAGAACCGATCGGGTCCTGCTGGGCGGCCTGAGTTCGGTAGGTGCCCACCATGCCGAGCATGGTCAGATCGTTCTGCTCCGCGTCGCTCAACTGGGTAGTCAGCTCGCTGATGATGGTCTGGTAGTAGGCGATCAACCTGCGGGCGCAGGATTCGTAACTACGAAGAGCCGCAGTGTAGGTGGGGGAATGTGCCAATCTGCCCCAACAGTAGGTATTTCCGTTCCATGACCCCGAGTTCATGATGTCGTTAAAGAGGGCTTGCAGCAATAGGGATCTCAGTGTCACAGGGCTGGTTGCGCTGTTGTTATAGATGCTCTGGATTGACGTGATCGCGTCCGATGGTTCCCTAACGGCGTCCGGAGCAATCAGGGCGCCAGCAGCCCTCATGGCAGCAAGAGCCGCGGCAAAGGTGGTGTTTGTCAAATTCAAGGTTGAGGAATCTGTTCCTGTGTCAATGATGTTCGTGCTCAAGGAGGATGTGGCGTTGGAGGCTTGGGCATTGCTCATGAGCAGGCTCAACAGCGAGCTATCCGGGGAGGCGCCTTGGCTGGCGGTAGCCAGTTCATATGTGCTGGCATTAGGCATGGAGAGGTTGATGATGTTGAAATCTTGGGACAAGTACTGCCCGTCGGGGTCGCAAAGGTTCTGATCGAACCATGCGTCATAGAGGTCAACCTTCAACTGGCTAAAAACAGCATTCCAATCTGTACCGCTCTCTGTCAAGGCATGGCCATTGATCGAGGCGTTTATCGTGTATGTGGTTATGACTGCGGAAGAGGTGTTTGTGTAAGTAGAGCTGGATTGAGTTACTCCCACAGCGCTTCCATCATCGCTCTGTAGCCCTGCGCATGTGGGGTACCAGTTGGTGGATCCTTCAAGGTGCCCGATGCAGTTGGTGGAGTGGATCTTGAGTATCCGCATCTGCTGCTGCCATGTGCTTGAATCGGCAGCGGTCATCGACCAGAATGAACTCCAGAAGGCGTTGTTCCAGTAATTGGCCAGGTAAACTTGTTGGCTCGCAGCCATGTCGGCTCCGGACGCGTAAGCTGCGACTCTGTTGCTTGCATCCAGCGCCAGTTGATCCACCAAAAGGCCGGCGTTAGTCTGGGCGGAGGCGGAAAGGGCGCCGCACACCAACAGCATTGATAGGGCGGGAATTTTCATAATTATTCCCCGCCAACGGCATTGTCCATCGCCCTCTGTTGATCTTGCTTGTCTTGTTCATCTTTGAGCTTCTGGTCGCGGTCTGCGGCTTCGGCAACGGTGGCATCATTGATGTCGTTCTTCATCTTGTCCAACAAGGCGGTCTGTTGATAAATAAGCGTATTTTGCGCCGCAGCTTGCTGAATGAGCGTGCCGTTGGCCCCGCCGTTCGTCGCCAAATTGGCGACGATGTTTGAGGACTGGCTCACAATGTTGCTGCCATAAGCTTGGGAAGTGCGCGCGTTGTCCACCAAGTGGGAATTATAGCCAGCCATGGCAAGCTTCGATTCCGTAGAGTTCGCAGTTCCTGCGTTGACGTTGGAGATGGACGTCTGCCAGCAGGTCTGCAGGTTTGACGTTCCATAACCGCCGCCGATCTGGTTGGCCCAGTAGCCCACGTTGTTGTTGAAGCTCGCGACGGGAACCAGAGGGTTGGTTGAACTGAGTTGAAACCAATCCCCGTTGGTGTTCGCCGAACGCTGCATTTGTCCGAAGCTGTTCAGCCACGAGGTCACGCCACTGGGAATTTGAGAGACATTGCCCAGGGCATTCTGGTAGATGCTCTGTTCCTGGTTAAGAATTGAGGTGGATGTGCTTAAAATGTTTCTGGCCGTTCCCAGCTGCTGCTGCATCGTTTGGTACTGAGAGTACAATTGCTGTAGCGACGCGGCGTCGATGGTGGGAATCTGGGCGTGCAGAGTGGCCACCGCGGCGACCAAAACGAGAATGATGCTGATTTTCTTTTTCATAGCGATACCTTTGTATTAGGCTAAGGTAATGAGGGTATCTGCTGCAACCATCCCTTATTGTTGTTTTGGTGATACCAGATATTCGTAGCTGCGGTTGTGGTACGGCACGCTCTCGTATTCTCCTGCAGGTAATGGTATCTGACGAGTCTTCGGTCCCTTCTTGTTCACTTGATCCATCGGGTCGTTGAAAATGGCCACATCATCCCACCAATCGTCATATACCTGCGCTCTTCCCTTGCGCAAGCCCTCTTCATAGGCCTCGGCCAGCTCGCGTTGCTTTCGGCTCTGCACTATAGAGGCAACGCCCCCGGCGGCCAAACCGCCAACGGCCGCGCCGACTGGAGCACCATAGGAACTGTTCATTTTGCTGCCGACGTATCCGCCGCCGGCTGCACCGGCAGCCCCGACCATGAGGGTCGTGGTGTTCATTCCATTGCCCCCCTCGCCAATATTGGGGGGTTGCGGGTAGTAGCATCCTGATAACACGGGAATGGCCAGGAATGCGAGTAATGTTGTCTTCTTCATAAGCTTTTTATGCTGGGGTTGAGCGCTCCGAACTGGCCGGGGCTTCCGTTGCCTTGGTACCTGCCTTTGATCTCTTTTTCCGGACTGGCTGGATTATAGGTGGGGCTACGATTGGTGATCCCACTCTCTGGGATATTTCCTTAACGGCTTCGAAATACACCCTCTGCACCTCTGATAATTTATCATTAATCCCTTCGTAGTTTTTGAAAAACTCATCGAAGTTTCCAGCGGCGAACATTTTGCCGAGATACCCCTCGTCAGTGGCACTTAGCCACTTTGGCTTCCTGTCCAGCGCTTGCTGAACGAATGCCTTGGGCACCTCAATGCTGAGTTTTACGGTGGCTTCGGGCATATCGTTCCTGTTACGGGTTTGTTTTCGGAGACACAGGTAGAACGGGGTTCTTTTGAGCCTCTTTGAAAGCGTCATCGATAATCTTTTTGACTTCCTGTTCGCGACTCCCGGCCTGAGTGTTGTCTCCGGGCGCAGGTACTGTCTGAGGCGGCGGCACGACTTCAGGTGTTGGCGCTGCCTGCTGATTATTCGGCCCGTTACCCAATGCCTTCATCATGGAATCCAGTTCAGCTTTCATCTGAGCCGCATCAGGCGCCTGGCCTTTTGGGAGGGTGTCGTTAGCAGGGTTGGCGCTTCCGTTTTGCAATGAGGCGGTATTCACGGCAACCCAGCCGAGGTAAGGGTCGAACGCCAGCGTTTCCCCCTGCTGTAAAGTGGCCTTGGCTTGATTTTCCTCTTCCTTTTGGGTAAAGCCTGTGACACGCACGGAAGACACATCCAGTTGGGTGGCCGGCACAGCCCCGTTCTTCTTGCTCTGAATGTAATCGTAGTAACTCTTGGATGGAGGGGCCAATTGCGGCGGCATGTTGTCGGCGGGGACGTAGTACAGGTTGTTCTTCTTGGCAGCTTCCAGATTCCAGTGGCCTGGTGCGCGAATTACCAGCATTTTGCCTGGAAAAATTAAATTGCCCTCGTCATTGATGTACGGCGCCATTTCCACTTCTTCGATGATGGGGTTAGCGTAAACGGGTACCGCGCGGTCATTGACTGGCGCCACTCTGGGTTCAGACCGTCCCTGGGGGGGAACAACCTGAACGACTGCCTCCGCAGGCGGTTGTTTTAATACTACAAATGTATGTTTTTTTGAGGCACAGCCTGTTATCACGAACAGGGCCATCGCCAACGGGATGCTATACTTGATTATGGTCTTCATAGTTAAAAGCTTTAGTTATTCTAATCCTTTTTGGGGTGGGTTGGCGGTTGTATTGGGTAAAAGTGGAGATGATAGTGCTGGAGTTTGCGGGGCCAAGCCATTGAGCGATGCTCCTTGAGTTGGATTGGTCAACTGCCCCATGCTGTTCCGCCCTGGAGTTCCGGTGTACGTTTGCTGATCCTTGATGGAAATGTTGTAGGGCGTGGGTGACGATTCCTCCTTGGTTAGGAATTTCTGGCTACCGCCGATCACGCCAAGGTTTAGATCGAGTGGGCTGGTTATGAGTATATAGCCGAGGGTGCCCCTGGGTACGAGATCTCCTTCCGGATACAGTTTAGCCAACTCGTCCGCCTTTCGCTCCAGGATGCCAGTCAGCACCGAGGATGCCCCTGTCAGCATCTGGTTTTTGGCGTCAAGTGTGTATTGTTGGGTGTTAGCGACCACAGCGCCCCCTCCGCTTGGGACGACAGATTGCTGAGTCATAACATCCTGTTCCGCGGCCAGGAATGCCTGAATGGCCGTTTGAGCGATGGGCAACAACTGTACAAGCAAGGGCGATTCTAGCGGGTAACCATCGTATCCTGCCTCCATGCCGGTATCGAGAATCATTCCGTTAATTGGGTACTCGCGGCCGAGCGGATCCAGAATCATGTTGACCTTCACGTTAACTTTGTGGTTGGCCCCGCCTTGCGCGGTGGCCATTACCTTCCAACCAAATGGCAGTTGGATTTTTCCATTGAACTCGACGTCCTTCGCGATGGCTAATTCAACCGGGAGCGCCCCCACTGATGTATTAATTGGGTTGAGAAGGATGACAGGAATCTTGTAGCCGCGCGGCAGAAAATGATGAGTGGCAAAACCGCTGCGATTTGCAGGTTCAGCAGCTGGCGGCAGGTTGGTCAATGCGGTGAGAGAATCTACGTAGTAGAACTTGCCCTCTTCGGCCCTCGCTTCATTGTTGGGGCCGTAATACCCATTGAAGTTGTTCCTGTTGAAGATGTTGAAGTTCCCGCTCTGGGTGTTGGGGCTGTAATTCCCCGGTTGGCCGTCGGGGCCGTACATCCCATGTCGGTTGCTTTTGTGATACAGAGGATCTGTCGTGAGTTTGCCCTGCCATTGGCCTTGTCCCTGGTCCTGTCCCTGCCCCTGGTCGCCTGCAACAATATCCTTGGGATGAACTTTAGGGATCCACCCTTCGGTCGGATCATTGGCGGGCTGTGCGCTGGCCTTGGCTTCATTCGCCGCCAGTGTAGCCTTCCGGAACTCATCATCAAGGCTGCTGTTCTGTGAGGAGGTTACAGGTACCTCGTCCAGCGAATTATTAAGGATGAGAGGCTGATCGACTGGGTTGCCGCCACGGCGCACCTTGTCGCTGCTTGGCGTGGCGATTTTGACGCCCGTTTCCATCTTCGGTGTCCACTTGATTACACCACTGACATAAAGTCCCACAAACAGGCAGCCAATCAAGACGTAAAGGATAACTCCAAAGCCCAAGCCGATTCGGCCATCCGGCTTGGTTCTGATCGGGAAAAATAGTTCCTTGGCAGTCATTTGTTTTACTGGGGTTTCAGTTGCTTTCCAGTGGCTGGGAGCCGCAGTTCGAAATGTGCCCCTTCTATGTCAAGCGCATACCCTTGGAGGAAAAGGTACTTTACGTCTGTTTGTCCGGGGAGTAACACCTTGGTTCCTTGTTGCGTTAGGAGGGAATCGAACCTGGTGTTGGCGATAAATGGCTCAATTTGTGAGGCGGAAAGATACTTGGCCATGCTGGTGGGGTTGTGTACCTCGATGCGCAGAATGATTACGTCCTGCTTATAGTAATGCCAGGCGTCCAGCAATGAAACCTCTGCTCCGTCCCAGAGGTAGGTGGTACCCTGCGAACTGAGGCCCAGGTCCTTGCTAACAACTTCCGCATAATTAGGATCGAGGAGGTACTGGTTAACCATCTTGATGAGGTTCACGGTGTTTATTTCCGTGGGTGCCAGCGGTGGTATTTTCGGAAGGCTTCTGCTCGCGGGACCACCTTGCACGGTGTAGGTCTTGCGGTAGTTGACCATGGTGCTGCCGATAAGGATGCGGAAGGTGTAAGTCTGGCCATCCATCACAATGTGCATGTTGATATCACCGTGGGACACCTTTGGGGAAAGTAACAGGTAGAACTCCGTACTGTCTGGCTTGTTCCGGGAGATGTTCACCATCATGCTGTTAACGCTGACCTCCTCCACCGGCTTGGGGAATATCAGCTTGGTAATTTGCTCGGGCATGACGTAAACAACTTCCACCACCTTGGTGGATAGCCTGACGCCGTCCGCCAGCATGGGGGGTGACTGTCCAAAGTCGTCTCCAGCAACCGCCGACCAGCCGGATAATCCGGCGATGAGTAAGCATTTAGTGATCTTGTTCATTGTTCCTCCTGGGTTTTAAAGTTTGCCCGGCTTTTCCGCCAGGGGTATGTCTGAGTTCCTGCGTATGTTGAGCTCGCGTTGCAACTCCTCAGCCGGCAGGCTGCGCAACCGCTTCTTCTCATCCAGGAAGGCTTCGTAATACTCCCCGGGTTTAGCCTCAATTATCCCGGTAAGGACATAGTGGTCGTCTTCCAACGCCCAATGCGTTTTCAAGTAAACCAGAGCTTGAGCATCCTTCTTTTTATCCTTCTTCACCAAATTGGCCTTGGTCATGACCTCGAAATAGCTGCGGCTGGGTGTGAACACTGCATTTATTTCAAAGCTTTCGATAATCTCCAGGTTGACCGTGGTGGCCGTTTTTGCACGGGCGGCTGCCATGACGTTGGCCACGCTGCTCAAAATGGTCATGCGGACGTTGCTTTTAATGCTGTCCAAATAGTTGTCGGCTCCTTCCTGGTAATAGAGGAGCGTAAGTGTTTCGTTGGCCAGTTCCGTGCGGGTCATCCGGTTCATGTTGGGAGCTATTTGTGTAGTCTCGTACACCAGCCCGTTTGGCAATTGGGCGTAAATCGGAGGCATGCGCTTGCTCTCTTTCGCGATCATGATCGCCACGCCGGCAATGCCCAGAAGAAGCAGAAACTGTACAAAGCCAAACATCTGAATGCGGCGACGGGATCCATCTGTTGGCCGCCAAGCCTTTTGTTGATGGCTGGGCTCTTCCTTCCAGAAATTAGTGTAGGGGGTCTGTTCCATGGCTAGAATCCTGTGCGTTCGCGATTGTGCAGTTCGGCATCAAACGTGTCAGCCGCAGCGCCGTAGTACTCGTCGAACTTTTGGATGTAATAACCCCAGCGGTTCCGATTGGAAGTCGGCTCCAGAAACACATCGATCATGGCCCGGTAAGGCTCCATTTTGGCTTGCCCAGAAATGGTGTTCATCATCCGGAAGCCTTGGACGTAAGTGGAGACGACCCGAGTCTTGGCATTGTAGCGCCAGCGGGTATATTTTGAGATGTAAATCGTGTAAATGGGAAGGTCGGCGGCTGGCGTGCCGAAACCGTTCTTGTTGAGGGCTCGCTGCTGTATTTGCAAATAGATGGCAGGCTCGATAGAGCCTTCGAGGAGGGAACAGACAGGCATGCCTTCAGCAGAGGCTTGGTTGGCCGCGGAAATGGCAAACTGCAGGAATGCCTCGACATTCTGCCGGTCAAAGCTCGCAAATTTGTTGGCCGTGAGCAGCATTTCCTCCGAGGGCCGCGGCAGGCTGACTTGCACTTTCACTCGCTTGGTCATCACCGTCCACACCCCGCAAAGCGCCACGAGAATGAGAACAAGCGCCAAGGTCTTAAACTGCTCCCAGCGCACGAGCCAGCGCGTCCAAGCCAGGGCGTACCAATGGTAATTGCCGTCTCCGATGAGTTTTGGCGGGAGCACTTCTTCGCCTTCAAGAGGCGGTGTTCCGGTGGATTGAAGCTGCTTGAGGAGCTGTTTCAAAGCCCCTTGTTTACGCGCCGGCTTGACCGCATTCGGATCGGTTACCTCCAAAGAGACGTCTTGTTTGTCGTGGGTAAACATTTTTCAAACTCCCTTACAGGGAGACAAATCCATTATAGGCGCTGAAAGCCAAGACTCAACCTTATATTTTTAAAATAGACCATTTTTGGGATATATTGGGTTTGGATCAATTCTTGTTTCAGATCGCTGTTCGGGAACGTATAATAAAACTGTGCTATAAGTATGGAACCTATTGAACTCAATCCAAACCGCCTCTCCTTGGTAGCTCCCAAGGACGGCTATATTCTTATGGTGCGATTCAAGCTCCAGGACCGCAGCGAGTTCGAAACACTTTTTTGCGATTACGGCATGTTTTTGGAGCGTGCCCTGCAACTTATCGGCTGCCGGTGCAAGACATTCGTGGTGGGGCAGATGCCTTGCGACCATGCCATTAAGGTGGGGGGCATAGCCCTAGCATTGGAGCATATTGTAGATGTTTTTCAACTGCCCACCCCTCCCTGGTACTACAGGTTGGAAGAGGATGCCAGGATGTTGACGGATGCCGAACATCTGGTGCTGGATGTCGGGGTGCTGGATATTTTCTCGGAAATGACCGGGACTAAAACATGAGCGCAAAACGCATTTACATTCCTCAGGACTCTGCCGAACGGCTCATCGTGCCGGTGGAATCGGAGTTTATAGAGAACCTGAAAGCCCTTTTTGGAGTAGGCCTTTTCAGCGAACTGAAGCAGCGTCTGATCCCACTGGCATTGGACATCCTGCGCATTAGCTTGCTTGGTCACACCCATCCTTTCGAAACCCTGCGCGGGTTGAGCGATCACCAGTGGGACGATTTATTGTACAACCCTTATACCCCGTCTCTGGTTACAGATATGCTGGATGCTCTGGAGAAGCACCCCAAGCTGCAAAGCCTGGTCCAGACGCTGCGTACGCCGGAGATGATGCGGAGGTTGCAGGTCGAGTGGCTTTACGAGGTGACGGTGGGACGCTTCGAATGCACAGTCCCTTACCTTTACCGTGAAGACAAACTGCTGGATTCTTGGAGTGAGTTTTGTGGCACGCTCCGTGATGTTTCCCTCCATCCATACGACTTCTGCAAGGAAACGGCCCAGCAGGCTGCCCACCTAAAGGGGTCTGGGTTTTCTGAGCCTGCGCGTCGTCTTTTTACCCTTTCCCACATGGCTGCCTGCCGAAAGCTTTTCGTTTTTTTCTCCGGGGCTCGTGAAACCTGGGTGGGATCTTACACAAATGAGTACTTCAAGCTGAGTGGCAGCGATGTTGATTTGATTTCTAGCCTCGGACAACAGACAGAACGGCTGGTTCTGAAGTTCGGACTGGTCGACCATGTATATTACCTGAAACCCAGCATGGAACAGTTGAACCGGTTCAAAGAGTGCGTGAAACAGCAAGTGCTGGTTTTCGAGATTCAGAAGAAACTGTGCCCATTTGTGAGCCTGGCGGGCACGGGCCTGAATTTCAATCTGATGGCTGAAGTGTTTTATCGGGTGTACCAACCGCAGCGCATAAGGGAGTTGCAGCTTCCGGTTAAAGCCGAGCTGGACGAGTCTTTTTTGCACCAGTGCGGTCTGCCAAAGTCGCTGGCCACACAACTTGGTTTCCTGCCACTGAACCCTGATGTGGTGGAGTTTTTTGCCTCCAAGATTGAGAAGCTGCCCAGG
>Ga0187875_10002451_pt1 | contig 13705 bp, 10 predicted proteins | sample June2016WEW_17_1_2_FD_132978 | JGI IMG/M metagenome (GOLD analysis project Ga0187875, IMG submission 132978) | Peatland microbial communities from SPRUCE experiment site at the Marcell Experimental Forest, Minnesota, USA - June2016WEW_17_10 | ecosystem: Environmental > Terrestrial > Soil >... | reverse complement strand
TCTTTGAAGCCAGTTACGATTCGGAGCGTGTGTTGTTCTCCACGTTCCTGCTGACCGGATTCCGCGAGCAGGAAGTGATGTATCTGTTCTGGAGCGATATCAATCTTCAGTTGCAGACCGTGCGCGTAACTGCCAAGCCGGAACTTGGGTTCTATCCCAAGCGCTGCGAGGAGCGTACAAATCCCTGCCTCCGCCGAACTCATCGCCGAGCTTGAGAAGCACACCAGGCGGCCAAACTGCCAGTTCGTATTTCCCTCGCCTACCGGAAATCGGGAGCAGCACATGCTTGATCGCTGTAAGGCCGTCGCGAAGCGTGCCGGCCTCGATTCCGCGAAGTTCGATCTAAAGACCTTTCGTTCCACTTACGCGACCCGCATGCTTCGACAGGGCTTCGACGTTCGCACGGTGCAACATTGGATGGGGCACACGTCGCTCGAAACGACAATGCGCTATCTGGTGCCGGCGACCGACGTTCACGGCAGGTTGGATCTGGTAAAGATCCCCACGGTGGCGAAGACGAGCCCGGCGTCGCGAAAAGCTTCGGCACGTGAGACAGGTTCCCCCCGAAAAGGACGCCCTTTACGGTCGCCTGTTGGGGCGGTATCAGATGCGTTAGGTGCGAAGACCGTCTTATGACGGCTTCGGAAGCGGGCGTGCGGTGAACGAGCCGTGCCTTGAGATAATGACTGAAGGGCCATGCTGATCACGTTCGAACTGCCGGAAGACATCGCACAGGACTGGAAACGAAGTGGACGGATCTGCCTCGCGCGGCGCTTGAAAGCCTGGCCCTCGAAGCATACCGGTCCCGCGCCATTACGGCCGCTCAGCTTCGCAGGCTGCTTGGTTTCGAAACCCACATGCAGACGGATGCGTTCTTGAAGGAGCACGAGGTCTACGACTTCACCGTGGCGGACTTTAAGCAGGACTGCGAGACGCTCCGTCAGGTTCGGATGAGGGAAGCTTAGCGATGAGTCGGCCCGCGTTGCGTAATAGTGCCGAAGCAAAATGCAATGGCGGTTGATCGGGCGATCCTCTGCTGATCATTGGCTGGTGATCGGATTTTGCCGGGCAAGACAGCTAATATGGGTGGGATTGGTCAGGCCGTCCTTCCGTTTTTACGAGCCCACAAGCCAGCGGTTCAGGAGGTACTGAACCGAGTCCTCAATGATTTGCGTGCCTTCGAACTCGATCCTCGCAGGAGCAAGTGCAAGTGGCGGATCTCCTGGTCGATACGAAGGATGTCATTCCCGTTTGCTCGCTCTTGGTTCAGGCCAGGACGCGTTCGTCCTTGTTGTCGGCTCGGCGCAGCTCTGAAAGGGATCGCCACGACCGTTTCAGAAAGGGAGTGGGCCGGGTAACGGCTCACGTAAGCATGGGCCTCCCGCAGGCCGATCTCCGTGGTGCCGGGATAACGTTGGAGCAGAAGTGGGCTGAATGGAATTGTTCCAGGCGAGGTCGATCAGTTCTTCGTGGGTAAATGTCGCATAACCAAACGCCAGGTGCGGCGCCGCCACGACCATCGTCAGAAGCAGAACCGTGATCGAAGAACCCTACAATTTGAGGCCATTACTGTTCGCCGGGCGGTCCGTGCTGGAAGGAGGTTTGTGTCTCATGCCGCTTCGCTGCTTTCCAGCTTTACGAGCTTGGCCAGGCGACGTCGATGACGCTCGGCGCCACTAAATCGTGCATGGAGAAATGTTCTGACCAACTCCCAAGCAAAGGTGTTCGCGACCACGCGGCCGCCCAGGCAGATTACGTTCATGTCGTCGTCTTCGACTCCCTGGCGCGCCGAAAAATGCTCGTGGATCAGACACGCCCGCACGCCCGGCACCTTGTTGGCGGCGATGCAAGCACCAACGCCGTTTCCGCAGATAGCCACACCGCGATCCACTTCGCCGCGAGTCACGGCTCGGGCCAACGGCACAACGAAATCGGGATAATCATCGTCCGGCTTCGGCTGTTTGTCGCCAAAGTCAACCATTTCATAGTGAGCTTCACGCAACATCCTGGAAATGTATTCCTTGAGCTCAAACCCGCCATGATCGGCCGCGACACCGATGCGTTTGGGCGTGCCTGGCAGCACTGTCCGCGGATCAGGCATTTCTTTTTTCCAGCAAGGCCAATGCTCGCTTGCAGACGTTCGCAACCGTAAACCCGTATTCGCGCATCAACACCGTTGCGGGGGCGGAGGCGCCGAAATGGTCGAGACCGATTACAACGCCAGAGTCGCCGATGTAACGGTGGCATCCCTGCGTCGCCCCCGCTTCCACGGCCAGCCGCGCGCGGACCACAGGCGGAAATACCGAGCGGCGATATTCCACCGATTGCGCGTCGAACAGCTCCCAACTGGGCATGGAAACGAGGCGGGCCTGAACGTTCCGCTTTTCCAACTCCCGCTGCGCTTCGACGATCAGACTCACTTCTGAACCGGTGGCGATCAAAATAATCCCGGGATGGCCGCTCGCCGCCTCGGCCAGGATATAGGCCCCGCGTTTCAGCCCCGCGGCGGAGGCATAATGGCTACGGTCCAGGGTCGGCACATCTTGGCGGGTCAGGATCAACGCGACTAGACGGTCTCGCGACTCCACAGCGACGCGCCAGGCGTACGCCGTTTCGTTGACATCGCAGGGACGGATCACGACCAGGCCTGGAATCGCCCGCAGGTTGGCGAGTTGTTCCACCGGCTGATGCGTAGTCCCGTCTTCGCCCAGTGCGATGCTGTCGTGGGTGAACACATAGATCACCTGCTGCTTCATCATGGCCGCTAGCCTCATGGGCGGGCGCATGTAATCGGAGAAGATCAGGAACGTTGAGCCGTACGGGATGTAACCGCCGTGGACGGCCATGCCGTTCAGGATCGAGCCCATGCCATGTTCGCGAATGCCGAAGTGCAAGTTGCGCCCGGCGTCACTCCAGCCGCCGCCACTCGATCCTTGAGTGTCTCCCAAGGATCGATCGGGAGATTCAAAATCACCCGCACCCTTCAGTTCGGTGTACGTCGAGGGATCCAAATCCGCCGAACCGCCCATCAGCGACGGAAGTTTGGGCGCGATTGCGTTCATCACTTTTCCGGAAGCCACGCGGGTTTTCATTCCCTTCGGGTCCGCCGGGAAAACCGGGATGTCCGCATCCCAACCGGCGGGTAATTCGCCGCGCATGCGTTCTTCAAACTCCCGGGCCAACTCAGGATGTACCTTGGCATAGCGGGAGAATCGATCCCGCCACTCCGACTCCGCCTGCCGGCCACGCGGCACGGCCTCGCGAAAATGGGCGAGAGCTTCGGGCGGGATATCGAAGAGGGGATCTATGGGCCAACCCAGGTTCTGCTTGGTCAGCTTAACCTCTTCTACGCCCAGCGGCGAGCCGTGCGCTTCAAACGTGTCCTGCTTGTCCGGGGAACCGAAGCCCAGGTGCGTGCGAATGAGAATCAGCGAAGGGCGCTTCGTTTCGCTCCGCGCCGCCCGCAGGGCCAGGTCGATCGCCTCCACATCGTTTCCGTCTTCCACCGATTGCGTATGCCAACCATACGCCTCGAAGCGCCGCGCGTGATCTTCGTTAGAGGCGATGTTTGTACCTGCGGAGAGCGTCACATGGTTGTTATCGAAGAGGTAAATCAGCTTGCCGAGTTCCAATTGCCCGGCAAGCGACGCCGCCTCGGACGACACCCCCTCCATCAGATCTCCGTCGCTGACCAGCCCGTAGGTGAAATGATCGACGATCTCGAAGTGCGGCCGGTTATAACGCGCCGCCAAATGAGCTTCCGCGATCGCCATGCCCACGCCGTTGCCGAAGCCCTGTCCGAGCGGGCCCGTGGTGGTTTCCACGCCCGGTGTCAGGCCGCGCTCCGGATGACCGGGCGTCATGCTGCCCCATTGGCGGAATCGTTTGATCTGGTCGAGAGGCAGGTCATAGCCAGTGAGGTGCAGCAAGCTGTACAGAAGCGCCGAACCGTGGCCAGCCGACAGGACGAAACGGTCCCGATTGAACCATTGCGGATCGGTGGGGTTATGCCGGAGAAACCGCGTCCACAAGACATAGGCCATGGGTGCGGCCCCCAGGGGCAGACCCGGGTGGCCGCTATCGGCTTTTTGCACCGCATCAACCGACAGGAAGCGAATCGTGTTGATCGCCAGTTGATCCAGTTGCGCCGGATTGAGAGTGTTCGAAGTTGTATCGGCTGAAGTGCTCATTGCCAGTTTCTCCTTGGCTGATGACAGGGAAACGTGCCGCGCGCCATCCCGGCGGAAGATGCTCTCAGCGGCGGCTGACCGATTTCACACTGTACCGGCTAAGTTCCGCCAGCAATCTCTGAGCCGCCTCCGGAACCGCAACCCTGCCGTGCAGAATTTCCTCATGGGTGACGTCGGAGCCGTACATGGCTTTGTCCGCGCTATGATCGGCCTGCACGACGGCGCCATCTACGCTGGCTCCGGCAAAAACCCCTTTGCTGCGCGAATAACTCAGAATCTCCGCATTGAGTTTGATATCCGTGTTGGCGGATGCGAAATCGCCGGCAAATCCGGAGGAGGCGACATCAGCGGATTCGACGGATCGGACCGTTTCATTATGGGTCTCCTCCGGGCATCGGCAGACGCCGTCATGGTGGGATCCGGTACGCTTCACCAGACCGCACCAGGGCACCTATTCGTCGCCGACCACGTATGTCGGGAAGCCCACGACCTTTATGCGCGCTACCGGCACGAGGTCTTGAAGAAGACGGCTCCCCCGCTCCAGGTGGTCGTGAGCGGGAGCGGCAAAGTGGACCTCACAAGGGCCATATTCCAGACACCCGGCATACGAACATTGATCGTCACCACACAAGCCGGTAGCGATCTTCTCGCCGCGAGCGGGGCAGGATCGCTGATTTCGACGGAAGTCAGGGCGCTCGAAGGTCCCATTATTGCGCCGGCTGACGTTCTCGAACTACTGCGCGCTGAGTTTGGCGTATCGCTGCTTCTACATGAAGGCGGCCCTACGCTGTTCGGCAAGTTCGTGGCGGACGGCTGCGTCGACGAACTCTTCCTCACCCTAGCCCCTCAGGTGGCGGGCCGAGACATGCAGTCGCAACGCCCGGGATTGATCACCGGCGTGGAGTTTCTTCCTGAAACGGCGCCATGGCTGGACATCGTCAGCGTGAAGCAGCGGGGCAACCACTTGTACCTGCGGTATGGTGCGGCTCACGGCCGCGACACCACCGGTTAGGGGACTAGCAGTATCCCGGCGCCCCTGCGGATCCGGCATGGCCCCCTACGCCGCGGGGGAGAGATCCCTCTTCCACACGCTGCGCAACGCGCCCAGCGTGATGGGCAGGGCGCCGGCGAAGAGGAAAACCACATCTCCCACCATGCGCAGCCATTCCAGCTTATGGTAGGTGCCGCCCATCAGAAAGGTGAGGCGGCGCGCATGCCAATACCCGTTCGCCACGGAATCCCAGAGCTGAATCACTCCTCCGGGGAACAGATCCAGGATGATCATGAGCGCGAGACCTACGTTGGCGCCCCAGAAGCCCACCCGGACGAACTTCTGCGTCACTTCCCATGTGGCGTCGGATTGCATGGTCCTCAAGCAGAAGACCAGCACTGCCAAGGCCAGCATCCCAAAGACGCCAAATAATGCGGCGTGTCCGTGATTGGGGGTGAGCGTCGTGCCCACTTCGAAGTAGGACACGATCGGCAGGTTGATCAGGAAACCGAAGATCCCCGCGCCGACGAAGTTCCAGACACCCACGGCCATGAGGAAGTAGATGGACCACTTCTGGCCCCAGGCCAGATCGTGGCCGCACGCGGAACATTGCGCCTTCCTCAGCTTGATGAAATCCCAGGCGTCCAGAGTCAGAAGCGTGAGAGGCACAACTTCCAGAGCCGAGAAGCACGCCGCCAAGCCCATATTGAGCGTCCCCTGGCCCGTGAAATACCAATGGTGGCCTGTGCCGACGATCCCGCCGCTGAGATACAGGATGGCATCCAGGTAGATCAGCCGCGTGGCAGTCTTGGTGCTGACCACGCCCATCTGGTGGAACATGATGGCCACCAGCACCGTCGCGAAGAGTTCGAAGAATCCCTCCACCCAAAGATGGATGATCCAGAAGCGCCAGTTGTCGATGACGGCGAAGTTGGTGTGCGGGCCATAGAACAGCGCGGGCAGGTAGAAGACTGGGATGGCCACGGCCGCGTACAGGAAGAGCGAGGAAAGTTCGCGCTTGTCAGGGCTCTTGAAGGCGGGCTTGAGCGCGCGAAACATCAGAAACAGCCAGAAGAGGAGGCCAACGGCCAGCAAGTACTGCCAGAACCGCCCGAGGTCCAGATACTCGGAACCCTGGTGACCGAACCAGAACCAGAACTGCCCCAGCTTGTTGTTAATGCCGAGGGACTCGCCTGCCAGGCTGCCAAAGACGACCACCACCAGCGCACCGAGGAGTGCGTAGACGCCGGCTCGCTGGTGTTTGGGCTCCGCGCCACCGACCCACGACGCCAGGAAAAGGCCGCCGCCCACCCATGCCGTCGCGATCCAGAAAATGGCGAGTTGTAGGTGCCAGGTGCGCGCCAGGGTGTAGGGCAGCCAGCGGGCGATGTCGAGCCCGTAAAAGGCTCCCGTCTCCACACGGTAGTGGGCGAGCACACCTCCCAGGAACGATTGCGCCAGGAACAGGAGGGCCACGACGGCAAAGTACCATCCCGTCGCCCATTGGCTGGGCGTGAGCTTCAAAGCAAGGGGAGCGGAGTGCATGATGTGAGCGCTGGCGCCCTCGCCTTTCCAGCCCAGGTAGTCGAACTTGCCGACCACGAAGAGGATCAAACCCAGCCCCGACAGGAGGGTGATCAGACTTAGGGCGCTCCAGACATAGGCCTCCGTGGAAGGGCGGTTTCCCGCGATGGGCTCGTACGGCCAGTTGTTCGTGTATGAGTAATCCTTCCCAGGGCGGTTCGCCGCTGCGGCCCAGGCCGCCCAGGCGAAGTAGGCGGTCAACGCTTTTTGCTCCGCTGGGTCCTGAATATAGTTGGCTGGCAGCCCGGGGGCGGCGTCCTTCCTGGTGAAGTAGTCGCTCCACTCGGGAAGCTGTGTGCGGTAGGCGGCCACCTCGCCCGGCGAGAACCGGAGCGTTCGCGAGGTTGGTTCGTACCGGTTCTCCTTAAGTGCCGTCATCGTCCGCGCGGATGCGATGCTCCGCTCGTCCGGCGAGAGCTGCGCAAACGGTTTGCCGTACTTCTCGGTTGCGACCGTGTCCAGGGTGACCTCGCTGAGCCTATGCAGGTACTCCGCGCTGTAATCGGGACCCAAGTAGGCGCCATGGCCCCACAGGCTCCCGTGCTCCATCAGACCATACTTGAGAAAGACCTCCTGGCCCATCTGGATGTCAGCTCCAGTAAACAACACCGTTCCCATTACATCTGTGACCCGCTCGGGGATGGGTGGAGCGTTCGTATAGGTCAGGACCGTTACAAAGGTCAGAACCGAGAAGCCGGCGATCATGACGAGGATGGCCGAATGTCTCCACCACGGAGAGAGACGCGCAGCATTGGCGGATGTGGCGATCATATGCCTCCTTCACTTCCTGACAGGAATTTCAGCTTTCCAATTCCTTACGGCAAACGAACGTATTTGGACATCTTACTCTGCAATAGTATATCCTTGCGCTTCTGCCTTCCGGGAATCTGTCGGGAAACCTCGAAAGAAGCAATCCCAGAACTGGACGAAACGGCATCCGAACGGCACCAGAGGCTGAGTAGCTGCCGGCGTGACCGCTTCCAGCTCACCGCCACGCATTTTCTGACGTCAACCTGTCTCCTGAGGATAGGTGATGTGGATGCCCGAGACCTTTGCGAAGCCAGTAAGCAAGTGCGGCTGTGTCCGGCTTGCGCTCATGATATGTTCGACCTGCGCGCCGCGTACCTTCAGTGCGTCCGCTATGAGTGAGCGATGACAGCGCCAGGGTACCGCCTCGGCGCACATGATGACGGTTTGCTCGCGTGCCGCGAGTTGCATAAGCTTCTCCAGACCGGCTTCGAACTCCGGCGTTTGCATGTAGTCGGCGAAACCCCGGAACGAGGCGTTGTGCCACCCGGTGTTCGGCGAGTCCTGGCGTGCGTGCCGCAGTCCCCCAAGCTGCTCCATGTGAGTGTAAGCGATTCCTGCGAGCCGCAGTGGTTCCGGCAGGGTGTCGCGATTGAACTGTGGGTTGTGACGAGAGCGCGGGATGGTCCGCACATCCATGAGGTGTTTCACGCGGAGCGCAGAGAGCATTTCGACGAAGGTATCGAGAGTTCTCGTCGAATGACCGATGGTCAAGATCTTCGGCTGGGTAACAAGCACACTCTCACCGCTCATCGCACTGATCGGAGCTCCTCAGGTTTGGCTGCGGGGGTCGAGCAGCCGCTCCAATTCGGCGGGCTGGATACCACTGCGCTCGCGGGCGACCTCCCGGATTGTACGTCCGCTGGCGCTCGCTTCCTTGGCAAGCGCGGCAGCCTGCTCATAGCCGATGATCGGAGCCAGCGCGGTGGCCATGGCCAAGGACTGCTCGACGAATGCCGCGGCGCGTTCGCGGTTGGCTTCCAGCCCTCGCACCAGACGCGTCTCGAAATTTCGAGTGCCCGCGGCCAGCAGCCCGATCGAATCCAGCAGATCCCAAGCCATGAGCGGCATCATGACGTTCAGTTCGAAATTGCCCGCCGCAGCGCACCAGGCAATTGCGGAATCGTGCCCAATCACCTGCGCACACACCATCAGCAGGCTCTCGGCAATGACCGGGTTGACCTTGCCGGGCATAATGCTCGAGCCAGGTTGCGTGGCGGGCAGTTGAAGTTCACCAATGCCGCAACGCGGTCCCGAGCCGAGCCAGCGTATGTCGTTGGCAATCTTGACGAGCGACAGCGCGTAGTTTCTCAGCGCGGCGGATAGGAAGGCCGCGGCATCGCGCGCCCCCTGCGCCTCGAAATGATTGGAGGCCTCGCGAAGAGGGAGGCCGGTCCGGACAGCCAGTTCTGCGATTACCGCGGCGGCGAAGCCTGCGGGCGCGTTGAGCCCCGTGCCAACCGCAGTGCCGCCAAGGGCCAGTTCGCACAGGGCCGGTAGCGCCTCCACGCGCTCCCGTGCCGCTTCCACCTGCCGCGCGTATCCCGAAAACTCCTGCCCCAGCCGCATAGGGACGGCGTCCTGAAGATGCGTACGGCCGATCTTGATAACGTCGTCGAATTCGCGGCTCTTCGCCTCCAGCGCCCCGTGCAGGTTGCGCATAGCGGGCAGCAACTGGCATTGAACCGTCTCAACGGTCGCCATATGCAGGGCGGTGGGAATTACGTCATTGCTGGACTGACCGCGGTTGACTTCATCGTTTGGGTGCGAGCCGGCCAGGTGGCCAATCACCTCGTTGGCGTTCATGTTGGTTGAGGTGCCACTGCCGGTCTGGAAGACGTCCACGACGAACGAGTCGTCGTGGCGGCCTTCGGCAACCTCATTGGCGGCAGCCTCGATGGCGGCGGCCTTGGCCTGCGGCAGGTAGCCCATCCGGCCGTTCACCTGAGCGGCGGTGGCCTTGATCAGGCCGAGCGCGCGCAAGAAGGGCCGCTGAAACCGCATCCGGCTAATGGAGAAGTTCTCCACCGCGCGCGCGGTCTCAGCTCCGTAGAGTGCGTCCCGCGGTACGCGCATCTCGCCCATGGTGTCGCGCTCGATCCTGTAGTCCTGCTCCATGTGACCCAAAAACTCAATTCTTCTCTTTCACCGTACCACCAGCAGCAACAACAACATCACCGCCTTCCCGATGCCGGACCGCGCGGGGCGCTATCGTTCTTGTGCCCTTCGGAACGCACTATTCTCTCGATGCAGGTGTCGCCCCGGCAATGTTGTTCAAAACCTCCGTTCCTGGCCAGACCGATTTTGTCCCCGGCTCGGAGTGACGCCGCTATGGGCTTTGCGTCAAAACAGCAGGGTACGGGGGCGGCAGCAACAACGTGATGCCGAGATTGAGCGCGAACAGGGTCACCGCTGTCAATTCGGTCATGGCCGAAATTGGCAGAATCGTCCACGCTGCCTGCAGATTGGCCTCGTAAGCGGGGATCTCAGAGGCCACGCGAAGGAGGCAGCCGAGATTCAAGAGGGCCAGAGAAGCGAACATCAGCTTCTTGCTATAGAGGAGGCGCATCCCACAGAAGGCGGGTAGGACTCTCTGGCCGATTGCGAACACCATGGTGGCGAGGAACCCGACGGTGAGAGCATGGCGTGAGGCGCCCCAGATGCCGCCGTGCGCATCGGATTGAGCCGCGTACACACCGAGCGAGGCCGCAACAAGAAGCCAGGCGTAGGCACCGCGCACGAAATAAGGAAAAGAGGGGGAGACCCCGAGAGTCTTCGCCGGCTTTTGTGACCGCTGGAATACTCTCAGAGCGATGGAGGCGAGGATGCAGGCCGTCAGCAGCAGCCCAGTCGCCAGACGTAACTGACCGAGAAGCGCCGCTACGACGCCGCAGCCGCAAGCGCTCAGCGCGGCCATCAGGCCGCCCCCTAAGGGCTTACGCAGCCCCAGGAAGACAGGCAACCACCTGGCATTGAAGCCCCATACCGCCAGGAGAGGAAACCCCCAGGCGGCGAGAAACAGATAGCGTTGGTCCAGCCAATGTGGTATCTCCGGATGCATGCTGGTCATGGCCAGATCGATGCTCACCACCAGGTTCATCAATAGTGCAAGCAAGAAGCCGGCGGTGGAAGCCATAACCAGCTTCATCCACGTCTCAAGCGCGGCCGGCGGCGCGGAAGCCGGTCTGGACTGATGACGGCTCACGGTCGCAAAGAAGATCAGGAAACCCGCGAGTTGCAGCGCCGCTGAGGCCGGCAGCAGGACGCGCCAATACCACTCGGCTACATTAGCCACCCAGCGCAGGGTGATTCCGCCGGTCCAAAGGGCCCAGCATACCCAGCCACGGCTGGCGGCAAAGGGCATGACCCGGCCCATCTTCGACAAGGAGTAGTAGCCGATGCCTATGATGAAAGTGCCAATCCAGCCGAAAATCTGAGCATGCCCGTGAGCTTGGAGCCAAGATGGTGAAAGGCCGGCCAGGGAATGCCGGCCGCTAATCGAAACCAGATTCCAGACTCCCAGGAATGTCCCCGGCAGCAAAAGAAATAGCAGGCCAGTGACGATGTAGACCGTCACCAACCGCTGTAGTGCGACCTCAATCACTGCCGGGTTGCTATCCATCATGGGAATCAGTTACCCGCTCATTGGATCGAAAAGCCTCCGGGATCGGCTCTAGAGTGTTGCCCACCGCGACTTCGACGTCAGCTTTCCCCAATTCAGTCTTGGGTGCGACCTTCTCAGTCAATTGCTGGCTTGTCATTCTGTCTGAGTTTAGCGGGTTTCTGTAGTCCGAACAGCGCAGCCAGTGGTGATAGGGACGCGGCGGCAGGCGTTGCGGTTGTCTGGGCGGCGGCATTGCATATTCCAGGTCATGACCTCGCCTTGGCATGGTTCACCTCCTCGCAGCTTTGCAGCAACTCGGTCCTGCACTGATTGCGGAGGCACAGGCAGCCGTCCGAGACATTCGGCGCCTGTCCTCGATCCATTTCGAGAAAGAAGAGGTCGTCTTCTACCCGAGCTTACGACTCGCGTTTCCGGATCTGCTGACCGAAATGGACCACCAGCACGACGAGGTTCGCGAAGTGGAGCAATACGTTGGGGACCTCCTGTCAGATCCGCCACTGACTCCCGAATCTCGCTGGCTCAATGACCTGCGGTTGTTCGGCGCTGAACGCCGCACTGGGCCGGCGAGCTTATTGCTGTGATCGTCTCTGGCCATGATGGTGACGGGGCAGCAGTGCTGTGCGGCATGTCGCGAGGCTGACGGCATCCTAGTTCCTGGTCACCTTGGTGCGGCCTCCAAATGGCAAGCGCAGTCGCAACACTCGTTCGCGTCGGTGTTCCTCGTGCAGGTTCCGAACTCTGGCGAGCAGCAGGTCATCAAGCGAAATCATCCCGAGAAGTTGCCAGTTATCACGGTCGACTACGGGAAACCCGGTGAGACCGGTTTCGGCCATACGCAACACGGCGGTACGCAGCGACTGATCGGGATAAGCCACCACGGGTTCTCTCAGCACATCGGCTAGCGACGCCTCCGCCGTGGGCGATTCGGTCAGCTTGCGCAGTTCGTTGCGCGTAATCACACCCTTCACCCTTCGTTCCCGATCCACCACGGGATAGAGATGATGGCGGCGGTGCGCCGGCGCGCGAACCAGGATGTGGCGCAGGTCCTCGATCGTCGCCTCGGCCGGAAGTGCGACAAGCTGCGTGCGCATCGCCTCCCGCACTAACAGGACCTCGAGCGGATCGGTCGCATATTCGCGCGTCAGGTGGAAGCCTCGCCGCGCGACTTTCTCCGTCAGGATGGAGCGTTTCAGCAGCAGCACGGTGGTGCCATGCGCCAGCATTGCGGCTACCAGCAATGGGAGCAGAACATTGACGTCATGGGTTAGTTCCAGCGCAAACAGTATCGCCGTGAACGGCGCCCTCATCGTACCGCCCAGAATCGCTCCCATGCCGATCAGCGGCCAGAAGCCGGCGCCTTCGTTGGGCAGGAAGATCGCCTCAACGCCTCCCAACGCCGCACCCATCATCAGCAGGGGCGCCAACACGCCGCCGGAGGTTCCCGAGCCCAACGAGATCACCCAGATTGCCGATTTGACCAGCAGCACGCCGGCGATCACCGCGCGCGGCACGTCGCCTTGCAGCAGAGATTGGATCGTGTCGTATCCAACGCCCAGCGCCTGCGGGAAAATCATCCCGCCCAATCCGACCGCCAGGCCGCCGATCGCGGGCCACCACATCCAGTGGATCGGCAGCTTCATGAACGAGTCTTCGGCCGCGTAGACGCCGATCGTCAGGAGCGCTGACAGGGCACCCGCCAGCAGGCCGGCGAGGACACATCCCAGAAGGCCCTGCGGACCGATGAAGATGGCGTGGTGCGGCACAGGAAAGAGCGGGCCCAGGCCGAGAACGTAGCGTCGCGCCGCGCCCGCTGTCGCGCTCGCTAGCGCCACCGGAATCGCGCTCCGCGGTTTCCATTCGAATAGCAGTAACTCAACCGCCAGCAGCACGGCCGCGATGGGTGTCGCGAATGTGGCGGACATTCCCGCGGCCGCGCCCGCAACCAATAGCGTCTTTCGCTCGGCCGCAGTCAGGCGGAAGAGTTGCGACATGACACTTCCCAGAGCGCCGCCCGTCATGATGATCGGACCCTCGGCGCCGAAGGGACCGCCCGATCCGATCGAGATCGCGGACGAAACCGGCTTCAGAATCGCGAGCCTCGGTTGCACCCTACTGCCGTTTATCAGAATCGATTCGAGCGCTTCCGGGATGCCGTGACCCCGAATGCGCTCGGAACCGTATCGTGCCATGAGACCGATGACGAGACCGCCCGCCACGGGAATCGGCACTGCGAGCCAGCCGAGGTGGTTGCCTGCTGGAGATCGGAACACCGTACTTGCACTTCCGTAGTAGAAAGCGTTCGTGAAAAACGCGATGAGACGAAGTAATGCCCACGCGACAAACGTGCTCAAAATGCCGATACCAATCGCTGCCACGGAAAGTGGAATCACGCGCGCCGTGGTCGTAAAATCACCTAATTCCTGCGCATGCCGGCTCTTATCCATGGCCCCGCGGTTGCTCATGATGCCGTCGCCCTCCTGCTGTGCCGCAGCACGGTATTCAGCGCCT
>Ga0187875_10002448_pt1 | contig 13716 bp, 11 predicted proteins | sample June2016WEW_17_1_2_FD_132978 | JGI IMG/M metagenome (GOLD analysis project Ga0187875, IMG submission 132978) | Peatland microbial communities from SPRUCE experiment site at the Marcell Experimental Forest, Minnesota, USA - June2016WEW_17_10 | ecosystem: Environmental > Terrestrial > Soil >... | reverse complement strand
GGCGTAACCCCAAAGTACAGGTAGAGCTTGCCCTTGTAATAGCTCAGATCGTGCAAATGGTCGGGCCCGGTGCGAAAGCGGGCATTGGCCGCTGAATCGTAGGGATCGGCGAGCTGGATGAGTCCGGGCGGCACAACTTTTTTCAAGTTGAGCTGGCCGGCGCGAAAACCTTGCACCAACAAATTGTAGTAACTGTCAGCCGCATTCGCGCTCACCGTCTCCAAAAAGCTCGAGTGGGCGGTGTACGCATAAACCCCGATGACCAGCGCGCACACGGCGGCCAATGATGTCCACGCGTTTTTCATTGTGCCACACCGACCTAGCCCGTGTACCGTTGTCGCAAAGTCATCATCTGCCTGATGACATTTTATACGCTTCTCCAGTCGAACACACGCGCTTTGTCGAGCCAGAAACCATAAGGGCTTGCCCGCCGTCTACGCACGCGGGATGCGCCTCCCTGCCATGGACGATTGGCGAACCGTACGGTTTCAGATGCCGAGCCGGATGAGGACGATCGGCGGTGTAATCGCCGAGCCGCCATATGTGAAGAACCGAGCTACGCGCTCCATGGATGCGTAATCTTGAGAATGAAAGCCAGCACCCACACCACGATTGCGAAGACGCCAATAACGATGGCCGCGATTGCCTTGCCCGAGCCGGTCAAATGGGGATTGTAGGCGATTATTTCCCTCGCTTTGATCGCCTTGTAGATGGCGACTACCCCAACCACGAAACCAAAGAAAAAAACGCCCGTAATAGCGCATTTTAGCGCTTCGTCTGCTAGCTCGCACGGCCTCGATTCTTCCACAATCGGGTGCTCCTTCCGCGCCGCGGGCACACACTCGCTGCAGTATCGCTTGCCCGCAATCACCAGCAAGCAAAAGGCGCAATACGGCTGGGCACACCCTGCACAGTTGTCAAAGGCCGATACGTCTGGATGGTTCTTGCATTGCATACTCAGGCTCCTCCGAGGAGCTTCATTCGTGACGGTGACGGATGGGCCCGACTATCAAACTATAGCCGAGGATTGCACACTCCTTCTCGCCGTGAAACTTCTACTACATCAGCGGTGATTGTGGAAGCCGATTCTAACACAGGAGAAAAGCGATGGGTTCGATTGTAAGTCCGATGCGGCTGAAGGCGCACTTGGTCGGCATGGGCGATGGAGATCGCGGCGTTGGAAAGATTGTGGTTGCCTCGTCGCGGCGCCACCCCGACAATACGATTGGAAGGATGACGGGACTGGAGTGAGGAAGAAAACTTTCCCGGGCAGAGACCGCCCAAAGCCATGAAGACTCGTTTCAGCGTTGTCGTACCGGTGTACAACCGGGGAGACCTCGTGGGGGCAACGATTGATTCAGTCTTGTCCCAGAGCTTTACCGATTACGAACTGATCGTGGTTGATGACGGGTCCACGGATCACACCCCGGACGTGCTTCGTTCCTACGGAGCCAGGATCAACATCATGCGCCAGCCGAATCAAGGGCCGGAGGTTGCGCGGAACCGGGGAGCGTCCATCGCCCATGGAGAATACCTGGCGTTTCTGGATAGCGACGACCTTTTGTCGCCCGATGCCCTGGCAACGTATGACCGTGTCATCCGTGCATTTGATTCGCCCGGCATAATCATTGCCTCTGTAATCCACTTCCGAGAAGGAGACCTTGTGCGGGCAGATGCTGACAGCTTGGCTATCATCGAAGCAGTGAAGTTCCATGACTACCTCGCGAGGGATATAGCGATCGGCGTCTATGGCAGCAACGTGTTGATTAGGAAATCTATTTTTGATGCCATGGGCGGACTCCGGAACAGCACGCCGACGACCTTTGATCAGGATAACCATGACATGATGCTTCGGTTTGGCACCTGTGGACCTTGCATCGTGGTAACCAGACCGCGCACAGTTGCCTACCGATATCATCAGACCAACCGTTATCGGGATACCCAACACATGGTTGAGGGCACGTTGCGTCTTGTGCGCGACGAGTTCCAAGGGAGGTACCCGGGTGGGAGAGCGCGTCGATTTGATCGGTATGCGTGTATCGGTGGCCTGGCGTGGTGTTGGGTCAAGCGCGCGTTTTACGCGCACCATCCCGGGCTGGCGCTCAAGCTCCTGGCGCAAAGCAGTCCGATGGTGGCAGCCGGGGCGCTGAGAAAACTCTGGTTGGGCTTCCAACGCCGGACCCCATCCATTCGTCTGGACGCAACGAGGAACTGACTCGCGGGCGCACTACGCCGTCACGCCCCAATGGTCATTGATGAGCAAATAGCGCATCCCTCGACAAACTTATCCACCCATCCAGCCTTTCCCATTGACATTGTGCGAGCACAGTTGTTACGTTTGTTTGCTAGAATCGCTTCGAGTTACCAGCGTCCAATGCCGGGAAGAGTCCCGGCGTCAAGTCAGCAGATGACGAACTGTTTGCCAGCGTCAACCGTGTAGATTCTAATGACTGTCAGCACAGAGAAAACTTTAGCCATGGATGCCAGCCATGGGCGCAGCCCTCCAGCCGCGCTCACCAAGGTCGCGTGGCGGTGGCAATCGCTCCGTCAAATGGGCTTGGGAAACGCTGTTCATCTCGCCGCGAAGAATGTGGCCTACGTGGATCACTACTACGTGCTGCGCGGCAACCTGTCCGCCCTGCCGCCCGATACCCCGAAACGGCTGGGAACCGGCGAACTGCAACTGCTGGGTGAGGCCGACATGAAGGATATCGTCGCGCTCGTGCCGACGCTCGGTTTGTACGACCGTCGCCGGCTGCTGTCCTTTTTGCGGTTTTGGGCGGACGGTTTTGAGCACGGCTACGCATTGCGCATCGACGGGACACTCGCCTATCTGCAATGGCTGGTGCGTCCGTCCATGAACAATCTCATCCATCAGCGTTGTCGGCGACGGTATCGTCTGCTGCGACCCGACGAGGTCATGCTCGAGAATGCGTTCACCTTCCCCGCGTACCGTGGCTGGGGCCTTTTGCCCTCCGTGTCGGTGGAACTATTGAAGAAGGCGCGAGAGGAAGGGTTCACACGAGTGGTCTGCTACGTACGGAAAGACGGAACCCAAGTGCTCAATCATTTTCTGCGGATCGGGTTCAAGATCACCGAACTGATCCCCGAGTTCCGTGTGCTGGGCTACGTATGGCGGCGACTGTAAATCCAGGGGAAGGGACGCGCCTTGGTTGCAAGCCGAAGTGGCTTGTGTGTTGCGCGCGTGCCGGAACCGTACCGGGCTTGTAACAGGTGTCTATTCTCGTTCAGGATTTTCTTCAGAATTCCGCAGCCCGCCAGCCCGAGAAGGTCGCGCTGGTCTGCGGCGGCCAGCGTTTCACGTACACCCAACTGGACGGCATGGCCAATCGACTGGCCCATGCGCTTCACGAGACAGGTGTGCGTCGCGGCGACCGCGTGGCCATCTACCTGAACAATTCCCCCGAAGCCGTGGTTTCGATTTTTGCGGCGCTGAAGGTGGGCGGAGTATTCGTCCCGGTCAATCGCACCACCAAGGCAGACAAACTGGTTTTCATCCTCAGTAACTGCCGGGCGTCGGCGCTGATCGCCGATACGCGCGCGCTCGGCGCCGGCATCCGCGAGCGGGTACGGAAGGACGTGAAGTCGGTCAACTGTCTGGTGGCCTGCAATGGCGACACCGCCGAGGATGGGGGCACAGCCCCGTGCTGTCGGGATTTTGCGTCGATCCAGGCGGCGTGTTCGCCCGCGCCGCTGTTGCCTCAAAACATCGACCTCGATCTGGCCTGCCTGATTTACACATCCGGCACGACCGGGGAGCCCAAGGGGGTGATGTGCGACCACAGCAACGTGGTCTTCGCGTCCGGCTCGATTATCGACTATCTGAAGAACGTGGAAGAGGACATCGTGCTAAACGTCCTTCCGCTCGCCTTCGATTACGGTCTGTACCAACTGCTCATGACGTTCCGTTTCGGCGGCACACTCGTGCTCGAGAACTCGTTCGCGTTTCCCGCGACCATTCTCCAACTCATCGAGCAGGAACGGGTCACGGGCTTCGCCGGCGTACCAACGATCTTTGCCATGCTGCTGCAAATGGATCTCTCGCCCTACGATCTGTCGAGCTTGCGTTACCTGACCAACACGGCCGCGGCGCTGCCGCCCAGTCACATCCTCGAGTTGCGGCGCAAGTTCCCCAAGGTCACGATCTTCTCGATGTACGGCTTGACGGAGACCAAGCGCACACTGTATCTGCCGCCCAGCTGGCTTGACAAGAAGCCGGGTTCGGTGGGCATCGCCATTCCCGGGACGGAGGTCTGGCTGGAAGACGAGTCAGGCCGACGACTTGGGCCCGGCGAAGTGGGGGAACTGGTCGTGCGCGGGCGCCATGTGATGCGGGGGTATTGGGAGTCGCCCGAAGCGACCGCCGCCCGCTACCGCCCCGGACCCGTTCCCGGAGAGCGGCGGTGCTACACAGGAGACCTGCTCTGCATGGACGAGGACGGGTGCATGTACTTCGTCGGACGCAAGGATGATATCATCAAGAGCCGTGGAGAGAAGGTCGCGCCGAAGGAGATCGAAACGCTGCTCCATGCGCTGCCCGGAGTCGCCGAGGCGGCCGTGGTCGGCGTCCCCGATCCGGTGCTTGGCCAGGCGATCAAGGCCGTGGTGGTGCGGTCAGACCCCAAACTGACCGCCATGGACGTGCTGGCGCACTGTCGCGCCAACCTCGAAGATTTCATGGTGCCCAAGACGGTTGAATTTCGGGACGTACTGCCGCGGTCGCCGGCCGGCAAGGTGAACAAGGAGGAACTGGTCTGATGTGCGGCATCGCGGGGATCCTGCAGCCAGCCGGGTTGCCATCGACAGCAGAGGACCAGCTTCGCCGGATGATGTCCAGCATTCGCTATCGCGGGCCCGACCAGTTCGGACTGTATTTGGACGAGCAGGCGGCGCTCGGCAGCGTTCGGCTGAGCATCATCGATTTGAGCACCGGGCAGCAACCGCTTGCCAACGAGGATGAGACCCTTTGGATTGTGTTCAACGGAGAGATTTTCAATCACGTCGAGTTGCGCCCGCAGTTGGAGGAGCGCGGGCACCGGTTCAAGACCCACTCGGATACGGAGGTCATTCTCCATCTTTACGAGGAGCTGGGGGCCGAGTGTCTGTCGCGTTTGAATGGCCAGTTTGCCTTCGCGATCTGGGACAGACGCCGGCGGACATTGTTTCTGGCGCGCGACCGCCTCGGAGTGCGGCCGCTGTTTTACGCGCGGCACGAGGGCGCCCTCTATTTCGGCTCCGAGATCAAAGCTATTGTCAACGGCTCTTCGCTGTCGGTTCAGATGGAGCCATCCGTGCTCCGAGAGGTCTTTACCTACTGGTCTCCACTGCCGGGGCACACGGTGTTTCGGGACATCGTCGAACTGCCGCCCGGCCATTATCTGGTTGCGCACGACAACAGCGTGACGGTGCGCCGTTACTGGCAGCTCAGTTATGAGCCGGCTCATACCGAAGGCGAAAGCGCGCCCGCGAATCTTCCCGAGCGACTGGAGGAATTTGAGGCCCTTTTGGTGGATGCGACGCGCATTCGGCTCCGGGCGGACGTGCCGGTGGGCGCATACCTGAGCGGCGGACTGGATTCCTCGACGATTACCGCCGTCATCCGCACCTACACGTCCAACCGGCTGCGCACGTTCTCGATTGCGTTTACCGACGCGAACTTCGACGAGCGCGAACACCAGCGGCGCATGGCCGAGTTCCTCGGCACGGAACATCAGATCGTCGAAGCCACTCACGCGGACATCGGGCGCGTGTTTCCGGACGTGATCTGGCACACTGAAGTGCCCATCCTGCGCACGGCGCCGGCGCCGATGCTGCTACTCTCGAAACTGGTGCACGACTCCGGATTCAAAGTTGTGCTCACGGGCGAAGGCGCTGACGAGTTTCTCGGGGGCTACGACATCTTCAAGGAAGCAACGGTGCGCCGGTTCTGGGCGCGGCAGCCCGATTCCCGGTTGAGACCGCTCCTGTTGCAGCGACTGTATCCGGAGATCGTTCAGGCCGCACAACCGAACAGCTCGTTCCTGGCGGCGTTTTTCCGCGAAGGGCTAATGGACTACGATGCACCCGACTACTCCCACGCGTTACGCTGGCGCACCACGCGGCGTGCCTGGCGATTCTTCAGTGATGATGTGGCGGGAACGAGCGAAGAATCGCCCAGCCAGGCGATTGCGGAACTGCTACCGACTGCGTTCCAGCGCTGGGGAACACTCGAACGAGCCCAGTTCCTCGAAGCGGTGATTTTCCTGTCACAATATTTGTTGTGCTCGCAAGGCGATCGCGTCGCCATGGCCAACTCGGTTGAAGGACGGTTCCCGTTCCTGGACCACCGGGTCGTCGGGTTCTGCAACCACCTGCCGCCCCAGTTGAAACTGCGCGGCCTGAATGAGAAATACCTGTTGCGGACCCTCGCCCAGCGCTGGCTGCCGCCGGAAATCTGGAAACGGCGCAAGCGTCCCTACCGCGCTCCCATTCACCGCAGCTTCTTCCACGAGCAGACACCCGAATACGTGCGCGAATTGCTCTCGGATGAAGCCCTCCATCAGAGCGGGTTTTTCAAACCCCAGCCGGTGAGGCAGCTCGTGGCCAAGCTGGACCAGGGAAAGGCTCTGGGCGAAACGGACGACATGGCATTGGCCGGCATCCTCTCCACCCAATTGGTCCATCATCATTTTGTCGGAAACTTCCGGAAGGCGGCCCCCATCGATGATGGCGCGGACGGCAAGGTGGTGCGCTGCCGCAACCTCGCAACGGTCCCCTCAACATGACATTCACCAAAGAATCCATTCGCATCGATCCGGCGGCAGAAGCGGATCGCATTGTCTCCGAGCTCCGACGTGTGGCGCGTCAGGTCATGCGCCGCGGCGGTGGCGTGGTCGGTATCAGCGGTGGCGTGGACTCCGCGGTGGTGCTGGCGTTGACGGTGCGGGCATTTGACCCGGAACGAGTGGTGGCGCTGATCATGCCGGAGAAAGACTCCGAGCCCATGAGCGAACAACTGGCGCGGGAACTCGCCCGACAATTCGGCGTGCAACCAGTCCGAGAAGACATCACGCCGACGCTGGAAGGCTTTGGCTGCTACCAGCGGCGAGACGAGGCCGTGCGCCGGGTGTTTCCCGAATACGACGCCGCGGCGGGCTACAAGGTGAAGATTGGGCTGCCGCCCAACATGCTGGAGGAAGGCACCTTGAACGTGTTCTCGATCACCATCGTCGCCCCGGACGGACACAGCCTGACCAAGCCGCTTCCGCCGGCGGAATTTCGGCAGATCGTCGCGGGATCCAACTTCAAACAACGCGCGCGGATGGCGATGCTTTATTACCATGCGGAGTTGCGTAATTATGCGGTCATTGGCACGGCCAACAAGAACGAGCACGACCAGGGTTTTTTCGTGAAACACGGCGACGCTGGAGTGGACATCCGGGCCATCGGGCACCTGTACAAGACGCAGGTGTATCAGTTGGCCGAACACCTCAACGTGCCGGAAGCGATCCGCAAGCGGCCGCCCACTTCCGACACGTACAGCGCATCCTGCGACCAGCAGGAGTTCTTCTTCCGTCTGCCGTTCGAAACCCTGGACCTGCTGTGGTACGCGCAAGAACACCAGGTTTCCGCAGCGGAGGTCGCTCGGGCGATGGACCTGACGGAGGCTCAGGTACAACGTGCTTTCGATGATTTCAAACAAAAGCGACGCGCGACTGAATTCTTGCGCATGGCCCCGGTCGCCGTCGGTTGAGCGAGAACCCGTCAATTCAGACGACAGGGCCATTCGATGCGACAGGCTGCTTTTGGCCGTACGCGCCTGCCGTCTGGAGCACCGGCCTGTGGGCGCGATTGTTGCTGCACTGAGTTTGTGACTCACAGGTGGCGCGGGATAACGAGGCGCGGACAATAATTCGCATAACTTGGAGCGGTGGACACGGTTATAAGCAACTGGATGCGGACGGATCACCCAGGTTGGTAATGGAGCATCGCGTCAGATGGCTACTCGAATTCTGTGGATCAAGTGACTGAATATGGGACATAAAGAACTGGCTCAAACCGGGACCATGCTCCCGCCAAGGTTCAAGAGGGGCATTAAACGGGCCGTGGAACGCCTGCCGCGCGTTTGGCGGCGTCCACTCCACTAACAACTGATCACCGCCGATCGAGCTCACGATTACATGAACGAGTCAGACAACGACCAGCGGATCGAACAGCAGATTCGCGACTTCATTGCGAACAATATGCTGTACAGCTCGGACGGGTTCCCGCACTCCGATGACGCATCGTTTCTGCAAGAGGGCATTATCGACTCCTTCGGCGTGATGGAACTTGTTGAGTTTGTGCAATCATCCTTCCGCGTGACGGTTGATCAACGGGAAGTCACACCGGACAATTTCGACTCGGTCAGAAAGCTTGCCGCGTTTGTCCGTCGCAAGCTGGACGCCTCCAAGAGTGCCTGACCAGATCTGCTCGCACGGGCGATTCAGTCTCATCCTGCTCCGCCATGTCGCAACGCCGCCTGCGGAAGTGGTCGTCCAGCGGGTCGCAAACCGAGGTTAGAAGAACTTGTCGACTTTGATCACACAACAGAGACGGAGGAACCCCTTCACGAGCTGGTTGCCGGGACGCATCGCACCTTCTACGGGTGGCCGGATCGGATGCTCGGCACGAAGCAGCAGGATTTGGCCCAAATGTGTCAGGACGGGCAGCGCACCGATCAGGCGCGAAACCCAAACCGACCATGGCACCGGCAGCCGCCTGACCAATGGAATAAAAGGCCGAATGGGGCGGATGCGCAGTTTCGCGAAGTACGGTGCTGCCTGGCATCGCAGTGTCGCCATGTCGAAGTGTTCAATAAAGATGCCGCCGCTCGTGTAGCGCCGCGCAATGGGCAACCCCAAAAGCCGTCGGAGCAGCGAATCATGCTCGACACCCCCGACATATCGCCCTTGATCGGTTAATGCATCCGCGACGGTGTGGTACATCCGCATTCGTTCGTCGCGCGAGTCCAGAGGGGTTGCGGACAGCGCCCGCTCGAAGCTGCGGGGCGCCACATGGAAATGACTGGCGTCGGCTCGAACCAGCCCAATATGCGCCCGCACATCCGCGGTCGAGCATCGATGGACGGTCTGGTATGTCGTGGGAGCAACGCCGATTTGCAGCCACCATGCCAGTTTATGCAGCGCGGTGAGCGAAAAATCGACGGCCAAGACTCGCGCTCCCATTTGAGCCATGAGGATGGTGAATCGGCCGTCGCCGCAACCGAATTCCAAGACCCTGCAACCATCCAGTGGTTCCAATTCTGCGAGATGAAAGGGTATTTCCATACGGTCCCAATACTCGGAACGCCAGCCGTCAGCGGGTGGGACATAGTGGTCGGGCCATGTGCACGCATGTCCCGCGTCGATCATGGCAATCTCGTGTTCGTCTTCGGAGGTTAGCGATCCCTCCAAGAGGCAAGCGATCCCGTCCTCGATACGGTACTCGGAGGCACACGTCTCGCACCTCAGGCGTCCTTCGATAATGCCCACCGCACCGCTTCGCAACTCCGCGGCAAGTTCCAACGGACCGCCATCCCGGCTACATCGCAGGAGGGGAAGCAGATCGCGCGGGAATTCTGCAGAAACCACCCTGGTTTGCTCTCTGCTTGATTCAACCATTTCGGCCTCTTAACACGGGAAATGCGAGTCGCTTTCTCCCGCACGAATACAATTCCGACATTTCGCCCCCAGATTTTCTATATGAGTTTTGCCCCGCTATCAGCGCGGGTCGTAGTCCGTTCATTATCTCTCCCGTCCACAGTTTTGCAAGCCCTCGGACCAGTTCGGGAAGCGCGTGGCCGGAGGTGGCGGAGGATGGCCCCTGTGCTCGCGACCGAGGACACCATCCTGAAAGCTACGACTTGCGATAGACATATTGCTATAAGGGCAGGTGAATTGACCTTCTGAGGTTTCCGGCAAGTTTCCAGGAAATGAATTGCTTGCCTTGCAATAGAAGGCAGGCCTATAAAATCCATTGCTCACCCCGTTCGGGGCCGATCCTCCGGCCTGCCAAAGCGTCACGTTTACGCGAGGCGAGGGGAAGGCGGCGGAATCGAGCGTGAGGAGAGGGTGCGAGACGCAGGACGTGAATGGCGATTCAATCGGCAGGGGATGGGCGTTCTTCTCCAGAAACTCCAATGCTAAGAAACCGCATCTATTATCAGGTTAAGCCCTACTTGCCGCGGCGCTTTCGGATGGCCCTGCGAAGAGCTGTTGCGCGGAAAACGTTGCGGGCGTGTCAGGATGTCTGGCCGATTCACCGGGCCGCCAGTTTGCCCCCCGAGGGTTGGCCGGGCTGGCCGGGTGGCAAGAAATTCGCCTTGGTTCTGACGCACGATGTGGAGGCCGCCAGGGGCCTGGCCCAAGTCCGAGATCTGTCCATGCTCGAACAGAAACTCGGCTTCCGTTCTTCCTTCAACTTCGTGCCGGAAGGCCGGCACAGGGTTACCGCCGATATGCGGGAATATCTGGCGCAAAACGGCTTCGAGGTGGGTGTCCATGATCTCCACCATGACGGCAAGCTGTTCAGAGAACGGCGGGAGTTCAGCCGAAAGGCCAGGCGAATCAATCAGTACTTGAAGGATTGGGGCGCCAAAGGATTTCGTTCCGGCTTCATGCACCACAATCTCGATTGGATACACGATCTGGACATACGGTATGACTCATCGACATTCGACACCGACCCATTCGAGCCGCAACCAGATGGTGTCACGACGATTTTCCCCTTCTGGATGGAGGGAGTGGACGGACGGAGCGGCTATATTGAACTCCCGTATACCCTGCCGCAGGACTCCACGCTATTCCTCCTTCTGAAAGAACAGTCCCCTGAGATTTGGAAGAGGAAACTGGATTGGATCGTGGAGTGTGGCGGGATGGCGTTGGTCAACGTGCATCCGGATTACATCAATTTCGGCAACATCACCAATGGGACCAGGACTTATCCCCATGTGTATTATCAGGAATTCCTGGAGTACGTGCGGGGCACCTATGCGAATCTCTACTGGCATGCCCTGCCGCGAGATGTGGCCGAGTTCTGCTGGGGCTTCCGCCCCGTGAGACGAGAGAGGTTGCCGCGACGGGTGTGCATGCTCACCCATTCCATTTATGAGAGCGACAACCGCGTGATGCGCTACGCCGGGGCGCTGGCCGAGCGCGGAGACCGAGTGGATGTTCTCTGCCTGAAGCGGGATCGCCACCAGACGAGCGACGAAATAATGAATCATGTGTGGGTTCATCGGATCCAGCGCCGATCAAAAAAGAAAACGAAGGGCCAGATTTCCTATCTCCTTCCACTCCTGAGCTTCTGGACAAGATGCACACTGTGGCTGACCCGGAAACACCTGTGGCGTCGGTATGATTTGATCCACGTGCATAACGTGCCCGATTTCCTGGTCTTTGCCGCGTGGTGTCCCAAGTTGACGGGGACGAGGGTGATCCTGGACATTCACGACATTGTTCCGGAGTTCTTTGCCAGCAAGTTCGGCACGCACCAGAACTCGCGCACTATCCGCCTGTTGAAGTGGATGGAACGCATGTCGGCCCGGTATGCGGACCAGGTGATCATTTCCAATCATCTCTGGCTCGAGAAGTACGCGAACCGGAACCAGGCCGAGGACAAGTGCTGCGTGCTGATCAATTTCGTCGACACCCGCATCTTCCGTCCTCGTCCCCGCGCGCGGCGCGATGGCAAGATTATCATTCTTTTTCCCGGCAGCCTGCAGTGGCATCAAGGTCTGGATATCGCAATCCGGGCCATGAAAAGCATCGCCACGGAGATGCCCCAGGCGGAACTCCACATTTACGGCGATGGCAACATGAAGGACAGCCTCGTAACCCTGGCCAACGAGCTGGGATTGAACGACCATGTGCGTTTCTTCAATCCGCTTCCTGTACGCGAAATCGCGGACATCATGGCCAACGCGGATATTGGTGTCGTCCCGAAGCGGGCCGATTCGTTTGGCAACGAGGCGTATAGCACGAAAGTCATGGAATTCATGTCGCTGGGTGTGCCTGTGGTTCTATCGGACACCAAAATCGACCACTACTACTTTGATAACTCCTGCGTCCGCTTTTTCGAATCCGGCAATCCGCACGCACTCGCCGGGGCTTTGCGTGATGTGTTGCAAGATGACCAGTTGCGTCGTCGGCTGGTGGCCTGCGGCTCCGAGCACGCAACCCGCAACAATTGGCAGAGCGCGAAGTCGGAGTACCTGAAACTAGTGGACGACTTGTCTGCGCAAACAACAAATCAAACCAGATTCACGACTCGGTGAATCAACCTGCGGCTGCGCTTCCTCTTCTTGCGTCGCGACAAGTTCAGGTCGCCTGCGCGCTTCGCGCCGTATCCGGCCTCGATTGTGCTTCGGCCCTATGCATCACCGAGTTCCTGCCAAACTGCCTGTCAAGCAAGTGGTGACTGCGTAGTGAACGAGTACTGGCAGGATTCTGCGGGGATACGCTCACTTCTTGCGTAACGCCCTCTCTCTGTGAGCCTAAGATTGGCTCCCTGCGTTGGACGATTTGCGAACCTTCAGCGTTCAGTTGCCGAGAAGACTCACGACGAAGCTCCGCAGAAATCACCAATCTAAAACTTTGTCGCGGCGACTCCTGGCTTCGTAGCGCTCAGCCGCGTCGGCGGCCTCACAGTTGGCACTGCGATCAAGCCGCCGGCCACCAGCGCCCAAGCGGAGGGCTCCGGAACGGGCTGAAAGGCCAGGCTGACCGGATTGTCCGGCCCCGAGCTGGCAAAGACGGTACCTACGCCCGACGAGTTGAACTCCTCGATGGTGCTGCTGCCCAGGTTGGCCGTGTGGAGGAGGTTGCCCGGCCTGTCGAAAGCCAAGCTGTTCGGGTTTCCGCTTCCCGCTCTCCGCGTTCGCCTGTATGCTGCGAGCAGGTTCGTCGATAAAATCGTGTGGGAAATGTCAGTCTGATTCTTGGCTGTCATGAAAGCGCGTAAAGTGAGATAGATAGATGGAGCAAGGAGTCAAGAGTTCGGACCGCCGTGGACGCCGAGGGTTGGCGAGGTTTGTTCTTGCGGAATTCTGGGTGGAAATCGTTTTGACGTTGCTCGGCTTGTCGTATGTCGCCTACCGGCTCATCAAACTGCCACTCGCCCCCGATGAGTGGGGGGTGGTGCGCTCGATCTATCACCATCGCTTTGCCGACCATTTCACTGCCCGGGACTGGCAGGACTGGAACGCCCAGGCTCAATTCCTGAACCTCGTTCTCAGCCGCATCTGTTTTCATCTGTTCCGGTTCAACGAGATTCAGCGCATCCGGATTCCGAGCCTGCTGGCCTTCGGAGTTTTCCTGTGCGCGATTTGGCGAATCCGGCAACAGTTCACCAGACGGCTTGTAGGCCGGTTGGCTTTTGTCGCCCTGCTGTCCAATGCGTTTGTGTTGGACTATTTCAGTGACTCGCGGGGCTACGGGCTGGCGATGGCTTTTGCGACGCTCAGCCTGGCGGCATTGCTTGAGGTCGAAGACGGGAAAGAGGGTTGGGCGCACCTGGCAGCATGGTCAGCCGTTCTGGCCGTCGTGAGCAATTTCTCGCTTCTGTACTTCTATGTGGCGATTCTTCTTACCACGCTGTTCCTGTTGCGACAGGAATCGTTCTCACACCGGTTCTGGCTGGCCGTCAGCGCCTTGGTGCTGGGCGTGTTCTACTTGC
>Ga0187875_10002447_pt1 | contig 13716 bp, 8 predicted proteins | sample June2016WEW_17_1_2_FD_132978 | JGI IMG/M metagenome (GOLD analysis project Ga0187875, IMG submission 132978) | Peatland microbial communities from SPRUCE experiment site at the Marcell Experimental Forest, Minnesota, USA - June2016WEW_17_10 | ecosystem: Environmental > Terrestrial > Soil >... | reverse complement strand
GCCCCATCCCCGCCTGCACCTGACCGTCCTCGCTGAGGGCGACGCCGCTCTCGAATCCTTCCTCTCTGAATGTGCCGTCGTGATTGTACCTGAACAAGCGGCTGGGAGTGGAGTCGCAGGCGAGGAGGATATCCGGCCAGCCGTCGTTATGGAAATCCGCCGCGACGGCCGTCAGCCCGTATCCTCCGGCGACTTTGCCAATCCCTGAAGCCTCGGTGACATCCGAAAACGTGCCATCGCCGTTGTTGTGATAGAGAGAGTGTTTGCCGTATGCGAGTCCGAATGGTCCACAGAAGACATTGTCGGAGTTGCAGGTTATGTCGCCCGCCCGCGGAACGGACTGAAAATCGAAACTGGCGTAGTTGGAGACGAACAAGTCGAGCCGGCCGTCCCGGTCGTAGTCGACGAACGTGCAACCGGTGCCAAAGCGCGGCGCCGCATCCAGCAATCCGGCCTCTTTGGTTACATCCGTGAATGTGCCGTCGCCGTTGTTGCGATACAGCACGCTCTGTCCGTAGTAGGTGATGTACAGGTCTTCGAACCCGTCGTTGTTGTAGTCCCCGACAGTAACGCCGTAAGCATATCCGGTTCGAAACAGGCCCGCTTTGTGCGTAACATCCGTAAAGGTGCCGTCGCGATTGTTCTTGTAAAGGCGCTTGGATGCGTCGGACGGCGGATCGCCGAACCTCGATCCCGAAAGCACCAATATGTCGAGCCAGCCGTCGTTATCGTAGTCGAAGAAAGCTACCCCGCAGCTCATCACCTCGATGATGTAGTCGGCGCGATACGGATGGCCGGCGATGACTGTCTCTTTCAGCCCTGCCTGCTCAGCCACATCGGTAAAGCGGGCCCGGAAAGGAAGTCCGGAGGGCTTGCCGCGCGGAGCCGGCCTGACGCCGCGCGATGCCATCCCTTGCCCGAAGCAAGTGGCAGCGGGCGGCGCGAACAAGCTGAGAAAAATGCGGCGGGTCAGAGCAGTCATCGTGGCGGGTCGACTTCCGATCAGATCAGTATATCGACAACCTTATGGCCCTTATTTCGCGCACTTCAAGCTAAAGCCAGCGCCGCAGACACAGCCTCACATATTGCACGCAGGAGATGCGCTGCTTCACGCGGTAGTCACGGGTTCCTTTCCACGCGCGCGCTTCTTGGAGGCCGCTCTTGCTGCCTGAGCAAGCGCGGTCGACCGCCGGAGCACAAGGTTCGTTGTAAGCGTGTATTCCCGTGGCGCTCCGGCTTCCTCCTTATCTTCGAGTTCTTCAACCAGCGCGCGAAAGGCGAGCCGCGCTAGACCCACTTGCGACATCTCGACGGTAGTGAGGGGTGGCGTGGTGAACTCGCAAAGCCGGATGTTATCGAATCCGACTACCGATATTTCGCGGGGTACCGAAATGCCGTACTCGTATGCCTCCCGCATGACTCCGATCGCGGTCATGTCGTTAGAGCAGAACACTGCCGTCGGGCGCTCCCTCAGCTTGGCGATACGTGCGAACGCGCGCATGCCACCTTCTAGTGTGTGATTCGCCTCCACAATGTATTCCGGGGCCACGTGCAGTCCGATCTCTTGCATGGACCTCTCAAAGCACTCCCGCCGCGTGATGGCCGATTGGAGAGTCAGCGGACCGGTCACGAACGCGATTCGTTCGTGGCGGAGTGCCGCGATGTGCTGGACAGCCTGCCGGATGCCGTTCATATAATTGATGCGGATGTTGGCGACGCCCGGCACAAGCGGACCGACGTCAACGAACACCAGAGGAATTTTCCGATATCGCAAGTCCGCAGTGAGCGTCTCCTCGAACCCGAACGTGAGCACCGCCACTCCGTCCACGCGCCTCTCGATCATGCGCCGTACGGCCAGTTCCATCCGCTTCGGCTCATGGACTGTAGAGGTGACGAGAATCTCGTACCCGTTCGCTACGGCAGTGTTCTCGAAACTCTGTACGACTTCGGGAAAAAATGGGTTCGTGATCTCCGACACAATCAGTCCCAGAATCCGACTCTTCCCGGAAACGAGGGCGCGCGCCTGAGTGTTCGGGTAATATCCAATTTCCTCAATAACCTTCCACACCCGCTTCGCGAGTTTAGGGTCAACGGTCTGGTGACGATTGATGGTGCGCGACACGGTCGATATAGAGACATTCGCGCGCTTCGCTATCTCACGGATGTTCATTCGAGCTTCACCATCCGAATAACTCCGAAGACGTTTTCTCAAGTTTGTGATGCTAACACCATTCCACCTTACGGTGCAAGCCCTTTACATGCGCCGGCGTCGGGCCAGGGCGCACCGCTGCCGTCGAAGAACGCTGTCCGTGGCCGGCGTCTTGGATAGGGGAGAACACTCGCCCGAGGTGGTTCGGGTCGTCGATCGCCCTCGAAAGGCCGCAACAAGGGTGATTTGGTCAGATTCCGACGCGATCAACCTACAACCCGTAGCCTCTTCTCGTCTTGGACGGGGCCGAGCAAGGGTCGGAATCCTCATCTCAAGCAGTCGCCAACCGGCTCTCAAAACGAACGACTTAACCATCCAAAACGCCCAATGCCGCTCTATCCCGGAGATGAGTGGGTGCACAAGAGCCGATCCCACAAAAGCTCTGCCGCCAGCCCCAGTGCCGGTTTCCGCTTGACAGCCGTCTTGCTCAGCGATGGAATCCTCGCGAAAACGTTTGCTGAAGGCGTCGGCTCTCATCTAAGCGCTCCCAGCAGGGTCTTGAGTTAAATCGCGGTGCTAAAGGGAGAGATTCCTGCGTAAGCGCAGCACGTAGATGTTCGTTCTTGCGCTCATCGTCAGTATTACAGGCTGGGCGCAAGCAGATCGGGGCACAATCACAGCAACGCTCACGGGTCCCTCAACCGGACCGGGCGGAATGTGAAAAGGAGTGGAACAGGCAGGAACGGGGGTTCCTGGCTTCAGGAGGTCTTCGAAGAGCCATGAAAAAAGCTCGAATTGTGTTTATAATCGCGTTCGTGTTCGCTCTACTGGCACTGTTGCCGGTTGGGCAGGCGCAAACAACCCGTGGCCGTGTCGAGGGTATCGTAACCGACGAGAGCAAAGCGGTAGTCGTCAACGCGACGGTCGCTCTACTCAACGTCAACACCCTAGCCAAAGTCGTCCGTCAGACGAGCGGCACCGGCCTGTACGTCTTCGACGACGTCGATCCAGGGAACTACTCCGTGACGGTTGAAATGGCCGGGTTCAACAGATTCGTCCAGGAAAACGTCGTGGTTCAGACCGGCGGCGACGTCACCGTGAACGTGGGCTTGAAGACCGGCTCGGTCCAAACGACCGTCACCGTCACGGAAACGCCCGGGGCGGTGGAATTCAACTCTGCCAACAGGGACATCACGCTTGATTCGACAATGGTAGCGGAAGTCCCTCGTCTCGACCGCAACCCGTTCAAGCTGACTCTGATCGCGCCCTCCGCGTTCAACACGCGCGGCGAGATACAGCCCTACAACTCCTGGTCCGCCAATAGCGTCGACCTGGGCGGCGGCACGAACATGAGCAACGAACTGCGGGTCGATGGCAGCCCGATCGGCACCGGCTACAAGGCCACGGTCCTCCCGAACATGGACGCGGTACAGGAAGTCGTCGTCTCCACGAACAGCGTGGACGCCGAAACAGGTCACAGCAGCGGAGGCGCGATCACGATGACGACCAAGTCGGGAACCAACGAGTGGCACGGCAGCGGCTTCTACCTGGGCCGCTACCCCTGGGCTAGCGCCATGTTCGACCGCACCACCGACACCTTGACTTCCACGCGCCAGAATATGTACGGCGGAACGCTCGGCAACCCGATCCTCAAGAACAAACTGTTTAACTTTTTCTCGCTGGAACGTTGGAACGTCTCCTCTCCATCCAGCTTAATTGCGGACACGCCCCCGACTGACCTGGAAAGGAACGGCGATTTCTCGCAGTCGTACTACGACCTGGGCAACGGGAACACTGGCATACGCACGATCTATGACCCGGCCATCCCCTCCGTGACCGATCCGGTCACCGGCCAACTCACCAGGGTGCCCTTCGCAAATAATGTGATTCCAGGCAGCCGCATGGACCCCGATACGAAGGCTATGATGGCGCAGATCTGGAAGCCCAACAATGCTGGCATCGGTGTCACCCACGCAAATAGTTTCTCCACCGATATACCCAATACATACCAGTATTACGATTATTCCGAGCGCGCAGATTACAACATCAGCGACAAGTGGAAGGTCTTCGGCCGCTTCGCAAAGTACTACACGAACAACCAGGCAGGCAATCCCACGAGTTCCTCACTCTTTCCGGCGAGCGGAACCCTGCGGGCCGGCTGGTCGGTGGGCGGCGATGCGGTCTGGACGGTCAATGAACGCACCGTCGTGAGTTTCCATGGCGACTACCACACCGTGGCCGACTCTCTTAGTCCGCCGCAAAACAAACCAACGATTTATTCTCAGTTTTGGCCCAACAACAATTGGTTTCAGAACTACCTGACTAACGAGTCCAACGAGCCGATCTATACGCCGCAGGTCAGTATCGGCAACGGCGTCGCATTCGGCGGCGGCGAATATGGGTACGTCTGGGTTCAGAACCTGGCTGCTCAGGCCTGGGACGCGAAGATCTCCCGTCAGGCCGGCGCGCACTACCTGAAAGCAGGCTTTGAACTCCGCCGCGAAAAGAATTCGAATCTTTTCAATGCCTTGCCGACTTTCAATTTCAACACGGCCCTCACGGCGCAATCCTACGTCAATGGGGCGTCGGCGAACACGTCCGGCGACGGATACGCCACATTCCTGCTCGGCGCGCTCGACGGCAGTTCGTTTATGACCGGCGGGCCGGCCGAGGTTCCACAATCCGAATTTTATGGCTTTTACTTCCAGGACGACTGGAAACTGAGCCGCAAGATCACCCTCAACCTCGGCCTGCGCGACGAATATGAGACCGCCTACCACGATGCGGCTCATATCCTGGGGGGGCTCGATCTGTCAGCTGCCAACCCCGCTTACGGCGGAGGGAACGCGCCCGCCATGCCGGCCGCCGCTCTCGCCATCGTGGGCAACAACTACTACCCGTGGACCGGGCAATGGAATTTCACGAGCTCGTCCAATCCGGGCATGTGGAACCCGCAGAAAATTGCGCTTCAGCCGCGCGTGGGCCTCGCCTACCGGATCAACGACAGAACGGCACTCCGGGCGGGCTATTCCATATACATGACTCCCACGGCAGGTATGTACCTGAATGGGATCGCGGGGCAGGGCGACGTGAATGCTATCGGTCCGCCGTATTACGGAGTGTTTGGCACTCAGTATACGCTGAATCCCCTGCAAGGCGTTCCCCAGGAGTCCTTCTCGAACCCGTTTCCAGCCAGCAGCAACCCGCTCGCTCCCCTTCTCGGAAGGAGTTCGGGACCGCAACTCGGCACCGGCGGGGAGTCCCTCGAGTTTTACCCGCAGAATTTGCAGAAGGCTTACAACCAACGCTTCAACGTCAATCTCCAGCACGAATTCCCCGGCCAGTTTGTTGTCTCGGCGACGTATTTCTTGAATATCGGTGAGAAGTGGTACTCGCAGGCGCTGAACCAACCCAATCCCCAGTACCTGACGGCAAACGAAAGCGCCCTGACTACGACTGTTGCAAACCCCTTTTACCACTATCTGAGCAACACATTAGTTCCAGGTCCGCTGTGGAATCAGCAGGACGTTACTCTTTCCCAACTGCTGGTCCCGTATCCGCAGTACGGGTCGCCCGTTGCAATGGGACAATGCTGCGCCCCGGAGCGATATAATTCATTGGAGTTGAAAGCCCAAAAGGTTTTCCATAAGGGCTACAACTTCCTTGTCACGTATGTCTACATTCGCGAGAGGAGCGCGTGGAACACTCTCACCGATTTCAGCGAATACGCCAACGAGTTTCAATGGCTGGACAGCAACCAGCCGCACCAGCGGTTCAACGCCGCTGGCACATACGAACTTCCGTTCGGGAAAGGCCGGACCTATCTGAGCGGCATAAACAGGGTGGGAGACGCCGTGATCGGGGGCTGGAAACTCACGGGGCTCCTGACTATGATGTCGGGCGACTACGTGACGTTCAACGGTGGCAGCGGCGAGTTGAACAACCCGCAGTCGGGCAATATGATCGTGAGCGTCAGCCCGTGTATCGTCAACCCCACGCCATCGGCCTGGTTCAATACTTCGGTGTTTCAGGCGATTCCGTCCAATGTTGCCTTTACGCCTCGGACCAATCCCTACACTTACAACTGCCTGACTGGCCCGCGCTTTTTGAACCTCGATGCGACCATCTCGAAGGACTTTAGAATCACCGAGAAGTTTCGCCTCGAAATGCGGATGAACGTTTACAACACGCTCAACAACCTGAACCGTGCCGACCCCAGTACCAGTATCGGTCCGGGATTCGGCGAGGCGCTTTATCAGGGTGCCCCTGGTGGTATCTTCGGTCAGGCGGGGAATGGCGGCGGTCTTGCTAGCCCAACCAGCGTAGCAGGTCGTCAGCTCGAGTTCGGCTTGAAGTTACTATTCTAGCCGGCCTCGACAACTCCGGTCATTTGAAAACGGCGGCGGAATTCCCGCCGCCGTCTTTCAGTCTTTGATTGATTAGCGATTATAGTTGTGCATAGTTTCTTGCAAGATCGACTGCACAGTGCCTTCCGAAGCAAAGTAAGGAGTCAGGCTCCTGGCGCTCGGTCGCCCAGAGTAGTCCACTCCTCGGCAACTGCCCCACAATGAATCTCTTTAAACATATCCCGGCGGGACATCAGCTGTTGCGCTGATTCCCCTTAAAGTGAGATGGTCTTGAACTCGGATTTCGAGTTTGACAATTTCGCAGTAACTCTGTAAGACGATCCGGTGGCCGATTGACGCCGCGGCCATCGCCCAATCAGTGATACGGGCGGACATCGATTTGGAGGTAATGATGTTGAATAGGAAATATTCATTACAATTGTTGCTCTGCACGACGGTTGTTTTAGGCCTTTGGCCGAATGAGTGCCGCTCTCAGGACACGTCTGTGAGAGTTTGGGAGGAAGCCGTTACTCTCCCCACGTACCTGATAGGAGCACCTCTGACAACTCCCATGTTTTACCACGGCAGGGCCTACCAGGGCGCCCAAGGACATATTTACCCTTATCCGGCCCAAGATAAGCTCACGTATGTCCGCGAGGCGAAAACCTACAAAATGCTCTATCTAGAGAACAAGTACGTGAAGATCGGTGTTCTGCCCGAAATAGGAGGCCGTGTCTTTTACGCCCTAGACAAAACAGATAACTACAAGTTCCTCTACAGCGCCAGTGTTGTTAAGCCTGGGTTGGTAGGAATGCTTGGTGCGTGGCTTGACGGAGGTATCGAATGGAATGTTCCTCATCATCACAGGCCCTCCGTTTATATGCCTGCGCAGTATAAGTTAGAGGAAAATGCGGACGGTAGTAAGACCATCTGGGTGGGTGAGCTGGAAATAAACCATCGGATGCGCTGGGCCGTCGGGCTTACCTTACATCCCGATAAATCTTATATTGATTGCACATTTAAACTTATTAACCAGACACCGGCGGAGAACACTTTTCTGTACTTTGCCAACTTTGGGGTCCCTGCGACTCCAGAATATCGAATAATCTTCCCCCCGAGTACCGAGGTCGGAACGTACCACTCCAAAACGGATTTTGTGCGCTGGCCCATAGCCGACGGTCGTTACCAGGGAATAGACTTCACCGGGAAAGACGTTTCCTTGTGGAAGACCCATGTGCAAATGAACTCGATTTTTGCCTACGACTGCACCGAAGACTGGTTCGGAGCCTATGATCACGGGAAAAAGGGTGGAGTCCTTTATGTAGCTGATCACAACATTTCGCCCGGCAAGAAATTTTGGACCTGGGGCGCTGGTGAAGAAGGTCAGATGTGGGACAAGATTTTGACCGATCCACCGGACGGGCCTGTGATGGAATTAATGGCCGGTTCCTACTCGGACAACGAGCCTGACTACAGCTGGCTGCAGCCCTCCGAGGTCAAAACGGTTAAGCAATACTGGTATCCCTTCCAGAAGATTGGGATCGTAAAAAATGCGAACCTGCAAGCTGCCGTAAATCTAGAAGTTAACCAGAACCATATTGCCACCATTGGTCTGCAGACAACAGCGGAATACAGCAATGCCAGGGTCCTGCTTGAAGCTGGCGACAAAACCCTATTTGAAAAGACGATCACAATTGACCCCGGCAGACCATTTCTCAAAGAGGTAACGTTGCCGGAGAATGTAGGTGAAAAGGACCTGAGAATTTACCTTTTCGACGGCAAAGAGGAATTAATTTCCTACACGCCGTATCAGCGCAAGAACCTGCCCCTACCGAAACCGGCACAGCCTCCGCCACCTCCGGCACAGATAAAGACGGATGAGGAGGCTTATCTGGCCGGTTTGAGGCTCGAGCAGTTTTACAACCCGGCGGCGCAACCTTACCCGTGGTACGAGGAAGTATTGAAAAGGGATCCGGGGGATGAAAGAGTCAACACAGAATTGGGCATTTTGTACTGGAAGCGCGGAATGTTCAAAGAGGCAGAAGAGAGGCTTAGGGCGGCGGTCGCTCGCGTTACGCATAATTACACACGCCCCAAAGACGGCGAGCCTGTCTATTATCTGGGGCTGGTGTTGAAGGCCCAGGGCAAATACGAATCAGCCTATAAAACATTTTTTGACGCAACATGGAGTTATGCGTGGAATTCGCCTGGCTATTATGCCTTGGCGGAGCTTGCTTGCATGAAGGGTAATTTTGTAAAGGCATTGGAATTTCTCGATCGCTCGATCTCAACCAACACATCGAACACCAAGGCGCTGAATCTGAAAGCCGTAGTCTTGCGGAAAATGGGGAGGTCTGCTGAAGCCGCGAAGATGGCCTCCGCGGCGCTTACAGTCGACCCCTTAGATTTATGGGCGCAAAGAGAACTAAATATGGCAAAGAATGATAAGCCCCACCAAATTTTTCTTTCGCCAGGCCTCTGGAATGATGATGTTCAACCCTACCTGGAGATGGCGGTCAGTCTTGCCAATGCAGGTTTGTGGGAAGAGGGCATTTCAGTTTTGGAGGAGTTGGTGAATGCCTACCCGGATAAGTCACGAGTTTACCCCATGGTCTATTATTGGCTTGGTTACTTGAACGAAAAGGCCGGCAGGTCGCAGGAAGCAGCGCGCTGTTATGAACTCGCGCGCCAGATGCCCGCGGACTATTGTTTCCCATTCCGAGTTGAGTCGATCGACGTGCTTAACCATGCCATGGAACACAACGCAAAGGACGCTCGCGCTCCTTACTACCTTGGGAACCTGCTTTACGACCGCCAGCCCAAGGAGGCTATCAGCGCATGGGAGAAGGCCAGGAGTCTGGATGCTGCATTTCCGATGGTGCATCGTAACCTCGCTGATGCGTACGCATGGACTGAGCAGAATTACCGCAAGGCCATTGAAAGTCTCGAGACCGCAGTTTCACTGCAGCCCCTCCCCAAGTTTTTGGCTGAGTTGGACGGACTGTACGAAAGAGGAGGAGTACCTCCTCAGAAGAGACTGGAGAATCTAGAAAAACATCAGCAAGCCGTGCTCGGACGGGATGACGCTCTCACCCGTGAGATTAGGCTTTATGTCCAGCTTGGGAAGTATGACAAGGCTCTGGACTTGCTTCGGAGTGGTCACCACTATACTGTCTGGGAGGGAGGGGGGCAGTATTCAGCTCATTCCTCATATGAAAATGCGATGCTCCTCAAGGGTCACAACTACATGAAGGCAAAGAATTACAAGGAAGCTTTAAAGCAGTATCAGGGGGCACTTGAATACCCTGAAGCCTATTCAGAGGGGAGGCCGACTGATGGCGGAAGGGCTCCTGTAATTTACTATTATATGGGGTTGGCTTATGAGGCCTTGGGCGATACCAGTATGGCCAAAACATTTTTTGAAAAATCCGCAGCTACGCCCTCCAGCATTTGGCGCCCAAGTGAATCGGCCTTTAGTAATGGTTCGGAAATCCTCTATTATAGAGCATGTGCTGCTCAGAAACTCGGGCGGCCGGCCGAAGCTGCGCGCATATTTGATAGCCTGATCAAGTCTGGGCAGGATGCTGTATTGAGTAAGGGAAGCGGCCGCCCAGATTATTTCGCGAAGTTCGGGGAGAAAGAATCCAGAGAAGTGCAAATGGCCCAGGGACACTATGTACTGGGGCTGGGATACCTTGGATCTGGTAAACGGCAGGAGGCACGAGCCGAACTGGAGCAATCCGTCAAGCTGAATGTAAACCATTTAGACGCCCAATTTCAACTATTGACTATAAGTGGTGGGGTGAACTAAGTGAGGCCATGATTTCGACCTGAAGTCGGGAAGCAATCGGCCTCGAGATTCCGTAGAGTCTCGGGGCCGACCGACTGAGGCCGGACTACGACACCAGTAGCGAGCATCTAGGGCGGCTTGGATGCTTCGAGCCGGCGCCGGAGTTTGACAGAATCATCACTTCTAAGTGTCGCGCTAGCAGTCGGCATGGCCACTTCGAAGCCGACGGGACGGCGTGTAATTGTGTCGAGGAGTAGCCGTTTGCGTGCTGCCGTCACTCAGAGATGGAACGCTAGGGAGGCCTATGTCAGATACGAGCCGTAGGAACTTTTTCGAGCATGGTGCAACGGCGCTAGTGGGCATCACCGCGGCCGGTGAGTCAGGCGTCGGCCAGACATCGGCTGCTCCTTTGCCGCTGGAAGGCCACATGTCATCAGCGGCGGTTCATGCTGGCGAAGACGGCGATTGCTCCGCGTACCCGGTTTATCAGGGGAGCAACAACCACGGGGTATATAGCCGAAATTCCAACCCGACCATCGATTCCGTCGAAGTGAAAATCGCTGAACTGGAGGGAGCGGACCAAGGGGTCGCGACTGCGTGCGGTATGGCCGCGATTTCCACCACGCTGCTCAGCCTTGTGCAGAATAAGCCAGTCAGGTCACTCAGCCGGCCCTCGTGCTTCATGCTCAAGGTCAGTTGATGTCTGCACGGTGTCCGTGCAGACATTGACAGAACACGCCCTGAACCGAAGGGGCCGAGCCTCGGCGGGGCTGGGAGGATTGCCTGAGCCGCCGGAGGAAGAGACCGCGGCAGAAGCACCCGGGCAAGCCCTGCGTCTTCCCTCAATCCAGGTTAGAGTGCAAGGTGACGAACCAGTTCAATGTGCAAGAAGCACTGCCCACGTAGAATCAATAACTTATGGGGAGGAGAGGTGGTTTGAAACCATAGTTTTTGGGGAGCCACCGCCCAAAAAGCTAACCTCAGCCCGCCGCTTTCGTTGACTCCATCGCCCGTCGCCGCTGCCTTCGTATCCCAAACATTCCACAGTATTTGCGTTCAAACCCGTTTCTCCAGTTCGAAGTAGTGCAAACCGGGGTGCGCTCTCAACCATGCTGGTTCGGAGCGTAGGCCTCTCTCAACCACTCGAATTCTCCGGTTTCTCCGTTGACGCCTCTGCTGAAGTTGACAGCCCTGTTGAGAGAGGCACCCCAGATTGGACACTTTCGAACTCCCGTGAGTATCTATTGACAGGAATCGCCGCGCGACGATTTCAAGACCACCAGACAGCGGGCAGGCCGCCAAGCGGAAGCCGTTGTGGGTGTCGGACCAGCTGGACCGGCAAACACAACGACGCGCCTGCCCGCTGGACCCGCCGCCCACCATACCGTTCCCGGTCTCCCGCCCGGAGAGGATGAATGGAGTTCCGAGACCAACAGACCCACGATGCAATTGCCGGCGTCGCCACCATACTGGCGATCGCGTACCAGCGCTTTCGGTGCGCGCGGCGCATCGAAATCCCTGCCGAAGATGCTCCTAACACCCTCAACGGAGAACTTGATAACGGGTGCCCGGAGAGCCTTCATGGTCATGAGGTTGACGCATGAAGAAACCGCTTCGAGACCAGATTAACGAGCTCGCCGCGATGAGCGGCCGCGAGCTGCAGCAACGGTACCGTGAGGCGTTTGACGCCGAGCCGGAGAGTGCGCATCGCCAGTTCTTGTTCCGCAAGATCGCCTGGCATCTTCAGGCGGAGGAGGAAGGCGGCCTGCCAGAACCAGTCCGCCAGCTTGCCCGCGAGATCGCGCGCAATGTCGCGCTCCGGAATCGCGTCGTCACCAACGCGGCGAAGCGGCGCGCCGGGCTTCCGACGGCGTCGTTCCTTTTTATCGCCGGCCCATCTTTGCGGCAGCATTGGTGGCCGCTGTCTTCGTGGGTCTGAATATTATTTTCTGGTAAGCCACAGGAGCCGTTTGAAGCCATTGTATGAAGTAATCCCGAACAGGGATGACAAGTCGGCGGCCGCGGTGAAATGAACGTCACAATGTTGCCGGATCTTACCACTGGCTATGAAGCCGCAGCCGAACAGGCGTCTGCGTTCCAAGACCAGGGCCACATCCTCCTGCGGTGTGTTGCCTCTTCCGAGGAAGTGGCGGCCTATCGGCCCGTGATCCTGGCGGCCCGGGAGAAGTTTGGGGCAGAGCAAACTCGCCTCGAGAACCGCGACACATATGGCAGAGCATTCCTAAAGGGAATGAATCTGTGGTCGAAAGACGAAGGAGTGCGAAGATTCGTCCTGGCGCGCCGATTTGCCGCACTCGCGGCCAATTTGCTCGGCGTGGAAGGCGTCCGCGTCTATCATGATCAGGCTTTGCTCAAAGAGCCGGGCGGTGGCATCACGCCCTGGCACCAGGACCAGCATTACTGGCCGCTTGACACGGACAATACCATCACGATGTGGATGCCGCTGGTGGATGTATCACCCGCAATGGGCACCATGCGGTTTGCCTCGGGATCGCATCGGGACGGCTATCTCGGCGATATGCCGATCAGCGACGACTCGGAGCAGAAATTCGAGGCATATATCCGAGGCCGCGGCTTCAGCATTGTGGCTGGAGTCGCTATGAATGCTGGTGATGCCACATTCCATTATGGCTGGACTCTGCATGGCGCACCCGCCAATCGCACGGATCATATGCGCGAAGTGATGACAGTGATTTGGTACGCCGATGGAGCCAGGGTGACCGAGCCTGACAACTCAAACCGGCAGCGCGATCTGGAAAGATGGCTGCCGAGTCTGAGGCCGGGAGATCTTGCGGCAAGTGAACTGAATCCGCTCGTTTTCCGCCGCTGAGCGGAATGCACCGTGCCGTGCATCAATCCTCAGCAGCCGGAAGCGGACACCACCCGCCTGGTTCCCGGAGGTGGTTCCGAACGCTCGGGCGTCAGATTTTCCCCGCTCGGCGCTGCAGATTCAACAACGCAGTCAGCCTCAATCACAGGTTGGGTCACAAACAGGCTGTTGAAAGGGAGAACGAAACGAAGCAGAGTGCACATCGGCCTTCCGATGTGCCGTTTCGCCAGATGAATCTGATGCAAGGTAGATACCATCCCGGTTATCGGGTTGAACCAACGTGCTACGGTGGACCGCGGCTCCGACCCCTATGCGGCCCAGACGTGGTCGGACATCCTCTCGCCGATGGACGCCGAATCAAGCTCGCCTGGATGGGCAATCGGAAGTGCGCGGCCGAACTCCCAACCAGCCCGTGGCGCGAACAGATGGAGGCACGCAGCTTCCTGGTCCTGCGGGATCGACTTGAAAAGGCCGGAATGTTGGACCAATGGAAGGACTTCCTGCGCGTTAGCGGTGCCCTCTCGGTGCTTTGCTCTCGCGAGGAAATCGAGGCCGCGTTGCGTACGCCTGGCTTTGCCGG
>Ga0187875_10002435_pt1 | contig 13751 bp, 11 predicted proteins | sample June2016WEW_17_1_2_FD_132978 | JGI IMG/M metagenome (GOLD analysis project Ga0187875, IMG submission 132978) | Peatland microbial communities from SPRUCE experiment site at the Marcell Experimental Forest, Minnesota, USA - June2016WEW_17_10 | ecosystem: Environmental > Terrestrial > Soil >... | reverse complement strand
GATGCGCCGCAGCGACCAGCCCAGCCGTCCCAGAGCTAAAACTTGTTGTTTCTTCTCTTCGTTCAAGACATTGGCCATGCCCACGGAGCCTACAAGCCTCCGCGGGATTCAATGTCCCGGACGCCGCTCTCATTGGCCGGTTTTCAGGTGATATTCATTGGCCGGTTTTGGGTGATCGCTGAGGCCTGAGGAGCTATTTTTTCAATCACTTACGAATTCCCAAAACAGAACTTCACCGCAGGCTAAGGCGTCAGGGTGCTAACTATGACGGGACACCAAGCGGGAAGTGTAAATTAATCCGATTGGCCGCTACTCGCTGGCTGACAGGCCTGCGCGATTGAGCATGGAGCGGAGACCGCGCTCTCCGGCGGCTCCTCGTTGGGTCCCCACGACATTCCCCTCGCGGTCGATGACGACGTAGATGGGATAGGAGTTGGCAGCGTACATCGCGGCCAGGTTGGTGTCTTCGGTCAGAACGATGCGGCAGCTCCGCGGATTCTGTTCCAGGTATTTTTTCACTGTTTTCTTCGACTCGTTCACATCAACCGCGAGCACCACCAGGCCCTGGTCGCGGAACTCCTTGTCCAGGCTGTCCACCACGGACTGCTCCCGCCGGCAGTATGGACACCACGTAGTCCAAAATTGCAGCAGAACAACTCGGCCTTTCAGCGAATCGTTGGTGTACTTTCCGCCGGCAGTGGTTTTGGCGTTGAAGCGTGGCGCAGGCTCTCTGTCGCCCACCTGCGCACTGATCGGCAGGCAGATGATAAGCAGAAGCAGCGTTCGGACGGTTCTGGAAAGCCAATTGCTCACACATCCCTCGCTAGGCGTCGGCCTGATCATACGGCGGTTCCGTGCATTTCCAAACATCAGCGGCAGAGGGCTACTCGGGTACCATCTCGTGCTCCTCCCAGCGAAACGGCATCGCAAGGGAAGCTAGTACCTTGCCAATCGCATACTCTCTCACAGGTTCCTCCGACAGACCGGCAAAGATCCGTGTACTTACTGCCCACCTCATCTGGGACATCAGTACGTTTGAAGTCACCGCAGTTCTGGCGAAGCTCGACTTCTCGGTCCTGCGGACTAGTGTCGTTAGCAAAGCCAAACCATCTTCCCTTCGTGTTTTGGATCTTAAGTGGGCTTTTGCTTACAGCAACCCCCGCAGTCCAATGTCCGGAATTGTCCGCAAAAAAATTGTCGTTTACACCCAGGTAAAGCTGACCGATGGCGTTTGCCTTGAAACGTCGGTTCGTTCCGACCTCGAAGACATTTCCAGACGGACCAATACGCCCAAGAAGCGACCAACAGGGCAGTTCAGGAGCTACGAAGGGCACGCGAACCACTCCCGCAGCCATGCAGTCAGGCGACGTACCTGCGGGGGTTGCTTTTGCGCCATTGAAGTTCGCTTGGATCACTCCAGTAGCGGAGATCGATACATCGTCACCAATCTGCACCTGAATACCAGTTGGTGTCCAAGGCCGAGTCGCAGCAACCGCAATCTTCTTTTGCCAAGGCTTGTCCGACTTAGGACTGTCGGCCATCTGCTGCTCTGCTGTAGTCGAGGACGGCGACGACAGAACAGAGCACGGTCCTGGTCGGCTACGCTCCTCGTCCACTCGCCGATTCCAGGCTTGGGCTTCCTCGGCTGAACGGGGAGTGGCGGGCGGGTGTATGTGAGCCCTCATCCAATTGAGCCTGCCGACAATCTCCTCGCTCACGCATGAATTGCTTATCAAGTTGACTTTTTCCTTGTCCGTCAGTTTAAGTCGCTCCTTTTCCAAGCCCTTTAATAGGATGTTTGGACCGTCATCTCCCATCTCGTACCTATATATATCCACGCCGTCCGCCTTAATGTCGATATTATTTTGTATGGCCAAGTAGCGCCTCCCGTCAAATTCGAATTTGAGCCAGAGATGGTTAACCTGGTCGTCTATTTCCAGCGGTCCTTTGTCGGGCAGGGTTTTCACGATCATCTCGCAGCGCTCGGAGCATTGCGCGGAGCCTGTAGAAGGCGCACAAAGCACTGCGATGCCTACTGCAGCGATGGCTACCAATTGCGCAAAGCTATGAGGCACTGACATATTCCACTGCTCGATTCCTCCATTTGCACACTCTTATCGTTGCTCATCCACGAATACGGGAGGACTATAGCATTTGAGTTTCTTCGCGTCATACACAAATCAATTCTTGCTGGCAAGTTTGCCTGAGCTATAGCTTGCTAGGAACATTTGTATTAATGAGCTGAATCTCAGCCGTGTCGGACTTTGGAAGACTTGGCATGTCACGGGCTAGGCTAGCAGCTAGGCCCGAGCCCCGCATTTTCACCAAAACGCCCGTATGGACATCATACCAAGCAGAAAGTTGGCGGTCGTTGCTCTCCTCCGTTAAGAAAGAGCCAGCCGGAACCGAAATGCGCACCTGATGAAGAGTAGGGTTCGCGCGCCGTTGCATGGCAAGAAGTCCGCTTGGCGACACTAGATACATAGAACTCCCAGCGAAGTCAAACGTAAAGCTTTCTGATTTCGAAGCGAGCGCGCCGCTCACTGAAAGTGTCACCTGAAAATTCTGTTGGGCTGGGTTCACATCGTGTATCGTCATCCGCATCGGAATCGTGACCGCACCGTAATGGACTGGGTAATTCCCATAGGCACCGTTGAAGATATAGGGAGCCACTGCGGCTGAGCTGGTCGAGCCGTTCCCTTCTAGGGAAGGGGCCGACTGATCCGAAGACGTAGAAGAGGTTGAGGATGGTCCATCGTTCCCAGAGAGTGAAGAATCCTTCAGCACCAAGCCAGACATATCGACGAGCTTCACCCCAGCCTGTTCGCCTGCGATAAAGGCAGCAGCGGCTCTTTCAGATTCCGCGTTGACCAGCCCAGCAAGCGTCACCGTCCCGTTCTGAGATTTCACTTCGATGCCACATTTACTGAGACTTGGATCGGCGGCGATTTTAGACTGGATGGATGTGATGATCTTTGCGTCAGTGACGACAGTGGCTGTGCTGGAAAGATCGCGGAGCAAGAAAACAGCGACCAAGGCAATCACTGCAAGGACTGTAACCCCGACGTACAATAGGACTGGACGTGGATACCACGCACCGGACTGACTCTCCTGTGCCTTGAGAACGACGTGTGATTTCCCATACTTCGAAGATGTTGGACTTAGGCCTATGCGTGTGCTGTCCATGACTTTACGGGTCGTGGGGAGAGACCCCTCCGATCGATTCTGTGGCGAGCTTGCTTCAGATAAGGTGGCCCGCGCCGATTGTGCCCCAGCCTCAGTTACCTGTTCCGTCTCCGTGTCCATACCGGATCCACACTGCGTGCAGAACTTTTCGGCGTTGTTGAGTTGAGTGCTGCTTTCGTGCAAAACATTTGGCTTATTCTCCGTAATGGCCCAGCTGGTCATACCGCGGTCTCACTGTTGGAGTTTGCCTGTCCTTTGTTCACAGCGATGCTGAGGATAATCATTAAGCTCCTGTCTGCGACGAAGGTTCCTTCGGACCGATGTTAATCCGACGAAGCAGAAACAGTGAGTTGGTTGACAACCCGCTGAACGCCGTTGGTTCCTTTGGCAATGCGCTCCGCTGCGGTTTTCTCGGACGGAGCGTTCACGGTACCGGCTAGCGTCACGGTGCCTTTGCGTGATGTAACAAGGATCTCCCGTGACTTCAGCAGCGGGTGCGCAAGCAGTTTGTTGTTGATGTTCTCTATGATGGTCTCATCAGTTACTGGCTTCTTAGGTTGAGCAACCGAACCCTTCGTCTGTGACGCCATTGTTGTTGGCTTCACCATCGGGCTTTGTTGCAGAGCTGAACAAGGGAGCGTTATGTTCCAGGTTTTCCTGGTGTTACCAGAGTCATCGATGCTTGCTGCTACAACCGTGGGGCAGGAGGTCGTGGTAGCAGATTCAACGGATTCGGAAACAGTGACCTCCGTCACCTGAAATCCAATTGTCGTGTTGGGATACTGCCCACACTGGCCCAGCCCGACAGAGAATCCGTATACAACATTAGCCAAGGATTCTAGGGATGCTGAACTTGGGTCGGATGACAGCCCCATCACCAGCACAACTAGGTATTGTCCCGGACCCGCAATAAACATTGGCACATATTGAGCTCCAGTAGCTACAGCGCAAGAGCTCTTTTTGAGGAGGGTTTCCTGCGCTTCAGTAGTCGCCGCAATAATTGAGTTCGCAGCGGTGACAACAAAATAGGGCGGGCTCTGAGGGTTGAGGGACCAAAGCTGTTGGCTCGTGAACTTCGCGAGCCCAATGGTGCCTAGCTCGTCGAATGATTGGACTGCATCCGCGAGATCACTTGGCAAATTCAATAAACGATCGGCAAGGGCCACATATGATGGGGAGAACAGAGCAGTATCCGCGACGCCCATACCTAGCCATGTCCCGCTAGGTAGATATTGCTGGAGTGAGCTTAGCTCTGTCGAATTTATAAGCATGTAAGTAGAGGGGACAGGTACAATTTTCAGGGCGAGCGCATATCCCGTACCAGGCTCCTGAGTATTCTGACTGTCCATTACCCACCCTAAAGCTTGAAGCAAAGATGCGTCGTTGGGATAACTGAACATAGCTTCCAGAGGCACATCGGCTGAGTCACCCTGCGCAAGTGTGGATGGTGTGCCGTCCTCGGTATGGGTTAAGGCTTCGCGTCGCAAAAGTGCTTGATCGCCGTTAGCAGTAGGTGTCGAGGTCTGGCTGGGCAACACTCGTAACTGAAGGTTTGCTCGTTCTCCGTATACATGGCCGCCAGGTATTCGTGCATACACCCGAGAATTGATCCTGCTCCACATTGTGGGACTTACGTTCTGCGCTTCGTTGGGCAGCACAGTCACCAGTTGCCGCGAGAGCGCATCGAAGCTGCTGCTCTCTTGAATAAGAGCTTGACGAACAGCCTGATACTGTTGAATCGCTGACTGAACTTCCTGAGGACAGCTATTAAGTCGGTGCCGACCGGATAGTTGGTCGGCAAGGTTTACGATGACGTTGGTAGCACTGCATTTCTTCTGCAGAGCAGCCAGAAAGTCTTCGTTAAGCTGGTCGCGATATTCGGGAATAAGTTGATCTACCAGCTGCTTACTCTCGGGCGGAAGTGCGTTGTAAGTCAGCCCACCTTCCATTTGCCAGACCAGCGTCTGCAGCGGCTGGTACTGGATATTTGCCGCAGGCGCTCTTGATAGCAGTGGAATCAGTACTGGTGCACGTTGCCCTTCCAGCGGCACCATATGGTACGACAGGCCGTGTTGCGTGTTGGCGACGTGAACGCTGGTGCAGAGCAGTCGGATCGGGATTGAATAGTCGCCTGGCGGCAGCTTGACAGTCCCTGTTGAGGAGTGGGCGAGCTGCTCAACCATGTTTACGGTTGTGTACGAGACAGGATGAAACGGGGAGCCTGGCAGAGATAGCACGGTGGGGTACGCAGCGCCGGGGACAATCGGTTGATTACCGAGCAAAGACTGCGCCTTAGCGGACAGGTCGCCAACCTGTCCCGGCAAGCTAATCGGGGCTCCCAAGAGAGCGCAAACGCAGAACACGAGGCTGAGAGACCGCTGAGTTCGCTTTTGCATAACCGATGCTCCTTTTTTCTAGGCATTGGCAGAAAAGACTGCCCTTCGCCTGAGGTCAGGCCGTCGTTGTTCAGAACCCGAACAACACGTGTTCAGCGGCAGAGAACCAACCTGGTGCCATCGCGCACACCTCCGAGAGAAACAGTATTGCAATCAAGATTTCGTCCTTGCCAATCGCAGATCCTGTCGCAGCTCCTCCCTAAATACGTGCAAAGGTCGGTGAACCTGCTGCCGGCTTGAACGGGTACGTAAACTCGTGTGAAATTGCCGCATTTTGCGCGAAGCTCAGCCTCTCGATCTTGCGGACTAGTTTCATTGGTAAAACCCAGCCAAGGTCCTTGTGCGGTTGCCACAGCCACGGGGTTCGCCATTACCGAAGAGCAAGCGTTCTTGCTGCGGCTCAAGGGAGTCCCTACAAAGCGGCTACCATTCCATTGGAATCTCTTGGTGACGATCCACTCGGCACAAGCATGTGAACCCCCGGCATAGAAGCTCACATCCAGGTGTCCATCCCCGGCTCGGATAGTGGAGATCGCGTATTCACTTCCGTTATTCTCCTGTCCTTTACCCCAATCATCCGGCGTCAGTCTGGCCAGCAGCGTCGGCTCACCTGTGTTCATTACGAGAACATAGAGTTCCTGGTCATCAAAATTGGCCATGCTCGCGCAGTTCGTGTGAACAACCGCTTCGGTGCGACCATCTCCCGTTATGCTTCCATAGGTGACATTGAGAATCGTGAAAGTGCTTTCATCCTGAACCGGCGTTCCGGTTTTCCAGATTCCCCCGGAGACATGGACAGGACGCATGTGTCCGGCGGAATCCTTAGTGCCGCAATACCCGGATAAATAGCCGAAGTTGCGGAAGTCCACGCTTTGGATGTCGCCACTGGACGTGCGCACATCCGACTGGGGATTCGCTCCATTAACAACGACAGTCGCAGTCCACGAACCAGAGTTGTCACCAAAATTGTTGTCGTTGACACCTAGAAATAGTTCGCCGGCGGTTGCCGCTCTAAACGCGGTCTCCGCGCCAATGTAGAAAATAGTTCCGTTCTGTCCGACTCGTCCCAGCAGGGCCATACACGGCAGTTGGTTTGCAACATATGGCGAAGCTCTCCAACCATACGGTCCATTAGCCACCGTCAAGCAATCAGGCTGTTCGCCCGCAGGACCAGTAGGTGCCGAACCGGCTGAGAACGAAACGCCGCCGGACGCCGACACAGTGACCACATCGCCACGCTGGAGATAGATTCCCGTCTCAGTCCATGGCTGAGATCCTGGAACGGTAACCGTCTTGGCTCCGCGGGTACCCAGAACTGGCGGTGAGCCGCCCCCGCCGGTACCGGTGGTGTCCGTCGACGCTGCGCCCACGATAACGCTGTAGATCTGCACCTGAGTGACTCCGGGTACCTGAGCGGCCAAGCCGGTCGCCTTCGTTTTATCGGCGTCTGACTTCACAGCGCCGCTCAGAGTTACCACACCGTGCTCAGCTTGCACCTGCAAACGGCTAAGGTTCGGATCGTCGGCCAGCTTTGCTTTGACGGCTGATGCAATTTGCACATCTGTAACCGGGGGTGGGGTGGCTAAAGGACGGCGAAGCAGAAAAACGAGCCCCACACATGCGAGTATTAGCAGGACTGCTACTCCCCACAATGCGACTCGGCTAATGCCGCTCGATTTGGAGGGGTACTCGATGGGAATGCTCGCGCTTTCCGAGCGTTCGGATTTACCCGTGGGCTGCTCACTCCGTGTGTCTTCGGCTACTGTGGTTTCGTGCGATTGCCGCGGCTGTAGACTCGGAGCAGCGGCTGTTCCAGCCGAGCCTTGCGCTGCCGATGTCGCAGATTGACTTTGCGGATTTATCTGGTCGAGCTTTGATCCGCAGTTGGTACAAAACTTCTGATCCTCTTTCAGCCGCGCTCCACACTCATTGCAAAACATGCTGACCACCTCTCAGGGATTTAGTCGGTTGAACCAGCTAATGAGCAGCCGCTCGTCGCGTGTTCTCCTCAATGTCGAGAGCAACGTTGATCATTTCCGCCGAAGCCCATAGAAATAAGGCGTAGCAAAGCCCCGCCAAGATGATGGCCAACGCAGAGAGTCCTCCGGCATAGGGGAGATAGTTGGTCCCGATAAGCGAAGTAAATGAAAGGCCGCCCAGCAAACCGACAATAGCTGTAATGACGGCGAGTATCTTCAGAACCACGGCGATGATACGAAGTGCGGGATAGCGACGGCTTTGCGTCTCTACAACAACTTGTGCAAGTGTATTCGGCTTCTCTGCGCTGAGCTGCGGAGCACTATCGACGATAGTTCCACAGACACCACAGAACTTCGAGCCGGGATCAAGAGCCGCGGCGCAACTTGTGCAGAAACTAGCCATTGCATTCTCCTTTCAGTCGTTGTCCACCACCCGGTTTACTGCACAGAGCGGCCGCACTCCTTGCAAAACTTGGCTGAACCTGCATTTTCGGCTCCGCACGAGGGGCAAATGCTCTTTGCTGCGGCACTCGATCTAACCGAGCTCGCCGCAGCACCGCAGTTCGGGCAGAACTTTGTGCCGGCAGTGACAGGTTGGCCACAATTGCTGCACTGAGCCGTCATCACCGGAGGCGGTGCTGTAAGTACTGAACCCGATTGCATGACAGCGCCAGTGATGGCGTCCATGTTCCGGGCAACCACCACTGCCAGGAAGACCAGCGGTGCGAGCACCAACACCAGAAACACCCAACCGTAGATCGCGTAGTTGTCAGGAAACAGGAATGGATAAGTAATGCTTTGATATGAGTGGTATGCAATCGCGACAACGATTGTGACCAACCCCAAGCTCATCATCAGTCCCAGCTCCGACATCTTGCGGTAATTGGATCGGAATAGAGCATTCAGGTTGCGGCAGAAGAGAAGAATCATTGCGAAGATAAGCGTGTCTACCGCAGCTTTAGCAATCGTTATCGGAAAGATTGCCAACTTAGTCCCCAGCAGGATCGCATTTTGTAACCTGAGGGAGTAAGTCGCCGGATCTACACCGTTGCGATATATGTTTTGCTCCTGTTGGATCAGGCGGATTTCTTCTGCCAACCATTGCAACTGGTCATTGGAAACGAGGTTTTCCCAGACCTTGTCTCCAGTGGCAGCAGGAGTTCGCATGTAAAGCGGCACATTCTGCCAGGATGCGGTATAGACGGGTTCAGTGCGCAACATTGGCAACCAGGACAGAATGCCGCGTAGAATGAGCAGTCCGACAATGGCAATTACGACTCGCACTGCGCTCTCTGTAACCTGCTGGCTGAGTGATTTACTTGGGCTATTCATTTTGTCTCCCGAATCCCCGAGGATCGTCGAGTCAGATTTCCCGTTTTGAGCCTGCTAATTTCTTTCCTCTTGCCTGACAAAGCCATAATTACCTATACTTCGCCCAGAATTTCAATTGGCGATTGCTGGCGATTCAGGGCAATTGCGGACAAGAGTCCCGATCGCGAACCTCCGCGCAAGAGGGAGGGGCACTTCATGTCCCCGGCGGAAGACCGGCGCTTCAATTCTTGGAAGGAGATCGCTACTTTTCTGGACCGTGATATCCGCACGGTCTGGCGGTGGGAAAAGGAGAGGGGACTCCCGGTTCACCGCGTACCGGGAGATGGCCGGCGTGCGGTCTTTGCCTACCAACGTGAAATAGAAGCTTGGCTGAAGAGCGCCGAGCACCTTCCGGATGCGGTCGATCATCACCCTTTGGACAACGCCGAATCGACGGATTGCCTAGGGGCAGAGGGTGGGCGGAGTGACCCCAAAACCAAGCGGCCTAAGTCTGCTGTGATTTGGGGCTTAGCTGTTACTTTTGTCCTCGGTATCGCTGCAGTGGTTCTGTTTCAGAGGGCAGGTAACCACCGAACACGAATTCACCGGGTCAGCCACATCTATGCGGACTCGAATCAGGGCATCATAATTGAGGGCGAGGGTTTCGGCCCTCCACCGAAGACAATCTTGATAACGCCCGAGGGTGGTGGCGTCGACACATTTGCAGACAACTACTCGACTTCAGTCCGGATTGATGATCTGGGAGACGGTGCTCACCACTGGATTGCAGGGCGCGCCGGGCCTCTGAACTACTGCGACATTACTGTCAAGCTTGCCAGTTGGACAGATAATCGTATTGTCATAGCCGGTTTCGCTGGGCCTCTGGGCACAAGCTGCAAAGATCAATACCAAATCGCACCCGGAGATAGGTTGCAGATCATCATTTGGGGACCGCAGAACAGGTGTGGACCTGCAGGACCAGCCCAGTGTCCTGACGAGATCAAGGCAGGACGGGTAGCGACATTTGACTCGGTTGTTCTCCCCTCCAAGGACGTGAAAGTCCCTGAATGCCGCTGATTCTGGGAGACCCTAAAGTCCGACTGTCAGGACTCCCGAGTCGCCGCAGGGGCAGCTATTCGGCAACGTTTCGTTACGCCGGCGATTCTACAGATCGGGAATAGACATACCCAAATTGATCCTCGACGATACCGTTCCGCGTTTCAGTATCGCCCTGCCCGAGGTGAGCTCTGCATGGTCCATGCAGCCGAAACTTCACCGCAATGGGCGCCGAAAGGGCTCCAAAACGCACTGTGGCCCCCAGCTAAGTCACTGAAAATAAAGGCTAGCAATGGAAAAGAGATGGGCTGTTAACCGGACACTCTGCGCTCCGCGTGCAATTGGCGTTATACGCCAATAAGGAGCAGCACAAGAATTAAGGATGTGAGGGCATTCACGCCCAAGAACTCCACCCAAGATAACCGCGTCTATCACAACTCTTGAAATACTTACGCAGCCCACCGAGACCTGTTAAGTCGTTAAGAATGCGGCTTATTCCTGAAAAGGCTGGCGTCGGCGGTTCAACTCCGTCCCTGGCCACCATCATTCCAAAACACTTATCTCACATTCGAACCAGACCTCCCAGTCCGCTCCCAGTCCGCTTCTGTCTGCCGCGTGGCTGAAAATCGCAGTCAGCATTGCCCCCGCCGCAGCCATGCGATCCTCGCTGACACTGTGGGTATAACACTGCAAGGTCAACTTAACATCATGGTGGCGAAGCAAAGTCTATACCGTTTTTGGGTCAGTTCTGATGCGGCCAAATGAGCTACAAGCTGTTTAAACTTTCACTCATCTTTTGATAGCCGTCTCGGTTCAGATGAACTCCATGGGTGTCATGACGGATCTTCATGCCAAGGGCACAGGAGGAAGTCAACCCTCTGTTATTGGGATTCGGTCCAGCTCATTCCAGCTGGTGGCCACCTGTGCCGTTCGCAGATGGTAAGAACAGAGCCAATCCGCTCATACTCAGGAGCTCGCGATACTTCCATCTCTCTAGATGAGGTCCACGTTGTAGAGCGTTAGGATGTCGTTAAGCAGCGATCTATTTGCAGGAGCCATTAAAGACCCGAGAGAACTCACCTCGAACGTGGAGGGCGGACGGGAAAAGATGGCGTAGGCAGCGCGGGTATGGTCGTGTCGAGCCGGATAGCGAATCCCGTCCGGTTTGCAGGGGTGAGATCGTAAGGCGGCCGACCACTGTTTGGCAATCATGTGGCTGCCAGCGAAGAGTCGGCTATCGGCACCAATCCGCGTGAGGCCGCCTGTAGTGAACAGATCAACGAAGCGAAGATCCTCGGTCACCTCGAGCAGTGCCATGGCACGTGCGTCGAGATAGGCGCCCGAAACGGCTGGCGCTCTGGCCGAAATCTCGCAGGACTCGATGAAAGCACCGTGCGCGTCTTCTGCCGCGTAGAGAACACCGAATGAGTGCCCTGCAGGACAGTCGGGATCGTCGAAGCGATTCTTTCCGGTGGTGCCGAAGTAGATGGGGTCAAGTACGATCTGATGATGCCGATAGAGTACGTCGCCCATCTTCAGGTCGAAGATAAGCGGCGGCTGCGTTGGCAGTTCCGAATGTGGGGGACCAAGATCTCCCGGCTTGTCCGTCATAGAGCGCCTTGTTCGCCATACTCGACTGCAATAGACTTCACGTCTTCGATCGATCCTTTCTGCAGACGTTCGATTGGAGTCTTCCCGCCGAGCCGTTCGTGTGGGTTGGTGAAGAACACCATCTGCATCCAAGGGTCGAGCGACTTCAGTTCTCCTAGGACTTCCTCAAGGCCAGGAATTGTCCTTCCGTCGTCGAATTGAAAGCTTGGATAGCTGTATCCCCGTTTTCCTTGAGTCAAAGCCAAAAGTTGATTGGACAACCGGCGTTTGTCGACCGCTTGCCGAGAGATTCCTAGTACCTCTGCCACTTGCTCAGAGGTCAGGGTTCCCCCTGCTGTTTCGAGCATTTGTTTCTTCCGTTTGAGCCCTCGAAATTTGGCTGCGATGAAGGGATCGTCAGCTATAAGTTGGGAACTCTCCACAGCCGAGCTTAGGGCCTCGAGTGCGACCAAATAATCGGTAGGAGCAGCGGTCGCCTCATCAATCAAATCGGAGGAAAGATCACCTTCTAATTTCTTGAATGCTCGCAGGATTCGAGAATAGAACGCTGGATGCTTGGTCCCGGCAAGTTCGCGGAGAGCAGAGCTGAAATACCGATGCGTAGACTCTGGATTGCTTTTGATCCATACGCAGAACCGATCCTTCGCGAATTCAGTACTCACGTCGAACTTGTCCAGGTTCAGATTCAGTCGCCAGGTCTTCGCAATAATTTGAACCAGATCGTGTTTCACCTCGCATCGAAAGTCGCTCTGGGCATAGGAAATGAAACACAGGCGATTTGAGGAACTTGAAGGCCTGTCAATCAAATAGGACGGCTTCTTGCTTTTGTTGGGATCACCGAGTTTCTTCTCGAGCGTAACCTGAACCTGATCGAGGGTCTCCGGGTGTTCAATGTATGTGAGCATCGGGGCCTCCAGTTGACAAGTTCATTATCTAACAATATATGCTACTTCGTCAACCATTGCTTCAGTTGTTGCTCCGAAGCGAACTTCCTTCGCATTGAAAACGGCAGAGGTCAAAACGGCAGACGTCGAGGGTCCAATAAAGGTCCAATAACGGGCATTGCGTCACTAGGACATCAACTGCAACGAGCCGCTCCGAAGGCTTGCAGCTTCGCCGTACGCAAATATTTTCGATAGGCACCACCAATCTCCAACTGTCCTCGAGAGAGAAGTTCTTCGAATGCTGCACCGGCACCTAGACTCCGGTGCTGGCAAAGCACTCAGATGTGGGGATTCACGCCCAAGAACTCCACCCAAGATAACCGCGTCTATCACAGCTTTTGAAATACTTACGCAGCCCACCGAGACCTGTTAAGTCGTTAAGAATACCGCTTATTCTAGCCCTGAAAAGACTGCGCTCTCCCAGTGCGAGACTCTTCAACGCTCTTTAGCTGAGCACAGTGACATACGTTTCGGATTTTTTGTTTCGCGAATTGCGAGGACCGCTCACAGGACACGCCGGCTGACGTGCTCTCCCCTGAATCTAATTTTCGTGTTCGGCGGTGAGCAGTGGTGCGCATGAGGTCTTGTACCGAACGAGGTGGCTGTCCTGCAGTTTCACCGCAGCGCAATTCCGAAACGCTGCAACGCAAATCAAACATTACTGCAACTGAATTCCAACAATCACAGACTCACTGCAAAATAATTCGAATTCACTGCAACGCAATTCAAACATTACTGCAGTTGAATTCGAACAATTCCAAATGCTGTGACGGTCAGAATTAAGCTGCAGTGACAGGAGATGGCAGGAGATGGTAGGAGATGGCAGGATATCCGCGGGATAAATTGCGCCGAAACGGCGCAAAATTCGACCGATTTGTGCGGAATTAAATTGCAGTGCCGCGGGATCGGACGCTTGTAAGTTACTGCAAAATCGACCTTCCCATGTGGGTTCGCAGGACCGGCGGCGGACCCGAGCCCCTCATCGTCTGTAAGACTTGCAGTCGACTGAAATCATTAGACTTAAGGAAGAGGACCTTAGTGTCCTGGGCTGTGTCACAGCGGACATCAAACGGTCAGGGTCACTGTGGCTTCAGCGTATTTTGGATAATAACTCGCTTGGAGATATGCCAAGAGCTCTTGCGATTCCCACGATATTTACCAAACTGACGTTTCGCTTTCCCCGCTCAACGCTGCTTATGTATGTCCAGTGGAGACCAGCCGCCTCTGCGAGCTTCTCTTGGGACAGGCCCAACGCCAGGCGGCGCAGG
>Ga0187875_10002433_pt1 | contig 13757 bp, 22 predicted proteins | sample June2016WEW_17_1_2_FD_132978 | JGI IMG/M metagenome (GOLD analysis project Ga0187875, IMG submission 132978) | Peatland microbial communities from SPRUCE experiment site at the Marcell Experimental Forest, Minnesota, USA - June2016WEW_17_10 | ecosystem: Environmental > Terrestrial > Soil >... | reverse complement strand
ATATAGTGGACTCGTAGGATCAGTAGTATTAGTACTATACGTGTCGATAAAAGGCTCGGTAAAGAACGTTATAGTGGTTCGTAGATCAAAGAGCCGCAGATGTTCCGGCAAGTCGTAGATCAAGAATGTATTAATATATTGATTAAGGTCCGCATCAGACAATTGCGCTTCTGACGGTGACCTGGTAAGCCGTCGAACTTTTATCTTTATAGTTTCCAGCGTAGAGCTGGGCGTACCAGTAGGTGGTAAAGGCATTCTAGCTCCTCAAGGCAAAAATATATAAGGCGCAACGTCCCTTTGTGCTTGATAGATTTGCGAAGCTATTTCAGCCATAGGGACCACCTGTGCTAATGTTGAAATTACCGCCGGTAACGGAACAACAAAAGGATTGAAGAAGGTTGTATTTATCGGCATAGAAAAATGTGTAGCATCAACAACAAAAATCGGCCCAAATAACTGATTCGCTTGCACCATACCATAAGATTCTGGTATATCTAAACGAACAACAAGGCCCGTCAGGTAATTATGCGGAAATGATGTAGTTATTAGACAGGGCAAGCCATTGGTGATGGCGGTGACGATACGCATTGCAGGTTGAAACTGGGGATGTTCATAAGCAGGTATTAAAGGTGCTGGCATTATGGTATCTCGGTAACTTCAATTACACCGTCTGATCCAGTGGCATCAACGTCGCCAATATCAACAAATTCTAGGCTCTGGAATCCGAAACGTGCTACTTTCTTGCCAATATGCTGGCTCGTAGTACCATTTTCGTTGACCTTGTATGCATGTATCGGATAGCGACCGTTTTTATTAAGATGACGCGCTACTCCTAAAGGTATCGTGTACACTTCGCCATCGATAAGGTCGTAACGTTCGACATCGTCTTCTTTATAAGCACGATAAACAAATTGTAGGCAAGCTCCCGGGCATTCGTAAAACCTGAAGATCCCACGGACCGGTTCCCGGTCTTTGTCATGTTGGTATTTCAAATTAACTTTAGGCTTAGCCTCGTCTTTCTTGGGCTTAGTATAATCGTTTTTTAATGGCGGTACTTCTTTAAGCGTCGATACCTTTATTGCTTCTGTTTCTGCTGACATAGTTCTCCTTGAACTCCCGGGCCGGTACCGGCCCGGATAGTAATCTTAAAGATTAAAAGATGTTGTAGCTCGCCAGAATATCTGTTGTCCGATTGTACCTGCAGGGCTAGTAATACCGGCACCGAGGATAATACCTGTAGATCCGATGTTAACCATCGCGTCAGTCAAGGTATTAAACGGAGGATATAGAGGTTGCGGTGGTATTGGGAACAATGCCAACGAACTATCCATTCCGATTGGGTTTACATAAGCCTGGGTAAATGGAGCAGCAGCGACGGCTGTAGTAGGCCAGACAAACGGAGTAAATGCAGATGTATTAATATCAACAATTACCGAGTTTGTAGCTGGAGTTACAGCAACGATGTTACCCTCTAATCCATTAATCTGTGTCATGCCATTAGCTGGTCCGACATAGAATCGTATCGCTTGCCCTACTTGATAATTGGATTGCACAGTGAACTGTACAACAGCTTGTGCCGCTTGCGATATCGAAGAAATATAGCGCGTAGCAGGATACCAAGTATTGAACGGTACCGTATGATATTGGCCAGCACCAACTGCAGCTACAGTCACAGGAGTATAACCGAGGGTCATACTTACGTTAGGAACTACTGCAGTTACGGTGTATTGCATCCCATTAACTTGGTTAGCACCGGTCATGTTCTCCAGCTGAATAACAGAGCCGACAGAAACGCCGGTTGTATTGCCGGTTAAAACAACGTGAGCGGTTGTACCAAAGTCTGTGGTTGCAATCGTAGGACCGTTTACTTGGGTAGAAGAATCGAAAGTAATAAACCCTGGAACTCCAAGGGTTGCAGATGTAGTCCAGAAATCAGCAGTAGCGGCAGCATTACGCATGTTGACACTACCATCGTTGTAAGCGTAGCCGAGGTTCCAGACGTATTCTACGCCATGGCTAGCGTTAGCTGCGGCCATTTCAGACATATTCCAGACTTCGATTGTATCCAATCCGCCACGGAGATTGAGAGGCTGGGCATTTCCTGTTGAAATGAAAGAGCCATTAAATATATTAACCATATTATCTCCTTAAAAACGCTTGGTTGTGCGTAAGTTTATGATCCATAAATCGTTTGTGATACGCGGAACTTCAGCGAATTTATAACCCACACTGGCATTTAATGCCAAAGGCCCATCATAGATTGGAGGCCTGTAGATGAAGCTTGCGGAATAACCATCTTGCTCAACACACGCATAGGCCTCCATTCCGATGCAAAAAATATTGAAAACATCGGCAGAGAGCGCAGATGCAGCTGGGGTATATGAGCCAATTGAACTGACTAAAAATCTGAGATTGCCACAAGCACCCCATTCTGAGCGCAATGCATTCATTGGCGCAGGATATTGGTTCTTTTGTAGGAAGGTATTTATGTTGTTTAAATCCGGTGTTAATTTCGTACTTGTCAATGCAAAATACGCATCACGCACCGGCGCAGTCCCAAATTTATTTTCACCTTGAATATTCAATTCTGTTACTTTTATGACCCTTGTGGGCGGGGACTTTCTACGAGAATCTTTTTATATATGATGAGATGAAATTGATAAATTCGTCGCCCTGTCTATGCCATTTTAATCTATTACAATCAGAACAGGCGAGAACAAGTTTTTCATTAGAACCAGGGTTATAATGGTCTAGTTGCAGGTTGTTGCCATCTATATGAATTTTGCAATAATAACATAATTTAAATTGTGATTCATATAATCGCTTTAATGATTCTGATTTTTCCTGATGTCGTGCTGCTAATTGTTTCCAATAAGAATCATTCATTTCAGTTCGATTAATTGAACGTCTTTTGGCTTTTCTTTTATTATAAATTTGGTTCCCATATCGATACGCAATCAAGGCATCGCACTTTTTACAATAACTCTTTAAGCCATCTTTTTTACATTTATCACGATAAAAATCAGTTATTAAGAGTGTTTTTTTACACTTTGTGCATTTCTTGTTCATGAGGGAATTATACCATAATCCCAGCATATATGTCAAAGATCCCGTAAGCTTTCGCTTCTACTTATCCCTCACGACCTTATCGAATCGTGTTCAGAGCACCGCATCTCTTACAATGAAATTCATTGCAGGAGTCTTTCCGCTTGCTACGTTCAGGCTGAGAATAATTTGGGTAACATTTAGGACATGGTACACGGCCAATCTTCTTTCCCTTATAATACATAATATTGGGATTGCAGATAGGTTCTACTTTGTCCTTTATAGATGCTGCTTTCTTTAGCAGTTTGACTATGTCATCCATCGTTGCCCATTTCATAATCTTGCCCCTTATTGCCGGTTAGCTAATTGCCACTTCGGGTTCTAAGTCTATCAGGAAAGATTTTACATGGACAATATGTTTATCCATGATGGTATAAGCATTGTTGGTCAAAAGAGTTTGAGTTACAGTATCGCAGTCTTGCAGGGTGATTTCTGTAGGATTATCACCATTGACTCCGCCGACGCAGTTAATAAAACCAGCAGTGGCCGCAAGCATGTCACGAGTCAGCTGATCTTCTGTCTGCCGAAGCGATACCCCAAGACGTGCAGCACATTCGTTCAATACCAATCTGTTACTTTTGAGACCACTGATGTGGCGGGCGATTTCTCTACTTACGCCTCACTACATTTCTGTAGTGTTCAGAGCACTGCATCCTATTTCTAGGTCTTCTCGCTTGCTACGTTCAGGCTGCACGGTATTACCTGCTTGCCCCTCGTTGTCTCCAGCTTTACCTGGTAAGAGTTTCGAGTCGATCAGAGAAGATTTATAGACCCCATACATTTTAGGGTCTTGGTTTTGCAATGTCACTTGCTCATTAAGCTGCACATATGTGCCGTAAAATGAGATCTTAGCGTCAATCAATCTATTACTTTTATGACCGCATTGCAACGGCGGGCAAACCGCTTCGGATTCGCCTCCGCGTCTTTCGTACGCGGTGTAGACTTTCGCATGTTCTCCGAAAAGAACTCTTCTCGTTAAGTCGTTCAGCGTGGAATGTTCCTTCGCCCTTGTCACCATAGTTTCCCTTAGGCTTCCAAGACAATTAGAGAAGATTTAACGTGGACATATCGTTTATCCACGGCTGTCAATTGCTGCGCAGGTGGCGTTACGCCGGTGTTCCCAAGTGGAACCATAGCCGTATTTAACGGATTGTAACGTCGCATACGCAAAGTTGTACCACCATTCCTTGGCATGTTCTTCCTCATCGCAGGAATCTTATGAATCATGTTAGGAACTGGCACTGAGAGCAACTTATAGCTGAACGACTGTTGTACAGGCGCAGGTAAAGTGCTCGTTGTAGTTATAGACATTTAGTGCTCCTTGAAATATAGAACATACTTCAAGCTGGACGAAGCTTTACATTACGTCCTTCGGTGACGAAACCCGATACGTCGAATGCTGAGAGCGACTCAGCAATACGCTGATAATAAGTTATAACCAGCAACTCTTTGTTGCAACAGCTGTTGCAATTTTAAAATATCGTGATATAATTATAGCACATAACAGAAGGGAATATTATGCAATACGTAAAACGCGATTATCAGATTGAGGCTATTGAGGCCATAAAGAACGGCTTCAAGGATAACAACCGCGCGACAGCTGTAATGGCATGCGGAACAGGTAAAACGCTTGTCGCATTGTGGGTCGCAGAATCTATTAAGGCTAAGACTATCGTGGTCTATATGCCGTCATTGATGCTTATCAAGCAAACCGTAGATGCTTGGAACGATAATACTGAATGGGATAATTATAGTTATATGGCCATATGCTGTGATAACAAGCTGCTTGACGATGATATAATTGACATCGATGCTAAAGATTGCTGCTTTGATGTATGTACTAATGCAGATCAAGTACGCATGTTCATGGAAAATGGCGTTACCGATGTAAAAATTGTTTTTTCGACGTACCAGTCAAGTAATATAATCCCTAAAGATATCAAGTTTGATCTGGGGATCTTCGATGAAGCCCATAAAACAGCACACAAAGACAAGGGCGCATTCAGATATGCTCTCTATGACGAGAATGCTTCTATTGCAAAGCGGTTATTTTTGACCGCTACGCCACGACATTACCAACTTAGGGGCCGCAATACTCAATTAGAATATTCGATGAATAACGAAGAGATTTATGGCCCTATAGTATATCGACTCGACTTTGCGCAGGCTATACACAGAGGCATTATTTGTGATTATCGGGTACTTATTACACTTGTAAATGACAAAATCATTAACGATACCATCGACAATAAAACTATGGACATATATGGCCATGAATTCAAATTGAAGATGCTGGCCAACGCAATTGCACTCAAGCAAACATATAGAAAATTTCCAATAAGAAGAACCGTCGCATTTCATAGAACCATCAAGGAAACTAGAGAATTTACTAAAGCAGCTATGCATTCGAAGATACCTGATTGCCATATACTGGATATTAACGGCCATATGGGTTCAGATGAACGCAAAGCGATCATGGCCTCGTTTGAATATTGCAGTAAAGCAATCATAAGTAATGCGCGCTGCCTATCTGAAGGTGTTGATATACCATCGATTGATCTTGTTGCATTCTTGTCGCCTAAAAAGAGCAAAATTGATATTATCCAAGCAATCGGCCGCGTCATGCGCAAAGCTCCAGGTAAAGAATACGGTTACATACTACTGCCTATTTATGTTACAAAAGATATGCACGCATTTAACGACATAACGGATTCATCAGAATATGCGTATATTATGGAGATTATAAACTCGCTACGCGAATACGATACAGATCTGCAACAACAGATCAGCGATAGACATATCGATAAAGAGAAATATGGCAAGCGAGATAGGAAAATCCAATTTATTAACACCGATATTAGTGAAAAAGAACTTACAACAGCGATCGATATCGATATATTATCGAGATTTAAGGACGACTGGGAGGAAGGTTTTGCCAAGATCAAAAAATGGTATGAGCAAAATGGATCCTGGGTATGTGCGGGGACGAAACACAAATATAATGCTGAAAGAGGATGGATAAATTGGCAAAGAACTACTTATAAAAAGGGCATTTTGCCACAAGAACGTATTGATAAACTGCGAAGTATAAATTTTGTATTCGATGCTACCGATGACCGCTATGAGCAAAAATTTGAGAAATTCAAGAAACTAGTAGAAAAGGTTGGGCTTCATAAGACATTCCACACTCATGATTTGTCAATTGATAACTGGTTCCAATTTATGAAAAGGAAAATTATAAAGGGGATACAACATCCCATTCTAGATAGATTATTGCAATATGTTCAGCAATATCCAAATTATAAAGAATGCATGGAATATAAAGAGAGTAGAACATTGGCAGCGGCAATGCAAAACTTGGCATTCTTGCAAGATTATCATAATAAACATGGTCATATTAATGTCCGCTACAACGAGAATGAAGCGGTTGCTAAATGGATCGATACATTGCATAAGGGCAGATATAGAGATTTAAAGCCAAGCACAAAACAGAAACTCATAAATATGGGATTTGTTTATAGAGCACAAGCAATAAAACATTATGATGTTGAATGGGATAGACATTATAATCTGCTGCTCGAATACAAGAAAATAGAACCTGATCTTATATTCCATAAAAAGGATAAAAAATGGCAGGAATTAAAAAGATGGGCAATAAGGCAACGAGATAAATACCGCAAAGCCAATAAATTTCTGCCAGGTCATAGAGAAAAACTTATTGCTATAGGATTATTCAAAAATGCAAAAAAAAATCAAAGAAAGCGCAACGCAAAAAAGAAAGAATCGGCTCGTAGATTGGGATGACCTTACACTTATCGAATTCCAAGATGAAGAATTTGTTAAAGCGTACATCAATGAAATATTTTCTCCTAGCATCAGAAATACTAAGGATGACCCGATAGGTGATGTAGAGTTAATAATTCATGCGCTCGAAAAATTATGCGATGCCCATAAGTATAAATTGTGGAAACTGAAAGCCAATGTCTTCAAGAAGCTAGAGAAGAAAAAGGCAATCGATATTAAGTTCAAGGACATGCAGTTTACTGTTGGCAGCGAGAATGTCTTTAAAGATCTAGGGCTACCAGATGCCGATAAAGACGTAAAAGATGGTAAGAATGTAAAGAAAGCCCGAAGAAGGACTTGAACCTCCGACCCGCTGCCTAAAGGGCAGCAGCTCTACCAGCTGAGCTATTCGGGCATAAATTTCAATCACATACTGCCCATACAGGAACCCAGAAGAGTTCCGTTAAACATAGAAATAAACTTTTTTCTGGTCATTCCAAGAGAGTACACTCCTGGCAACTGTCTTAATGCTTGGATCTTATTATCATAAATTTTTTGCTTAACTTTCACTACACTACCTTAGCAGGTATATAGAATCTACTTTAAACTTAAATCTTGCGTTCTTTAAAATGGCGGGACTTCTAGTCCCAATATCAGCTCCCAAAGCTTAGCAAGCTTTTGCTGTTGATGATAGGATTTGAACCTACGTTTTCGCCTACAGGCAACGCCTTTACCACTAGGCCACATCAATTATGCAGATATCGTTAGATCTGCGACTACCTATGTTTTTGGTTTTAATGTCTGTATGTCAGTATATGTCAAAGAAAATTTGAATCACGTTCAATCTAAAAGATCGGTCACTGCATTAGTTATTTCGAGCGTAGCGTCAATTAACGAAGGCTCTGATCGATAGAGTTCGATCTTCTTATCTCGTTCAATAGGGTCGAAATATAACCTCCGTTTGATCACGTTCTGGGGTGAATTTGGTGTCAACTGCGTAGTATATTGCTCTTTATGCCCTTTATCAGTGAGCTTGCGCCATGCTGATTCCTCATTCTTGGCAAGATCACGACGTCTGTGAACCCATTCGGCTATTGTCTTGGTTACATACTTACCATCAAGGTGGATATTAACCTCGGTTATAACGTTAGTCTTCTGAATCCTGAAACGCAAGTTGAGTATTTCCTTGATAATATCGGAATGCATCTGCAACCAGTTTGATATCTGGAGTTTTTGATCAACATAAACAGGGTTTTCACAGTCTAAATCAGCACAGTATGTCCCGATTTTGTCCTTGATGTCATCTGCTTTACGCTGCAAGTCTTTTATCTTCTTGAGTGCTTCTATGATTTTCATGCTGGCCCTTTATATTGAAACTTAATTTTTGTATATAAATATAGCATTTGAAATGCTTATGTCAAATACTATAATGGTCCCAAATTGGATGGTACCGAAATTGAGGACCGTTATAGTTATGCTTGAAAACTCATAGATAATGTGACATTAATGACGAGGCTATGCAAATAATTATCGAACAACCGCCAGTTACAGCTGCTGCTATAACAGCATATTTACTGGAATTCTGAGCTGATTGCGCAGTATTCTGAGCGGTTGCTGTTGTTTGAGCGTGTTGCGCTAAAGCAGCTTGTAGCTCTTGCAACGTTAGCGAATGCTTTTCTTCATATTGAGCTATCGTACCGACAATCCAGGTCTTAACTTCGTCTACAGACATGCCATCAAATGTCTTAATATTAGGCGAAGTCAATGGTTTAGGACTAGTACGCAGGGGTAATTTATCTTGCGGAGAATCAGTCGGCGAGTTTGTTCGTATGGGTATAGGCTTCGAAATACCAATTTCATGCGTATCCTTATCAATGGTCAATACAGTTTGCATACTATGTACATACATAGGCACCATTATAAATAATAAAATCTTTCTCATTGTCTTTCATCCTGCATTTCAAAGTGATCTGCATCCGGACGGGTCTTGAAATTTCCGCCCCACCGGTTGTGTTTATGTAGGCTTTCCCAATACTCACCAAAAGGCCTGAAATCTTCAACGGTAGTGAGCTGTTTCTCGTCTGCTGTGAATATATTCAGGTCAATCGCTAATCGTTCACAGTGGAGCGAATTCTTAATTCCCAGCCCTTCTTTGGCATATATAAGTGCTTGTTCATGAGTACGATATGCCTCGCCAAGAGTAACATGGTAACCCTTGCGCACAATAAACTCCAATAACTTGCAGACATTCTCGGTGAAAACCTGTTGTTCATCTTCAAGATACATAGGGTAATTAACATTAATGTTAAATCGTTGCACACTGTTTCCACTCATGCAAATAACTAAAATTGTTATTGCCATAAACAGCGGAAAATGGAAATAAGACATTATATGTTCCTCATAGCTTCGATCATTTCTTGGTGTAACTGCTTTTTCAGATCTTCAGTTAATCCGTTAGCAAACGCATTAGCTCGCTGGAGCGGGCTATCATTGCCCTGGGATGCTGCAACAGATGCTACAGGCCTAGGTTTAGCTAGGTTACGCTCTGCACGTTCTTTGTCGAGATCTGTTGAGGTGCCTGGCGCGATACCCATTTGCTTGATTATGGTATATGCGGAGGCACCCTTTGTGTAGAGGTCAGGGTTATTATATATCGTTTGCGCCAGTTCAGGATAGGTTAATTTGAGCATCTCAAGGTTATCTTTATTAACGATCGTATCGAAATCGTTATATTTAGCTTTTAACTGAGCCTCAGCCGAAAGCGTTATGGATTGCTCTTGGTATGCTTTCAGCTGAGCCTCTAGCTTTTGTAATTTTTTATCGTAACGCGACAGATGTCGTTTTTCTATCAGGGCATCGGGTGCAAGATTGTCTTCGATCTCAGGCTCTTCTTGAGGCCGTTGCTGTGATTGCTGCTGGTATGATGCAATCTGACGGGCCATTTCATTGTTTTCCCGTTCGATCCGTTCCGCTTTTTCACGAAGTGCACGAAAATTCCGGTCCGCATTGGATTCAACGGGCGCAGCTTGGGCAACCGCAGGTTCCGCTGCCGGTGAGTCAGAAATAACCGGTTCGACTTGCTCAACAATATCTTCTACAGGTGGCGTAAATTGTACTGGATCATCAATCATTTTGTACCTTAAACTATTAGTGGACTTGTATCAGCTTCACCGTTCAATTTCTTAGCTAATCTTAACAGCGTTCCATCATTAAAATCTAGCACAAACTTGAGTAGTTCACGCTCAGATTCTGCAACTTCTAGCTGATGATAAGTAAGGTATTCGCAAATATCACGGGCCGGCACTACCCAAAGCCATTCTAATTTATCGTCTTTCTTATGGTATTTATATACGACCTGGTCCCATTCTGGTGTAGGTGCCGAAAAGCGCGTTAGAAACTGCACTCTCTTCACGTTGGGCAACAATCTTTCTGCCCTTAAAAGAGCTACGACATAAAAGTCCCCAGGATAGATTTTTTTATCTTGTTCTACTCGCGCAATCAGATCTGCATCGTAATTTGTAAGATTCTCGCGCATCTGATCAATAACCGTATGGCCCGTTTCCGGTTTAGCCATAAGATCCGTTGCGATCTTACCTACTGTTGGTTTCTTCACGATGGTTCCTTATCTAATTCATAATAATTGAAATGGCAACATTGATGATCAAGAATTTTAGATACACGACGCAACCGTTCAGCGCAGATGTTGTCACAGTAATCTTCATTTTCTATAAGCACAAAATTTCTAGAGGCTTGCTGCGTCGCATTCGTCTCTAGCACTGCATGGCCCACCGTGCCGGATCCTGCAAACGCATCAAGTACCAGCCCATTGCTTGGACACAATACCTCTAGCAGCGTCTTGGTTATCTTCAAAGGCTTAGGCGTCATAAACAACTCAGAATTCATCAATTGTGAATAAGCATGCTTGGCTTCACCATTATGGCCGCTTATATCCAATGTAAGAGATAAATTAATATCAATATCATCTGTATCAGCCGGCTTCCAGAAACTTCCTACAACGCGCCCATTTCTTTTGAGTTCATGAAAATATTGCTTTAACCGAGGGCCTGTAAGGTTTGTATTGCCAAAAACAATATATGATGTGCTAGCAGCTTCGTTTACTTCTCCTGTAAAGATAATGCAATTATCTATTATTTCGCATGGCCCCCACTTGCCTAACTCTTCTAAGGAAAATGCTTGACTGCGTCGCCAGCCTCTGCCCTGCGATGGATAATATATTTTTTTTGTTATTGGGTTCTGTATACCATATCTATTATCCTTAGTTGCCTGTGCACCCGAAAGGTCGATAACGGCGTAAACTCCAGTTGCTTTATCGGACTTAAATTGGCCCCCACTATCGCTTTTATTATATCGTGCAATCATGGCCTCGGTCCGTGGCAGCAGCCCTGTAAAGCTTTTCTTTTTATTCTTGGCATAAATCAAAATATAATCAGTATTAGAACATATACTCTGAGAAGCGTTTTTAAGTGATAATGAGCATTCCCAGTTTATTATGCCCTTGCGGTTTTTCTCGCCGAATACCCAATCCATTATGTTCGCTAGCGTGAATATATTTTTATAATTTATGTGTACGGCAATATTGCCCGAATCTTTTAATATATCTCGCGCTATACACAATCTGTCAGACATAAACGATGACCAGTTTGCTCGATCATCATTGTAATTAAGATCACGTCGCCCGGTATTATACGGCGGATCCCATATCATGCAATTAATGGGCAATATAGTGTCTTTGTATTCATTAAAATAATTCATCACTTCAATGTTATCGCCATGTATAACATAATTAGCATCTTGGCTGCCGGTAAATACACTTTTCTCTGGTATTAGTTTTAGCTTCATGGCCTCCTTAAATGGTTAAAATTCCGAGGTATTTACAGTACTTTATGGTTATTTTTCCACTATAAAGGCCTGCCGTAGTTAGCAAGCAGGCCATAACGGGAAGAGTAATGGACTACGTTATTTCTTTTTGTTTTTTGGTTTATTTTCCACAACTGGGGCAGTCCCCTTTTTTGTCTTTTTTGGCTTTACCGGCTGGTTTCTTTTTCGATACTTTCTTTTTGCCGGCTTTCTTCTCAAGAGCTTGTTTAATATCTTTGTGAGCAGGTTCTTTAGCTTCTTCAGACCAGAATTTTTTAGGCACATTCATTTCTTTCCTTTTTTTAAGTGGCTCAAAGTCTCGGCTAAACGTGCACGTTTGCCAATTTTGCCACCCTTTTTAGCAGCCTTAGCTAGTTTAGCCTTAGGAATCTTCTTGCCTTTGGGCACGCCCATCTCTTCGTGTAAAGCTCCCGGTTTACCTATTGCAGCTTTTATCCAGTTCTTTTTTGCCATATCTTTCCTAAAAAGGGGGCCTAAGCCCCCTTGCATTGTTCTGTTTAACGATTAACGTACGCGAATCGACTCTTCAAAAATCAATCGACGATTAATCTTCTTATCAATCTCATCGCGCTTGTACGCTATATTCGCAGGCACGCCCAAGATCTTATATGCGACCTTGGTAGGTTTACCTGGAATACGGATCATTGTGGGCATCAGAGGTACTCCCTATCGAAACGCCCTGATTCATGGATAAACTCTGAAGGAAGATTAGCGATCTTAGTATGATCTTCGCGAATCAACTCAGAATCCTTGAGTTCAGGCTTCCGACGCGGGTCAACATTCTGAAAGAACACGATACGCGCAACTTCAGAGTCAGACGCATCGGTAGTATCAGTTTTTGCTGTACCTACATCGCCGTACAACGTTGGCTTTAACATGATCATTGTTAGACCTTTTTAGGTACGAAGTGCTCTTGACGCTTGCTGTCGTCATAGTTGATCTGTTTATTGATTCCTACAATGGTATCGTCAAGTACATCAGGTAAGTAAGCTTCATGGTCAGCCCAGTCTTTCATGATTACCTGCTGCGGCAAGTTGGCGATTGCATTATGATCTTCCGAGATCATGGACGAATCGTGCTTTTGCATACGCTCTGTGGCATCTCTTCCTGAGTATGCTCCATCCTTCATGGATGTTTCTTTTGTGCTGTGATGTACAGCATCATGGTAACGTGTCGCCATTTTGTGGCTCCTTATAGTAACTGCTTGCCAACCTGTGACATTTTGTCACGACTCGAAGTGTCTACAATTTGTCGGCAGTTGGTAGCAAGGTGTTATTCCTCTAACTGTAAGAGGGATTAATTTCAAATTCCTGGGATCATATAGCCGCTAAATATTGGCATTTTTATAGGAGCAATTGCCGTATATCCATTTAATGTTATAGTATCAACACTTGGTTCTAAGACGATATACGCAGTATCAGAAACAGACATTGAACATATTAATGAAGCAGCTGAAATCCAAGTACCGAAAACAGGAACCTGCTGCCCTACAAAATTTTCAAAGTTTGTTATATATGATCCAGAAGTAGTAATAAGTGTTGTCCTCAAATTATCGCTAGATGTCAAACCATATATGTTTAAAGCAAAACTAAAAAAATATAATCCTGAAACTGGAGCAGTGAATGTTGATACTCCGTCAAAACTGTTTGTAGTATCAATTATTTTATTTGCAAATACTATAGCACCACCTGCCGTAGTTACTGTTTGATTCGCATTATTTATATATGAAAATGCTGGTGTCGGTCCTGCTAAATTTATCGCATTATTTGTTGCCATATATTACCTCACATATCCTTGGTCTTCCATTTCCTGACGCCTGCGTGGATTCTGGCCTGGAAGATCAAAGCCAGTTCGTGCATGTAATCTATGAAGTGCCTGGGTTGAAACTCGATCTTCTACTTTTTTAACATCGTCACGGAACTCGGGCACTTCAGTAAACTTTTTTCCCTCAGCGTTGGAACGTTTATGCT
>Ga0187875_10002429_pt1 | contig 13774 bp, 5 predicted proteins | sample June2016WEW_17_1_2_FD_132978 | JGI IMG/M metagenome (GOLD analysis project Ga0187875, IMG submission 132978) | Peatland microbial communities from SPRUCE experiment site at the Marcell Experimental Forest, Minnesota, USA - June2016WEW_17_10 | ecosystem: Environmental > Terrestrial > Soil >... | reverse complement strand
GAAGTGGAATTCCTTCCCACGCTGGTGCTGCTGGCCGTGGTCGGCATCCTCGGATTGGAGCGCACGTTGGCTGACCGGCCGGTCTGGCGGCGTGCCGCGCGCTTGATCTGGGGCCTGCTGCTGAGCTTCTCGGTGGCGTTTAACATGTTCGCGAGCATTGTCCGCTACGCCGAGACAGACAACGAACTGGGGGTCGCCTTGGCGCAGGCGGGCAAGCTGCCGGAAGCGATGAGCCAGTATGATCGGGCGTTGCGGATCAAGCCCGATTTCGCCGAGGCACACAACAATCTAGGGGCCAGCTTGGCGCAAACGGGCCAGATGCCGGAGGCCATCGGACATTTTGAACAAGCGCTGCGGATCAAGCCCGATTTCGCCGAGGCGCACTGCAATCTGGGATTGGCCTTGGTGTCATTGGGCCGGGTGCCGGAGGCGATTGCCCAGTACGAGCAGGCCCTGCGGATCAACCCCGATTACGCCAAGGCGCACTACGATCTAGGGCTCGCCTTGGGGCAGGCGGGCCGGCTGCCGGAAGCGATGAGCCAATATCAGCAGGCGTTGCGGCTCAAGCCGGATTACGCCGACGCGCACAACAATCTGGGGATCGCGTTGGCGCAGGCGGGCCGGATGCCGGAAGCGATTCAGGAGTACGAACACGCGATCCGGATCGAACCGGATTCCGCCGAGGCCCACTACAATTTGGGAAAAGCCTTGTTGCAGGAAGGCAGGCTTGAGGAGGCGATGGCGCATTTCGAGCAGGCGTTGCGGATCCAGCCCGATTACGCCGCAGCGCACTACAATCTGGCGAATGCTTTGGCGCGAACGGGTAAGATCGGGGAAGCCATCGCCCACTTCGAGCAGGCCCTGCGGAGCAAGCCGGGCGACCCCGAAGTCCAGAACGATCTCGCCTGGTTATTGGCGACGCACACGCCGTCCGAAGGCGGCGACCCGGTTCGCGCGGTCACCCTGGCCGAACGTGCCTGCGCCCAGACCGGCAACAGCGCGTTCCCGTATCTCGACACTCTCGCCGCCGCCTATGCCGCCGCCGGGCGATTCCAGGAAGCCGTCGCCACCGCCCAGAAGGCCATCGAACTGGCGCGCGCCGGGGCACAAACACAGTTGGTCAGGGAAATGGAACAGCGGTTGGAACTCTATCGCACCGGACGCGCCTACCCTCCCCCTGCCAGCGCTGCGACACGTCCCCCCAGCCCGTGATGCAATGTGTTCTTTCGTAATGCTGCCATGTTAGTATCCCCTCAATGACACAAGCGCAGCCCACCGATGACGCTCCGCATCAACCGACCGCAGTGTCGTCCCCGGCGACGGACACCGGCTTCGCCCGCCCCTGGTTCCTGGCCTTGGTCCTGGCGATCGTCACGTTCGCAGCTTACGAGCCCGTCTGGCACGCCGGCTTCATCTGGGATGATGACGATTACCTGACGAACAATCTGACGCTCCGGTCTCTGAGGGGGTTGGAAAGAATCTGGTTCGAGCCCGGGGCCACGCACGGGCAGTATTATCCCCTGGCCCACACGAGCTTTTGGGTGGAGTACCATCTTTGGGGTTTGCGGCCTTTCGGGTATCATCTCGTCAACGTTCTCCTGCACGGCGCCAATGCCGTTCTGCTCTGGTTCGTACTGAGACGATTGAAGATTCCGGGTTCGTGGTGGGCGGCGGCCATCTTCGCCCTGCACCCGGTGTGCGTGGAGTCGGTGGCGTGGGTCACAGAGCGCAAGAATGTCCTTTCGGGCCTGTTTTATTTTCTCGCGCTACTCGCCTATCTGCGGTTTCAACCGTTGAACAGTCCGGACGCAACTCGCGTCCGCGATTGGCGGTACTATCCCCTGGCTCTCGCGTTGTTCCTGTGCGCTTTGTCGAGCAAGACCACGACGTGTACTCTGCCGGCGGCGCTGTTGCTGCTGATCTGGTGGAAGGAGGGCCGGGTCGAGCGGCGAGATATTGTGCCGCTGGCCCCTCTGTTCCTCTTGGGAGTCGCGGGGGGCAGCCTGACGACCTGGGTGGAGAAACATTACGTGGGAGCCAGCGGAGCGGATTGGGAGATGTCCGTTGTCCAGCGGTGTCTGGTCGCCGGACGAGCCCCCTGGTTCTACGCGGGCAAACTGTTTTGGCCGCGCCAACTCACCTTCATCTACCCACGATGGGAAATCGATGCCGGCGCGGTCTGGCAGTATTTGTTTCCCCTGGCCGCCCTGATGGTGCTGGTCGCGCTGTGGTTCCTACGGCCCCGGATCGGAAAAGGGCCGCTGGTGGCCGTATTGTTCTTTGTGGGCACCCTGGCGCCTGCGCTTGGCTTTGTTAATGTCTTTCCCTTCCGCTACTCGTATGTTGCCGACCACTTTCAATACCTGGCTGGCATTGGGTTGATCACTCTTGCCGCGGGCACCGGCACGGCGATCTGTGCACGAGCCAGTCAATGGGTCCGCAGTTTGGGAACGCTCGCCGCCGCCATCGCGCTGTTGATATTGGGAATGTCCACCTGGAGGCAGGCACGCATTTATCAAGACCTGGAAGCACTCTGGGGCGATACCTTGATGAAAAATCCCCAGTGTTGGATGGCCCACAACAATCTGGGAAATCTCGTCTTGCAGGAGGGCAAGTTCAGCGATGCCATCGGGCATTTTGAACAAACGCTGCGGATCAAGCCCGATTCCGGCGAGGCGCATTGCAATCTGGGGATCGCCTTGGCGCAAACGGGCCGGGTGCCGGAGGCGATTGCCCAGTACGAGCAGGCCCTGCGGATCAATCCCGATCTCGCCAAGGCGCACTGCAATCTGGGATTGGCCCTGGTGTCATTAGGCCGGGCACCGGAGGCGATTGCCCAGTACGAGCAGGCCCTGCGGATCAACCCCGATTACGCCAGGGCGCACAACAATCTGGGGATCGCCTTGGCGCAGGCGGGCCGGCTCCCAGAAGCCATCGCCCACTACGAGCAGGCGTTGCGGATCGAGCCCGATTACACCGACGCGCATATCAATTTCGGGAAGGCCCTTGCCCGACTGGGCCGGCTGCCGGAAGCCATGGCCCGCTTCGAGCAAGCGTTGCGGATCAAGCCTGATTCCGCCGAGGCGCACTACAACCTAGGGAACGCTCTGGCGCGAACGGGTAGGATCGAGGAAGCCATCGCCCACTTCGAGCAGGCCCTGCGAATCAAGCCGGGCGACGCCGAAGTCCAGAACGATCTCGCCTGGGTATTGGCGACGCACGCGCCGTCCGAAGGCGGGGACCCGGCTCGCGCGGTCACGCTGGCCGAGCGCGCCTGCGCCCAGACCGGCAACAGCGCGTTCCCGTATCTTGACACTCTCGCCGCCGCCTATGCCGCCGCCGGGCGATTCCAGGAAGCCGTCACCACCGCCCAGAAGGCCATCGAACTGGCGCGCGCCGCCGGACAGACGCAGGCGGCGAACGAGATTGCGCCCCGGTTGGAACTGTACCGCAGCGCACACGCGTATCGCGAAGCCACGAACACCCCGACTTCCCGCAATCCCTGACCCAGTCCATTCGCGCACGACTGGCCTCGTGTGGCGCGCCGATGTCGGATTCGGATAGGAGGCTACTTATGGCGGGCGCACCATTCGACCGGGTAGGGAGACATCGGTCCTCTAACTTTGGGGAGGGTCTCTGGAAGTGGCTGGCGACCATGTTCCGGGTCAAAAAACAAACAGGCGCTGGGAAAATTCCCAGCGCCTGTCGTGAATAAGCGGACAATGGATATTAACGGCGCATCCGTCGCGCGAGAGCGAACCCAAGCATACCCAACCCGCAAAGGACGAACGTGCTCGGTTCAGGTACTGTCGGTGTGACATCAGCCCAAGTTGTGCCAACAAGAAGGTTGCCAACCGTAAAGGCACCCGTGGTGCTCTGAGCTTTGAATCCCACATCGCTTACCGTTTCGCCCGCTGTGAGTCCTGTAAGCTGCGCAATGGCCGTAGGCGCGGTGTCGTTGCCGCCGGGGGCGCTGAACGTCAAGCTGCTTGGATCTACCCAGAGGTAGGCATCTTTATTAGCCAAATCAACTTCCTCGACAATGAAATAGGTGATATTCAACCCCGCGGTGACGGGACTAGCGCCGCCAGTTGCGGCATCGGCGTTAGCTCGCATTTCAAAATTCCCGTTCTTGTAGGAATACGTATCAATTACGTCTGGGCCGCCGCTCGGGGCGCCACTGTTCTGCGAATTATTCAGCGCAATGAAGTAGTCATTGGCGCCGTCAATCGTATTCACCTGAACCAGATAGGACATAAAAACCTGGTCGCCGCTCTGAGGGGTGAAGTAATTGACGGAAGTTCCCGAGGAACTATTTTGGATTATAAGGTCGTTACCGGGCATGGTAGCCAACCCCGGATAACTCAGGGCACTGCTGCCGATGGTTAACCCCGAATTCGCGCCATTCCATTGTAGGCCGCTACCGGGGTTTGTGTTGGCGCCAAGACCCGTCGTCGGTGTGTAGTTGAAGCTCTCCGAAAAGAGGAGGCTACCATAGCTGGACGATGCCACGGCGCAGATAGCTGTGACTGCCAGAGTAACTGCTACGAACTTGTTGCTGATTTTCATATCCCTCACCACTCCATTGTTTTGTTATACCGCTTATCCCGTTAAACTCGCACTACCTAAAGTCGCTAACATCTCTCCAGACGTTGGCGACTCTACCAGATTCACCGCACCGAAAGCAAGAGAAAAATGCAATCTCTTGCAGAAATAAGTGAGAGCGCAGCCGCCGGAAGTTCACCGAGTCGTGAACGAAGGCACTTGTTGTTACGTTTCATACCTTCCTGCCGCGCGGCTGCGCTCCATATCGTTTCCATCCCAATAAACCTCAACAGGTTACGGCACCAACACCCGTATCCGGTAGTATCGTGATGGGACAGCCGTCGCCCCACCGGAATCGGTCAAGGTGTTCGTCATGCCAGAGCCGTTTCCTCCGCTGAGGATATTCATCTGGCCGGTGCTTGTGAAGTTGATGTTGGAGTACCCGCCGCTGGCCGTGCCGGTGGTGTAATCCAAGATGTTGGTGTATATCAGGCTGCCCAGCGAAGAGTGGCTGTCGCCATTGGCGCCGAGATAGGTAACCTGGATATCATGGCCACTGTTCACCCTGGCGACGCTGATTATGTGCAGATACGCCGCCGCGCTGGTGGGATTGAAGCCCGCCAAGAACTTGTTGGTGTTGCTCATACCGTCGCCCGTGTAGGAAGCGTTCCCACCACAGACTGTGCAGCCGGCGTTGGTGAGGCCGTAGGTCTCTTGCCATGCGACGAATGGATCCACGGGGGCAGCACACCCTCCAACCTGCAGGATCACGGAACCAACGGTGTTGGTGTTGATTACATAGGTCGGGCCAGCGATCGGCACGGAGCCGACCGTGAGTGTCCCGACGTTCGTCAACGAGCCCGCGTAGGTAAAGACTAGGTAGTTGGTGCACTGGATGAAGTAACCGAGACTGTTAACGTTCAGGGTCCCGCCCAGTTCCAGATTGCCGTTGACTGTCACGGTATCGCTGCCGTTAGCGTTGGTGCCGAGGTCATAGTAGAGTTCTGCCGAAGGCTCGAAGGTCAGATTGTTGCTGACAAAGATCGAGCCGACAGAGAACCCGGGTGAGAACGAACCATACACCCAGACAGCGCCGCCAACGAGCGTGCCGCTTCCGCGCAACCAGGCGTTGCTGCTCACCACGATGTCGCTACCGAAATTGTGGAAACCGCTGCCGCTGGCCGTCATATCGTAGTAGGCGGTGTCGACGCCATCGCCCACCACAAAGGCGCTGCCGTTGTTCGCGAGTTGATCAACCGTCGAAGCCCCCGCCTCGATCGAGCCGGCGCCGAACACAATCGTGTTGGTCGGGCGGACTCGCATAAAGTTGTAGGAGATCGTCCCGCCGTTGATTTGCAGGAGATTGTTCGTCGCTCCACTGACGCCCACATTTATGGTGCCGGCATTCAGCACCGCGTTGGTGATGGTCACAACGTTTCCGTAGTTGCTGCTGGTTGCGCCGATATTCAGCGACCCATTATTGATGATAACGCTCGGGAAACCGGGGCCTCCGAAAGCGACCGTCTGGTTAATGGCTTGCACTCCGTCCTGTCCGATGTTCATGGAGCCGCTATTGTAAACCATCGCTCCATTGAGAACGGCAAAGTAGTTAGACCTGCCGAATTGACCGGCGCCGATAACGATCGGGAAGTTTGTTGGAATTGGGGTCACTGTCGAGCTTGGGATATAGTTCGACCAGACCGAACCCACACCGTACACAATGCCGGTGGTGTACGGCGAGCCGCCGCTAATGGTGCCCGCGGAGGTCAGCAACACGCCGCCGTTGGTGATGATCAGCGAATCACCGGACGTCAGCGTGCCATTGTTGATCGTCATGCCGCCGCCGTTGTCGGCCGTAAGGAGGTCGATGAGGGTGCCGCTGTTGATGACCGTCAAAATATTAACGCCCGGGACGTTGCCGACGGTAACGTAGCAATTGGTGGTTTTGTTGCCAACGTTCAAGCTATTGGTCAACTGCACCGTCGCATTACCCAATATGCTTATGATCTCTTGCGGTCCCTGCAGTTCCAAAAAGCCCATGGTGCTGAATGAGTTCGTGAAAGTCAGGAAGTTGCCGAAGTGGTTGGTGGTGTTGGCTGCACTTCGCACCACGAGAAACGCGCCGGTGCTCTTCAAACCGGTTCCGCCCATCTGGAAGCCGTTTTGGACGTTAAAGCTGTTATTCCCGATCGCGAATGTGCCGGCGTTGGCAACGAGGGACCCGCCGTTCTGAACCACGAAGAAGTTGCCGGTGGCGCCGCTGGAGCTGAGACCGACTTGCATACTGCCTCCCACAAACACCGTGGCGCCATCAACGACGCCGGTGTTGTAGCAGGCTTGCTGTCCGAACACGAGAGAAGCGCCATCGTAGAGGGTGGCCTTGTTGGAAATGATCAACGTGCCGCCGTTGCCGGCGAATTTGACCCATCCATTCGTGGTTGTCCTCACCACGCTGCCAGGATCCGTGAGGACCATGGCACAGTTCGTATTGTCAACACCATTACCGACCGTGATCGTGCCCGCCAAGGTCATCAAGCCGCCGTTGCTAATGATCAACTGGCTGTTGGCCGCGCCACCCGCACCGACGGTCAGCGTGCCGACGGGATAGGAAGGGGTATCGAGGTTGTCGAACACGCCGTGACCGGAGACGACCACCGTGCCACAGGAATTGGAATCCGCCCCAATCTCACCCACGTCAAAAATCACCGTTCCGTTGGTGATCCAGAGTGCGGCCTGGGAGTAGTAAAGGTTCGTCGTAGCATGGGAGACGCGAAGCTGGGCTGCCGTGACGTAAGGGAAACTCTGGCTATCGACCCAAAGCGTGCCGCCCGCCAGATAAACCGTGGATGTGGATGTTCCCTGGCCGATGTTAAATTCATTCGTCACATAAAAGTTATTCCCGCTGGCATCGATCGTGATCACACTGTTCACGTTGGAGATTGTGGCATTCTCAATTCCTTCAGGGGTGTCGCTTCCGTTCAGACTGACGGTGAAGTTTACGTTATTATTTGTGAACAAAATTGAGTCACCGCCAATAGGCACCTGCGGGGACCAGTTGACGAGATTGCCAAAGATGCCATCGCCGTTGAGCTGCCAAACGTCAGTAGTATTTTGGGCTCGGGTCTGGATCCCGCTTGCCAAAAAGGCCAGCGCCAGCGCGCCGGCGGCAATTGCCCGGCTCATCCCGAAGAACAACCCGGGGTGGCGGCCCGCAGCCGATGGCGGCGTCGAGCGGATTGCTTTTCGAAGTGTGCATGCAAATGCTGAATTCTGATTCATTGTGACCCTCGCTGGTTTGGACTGTAGTTTGTTTGGCCAGAGCATCCCTGTTACCCGTATGTCGCAAGGCATAATAGAAACCCGCCGTTCAGTAAACCTCTCTACCTCGCCCTAAGGTACGCAAATCCGCCGGAATGTCAACTAACATCGCGTGTTTGTCGCATAGCATCGTTAGTCATATGCTAAAAAGGCTCTCAACCCCACCCCGTCGAACCCATTATCTGTGAAAGCATTTTTTGTGCCCAATATGGCACACCGGCCTGTCGCCGCGCCGATGTTTCCTCCTAGGATGCATTCCAAGGGGGCCTTGTGGAAGCCGGACAACATTTCTTCGGCCATCCTGGTGTTGCCAGCGCATTCGCGGTGTCGCCTGCAAAACGCGTCCCAGTTTCAACGAAGCCAACGAAGTTCCCGACTGGCCTGACGACGGCGTTTGGCCGGTTTCTTGCGTTCAATCCCGATTTCTTTGGACCGCGTTCACGCGTATTCCGCATTCATTATAGTTCACTGATTATGCAGCACTTGTTTCGCCGCCGCGGACGGCATTGTGCGAAGCGATGGCTCCGGTCTGTCCTGACGGAGTGGCTGGCGCCCGAGGTGGGGATTGGCGCACTGACTGGAGAGTTCGAATGCGACTGTCCTCGGAGAAAATTTGGGTGCCGACGGTGAATTGCTTGCGGCGGAGATTGCGTTTTGCCCACCGGGCCAATGCGTAGCACTTTCGCTCGTGGTGGCAGCATGGAAGGCCGATGTACGAGCGCGATCCCCCGGAGAGCCTGGGCAGCCGTTCCGTCCGAGAATCTGTGGGTGGCCCGTCGCCAAACAAGTGCAGAGTTGCTAAAATCCGTTGTGTCGCCGTCCTGAAGAACAGCCGATTCAGCCGCGGGAACGTGTCGGCAAAGCATCCGGACGCGCCTAGCATGTCCATTCACTGCGCGAATCGGCTCTGGAATGGGTGGAGATTTGTTGCCTGATAATGCTTGCAAGTCTGTCGGCGGAGGGTTAAGTTGATTCGTGGTGCACAGACGGCACCCAGGTTTTGTGCAGCGTAGGGAATGGGATGGGATAACTCTGAGTTGTTTTCGAAGTGGAGGAACACACATTAATATGCGGAATCATCAATCCAAAATCAAAGCGTTTACACTCATTGAACTGCTGGTCGTCATCGCGATTATCGGCATCTTGGCGGCCATGCTCTTGCCCGCCCTGAACAGAGCGCGCCAGAAGGGCTTCCAAGCGTCCTGCCTCTCCAATATCAAGCAGTGGGGAATGGCGGAGAACATGTACGCCGACGATTGGAACGGAGTCCTATTCTATGACGCCGCGGGGACCCATTTTACTGACACCTCTACTCCGCTTATCCCGTATCTTGCAGGGTCAGGTGCCGCCGTCAACAGCGTCGCCACCACCGAAAAGATACGTACCATGAGGCTCTGTCCGGCAAGGCGAGGGAAAGTCAATATGAATGGGCCGACGGGCATCGCCAGTTACAATATGCCGATCGGCGTGGTCATCTACAAAGGGGGCGTTGTCGGCGCGAATTCGGACAACAGTCCTTATTTCGGTACCACGACCAGTCCTTATTGGCCGAAGCTGAACAGCTTGCAAAGCCCGGCGTCATTCGTATTAATCATGGAATGCAACGGCAACACCATTAACCCCGGTGGCACCGCCTTCGAAGACTCGGTGACGAAGAACGGTACCAGCGTCGATCCTGTGCTTCCGCTCGATCGACACGCAGCGAGCATGTCAATTCTTTTTGGCGATTATCACGCGGAATCTCAGACGCTTCAGCAGATTCAGACAATGGACCACGCGTACAACGGCCAAACAGGGAGCCCGTATACGTTAATGAATTAGTGTGGCGCGTCAGGAAATTGGTTCATCATAGATGAAGTAGTGGTGTGGGTGTATTTGATCGTGTCGCAAGATCGGTGACGGGCCGGTGTTGTGGACCACGGAAGACCGGCAACTGCACAGTTCGCCCTGCTGCATTTTAGGCGCGGTTAGGCCGTCGGCACTTTTGGGGTGGGATTGGGCTTTCGTGGTAAGTGGTAAAAGGCGGTAACAGATTTGTATCCCCATGATGGGAGCCAGGGTTATCTCTCAAGGTCGGTTCGTCAATGCCCAGCCGGGCCGGGCAAACCCTTCGCCACTCATCAAGGCGTCTGTTTGGCGCCATGGCCGGTTGGGATGCACGGAAACGAACAGGCGGAAGTGGCAAACAGCTTGCCGGGGGTGTAATGTAGCCAGTTGACGGGCGACGTAACCACGGATGACGGCACGTCTCGTCTGGATCGACACGACGCGGGCACAAGAAGCATTTAGCCAGGGGTTTATGATGAAAAAGAGTGCGGGAATGCGGTGTCCGGCGGCGCGTGCCGTGAAGCTCCAAGCGCAAACCAATCAGCGACCGCACCGGCGGTCTTTTGCCGCTCCCTGGTGGAAGACGACCGCTGGGGCCGTGATGTTGTTGCTGGCCGTGGGTGGGTCCGTGTACGCCGACCCGCCGTTGCCGGTTATTTCCAACCAGGTGTTCGTCGTGACGAACACGGCGTTTGCCGGCGGCGCGTACGGGGACGGAGTATCGAACAACGCGGCGGCGATCAACGCGGCGATTTCGTTTGCGTCGGCCAACGGCGGCGGCACCGTCGAGATCCCGGCGGTGGGCACGTTGACCAACTATCTGTCCGGCCCGATCACGATGGCCAGCCACGTCAACCTGCAAATCGACACGAATGCGGTGTTGCGTATGGAGCCGATGGTCGTTTGGACCAACCTCTACGGCACGACGACCTTTCTGGACGGGGCCACTCTCACCGACGTCGAGATCAGCGGGTCGGGAACCATCGATGGACAGGGGTCGAAGTGGTGGTCCCCGACGTACGGGTCACGGCCAAACTTTGTCGAGTTCGACCATTGCACGCGGGTGCTGATCCAGAACGTGTGGCTGCAAAATCCGCCGAAATTTCACATCTATTTGAAGAACAGCGATACGAGTGTCACGATCCAGGGCATTACCATCAACACGCTGTCGAGTTCCCCCAACACCGACGGGGCTGACATCGCCTCCACCAACGTGTTGATCCGCAATTGCTACATCAGCGATGGAGACGACAACCTCGAGATCGGAGGCAGCGATTTGGCATCGGACATTACCGTCTCCAACTGCACGTTCGGCACCGGGCACGGCCTGTCGCTTGGGAGCGATACACCCGGCGGGGTGAACAACCTGCTCGTGAGCAACTGTACGTGGAACGGCACCGAGTACGGGATTCACATGAAATCGGACCGGGGTATCGGCGGCTTGGCGAAGAACCTCACATATGAGGACCTCGTCATGTCCAACGTGGATTTCGCCATCGCCATCTACAGCTACTACAACGAAATCGGGGCGCCCCCCAACAGCATCAATGTCACCCCGTTCATGGCGTCCACGGACGTCGTGCACTCGGCCTCCAGCACGCCAGTCTGGCAGAACATCACCATCAGCAATGTGACGGTGACCAACCTCAACGGCAATATCGCCGGCATCATCTGGGGCCTGCCGGAATCGCTCGTCTCCAACGTGACGATCACTGGCCTCAACATTGCGGCGCCGACCAAGACCTTCTGCGTGTATAACGCCACGGGCATTAATGTTGTCGACTCGAACTTCACGCCGGCCACGGGCACGAACACCTGGACGATCTATCGCGCCGGGATGACCATCACCAACAGTGCCGCCAACACCAATCTGGTGACCGTGGGTGGATTGGCCGCGCCGCCGACCAACAACGTCCTGGGCTTCTTTAACGGGCTGGCCTCGATCACTGCCTCCAACGAACTGGGCGCCGGTTCCATCACGCTGGGGGGCAGCACCCTCTCCTTGAGCCAGAGCACCGTGACGTTTTCCAACAACATTGGCGCCGCCAGCGCCAGTACGCTGGTGTTGCCCAACGGGACGGACACACTCCAGGGGGCGCTGACTGGCCCCGGGCCGCTTGCGGTCACCCTCACCAACAGCGGTGCGTTGCGGTTCAACCAGGGCGCCAACGCGTGGGGCGGATCCAACGCCATCTTCAATGCCGGTTCCTCGGGAACGATCAACAATCACTCGGCTGGCAACATCAACATCGTTCTGGGCGCGCTCTCTGGTGGCTCGGGATCGACATTGCGCGGGAGCGACCAGAATGGTCCGGGGGTGGATACCTACGTGATCGGCAATTTGAACTCCAATACGACTTTCGCCGGCACAATCGCCGACGGCACCGGTGGCTCTTCGCCGCACACAGTGGCGCTGGTCGAAGTCGGGACCGGGGCATTGACCTTGTCCGCAGCAAACACCTACAGCGGCGGCACGACGGTGAGCAACGGGACGTTGTCCGTAGAGAACACAGCGGGCAGCGGGACCGGCGCGGGTGCGGTCACCATCGTGAGTGGCGGCACGCTGGGCGGCACGGGCGTGGTCGCCGGCCCGGTGACGGTGAACGGCACATTGTCGCCCACATTGTCGACGGGCAACAGCCCGGGCACGTTGACCGTGAGTAACAACCTCGTGGTCAACAGCGGAGCGGTGTTGCAATACCAGTTGGGCGCCAACAGCGACTTGACGGTGGTCAGTGGCAACCTGACGTTGGGCGATACGCTGAACGTTTCCAACGCGGGCGGGTTCTCGAACGGGACGTACACGCTCTTCACCTACGGCGGAGCGCTGACCTACAACGGTGTGAGCATCGGCACGACGCCCGGCACGAACTTTACGTACGCGGTTTCCACGAGCACCCCCGGTCAGGTGAACCTGGTGGTTTCTTGCTCCGCCGGCGCCGCGGGCTCCATCAGCGGATCCAGCTCGGTCAACGCGGGGGACAGCGGGGACACGTACTCCATCTCCAGCGTCAGCGGCGCAACCAGCTACACGTGGACCGTGCCGCCGGGAGCGTCCATCGCCAGTGGTCAGGGCACAACCTCGATCACCGTCAATTACTCGTGCTCGGCGGTTTCCGGCAACGTGGCGGTTACGCCCTCCAACGGCAGTTGCAGCGGCACGTCCAGCAGTCAGTCGGTCACCGTCACCCCCGTCGGCGCGGCGGGCTCGATCAGCGGCCCGACCGCCGTCTGCGCGGGACAAACCAGCCTCGGCTATTCGATTTCCAGCGTCAGCGGCGCGACGACCTACACGTGGACCGTGCCGTCCGACGCGATGATCGCCAGCGGCCAGGGCGGCACGTCGATCTTGGTCACTTGGGGTTCAACCGCCGGCAACGTGACGGTCACGCCGGCCAATGCCAACGGATGCACCGGCAGTGGCTCCGGTTTGTCCGTGGCGGTCAATACGGCTCCGAGCGTCCTGTCGGGTCCCTCGCCGCAGGCCGTCTGTGACGACGGGTCGGCAACCTTCACCGTCTCGGCGAGCGGCGCGGGCCTGAGTTATCAATGGCAGAAGAACGGCTCCAATATCAGCGACAGCGGCACTATCGGCGGCTCGGGCACGAGCACGTTGACGCTCACGGGCGTGGGCACGGGCGATTCGGGAGCGAGCTTCGATTGCGTGGTCAGCGGCACGTGCAGTCCGCCGGCGACCTCCGGTGCCGCGACCCTGACGGTCAGCGCGAATCCCGCGGTGTTCAATGTGACCGGCGGCGGTCCCTACTGTGCGGCCAGCGGCAGCGTGACGGTCGGCCTGGATGGATCGGAATCGACCGCGGATTACCTGTTGGAATTGAACGGCACTCCCACCGGTGCGCAGGTTGCGGGCACGGGCAGCGCGATTTCGTTCACCGGCCAGACGGCGGTGGGCACCTACACGGTGATCGCGTCCAACGTGACCAGCGGGTGCACGGCGACAATGAACGGCAACGCCAGCGTGACGCCGGTCGATCCGTTTACGTGCTGGGAAGAGGTCTACGGCATCACCAACTGCGCGGTCTGTGATGGGAATTCCTCCTACACGGGCGACGGCATGAGCAAT
>Ga0187875_10002424_pt1 | contig 13782 bp, 8 predicted proteins | sample June2016WEW_17_1_2_FD_132978 | JGI IMG/M metagenome (GOLD analysis project Ga0187875, IMG submission 132978) | Peatland microbial communities from SPRUCE experiment site at the Marcell Experimental Forest, Minnesota, USA - June2016WEW_17_10 | ecosystem: Environmental > Terrestrial > Soil >... | reverse complement strand
CAGACTCGGCCAGACCAGCACGCCTATCTGGTCGCCGGTTGCGGCCGTCAATTGGTAGCTGCAGCCCGCTTCCGCCGTCGCATCGCCCAGTGGGGACCAGTTCGAGTCGCAAAGATTCGGAACGCCCTGCAATGGGCCAACGAACAGGCCCACGGAGACGCTCGTCACAGACGCCGTGACTCCGTTGCTCACAACCACATAAAAAACGGAACCGGAGTCTGTGCTCGCGGTTGGACCCGATGTGTAGGTTGTACTGGTCGCGCCCGGTATGGCCGTGAAAGTGGAACTGCCGGGTGCGGCTTCGTACCACTGGTACGTCAAGGGGAGATTGGAAGTCGCCACCACTTGAAAGGTCGCGGACGATCCTACATTCACATATTGAGTCACTGGTTGCTGCGTGATCAGAATCCCGCTGCCGACTGCGAGAGTTGCCGGTTGTGAGACTGCTTGCCCGTAGGCGTTCGTCACGACCACATAGTATTGGCTCTGGTCGTCGCTGACCGCGGTGGCTGAACTCGGCACGGTGTAGGAGTCGGACGTGGCCCCTGTGACCGCGACTCCTGTCGTTTGTCCCGGGGGAATCACATACCACTGATAGCTGAGCGCAGGCGTGCCGGAGGCGACGACGTTAAACGTGGTCGTTCCTCCCGGCGCGACGGTTGCGCCAACCGGCTGAGTGATGATGGTAGGCGCGGCATTTCCCGTCGTCACCGTAAGCGTGGCCGAAGTGCTGGTGAGTGGAGTCGTTCCGCAGGAATCCGTGACGATTGCGTAGTATTGAGCGCCGTTGTAACTGGAATCGACCGGCGGCGTTGTGTAGGTGCTTGCTGTTGCGCCAGGGATGGCAGCGCCGGTGGCACTGCCGGAAGGAATTTGGTACCACTGATACGTGAACGGGCTCAGTCCTTGGGCCGCCACTGAAAAAACCGCAGTTTGTGTTGGAAGTATCGTCACGCTTGCGGGGTTCGACGTGATTTGCGATCCGACAGCAATCGTGGCGACAGCCGAAGTTACGCTTGCGGCTCCATTCGTCACCGTCACGGTGTAATTTCCCGCGTTGCCAGTCGCCGCCGTAGCAATGGTGTAGGTCGAGCTGGTGGCCCCTGGAATCGGTGTACCGTTAAAGTTCCATTGGTAACTGGCCGCGTACGAGGCGGTCACACTTAGCACGATGCTCGATCCGGTGCAAACGTGCTGGCTCACCGGCTGGGTTGTGATCGTGGGACCGCTGATCGTGCTCGTCGTTGAAACGGAGACAGAGGGTTCGTCCACGCTCGTTGCTGTGATGGTGTAAGTGCCTGGCACCGTCGGTGATGTCCAAACGTTTCCGGCAAAGGTTCCTGTGGATGCGGTCCACGTCAATCCATTCGTCAAACCGCCGCTCGCCGTTGCGGTGAAAGTAAGTTGGCCGGGCGCGGTGGTCTGATTCGCCGGCATAATCGGCGTGATCGTGACGGGGGTTGGTGTTACGACGCAGATCGTCGAAACCACGGTGTTCTGGGGACTCGTAACCGTGAGCGTGTATGTTTTGGCGGAAGTCAAAGCTGGGGTTGGGTAGGAGCCACCGCTTACAGCGGACGCAGTGATATCGGAACTGCCGACGCCCGTTGAACCAATGACGGCCGTTCCCCCTGAAAACGTGGGAATCAGCATTACGGGCGAGTTATAGGGCGGGGTCGCATTGCTCGGCACCAGGCTTCCGGCGACCGGGGGTATGACTTGCACGGTGAGCGTTGCCCCGTTACTGGTCACACTGCCCACGGAATTCGACACGGTCACGGTGTAAACCAAACCGCTTTGCCCCGCCGTGGTGGGCGGCGTCGTATAAGTGCTGGAAGTCGCACCATTGATCGGAACCCCGTTTACGTACCACTGGTAAGTCAGCGGACCCGTCCCGGTCGCGGTCACAGTAAACGTTGCGCTCTGTCCGACAGTGACTGTCTGGTTGCCAGGCTGCGAGATGATCAACGGCGCGAGCGGTTTGGCTCCTTCGAAGCCCGCGTTGCAGCCCGCCAGATTCAGCAGTCCGAGGATTACAACCAGCGCAGCGAGCACACCCTGGATGCGTCCGTGAAAACGGAACGGCAGCATGGTCCGAACGGGTCCACAAACGGATCGCATGGTGAGAATCTCCTAATCTGAATATATAGGGTAGGAGAAGTGTTACTAGGACCGTGAACCCTAGGACTAGCGAACTCGCTAATAGTGGTTTCTGGGAGTACTTTCCCCGGCCAATCCGGCTGGATTCAGAAAGCAGCGGCTGGGCTGGATTCCGGTGAAAGCAAGTCATCTGGAATGAGATGCTTGTGGCCTTGTTCCCGCCTAGCTGCCTTACTGGACATAATGGTTTGCCCGATTTCATTTCCATTAAACGGCTTGCGTCAGTGGTCGCGCATACCAGCACGGAAGCTGGCCTTTCGGACAGTATTTCGGTGACTTAACCGAGCGTAGGGTTGTGGTGTGGGCAAGAACTTCATGCCAACTCCAACAAGATGCGCCAGCCGCTTTACCAGCCACATCAAGGGATATGCCGCGACTATTCTGGCGGCGCTGCTCTTAGCATTACTCCCGGCGAGTTCGCTTTCTTCACAGACAGTTCCGCAGCGCGCTGGCCTTCCGTATCGAGCCGGCCAGCTTGAATTACAGATGTGGGAGCTGATCAACCGCGACCGCGCAGATCAGTCTTACACTAGCGAAACAGGGGGTCGCGCGCCTGCGCTCCAGTGGGACGACCGGCTGGCGGCAGTAGCCAGGATGCATTCGGAGGAAATGGCCCGGAATGGATACTTCAGTCATGAGGGTGCGGACGGGAGTTCTCCGGCGCGCCGCGTTTCAACGGCGGGAATCAAGTGGCGCGCAACCGGGGAAAACATCGCCATTTGCCGAGGAGTCAGCGAGGCCGAGTCCTTGTTCATGAATGAGCCGAAGTTCCAGCAGAATCATCGCTGGAATATCCTGAACGTGAACTACACCCACGTCGGAGTCGGAGTTGCTCGAGCGCCGGACGGAAGTCTGTACGTCACACAGGAATTCGCGCAACTGCACTAGGCGCGGCACACCGCCTTATTTCTCCGCTTCTCCAGGATGTATGTCTCCATTTTGTTTGCGAAAGATGCGTCGAACACTGACCGTGTTTCTCCACGCTTCGAAACGATTGCTGACCCGATAACAAAGTAATTCATCAAAAAAATAATCGAGCGCCCCGGCCTCGAAAGCGCCCAACGCAGCTTTTTCACTCAAGTATTTTTCCAGACAATAGGATCAGGCCATCATTTCTCATAGCTTTGAACATATCTGATCCCTCCGCATTCTTGTAACCGCCCGTGAGCAAACAACTTATTTGGCGCACAGAACGGAGACGAAGGTGCTTTACGTGTTGGCGCGTGAGGTTAGCCCATCGATTAGCGGTCTCCGAAAATTTCATAGAAGACTGGAGCTGAAAAATGCGATTGCGATGTGACAAGCACTTCCGACTCACCGTTTGGTTTATAGCTTTGCTGCTCTTGTTGCCGACTCTGGTGTCGGCGCAGAGCGTGATAACAGGGGGCCTCACTGGAAACGTGACCGATCCTTCAGGTTCGGCAATTGCGGGTGCCGCGGTGAACTTAAAAAACCAGGCCACGGGGGAGATCCTGTCTGCGACTACCGGATCGACGGGCGTCTATCAATTCACCCTGCTTAAGCCGGGTATGTACGTCGTGTCGGTATCATTAACTGGCTTTAAGCAGGTGAGTGAGACAGTCGAGGTTCTTCTGGGGCAAACTGCGCTTGCCAACGTAAAGCTGCAAGTTGGCACTATTTCGGAAACCATTACGGTCACGGAACAAGGCTCGTTGCTGCAAACCGAAGACGCCAACATCTCCTCGAATTTCGATACGAACCAGATTCAAAATATCCCGAACCCTGGCGGCGACATTACCTACGTGGCCCAGACCGCGCCGGGCATCACCATGAACAACGCGACAGGCGGTGGCTACGGCAACTTCAGCGCCTTCGGTCTTCCTGGCACCTCCAACCTTTTCACCGTCAATGGCAACGACTACAACGATGCGTTCTTGAACCTGAACAATTCAGGCTCCAGCAATTTGCTGCTGGGCGGCAATGAACTGCAGGAAGTTGCGGTGGTGAGCAACGGTTACACCGGACAATATGGCCGTCAGGCAGGCGCTCAAATCGATTACAGTACGAAGTCCGGCAGCAACGCTTTTCACGGCGACGCGGTTTACAACTGGACAGGCCGGGCGCTCACCGCTAACGACCCCCTTAACAAAGCCCACGAGCTTGCTTCAGACTCGCCTAATACGAGACCATTTGAAAACAACAACCAGTGGGCGGCTTCCCTGGGCGGTCCGATCCTAAAAGACAAAGCGTACTTCTTCGTGAATACCGAAGGAATCCGGTACATTTTCGGTGCAATCCAGCCCGTCAGCGTGCCCACGCCAGCTTTTGAGAGCTTCGTGCTGGGAAATGTTCCTGCAGATGCGGCAACGCAGGCGTTCTATGCGAATGTTTTCAAGCTATACAACAACGCCCCCGGTATCGGCAATGCGAAACCAAATGCCAACAGCTGCCCGGGATTCCTGACCGCGCCAGGGGCCACAGGTGGTGCTTGCACCGAGAGCTTTTCGCAGTCCGTATCCAGCGGAAACAAGGAATGGTTGCTCAGCGGTCGGGTGGACTACAATTTAGGGGCAAACGACAAGATCTTCGGCCGGGTCAAATTCGATCGGGGAGTGCAGCCGACTTACACCGACCCAATTAACCCTGCGTTTAACAATTCGAGCATTCAGCCCCAGGATGAAGGTCAGCTGAACTACACCCACATATTTTCTCCGACCGTTGTGAACAACTTCATCTTCTCCGACCTGTATTACTCCGCGGTTTTCGGCAATTTGAATCCGTCGTCGGCGTTGGGCCTTTTTCCGGGCAACCTTGAATTTCTCGTGGATGGCGCATTGACTCCGCTGGGCACCGGATCGGGCAATCCCAACGGATTCGCCGCAGGTTTCCAGTTCCCAGAAGGCCGTCATGTGGAGCAGTGGCAGTTGGTGGATGACTTGTCGGTGACGCGAGGAAACCACGATTTCAAGATGGGTGTGAACTTCAAGAGAGACGACGTCACGGACTTTACCGCGGCGGAAAACACCCTGTATCCCGAGGTCGACGTCACCTTGTTTGGTTTTGCGAATGATCAAGTTGCGCCTACAGGCTGCAACGTCATGGCGAATAGTCAGCTTGGCTGCGGCAGCATAATTTACAACTTTGCGTCTCAGATCAAACAACCCGTCGCCTTCTATAGCTTCGGCTTGTACTTCCAGGACCAGTATCGCGTCAACTCCAAGCTAAAATTGACGATGACGCTGCGGGCCGATCGCAACTCGGGCGGCATATGCCAGTCCAGCTGCGCCAGCTTGCCCGTTACGCCGTTTAACGACTCGGCGCACGGAGCGACGATTCCATACGATGAATCGTTCCCGACCGGCAATAAAACGATTATTCCGGGGATTGAAAAGGTTATTTTCGAGCCAAGGTTCGGCCTCGCCTGGAGCCCGGTCGGTCAAAATACAGTGATTCGCGGGGGCGTGGGCCTCTTCACTGACCTTTACCCCGGCGGTCTTTTGAGCCTGTTCAACACGAATTTCCCGCAGGTGAACTTGTTCAACGTGCCGACGGGAAGCGTGGCGTTCGACTTGGCGTCCCCGGCATCCACTGCATTTCCGGGCAGCGGCGTGAACCTGGTGACGCAGTGCAACAGCGCCTTTTTGTCGAATTATAACAGCGGCGGAAGTTTGACGACGGGCGGTTCGAGCGGCGGTGGGTACGCGGGCGCAGCTCAGCCGTTTGGAGGTTGCCTTAACTCGCAAGGCGCACTTTCCGTTCCAAACCTGAATGACGTCAGCCGCAACTTCCAGAATCCGAAGTACGTTGAGTGGAACCTTGAAGTACAGCATACCTTCGGGGCGCGCACGGTCGTCTCGGCCAATTACGTTGGCAACCATGGGTATGACGGTTTAGTTTTGAATCCCACCTTGAACGGCTTTGGTTTTGGCAACCTTCCGGCAACCGCGCCAGACCCGCGTGTCGGCCGTGTGGATTATCTCTATAGCGGCGCAGTATCGAACTATAACGGCGTTACGTTCTCCATCCAGGAAAACCAGTGGCGGGGATTGTCCGGCCGCCTCAACTATACGTACTCTCATGCGCTGGACGAGCTCTCGAACGTGCCAGAAGAGCCCTTCAGCGTTATCACCAGCATCCTCACGCAGGTCAATCCTTACGATCTGCGCTCGCAATATGCCTCAGGGGATAACGACGCGCGGCACCAGATATCGGGCAGCTACGTCTACCAACTGCCGTTCAAGAGCGAGAACCGCTTGGTGAATGCAGCCATCGGTGGCTGGATGGTTTCCGGCACGATGTTCTACCGCACCGGATTCCCCTTCAGCATCGTCGACGGCGGAGCGACTGCGAGCCTGGCGGGCAACAACCTGGGAGGTACGACTTCATTTGGTGCAACTATCCTTGCGCAGCCGGTGCCCAGCTTCACCCAGAGGAACTTCAATAACGGGCGAGCCTGTGTGCTGGTTGCATGTTTTACGCCGGCGGATTTAGTGCAGCCCAGCACGGGCTTTATGGGTGATGTGGGCCGCAACGCGTTCCGTGGACCGGGCTTCCTGGGAGGCGACTTGAGCGTTCGGAAGAGTTTTCAAGTCACCGAGCGAGCGACTTTCCAGATTGGTTTGAGCGCCTACAACTGGTTCAACCATGCGAATTATGGTGCGCCTTATCCGAACACCAACGCGCCGTTCTTTGGTCAGGTAGCCTTCATGCAGTTCACGCCGACGTCGCCTTATGGAGCGTTTGCGGCCGCTGCCACGGATCAGAGAATTGCCCAAATCACGGGTAAGTTCATCTTCTGACCGGACCGTCCCCACCTTAGAAAAGGCGGCTCTTCGCGAGCCGCCTTTTTTTTGACGTCATGTTCAGACGTCTGGAACGCGAATGCGATTCTTCGGTTGTCGTAGACGATTTCCCGGATCACGTGTGCCACATGCCGCAATCCGAACCGGACCGAAGAAGGCCTTCAACTCATCCGGTTGAGCGTCATCTCTAACGACGCCGACCGTTTCAAGAGATTTTATTCTTCATTTTTCTTCATAAGAACACGCCCTTCCCGTGGCACGCGAATCGCGTCTCTGTGGCTGCCTTGTTTCACTTGTGTCGTGTAACGCACCATTGCTCACTGGTACGATAACGGCATTAGTCAGGACTTAGCGCGTCTCTGGGTTAATCGCTGTTGGAGCGCCTTGGGGCACTGATGCCGGAACCAGCGTGGTTCAACGCTTCTGGTACGGATGAAAGATGTAGTCCTTCGCCTTCACTGCAGTGTGGCACGCGTTTCCGCAGTCTGAGAGGCTCTTGGGATCGGCCGCGAACTTGTCCGATGCCGCATCGTAGTTGAACACCGCGTATCCCCATCCGCCGCTTTTCGGAAATCGCTTGCTGTCCTTTTCCATGACAAAAGCTTGAGAAAAGACGTCCGGCACCTCCACGGCGAAAGGGGCCTCCGTGCTCTTCTTAGATTTCCACTGGAGCTTCACGATCATGGAACCTTCCGGGAAAGGCTTGCCGTCCTCCGGCACACCTGCCCTGTACGCCGTGATCATGGTCGGATTGGCAACGATTACCTTAAGCGTTCCGTCAACCCGCGCCGAAGAGGCCGCCACCCAGTCCTCGTATCCCCTGAAATCGGAGAACGCGATTCCACTCGGCGATTTCAGCGAGTACTTGTCCTGCGCGTGCTCCTGCGCGTAAATGACCGTGGCGCTAAGGACGGCGAGGACTGCCGCGGCTATTGCAATCGTGAGCTTGCTTTCGCGCTCCATAGCTGATCCTTCTTAAACAGGATTTTTATTTTGGCTCCCAGATTGGGCGCAGCATATCACAAGCGCCCCCCATTCTTTCCTTCGTTGCCGCGCGGATGCTGTCCAACTCCCGCTTAGTCGCGTTACCGGAGATCTCTAACAACGTCGGCTCTGTCAAGCCATTTATGAGCGCACTTCTCCGTTCACTTCAAACAGTGTCTTTGTTCGTCGTGTTCTTCGGCCCTGTCGTCGACCACGGCTCGCCTGTAATCTTTCGGTCGGTTTCAGTCCGACCCACACATCTCTTCGATCCCAGCTTCAGACCATAATTACTCGTTCAAACTCCCTCTCGCAAGGGAGCGGGATGCCCATTCATGTGGACGGCGTTCTACTGCACACCATCTCCGGTACCGAGCTGTCCCGCGTGCGAACCGAATTTGACCCACTCTGCATATTCCCAGCCCTTCCGCCACATCCAGTACAACCGCACTCCCAGTCTGCGGGCCATGGCCACCTTGGCTATTTTCCGTTGCCGGTGCGGCGCGATGGACCCGTTTTCGCGTGGTCGCGCTTCGTCGAGCAACTTCGCTGGGTGAGGCTTCACGGTTTGGGGGCGTCGCACTCAGCGCAGCGGAAAATTCGGAGGGCTCGAGGCAAGATAAAATCCCCCACCCTCCGCGACGTTCGGCGAAGGGCCGGGAAGGTCAACTAACGTGACGAAGACAGACCGGTCACCACGCGTTGGCTGAGCCGTGGCAAGTCCCGGCGCCACGGTCGGTGAAAGTAGCGTGCTGATCACAACCCGAGGAGCCAGCTCGACCGTCATGGGTGCGATTTGCAAGGTGAAATCCACCGCGTCGGCGGTGGTCTTCGATGGATGCGCCAAGGCCAGGGGCAGCTTGCTGGCGATCACGGTGGCGCATCCGAACCGCACGAAATCCCTTCGCTTCATTTGATCCTCATCGCGCCCGGAATGCCAGCGCCGGCGCGACCGCCAAATTAGCGCGGCCGTTATGAAAATCCCTGCATCGTCTTGCCACTCTTCCCCTTCAGGTTCTTGGCTGAATGGTTGGCAAAAACAGGCATTCTAACCGCTTTCACATTTCACACACAGTCCCAACTAGATGCTTCACTACATTGGTTATTCTGTGAAGCTGTTCGGGAGCTTCGCCGTCGCGTCAGCAACTCTTACTTGATAGGTTCGCGAGAGCTCTCGGTAAGTCCTGCGCGATGGATTGCGTCCGGGTTATTCGTAACGCAGCGCGACCATGGGATCGACTTTTGTGGCGCGTCTTGCGGGAATGTAGCAGGCGAGGAATGCGACGGCGGCCAAGGCCAGCGCGACGGCGACATACGTGATGGGATCGCTGGGCTTGACGCCGTAGAGAAACGTGGTGATCAAGCGCGCGAGACCGAGCGCCAAAGCTGCGCCGAGCACTACGCCGATGCACGTGAGCTTCAGTCCCATCCTGGTGACCAGCTTCAGAATGTCGGAAGGCTGCGCGCCCAGCGCAATGCGAATTCCGATTTCGTGAGTGCGCTCGTTCACCGAATAGGACATCACGCCGTAAATGCCGACGGCGGCCAGCAGGATTGCCACACTCGCGAAAATTCCCAGTAGCTGCATGTAAAAACGCCAGTCGCCCAGCGAAGCGCCCATTATTTCTTCCATGGATCGGATGTTGCTGATGGGCTGATCGGGATCGATATTGGCGATGGCATGCTTAACGCTTTCTACAAGGCCTGCAGGACGTGCCAGCGATGTGCGCAAAACCAGATTCTCGTGCAAATGGGCGCGGGTTGCTCCGCCGGGAAAAACGGCCGGTTGCTGCAGGTAGGGAGCGTAAACGAATGGACGCGTATCTCTGCCCAGGCCGCGATGTTTTACATCTCCCACCACGCCGACGATCTGGCGCGGGCGCGGCTGATCCACGGGGTAAGGATCGTAGCGCAGCAAGATCTGCTGTCCGATGGGGTCTTCGTTCGGAAAATATTTGTGCACGAACGTTTGATTGACGACGATCACCCAAGGAGAGTTTTCGGTGTCGTGCTCGTCGAGATAACGCCCCTTCACCAGCGGAATTTTCATGGTGCTGAAGATTCCGGAACTGACTTCGCTGTATCCGGCGCCGGGCCGGTCGTCGGGAGGCGGCGCCGGATGCCCGAGGATTGAAAATGTGTAATCTTCCGTGCAGCAGTGCAAGGGCAACGCGCCGATGAGCGCCGCGGACTCAACGCCGGGCAGCACGCGAACGTTATCGAGCAAGCGCGTATAAAAATTTGTGGCAGTCGGCAGAGTTTGTTCCATGTCTCCGCCGGGCACGCGTTCCAGATACTTGCCGCCCTCGGGAAGCTGGAAATCCATGGTGAGCAGGCGGTTGTAATCAAATCCTGGATTCACTCGCTTCAAATGCAAGATGGTGTTGATCATCAGGCCGGCGCCGACGAGCAAGACCATCGCCAACGCAACTTCCGAAATCACCAAGGCCTGGCGAGCGAGGCGGCTGGAGGCGGATGTGGTTTTGCGCTCGCTTTCACGCAGGACCGCGTTCAGATCGGGGCGAGAGGCGCGCAGGGCGGGAGCCAGCCCAAACAGAATGGCGGTGATAAGCGAAATTCCCAGCGTAAAGAGGAGCACGCGGCCGTCCAAGGTGATCGCCTCCGCGTTCGGGAAATCTCCACCGGCCAGCGCGAGGAACACTCGGATGCCCACGAGCGTCAACACTGTGCCCAGCACGCCTCCGATCACCGCGAGCAACACGCTTTCCGTGAGCAACTGCTGCACCAAGCGGCGGCGTTCCGCACCGAGAGACATGCGCAATGCATATTCTTTGCGGCGGGTTTCGGTGCGGAACTGCATCAGGTTGGCGACGTTCACGCAAGCAATCAGCAGCACGAACGCAACAGCGCCCAGAAGTGGGTACAGCGCGCTGCCGGCGCCGCGGTAGAGATCCTCGTGCAATGGAAAGACCTTTGCGCCCAAACCTTTATTCGTTGACGGATAATCCTGTTCCATGCGTCGCGCGATCACGTCCATATCGGCTTGCGCTTGCTGCAGCGTCACGCCGGGTTTCAGGCGCGCCACCGGCATCAGCCAGTGATCAAATCGCGCGTTGTAGCGAGGGTTGGCAGGATTGATCGGCAGCCAGAGATCAATCGGGAATCCGTAGAACGGAGCGAACCCAGCAGGCATCACTCCGACGATGGTGGAAACGACGCCTTCCACATTGATGCTCTTTCCTAGAACGCGCGGGTCGCCGTTGTACTCGCGCTTCCAGAACGGCGTGCTGATGACGATGGCTTGCGAGAGGTCTTGCTGCTCGTCCTCCTGAAAAATGCGGCCGAGGATCGGCTTTGCTCCCAGCTGGGCGAAAAAGTTGGGCGTGACGTATTGCGTGTGCAGCGGCCGCGGCTCGCCTAGACCGGAAACGATCGCCTGGTCCGTGAAGCTGCTCAGCGAAATATCTTCAAAGACATGGTTCTGTTTCGTCCAGTCCACGTTTTCCGCAATGGGAGGCGCCTGCAGAGAGTCGGGGTGAGCCTGGTCGGCCTGCCAAATCACCACCAGGCTTTGTGGTTGCGGATAAGGCAGAGGGCGGTACAACAGCGCGTCCATTACGCTGAAAATCGTGCTGTTGGCGGCGATTCCCAGCGCGAGGGACAGAACAACTACGGCGAGGAAGCCGGGACTTTTGCGCAGACCGCGTGCCGCGAATTTCACGTCAGCCGAGAGCGTCTCGAAAAACTGAGGGGTTCTCATGTCCGCGTTACCTCTTCGGCTCTCGCAGGAATTCGCGCGGGGCCGCGCCGGATTTTACGGAAGTTCGGAGGGCCTGATTGCTTCTTGTACCTTGGTTCCCGGTTCTGCTTGTTGTTCTGACGCAGACGCAAGCGGAAAGGTAGCTTCCGGATCGGTTCATAGTGTCATACGAGAACGGGGCCTTGGAAGTTCCACGATCCTCGCAGCCGAAGCAGCGCATCCAACGCGGATTCCGCCCACAGTAACTGCGCACAACCGAGATGGCTTTCGATCAAAGTGCCCATTTCTCCATGAAAGTCCTTGGGCGGAGGTACAACACCAGCACGCCCGGCACGGGATCGATACGACGCTTCCCGCAGAGATTTTCACTAACGACACCGGTGGTGATGATTTTGTTGAGTGAATACTTCACTTGCATGCCAGCGTCACTATCACCCTTGAAACGGCAGTCTGCATCCCAATCCGGCAGTACCCGAAGCTGTTGGGATCTAATGTCAGTTACATTCACAACGATTTCACCGTGTGAGTCCGTGTAGGGGTTGATCGGTTCTGTTGCATCGCCAATCCAAATGCTCGGATTTTCGTTTTTGATCGGCTTGCCATTCTTGCCGTTCAGCAAGCGGAATTTGATGGCACGAGCAGTCGGCTCTGAACTCGCATTTTGGATAGGATGCGGACCGGCTACACAGGCGGCCGCGATAAGAGAGAGAAGGACGAATCTCATCGACTATGGTCCTCACCTAATCAGTTCCACTCTGGGTAGACCACCCACTCGGGCGACCTGAGCTGGCTGACCGAGAGTGGAGCGGCAGACAGACTCGCGTTTTTTCATGCCGCTCGGAGTGTCTAAGAGCAGCTCACATGCCAACTAAAATGACTCGCTTCGGTCAGCTGATTGTTGAAAACAAATGGGAAAGGGGAACGGCTCTTTCAGAGGTTGAACCGTTGGAGATCTTGTGCACCATCAGCGTCTGCTTAATCCGACACAGTACGCGTTGCGACCTCTCAATCTGCTCGTTTACGTTGGTTGGCTCCCGGTTAAGCACGGAAGAGCACAGCCAGGAATGGCTCTGCCGCAGCGGGCACCGCGTGCCCCTACGAAGGCTGAGGAAGGATTTCGAAGCGGTAGGTGATTTCGGAGGTTTTGCGGAGCATGGCGGCTACGGAGCAGTATTTGTTTTGGCTGAGTTCGATGGTGTCCCGGACGGCCTTTTCTTCCAGTTGGCCGGACAGGCGGTAGACCATTTCGATTTTGGTCCAGACCTGCGGCGGATCTTTGGCGCGTTCGCCAGAGATTTCGATTTCGAGCGTGGCGAGTTTCTGGCGTTTTTTTTCGAGGATCAGGACGATGTCTATCGCGGTGCAGGAGCCTAGCGCGCCGAGGAGAATCTCCATGGGGCCGGCGGCGGCGTTGCTTTTGCCGTCGAAGGGTACGGCGCGGCCTGAGGGCATGGTGGCCAGAAATTCTTCGTCGCCCACCCATTTTACTCTTGCTGTCGGCATGTTTTGCTCCCGCGAATTCTGTACGTGAGATTCATCAATTAAACTTTAACGGGGATTCAGGGGCGCGTCTAGTGAGACCCCCGGCGAGGTGTGTGCGTAGCGCCAGTTGGCGGGAGCCAGATGGAGGGAGCCTCTTGGGCGAAGCAAGCTTCGCCTAGCGCGATTTGCTTCGCGGCTAAGATTGTGGCGAAAGCGGCGGCAAGCCGCCGCACCCCATATGGACCTGGTTGACGCAGTGGTTTTGGGGTGTGTTACGCTCGCAGCGCGGTGTGGGGAGGATTGCTGGCGATGCGATGTGCGTGGCGGCGGATCGAAGTTTTTGCGATTTTCTTGGGGGTGCTTTGGAGTGCGGGTGCGTTATCGGCGCAGATTGGGCCGGGTAAGGCTGGCGATGCGGTGTCGTTGAACAATCGGGGATTGGAGCGTTACAAGAAAGGGAAAGTAGACGAGGCGATTGCGCTGTTCCGCCAGGCGCTGGCCTTGAATCCTAATTTTCCGGAGGCATTGAGCAATCTGGGACTGGCGCTGGATGCCAAGGGCAAGGACGACGAAGCGATTTCGGATTTCGATCGAGCGCTCGAGATCAAGCCTACCGATGCAGTGACGGAAAGTAACCTGGGCCTCGCGCTGTATCACGAGAAGAAATATTACGAT
>Ga0187875_10002421_pt1 | contig 13795 bp, 11 predicted proteins | sample June2016WEW_17_1_2_FD_132978 | JGI IMG/M metagenome (GOLD analysis project Ga0187875, IMG submission 132978) | Peatland microbial communities from SPRUCE experiment site at the Marcell Experimental Forest, Minnesota, USA - June2016WEW_17_10 | ecosystem: Environmental > Terrestrial > Soil >... | reverse complement strand
CCAGCCGTCGACGCAGACTCTGCTCGAGACCAAGGAAGGGATCACACGAACGCGCGGCCGCTGGTTCAAATTCGACACCGGCAGCCGCGAGATCCGCGCGCTGGCGACCTACCACCCCGCCTTCCTGCTGCGCAGCCCGCTGCAGAAAAGGCTGGCGTGGCGCGATTTCCTGGCGATCAAAAAGGCGCTCGCGCCATAGCTTGGCCGCATTCAGGGCATCGCCACCAGGATCGCGCCGCCGGCGACCAGCAACACGCCGAGCCAGTTCACCGCCGAAAGCTTCTCGCCAAGCAGCAGCACGCCGAAGATGGCGACAAGAACCACGCTCAATTTGTCGATCGGCGCGACTTGCGCGGCATTGCCGAGCTTGAGCGCGCGAAAATAGCAAAGCCACGACGCGCCGGTGCCGAGGCCGGACAACAGCAAGAACAGATATGTGCGTCCGGAGATTTCCGCCGGGTTCTGGAACTGCCGCGTGGCAAAGACGATCAAGCCCAAGACGCCGACAACGACGACGGTGCGGATAAAGGTGGCAAGATCGGAGTTGACGTTCTCCACGCCGATCTTGGCGAATATCGCCGTCAGTGCGGCAAACACCGCCGACAGCACGGCCCAAAGCTGCCATGAGGAAAAGGCGCTGGCATTCATGGCGTCCGACCCTCCGCTGTTGAGGCTCTTTCTTTGCATCCCTTGAGTACGCGACGACAAATTGATGGCGATCAATTTCGCCAAAGTCGTGCTACGCCGACTTGATCAAGTCAATCATACGGTCGAAAATGCATGGCTCGTTTGGTGTGCTGGCGATGGCGGCTTGTTTTAGGGCCTGCCGATACGCCTGACGCGCCCTTGTCGTGGGAATTCCACGACCGCGTGAGACGGAGTTCACGCCATGGAGCTCGATCCCGTTCTGCTGTCGCGCGTGCAGTGGGGTTGGGTGATTGGCTGGCACATCCTGCTGCCGGCCCTCACGGTCGGCCTCGCCTCCTATATCGCGGTTCTCGAGGCATTCTATTTCCTCACCGGTCGCGAAATCTGGTTCCGGATATCCGGCTTTTGGACCAGAATATTCGCCGTCTCCTTCGGGATGGGTGTCGTCTCCGGCATTATCATGCCGTTTCAATTCGGCACGAACTGGAGCCGCTTCACTGACGCCACCGCCGATGTGATCTCGCCGTTGCTGGCCTACGAGGGATTAATGGCCTTCTTTCTGGAGGCATCTTTCCTCGGCGTGTTGCTGTTTGGCCGACGGTTGGTGCCGGCATGGGCGCATTTCTTCGCGGCGCTGATGGTGGCCTTCGGGACGCTGCTATCCTCATTCTGGATTCTGGCCACGAATTCGTGGATGCAGACACCGGCCGGCTACAAACTCGCCGATGGACGTTTCGAGCCGGTCGATTGGTTGGCGATCGTCTTCAGCCCATCGTTTCCTTATCGGTTCTTTCACAATGTGACCGCTTTCTACATCACGACCGCATTTGTGGTGATGGGCGTGGGCGCGTGGCTGCTGCGCCGCGGCCGCGCCACCGAAGACGCGCGGATGATGATCCGCATGGCGCTCGATCTTCTCATTATCCTGGTGCCGCTGCAGATGGTTCTCGGCGATCAGCACGGGCTCAATACGCTCGAATACCAGCCGGCGAAGCTTGCCGCCATCGAGGGACGTTACGACACCGCAGGTCCGGCGCCGTTGACGCTGTTCGGCATCCCCGACGACGCCGCGGCCACGATGCGCTACGCGATCGAAATACCTGATCTAGGCAGTATTGTTCTCACGCATTCCTGGAACGGTGCAGTCAAGGGCCTCAAGGAATGGCCGTCCGATCAACGACCGCCCGTCGGGCCGCCCTTTTTCGCCTTCCGTATCATGGTTGGAATTGGATTTATCATGCTGCTCGTGGTCGTCGTCGGTCAATGGCTGCAGCTACGACGCCGGCTGTGGGACGTCGGCTGGTTCCTGCGGCTTTGCCAATGGACAGCACCGCTCGGTTTCATTGCGGTCATTGCCGGCTGGACGACCACGGAGGTCGGCCGTCAGCCGTGGACGGTGTATGGGCTGTTGCGCACCGCGGATTCAGTCTCGCCGTCGCTGACAGGAGCGAACGTGGTTCTGTCGCTTGCTCTCTATGTCGTCGTCTATTTGATCATGTTTCCCACCGGCATCGCCTTCATGGTCGGCTTGGTGCGCCGCGGTCCGCAAGAGCATGATCTGCCGCCGGAACTTGTCGAAAGCGGGCTGCCGAGCCGGCCCTTCGAGAACGCCGCGCGCGCGGCCGCGGACTCATAGCAACAGCGAGGCTGCCATGGGGCTCGATCTCGTGCCGTTATGGACCGTCCTTCTCGGCCTCGCCGTTTTTTATTACGTGGTGTTCGACGGCTTCGACCTGGGCGTTGGCATGCTCTACGGCTTTGTCCCAAACGCCGGCAGCCGCAGCACCGCGATGAATTCGATCGCGCCGATTTGGGACGGCAATGAGACGTGGCTGGTATTCGGTGGACTCGGTTTGCTGGCGGCTTTTCCGCTCGCCTTCACCATCATTATTCCCGCGGTTTATTTTCCGATTCTGGCGATGCTCCTGGCGCTGGTCTTCCGCGGCGTCGCTTTCGAATTCCGGTTTAGGCGGCCGGCCTTGCGCCGGTTCTGGGATGGGGCCTTTTGCGGCGGATCGATGCTGGCGACTTTTGCTCAAGGAGTCGTTCTCGGTGTTTTCATCCAAGGCTTCAAGGTGGACGGGCGGCAATTCAGCGGCGGTTCATTCGATTGGGTCAGTCCATTTCCGCTCGCTGTCGGATTGGCACTGATGTTCGGCTACTGCCTGCTGGGTGCGGGGTGGCTCATCCTTAAGACCGAAGGGGACCTGCAGCATTGGGCGCGGCGCGCCGGCCGCGTGTGTCTGGTCGCGGTCATGGTCGCGATCGTCGCGGTGAGCATTTGGACGCCGCTGACGCACCCCGATATCGCACGGCGATGGTTTACTTGGCCCAATATCGGTTTTCTCTCGCCGGTGCCGATCGCGACCGCACTGATTGCGTTGTGGGTCTGGTACGCGCTGAGCCGCCGCCACGAATTGTCGCCTTTTCTGGGCGCGATTGGGCTGTTCCTCTTGTCCTTCGTCGGGATCGCGATCAGCCTCTGGCCGTTCATCGTGCCGTACCACTACACGCTTTGGCAGGCGGCCTCGTCCCCGAGCACGCAAGCGTTCCTCCTGATCGGCACGCTGTTCTTGCTGCCCGTGATCCTGATGTACACCGCCTGGTCGTATTGGGTCTTCCGCGGCAAGGTCGGCGCCAGCGCGGCGTATCGCTAGCTGTTTTGTCAGTGCGGCAGAGGGATGCGACGGTAGTAACCCACCGCTTGTCTCCCTCCGCGCCTGCACTGTGATCCGGGAGGCCTCGCTGTCGACAAGGCACGAGCTCGCAGTCGGCTATCGCGCGAGCGGCCAGCGGAAAACGTCGGCGAGGTCGAAGCCCTTCCGGGTGATGAGCTTCACGCCGCCGGCGTCGGCGAGCGGCGGCTGCGGTTCATCGTCAAAATAGAAGTAGCCGCGCGCCTGTCCGTTCGGGTCCTTCACGATGAAGGATTCCGCGTGCTCCTCGATCGACCAAGGGGGGCAAGCGGCGCGAGCCGGCATGGAGCGACGATAGCACGGCACCGCCTTGTGAGGCGGCAGGACTTAACTCAACGCCCCCGCTGGGGCGGCGCGGTTCGAAGCCCGATCGGCGCGTTGGATGCAGTTCCCCACGACTTTTGCGAGGAACTATTCTCGGGTCGCCAATCACGCCTCGACCTTCTTCTTCGCCGCCTTGCTGAATTTCTTGATGATGCGATCGCGTTTAAGCTTGGAGATGTGGTCGATGAAGAGCACGCCGTTGATGTGGTCGATCTCGTGCTGGAGACAGCGGGCGAACACGGCATCCGCCTCGATCTCGCGCGCCTTGCCGTCGAGGTCGAGATATTTGACCTTGACCTGCACCGGACGCTCGACCTCTTCGCAAATTTCCGGGATCGACAGGCAGCCCTCCCCGTAAGTTATTTTCTCTTCGGATGTCCAGGTGATTTCCGGATTGATGAAGACGCGGGGCTCGTGCGCCTCCTCCTTTTTCGACAAATCCACCGTCACGACGCGCTTGGCGACGCCGACCTGGATGGCGGCGAGCCCGATAACCCGGGGCGCGTGATACTGGGTCTCGAACATGTCCTCGACCAGCTTGCGGATACCGGCGTCGATGCGCTTGACCGGTTCCGAGATGAGCCGCAGCCGCTTGTCGGGGAATTTGATGATCTCGCGCACAGCCATGGCCGTTCGGCAACCTCTTGGGCTTCGCCCATTGTCCGCGACTGACTCCGAAGCGAGGCGAAGGAGCCGCGGTCCGAGTGATCAACATCGCGTTTACAGATTTGACGTCCTGGCTATCTCCGGAGATTGCGGGCGCGATCGACCATAGAGCCAACCGCTGATGCGGTCCATGTAGATATAGACGACCGGTGTGGTGAATAGCGTCAGCAGCTGCGAGACCAACAAACCGCCGACAATCGCATAGCCGAGCGGCTGGCGAATTTCCGAACCTGTTCCGGTCCCTAGCATGAGCGGCACGCCACCGAGCATCGCACACAGCGTCGTCATCAGGATAGGGCGGAACCGCAGCCGGCACGCCTCGTGGATGGCCTCTTCGCTGTTCAGCCCACGCTCACGTTCGGCCGTGAGCGCGAAGTCTACCAACATGATGCCGTTCTTTTTGACGATGCCGATCAGTAGGATGATGCCGATAATACCGATGACATCAAGCGGCATGCCGAACAGCATCAGGGTCAGCAGGGCGCCAAGCCCGGCCGAGGGCAAGGTCGAAATGATGGTCAGGGGGTGGATCGTGCTCTCGTAGAGCATGCCGAGGATAAGGTAGACGGCGACCAGTGCCGCGAGGATCAGGATGGGCGTGCTGCTGAGCGAGCTCTGGAAAGCCTGGGCGTTACCCTGGAAGCTAGTGGCGATCGAAGCTGGCATGTGGAGGCCGGCGGCGGCCCGATGCATGACCGACACCGCCTCGCCGATCGTGCTCTTTGGAGCGAGGTTGAAGCTCAGAGTTACTGACGGGAACTGGCCCTGATGGTTAACCGCAAGGGGCGCGATCGAGCGGGTGATGCTCGCGAATTGACTTAACGGCACCATCGTGCCGCTGGCGGATTGCGCATAAATCCGGCTGAGCGCGTTAGGACCAAGCTGGTAACCGGGATCGACCTCGAGAATAACGTAGTACTGATTCAGGGTGGTATAGATCCGTGCCACGTGTCTCTGCCCGAAAGCGTCGTAAAGAAGGGAATCGACAACCGCCGGATTGACGCCGAGACGCGACGCCACGTCCCGGTTGATTTCGACTTTCAGCGTTTGGCCGGCGCTTTGCTCATCGCTAGCGACGTTGATTAATTGCGGCAATCCCTGCAGCTTCTGCAGCAGAATTGGGGCCCAATGATTGAGCTCTGCGCTGTCAACAGCAACGAGTGTATATTGGTATTGCGACTTGGAAAGCCGGGCGCCGACGTTGATGTCTCGTGCGGCCTGCATGTAGAGTGTGATGCCCTGCACCGGCCGCAATGCCCGGTTCAACCGCGCGATTACCTGGTCCGCAGTGGCGCTCCGCTGTCCGTGTGGCTTGAGCGTGATGAACATGCGCCCGTCATTCTCGGTGACGGTAGAGCCGCCGGGGCCGATATAGGCTATTGCCGAGGCAACCGCTGGGTCTTTGATCACGACGCCGAGCACCGCTTCCTGGCGCTCCATCATCGCTTGCGGGGAGATGTCTTGGGCGCCTTCGGAAATGCCGAGGATCATGCCGGTGTCCTGTTGCGGAAAGAATCCTTTGGGAATCCACAGGAAGAGCGCGCCTGTCGCGCAGACGGTGAATATCATGACCGCCAGCGTGACTCGGCGATGACGCAGAGCGACGACCAGTGCCCGGTCGTAAACCGTGACCAGCTCTTCGAGAAAGTGCTCGAGCGCCCTCGAGAGCCACCCCGCTCCGCCGCCTTCAGGCGACAGCAGGCGGGCGCACATCATCGGCGTCAAGGTCAGCGAGACCACCACCGAGACGGCGATCGCCACCGCGACGGTGACAGCGAACTCGCGAAACAGCAGACCAACGATGCCGCTCATGAGGAACAGCGGAATAAACACGGCAATCAGGGATATCGAGATCGACAGGATGGTGAAGCCAATCTCGCCAGCACCCTTAAGTGCGGCCTGCATTGGCGTGGCTCCGCCCTCGATGTGCCGCACGATGTTCTCGATCATGACGATGGCATCGTCGACCACAAAGCCGACGGCGATTGTCAGTGCCATCAGCGAGAGATTATCGAGGCTATAGCCGAGCGCGTAGATCACGGCGAGAGTGCCGATCAGCGACAGTGGCACGGAGACTGCCGGGATTACCGTGGCCCAAAGCTTTCGCAGGAACAGAAAAATGACGCCGACGACCAACGCGATGGTCAGGAGCAGCGTGAACTTAACGTCGGCGACGCTGGCGCGGATTGTCTGCGTGCGATCGGACACGATTTCGACTTTGACTGAGGGCGGCAGCGATGCCCGGAGCTGCGGCAGTACCTTTTTGATCTGGTCCACCGTCTCGATCACATTGGCGCCGGGCTGGCGCTGGACCTGGAGTAGCACCGCCCGGTGCGTACCCAACCAGCCTGCGAGCGTTTTGTCTTCCGCCGCAACCACGGCGCGGCCGATGTCGCGGACGCGGACGGGGGCGCCATTGCGGTAAGCCAAGATGTAATCGTTGAACTCGGTCGCCGTCATCAGCTGGTCGTTGGTCAGCAAAGAGAAGGCATGCTGGCCGCCGTACAGGGTGCCCTTGGGCTGGTTGACCGTGCTGTTGGTAAGAGCCGTGCGCACGGATTCAAGATCCAGCCCCTCCGCGGCAACCTGCGCCGGGTTGACCTGGACCCGGATCGCCGGGTTCTGCAAGCCGCCAACGCCGACAAGCCCGACGCCAGGCACCTGTGACAACTTCTGGGCCAGGATGCTGTTGGCGTAGTCGCTGACCTTTGTGAGCGGAAGCGTATCCGAGGTGAGTGCGATGAGCAGGATCGGCGTATCGGCCGGATTGACCTTGCGGTAGATCGGCGGATTGAGGAGCGAAGCGGGCAAATCACCGGCCGTCGCATTGATCGCCGCCTGAACATCCTGGGCGGCCGAGTCCACGGTGCGGTCTCGGCCGAACTGGAGCGTGATTTGCGTATAACCCAAAGCACTGCTCGAGGTCATTTGCGTCAGCCCGGGGATCTGGCCGAACTGCCGCTCAAGTTGCGTGGCGACAGAGGACGCCATCGTCTGCGGGTCCGCTCCAGGAAGTTGCGCGGTCACCTGGATCGTCGGCGAATCGACGTCTGGCAGAGCCGCAACCGGTAACAGCTCGTAGCCGATGATGCCGAGCAACACGATTGCCACCATCAGCAAGGCTGTCGCTATCGGCCTGCGTATAAAGGCAGCAGAAAGATTCATGGCAGCATGCCCGAACTCGCCGTGGAGGGGTTTGGCACAGCGTCAGGGTCGTTCGGATCCGCGAGCGTTACTAGCGTACCGGGTGACAGGCGGTATTGGCCGCGAACCACCACGGTTTCGCCGGCCTTGAGACCCTTCTCAATGAGCGCGACACCCTTGAAGGATTGACGCATCGAAACTGGACGTATCGCTATCTTGTGGTCCTGACCAACCACGAAGACAACCGAACCCTGCGGCCCTTGCTGAACAGCGTCCAGCGGAACCGTAAGGCCATCGTGCTGCGTCGATGTCACCAGCCGCACGTTGACGAACGTGCCGGGCCAAAGCTGACGTTGCTGATTGGGAAACACCGCTTTGAGCTGCACCGTGCCGGAGCCGGGATCGGCCTGATTATTGACCACAAGAAGGCTGCCGGTATCGAGCTGCGTCGTGTCGTCCTGGCTGAAGGCGACGGCTTGCAGCGGCCCTTTCGCCATGGCGCTCTGAACCTCCGCTATGTTCGTCGTGGCAAGAGTGAAAATCACGCTGATCGGCTGAACCTGGGTCACCACGACCAAGACGTCTGACGTAGATTGATTGGACTGAGCTGTTGCCGAGGAGGTTGTTGCCGTGAAGCCCGTTGAGGAAACCGTTGTCGAGGAAGTCGCTGGATGGATGATGTTGCCAACGTCGAGCAGGCGGAATCCGGTGACTCCGTCGAATGGAGCAACCAGCGAGGTATAGCTAAGTTGAGCCTTGGCATATTCGATGGCCGCCTGGTCAATTTTGATCTGCGCGTTGAGTTCCTCGACCGTGGCCTGCTGGTTGTCGAATTGCTCATGCGCGATGGAATTCTCGGCGGCGAGACCTCTGTAGCGCTCAAGATTTAGCTGCGCATTCTTGAGATTGGCCTGGTCGTGACTCAGCGTGGCCTCCGCCTGATCCACCTGCGCTTGGTAAGGGCGCGGATCGATCTGGGCGAGCAATTCGCCCTTTTTGACCAATTGACCTTCGCGGAAGTCAATGCTGGTCAGCAGCCCGGTGACCTGGCTGCCAACCATCGCTGTATTCAGGGCTGTGACCGTGCCGAGGCCAGTTAATATGATCGGCACGTCACGCTGCTCGACCGTCGTGGCGATGACGGGAACCGGCTGGACAGCCGCTGGCGCTGGCGCCGCTTGATCTCGATCCGGCCCAAAGTAGGTGACTGTCCCGGCGGACAGTGCGACGATCGCCGCGCCGGCCAGTCCGACTTTCGTCCACCCGCCTCTCATAATTCACCTCCAGCACAAGTGCTGAGCGCTTCTCTGCAGCCTGCTCCGTTCCTCAGGCGTCAGGTTAGGCTGCGACCACGGCTCCGTGGTCAGGGGCGCGGGTAGATCGGCTTTCCGTTCGCGACGTCGAGCGGCCAGACCGTCACGAGATTCAGATGATCGTTGTCGCCGGGCACCAACTGCCCAAGCGCCGACAACTCGCCAACCTGCGCTCCTGTAGCCGGATCGAGTTTGAACTCACCCTCGATCGTCTTCAACTGGCCCGAAAGGCTGAAGATCGCCTTACGTAATTCCAGTTGATCGAGACTAGTGGCCGTTGCCAGCGCCTTTTCGAGCACGACGCCGGTCGTATAGCCTGCCACGGAATTGAAGCTGAACTCCAGCTGCAAGTCCGCGTACTTCTTGTGCCAAGCCGCACTATATTCTTTCAGCGACATGCCGAAGTTGGGCTCATGCGAGATTTGCGAGGCCGTCACGTAGCCGAAAACGTAGTCCACCGCCTCGTTGCCGACTAATTTCTCGAACAGCTCTTTATGGACGGTCGGATAGATGCAAAACAGGAACTTGAACTTAACGCCGCTGTCCCGCAGATTGTGCAGGAAGTTAATGTCGTTCTCCTCGTATCCGAGCTCGACGACCGCATCGGGATCAGTCGTCTGGATATTGTTGAGCGCCACCGTGTAGTTCGAGGTCTCAGTGGACACACCCTCGTCGAAAACAATCTCCAGGCCGGAATTCGAGTCACTAATGAACTTGCGCAGCGCATTGGCCAGCGCTCCGGTGAAGTTGTCTCTGGAGTAGAGGATGGCGACCCGCTTGATGCCGAAACCGGGACCATCGTGGGTGAGAAGATCGGCGAGGGGCTTCGGCCAAACCCTGTAAACCGGTTCATCGATCAGTACGATGTAAGGATTATCGGACGTAAAAAAAGTCGCGTCGAGGCCGGTCTGGTCGATCAAGAGCATCTTGTGATCGCGGGCAATCGGCACCGCGACCGAGGTTAGCGGCGCACCGTAATCTGCGGCCAGAATGTCAACTTTGTCTTGGCTGATGAGCTGGCTGTAGAGCCTGGCGGCGGTCGACGTATTGCTCTGATCGTCATAGGCGATGAGCTTAAGTGGAATTTTCTTATCGAATGCTTTGACGTAGACCCCGCCCTCCGCATTCTTCTGATCGATCCACAGCTTGAGGCCGTAGTGGAGGGGCATGGAAAGACTGGCAAAGCGGCCGGTGGAGGCATAGAGGGTCCCGAGTTTGATTTCCGCAGGTGCGTCGGCGGCCTGCACGGCGGCGGCGGTCAGCGACGCCGCCAATGCCACTAAGATCGAGATGCGGATCATTTAGAATCCTCCTCTTTCTTATGGAAAAGCGAAGCAACAAGACTCACGATGGGCAAGCGAAGCAGTAAGAGGCGTGGTAAAGAGTCATAATAGCTGCTTTGCCCGCACTTGAAAAAGCCTCCAGCTCCTCGTCTGAAACTCCCCAGTGGATCTCATCGTCAGCTTCGTCGACGATTTTAGGGTCCTTCATGGCGTTGATCCTTTCTTGACCGCTTCCAACGCATTCTTCAGGCTCTGCGCGCTCCTCTGCAACCTGCTTCGTTCGTCGGGCGTCAGGTCAGGCTGGAAAACCGCGACAACGCCGACGCGGCCGAGGACGCTCGGCAGCGAGAGCGTGACGCCCAATGCACTTTGGTAACTGCCGACCGGGATCAGCGCGCGTTCGTCGCGCAACACCATTTCTGCGATCCGCGCCGAGGCAATACCGATGCCATACTGGCTCGCGTCGTGTCCCTCAATAATGGTGATGTTGGCGTAGCGCACGTCGTTTTCCAGTTGCGTGCGCACGTCATCAAGCTTCTCGCCACGCTCCTTAAAGAGTTCGGCCACCGGCACCCCGGCGATGCATGCAGACGACCACAGGAAAACCTGCGAGGTACCGTGGTCGCCGATCACTTGCGCCTCCACGTACCGGGGATCCACGCCAAAATGCTTTCCGAGATGGACGCGAAAGCGCAGGCTGTCGAGGAATGTCCCTGTGCTCATTACGCGGTCGTGACCTGCCGCATCGCGCGCAATATCGGCGAGCGGGTCAGGTGGGTCCGTGACCGCCACCAGCACTGCGTTCGGTGCAGCGCGCACAATTTGCGGGACAATGTCGCGATAGATCGCAGCGTTCTTTTCGAGCAGCCTGAGCCGCCCTTGCGGATCGGTGCGGTCCGTGGCGCCGCCGGTTTTCTCGTTGACGCCCGACGTGATAAGCACCGCGCCCGCGCCGGCAAGCGCGTCGTAATCGCCGTGCCTGATATCGACCTTCGGGCAGAGCGGCGTGCCATAGCGGATGTCGGTCGCCACGGCTTCTGCCGTCTTGCTGGTGCGATTGACGAGCACGATTTCACGCGCGCTGCCCCGCGTTACCGCCGCCAGTGCAATGGCGTTCCCGACGTTCCCGGAGCCGATGATGCCGAGTTTCATAGGTTTTCTCCTATGGCTAAATCCGGAATGCTCATACGGCCGATGGCTGGTTCCCAGCTGACTCTCGTCACAGCCAGCAGTCGCTGCATTAAGCGGCGGCACGCATCGGTGGCGCCATGAATTCTGGGCCGACCGGATCGGCGATCGTTTCCTGCAGGATCCGATCGATCTCGGCCTTCGCGACAGTGCCGAGCCGCCAGCCCGTCACCTCGTCGACCGGCTGCAGTTGATCGGGATGACGCGCACCCCACAGCGCCGTGGTGACGCCTTGATCGAGCATCCAGCGCACCGCTAGCTCAATGACGCGTTTTCCGAAACGCTCCTTGGCGAGCCGATCGAGCTTTTGCACGGCGTGAAGGTATTGCGTGAACCGGGGCGCCCGAAACTTCGGATCGGTGCGTCGCAAATCGTCGCCAGTGAAAACGGTATTCGGTTGCATCCGACCGGTCAAAAGCCCTCGACACAGTGCGCCATAGCCGAACGTTGCGATTTTATTCGTGCGGCAGTAGGGCAAAAGCTCGGCCTCGATGCCACGCTCGAACAGATTATAGGGCGACTGCAGCACATGTAGCGGTGCCACACTGCGAAAGCGTTCCATTTGTTCGACAGAAAAATTACTGACACCAATTGCCTTGATCTTTCCCTGCCTAAACAGCGTTTGCATCGCCTCGGCGGTTTCTTCGATCGTCACAAGTGGGTCGGGCCAATGAACCTGATAGACGTCGATGTAATCAGTTCGAAGCCTGCGCAACGAGTCCTCGATCTCGCGCATGATGCGAGCGCGGCTGGCATTGCGAAATACCTTCCCGCCCTGCCATTCGAGGCCGACCTTGGTGGCAATGACTACTTTATCGCGTAGGCGACCCTCGGCTATCGCTTTGCCAACGATTTCCTCCGATCGACCGAATCCATAGGCCGGCGCGGTGTCTATGGCGTTGATGCCGTGGTCGAACGCCGCTCGGATCGTGGACACAGATTCCGCCTCGTCGGTGCCGCCCCACATCCAACCGCCGATGGCCCAGGTACCGAGGGCGACGCGCGGCACTGTCAACGGCGTGCCGGCAATGGAGAAAAACTCCATATCGATTTCGAGAGCTTCTGTTTTACGCGCCATGATACTGTTCCTCTCGGGCCTCGTGGTTAGGTGGTCTTGAGTTGCGAGGTGTCGACAGGCAGTGCGCGAATGCGCTTTCCCGTTGCTGCAAAAATCGCGTTGCACAGCGCCGGCGCGATAGGCGGCACTCCCGGCTCGCCCACCCCGCCGGGCGGAGCATCGCTGTCCACTATGTAGACACGCGTGTCCGGCGTAATATCGGTGCGTGCGACCAGATAGTCGCTGAAATTGCTTTGCTCGATCCTTCCTTGTTTGATGCTGATGTTGCTGAACAGCGCGTTACTGATACCCATGATTACGGCGCCCTCGAACTGCGCGCGCACCCGATCCGGATTGACAACGAGACCACAATCGAGCGCCACATCGACCCTGGGAATCGTGACCTCGCCGTCGTTACCGACAGCGACATGCACAATCGCCGCCACGTAAGTGAGGAAACTGCGGTGAATTGCGATGCCGCGTCCCTGCCGCGGCGGCAGCTTTTGGCCCCATTCGCTGTTGCGCACGACGAGGTCGAAAACGCCGCGCAGCCGGCCGGTGTCGACCGGATAGAGATCAAGCGAAGCGCCGTAATTTGGATAGTCGACATTCATCGCGGTGAAATCGAGCTTGCGCGGATCGCCAAGCAATTGCCGCAGATATTCGACCGGGTCCTTTCCGGCCGTGTGAGCAAGCTCGTCCGCGAACGAGCACACTGCGAAGGCGTGGGGGATGTTGTAGACCGATCGATACCAACCGATCCGGACATGGTTGGCGGCCGGCCCGTTCTCGCAGCGCACGTTCGCAATCGCGTAGGGCATGTCGGTGACGCCCTGCTGGAGCTCGCCGGCGCTGCCATAGGTCACGTCGGGCTGGAAGGTTGCCTCGATCGCGGGAAACACCGTGCGATGAAGCCATGCGGTCGCGCGCCCGTCCGATGCGACTCCAGCTTCGAGGTGTTGCGCGCAGATCGCGTGATAGTAATCATGCTGGATCTCGTCCTCGCGGGTCCATGTCACCTTGACGGGCGCGCCGATCTGGCGCGACAGCAGGGCGGCTTCGGCGACATAATCGGGCTTCGACTTGCGGCCGAATGCGCCTCCCAGCAAGGTCACGTTGACGGCGACGTTTTCATACGGCAAGCCGAGAACCTCCGACACGAGCGTCCGTGCGGCCTGCGGAAACTGCGTCGGCGCCCAGGTGTCGCAATGGTCCCCGACGACGCTTGCGACCGCCGTCGGCACCTCCATCGGAGCGTGGGCGTAATACGGTACGAAATAATCAGCCAAGATGTGATGCGTGGCGGAGGCGATTGCGTCGTCAACATTGCCCTGGTTGCGTACGACATGACCGGGCTGCTTCGCCGTCGCTTCCAGTTGCGCACGATACGCGATCGTGTCGTGGCTCGCATTGGGGCCAAAATCCCAAGTGATCTTGAGTTTCTGGCGACCCTGCTGCGCTGCCCAGGTGTTGGAT
>Ga0187875_10002420_pt1 | contig 13796 bp, 9 predicted proteins | sample June2016WEW_17_1_2_FD_132978 | JGI IMG/M metagenome (GOLD analysis project Ga0187875, IMG submission 132978) | Peatland microbial communities from SPRUCE experiment site at the Marcell Experimental Forest, Minnesota, USA - June2016WEW_17_10 | ecosystem: Environmental > Terrestrial > Soil >... | reverse complement strand
TAATTCATGACTTCCAGTCACGGCATGTGCAAATGAGCAGACAAAAGGCCGCGTTCCCGATAGAATGACGACTCACTGTTCTCATCGGCTATGCCCGCAACCTTGCCATCACCGTCGAGCGTTCTGCGTAGCTGGAGCGTTCTTCCCAGCGGGCTTTAGCATCGTAGCGCCGATGTCTCGGCGGCCATTTGACAGCGCCACTTAAACCCATCTGCACACCGAGTCGCAACTGCTACAATCCGTGCGATTCCTAACCGACGCTGAAACTTGAAGGCAAATATGGCTGGTTCTAACACATCAAAATACGACGTCATCGTGATTGGCGGCGGCCACAACGGCCTCGTCAACGCCGCCTACCTGGCGCGCGCCGGGAAAAAAGTTCTCGTGCTCGAACGCCGCCACGTCCTCGGCGGTGCCGCCTGCACCGAAGAAGTCTTCCCCGGCTTCAAGTTCTCTGTGTGTTCTTACGTGGTATCGCTGTTGCGTCCCGAAATCATCCGCGACCTCGATCTCCCGCGCCACGGTCTCGAAATCCTTCCGCTCGACGGCACTTTCACACCCATGCCCAGCGGCGATTACCTGTGGCGCGTGAACGACCACGGCAAGACTCACCGCGAGATCGCCCGCCACTCCCGCGTCGACGCCGAGGCCTACGACGAATTCGGCAAAGCCATGCAGGCCATGTGCCGCTTCGTAAAGCCGATTCTCAGCATGGTGCCGCCCGACCCGAACACGCTCAACCCGCGCGAACTGATGAAACTGCTCTTCATCGGCCGCCGCTTCCAGGGCATGTCGAGCTACGACAAGTACAACCAGGTTCAGCTCATGACCATGAGCGCCATCGATTTTCTCGATCAGTGGTTCGAGACCGACGTGCTCAAGGCCACCATGTCGGCTTCGGGCATCATCGGCACATTTCTCGGCGTACGCTCGCCCGGCACCGCATATGTTTTGCTCCATCACTACATGGGAGAAATTGACGGTGCATTCCGTGCCTGGGGATTCGCGCGGGGCGGTACCGGCGCAATTTCAAACGCCATTGGCGACGCGGCCCGCGAAGCTGGCGTTGAGATTCGCACCCAATCCGCTATAGCGAAGATCATCGTCGAGGACGGCAAGGCCAAGGGAGTGGTCCTCGCCAACAGCGACGAAATCTATGCGGACGCAATTTCCTCAAGCGTCGATCCACGACTCACCTTCAACAAGTTCATCGAAGCCGACCATCTTCCCGCGGATTTTCTCGAAGACATCAACCGCTTCAAGTACCGTGGGTCGTCCGGCAAGGTGAACATGGCGCTAGACGCGCTTCCCAACTTCAAGTGCATGCCCGGACCCGGCGCACACCTGCGCGGCGCAATTTCCATTTCGCCCTCCGTCGAATATATGGAGCGCGCCTACGACGATGCGAAGTACGGCAACTTCTCGCGCCGTCCTTACATCGACATGGTCATTCCCTCGCTCACCGATCCCTCGGTGGCGCCGCCCGGAAAGCACGTGCTGTCCTGCTTCGTGCAGTACGCGCCCTACAAGCTTCGCGCCGGGCTCAATTGGGACGATCAGAAGGAAGCGTTCGGCGACACGGTCATCAATACCATCGCCGAGTACGCGCCCAACATCAAGGACATCATTCTCCACCGGCAAGTCGTCACCCCGCTCGATCTCGAACGCGAGTGGGGACTGAGCGAGGGCAACATCTTCCAAGGCGAGCTTTCGCTTGAACAACTTTTCTTCCTGCGCCCAGCGCCCGGTTACGCGCGCTTCCGCACGCCCATCCGGAATCTCTACATGTGTGGTTCGGCGACGCATCCCGGCGGCGGTATCATGGGCGCGCCCGGACGTTTGGCAGCTCTCGAAATTCTTAAAGACAAGGGAGCGGCCTAACCATGCCCGAGACCAAATCCGATCGGCGCGACATCGTCATCATCGGCGGCGGCCACAACGGGCTGGTCGCCGCGTTCTACCTCGCCAAAGCAGGATTCAAGCCTCTCGTACTCGAGCGCCGGGCCCAGGTTGGCGGCGCGGCGATCACCGATGAAATCCATCCCGGCTTCCGTTGCTCCACGCTGGCGCACACCGCTGGTCCCATTCGCCCAGACATCGTGCAAGACATGCAACTGGAAAAACATGGGCTGAGGCTGATCACGCCGGAGACTTGCGTCACAGCACTCTCGCCCGAGGGGCGCGCGCTTTCGCTTTATCAGGACACAAACAAGTCCGCTCAGGCGATCAGCGCGTTTTCACAGAAAGACGCAGTCAAATATTCGGAGTTTCAGCAATCGCTAACTAAGATCAGCAAGGTGCTCGCCGAGGCGCTTGCCACCACGCCGCCCGACATCGACCACCCGAGCGGCGCCGATCTGTGGAGCATGCTCAAAACCGGTCGCGCCCTGCGCAACCTCGGCAAGAGAGATATGTACCGCGTCCTGCGCTGGGGTCCAATGGCCGTGGCCGATCTGGTGGCGGAATATTTCGAGACCGAGTTATTGCGCTCCGTGATCGCAGCTCGCGGAATCTTCGGGACCTTTCTCGGACCCTGGTCAGCTGGCAGCAGCCTGCAACTGCTGATTCGCGCGGCCGGAGATTCTCATCTCGCCGGCTCGGCGTTCTTCGCAGCTGGCGGACTGGGCACACTCACGCAAGCCATGGCCTCCGCCGCCAAATCAGCGGGCGTCGAGATTCGCACCGCAGCCGAGGTCATTGAGATTCGCGTCAAGGACGGCGCAGCCACGGGCGTGCTGCTCTCCAGTGGCGAAGAGATCAGCGCCAATGCCGTTATCTCCAACGCCGACCCCAAACGCACCCTGCTCAAGCTCACCGATCCCACGCATCTTTCCCCAGACTTTGTACAGAAACTTCAGCATTACCGCGGCAACGGCACGGTCGCGAAGGTGAACTTGGCGCTCTGCGGCCTGCCGAATTTCACTGCGTTGAAAAACGGAGACGGCGCCGCGCTCAAGGGACGCATTCACATCGGACCCGAGATCGACTATCTCGAACGCGCTTTCGACGAGTCGAAGTACGGGAACTTCTCGCGCCAGCCCTATCTCGAAGCCACCATCCCATCGCTGGCCGATCCCACGCTTGCACCTGACGGCAAGCACGTAATGTCGATCTACATGCAGTACGCGCCATACCAGCTCAAGGGAGACTGGGAAAGCCAGCGCAAAGCGCTCGGCCAAACGGTGGTGCAGACGCTCGCGCAGTATGCGCCCAATCTGCCGGAGCTGATTCTGACGCACCAGATCATGACTCCGCAAGATCTGGAAGACGTCTATGGATTAACAGGCGGACAAATCTTCCACGGCGATCTTGCGCTCGACCAGTTCTTCACCATGCGTCCTCTGCTCGACTGGGCACGCTACCGCACTCCGATTGAGAATCTTTATCTTTGCGGGAGCGGCACGCATCCTGGCGCAGGCTTGACGGGCGGCTCGGGTGCCAACGCCGCGCGAGAGATTCTGAAGCAACTGAAGAAGTAACAGAGGTCAGTCGTGTGAAGAAAACGAAGACCGGCAAAACAACAAAGGTTCCTCAAACAGTAGACGAATATCTGAACCGCGTCCCCGAACCAGCCCGCGGTGCCTTGAATCGGGTCCGCGCGCTCGTTCGGAAGATTGCGCCACCTGAGGCAACCGAGGGAATCAGCTACGGCATCCCGACCTTCAAGTACAACGGAATGCTAATGAGTTTCGCCGCATTCTCGGACCATTGCGGCCTTTTTCCAGGCGCGGGACCGATCGCAAAGTTTAAGAACGAACTCAAGTGCTTCCCCACCGCCAAGGGCACCATCCGCTTCGCACCGGACAAGCCCGTACCCACGACTCTTCTGAAAAAGCTGGTGAGGGCGCGCATCGCAGAGAATGAGCATAAGAAAGGCCGCTAACCGCGCTGCCTTTGAGACCATGAAGAATTCCGCCATCCTCCTCGTCAGTTGCCCCGATGCGAAAGGCGAAGTCGCCTCCATCGCCGACTTCGTCTACCGGCATAACGGTAACATCCTGCACGCCGACGAACACGCCGACGAAGAGTCCGGCCTCTTCCTGATGCGTGTGGAGTTCGATCCCAAAGACTTCGACATCGATCTCTCTGATAAAGATCTCGCCGATTTCGCCAAACATTTTTCGCCCATCGCTGAAAAGTTCCAAATGAACTGGCGCTTGGCGCAGTCCTCACATCGCCCGCGCATGATCATTCTGGTTTCGAAGTACGATCACTGCCTCGTCGATCTTCTCTACCGTCACCAGAGCGGCGAACTCGCCTGCGACATCCCACTGATCATCTCCAACCACGCCGACAACCAGCCCATCGCCGACTTTTACAAAATTCCCTACGCTGTCGTCTCCATCACAAAAGACAACAAGCGGCAGGCGGAAGAACAATTTCAGTCGCTGATCGAAGATCACAAGGCCGACTTCATGGTGCTGGCGCGCTACATGCAAATTCTCTCCGACGATTTCGTCAATCGGTATCCGCAACGCATCATCAACATTCACCATTCATTTCTGCCCGCATTCATTGGTGCCCGGCCATACCACCAGGCCTTCGAGCGTGGCGTCAAACTGATCGGCGCGACCAGCCACTATGTCACTGAAGTACTCGATGACGGTCCCATCATCGAGCAGGACGTGGTCCGCGTATCGCACCGCGACACCGTCGAAGATCTCATCCGCAAAGGCCGCGATCTTGAAAAGGTCGTCCTTTCCCGCGCCGTCCGCTGGCACGTCGAAAGCCGTGTTCTTCTTTACGGGAATAAGACCGTAGTTTTCTGAAGCGCCTTCCCCCGCGCGGAAGTTCATGCACTTTCGGAAAGCGGAAGCACGCACATACGGTATCGCTCCGGTGGTAACTTGCGGCAGCGGTGACTTTCGTCTTTACTTGAACAGCAGTGCAGCAAAGAATTCCCTCAACCGATGGGGAGAATCTCGCTCGCGGAGCGTTTCTTGGCCGAGGATCTTAAATTTGAGTTAGCAATCCTGGCGACCGTCCAGGGTTTTTACCAGAAGCTGCTGCGCGATTTGCTCGGCGGCGAGATCCCCGTTCCGAGCGGGCTGGACGAGCTTGCCCTCCGCCACACCGAACGTGATCTGCCGGAAACTCTCTCCCGCATGTATCGCTGGCTGCATGTGCTCGACATGGCCATCACTCCCGCGGTGTTGCGGCAGGCGCTCACCCCGGATACGGATTCGGAAGTCGCCGAGGCCCTGCTTCGCTACTTTGTCCGGCGCCGCGAGCCCAGTGACATTAACCGCGACAAGACTGACCTGATTTCAACTTTTCTCTACCGCCATCCCCGCGTCCATGGCCAATGGCAGCAACAAGGCTATGGCTTGGACGGAGCGCTGCCTCTTTCTCCGTTCGAAATTGCCTTGATCGAGATTCTGGCCGATACCGACGTGCCCTCGCTGCCGGAAGAACATGTGCAACTGCTCCGAAATTTCGACCCTTTGCGGGAAGAGATTGCCAGGTATCGCGATTTCAATTCGCTGATGGATTCCGGAATTGTTTCGCGCGTGCGTGAACTGAAACGCTGGCTGGATTCTTCCTTCTATCATCCCGGCGTGCTGGCTACGGTCGCCGCCCACAATGCCGCATTCGGCGCCCGGTTCGACGAACTCTTCGTCAAGGCTCTAGCGGAGATCAAACAATTCGCCCAAGCTCTCGACGAGATGGGCGGCAGTATCCTCAGCACAGTCGACGGCGTGGAAGTGACCGTTGAGCACGTGGCCGCAATCGAACAGAAAGAGATGCTCAAGGCCGACTACGGCAGCGCATTGGAAAAATTCCGGCGCGTCTCCAGGTTAAAAAAGGAACTCGACCGGCGCCCACCCATTCGTAAGTCATTGCTCGCGCCGGCCGCCGGCCGCAACACGCCGGCATCCGGAGGGGCAGCGGCTGCCGCCAAACTTGCAAGAGTCGCCGCTGCAAAAGCGCCCCCTCCGGCTCAGGCATTTCGGCCGCCGGTCATCACGGCGCAACAAATCTCCGCCGAAGAAGGCAAACTGCGCCGCGTCGAGGAATCGATCCGTGTATTCGTGCGCGTCGCTGATCCCAAGTATCGCCAGATTGTGCCCATGCGTTTCTTCAACCTGACCCTGACCGCGCCCGAGGCCGAGGCCTATAATGCCGGCTTCCTCGAAGAAAAAAGCCTTCGCGCCGATGTGGCTCGCACGCTCATCCGTCTGGTTTCCTGCGTGGCCAGAGTCAACACCGAGCTAGAAGAACTCAAACGCAGCCAGAGTATGTCCTCACTATGGAAGCTTCACGCGGATGCGCTGGTAGTACTGCTCGACATCGCCGGCACCACCACGGAGGACGCCGAAAGAGTTGCAAAGATGGCGGCGAACAGCGATGCTGGCGCATCCGCCAAAGCCATCCGCGAAACCGTCCAGAAACTGCTCGGCCGCTCCGATCTTGCCGTGAAGGCCTTGGCCCATCCCGGAAACTGAGCTCCGTTCACCTCACTCTAAATTCGGCGCAAAACTAAAAAAGGACGGGCCGACTTCGCCCGTCCTTGCAAGCCAGTAGCTTGAGGCTAGCAGCTAGTTAATGTCGAACTGCTCCTGGTGCAGCGCCGGATCGCTCTTCACAATGATCGTCCGCTTTGTGAGTTCTTCCATCTCGTTCAGCAGGCGGCCATTGTTGGTCTTCAACTCCTTTGCCACATCGGGATTCACGCGCAGCATCACGTCTTCGTGTTCCAGATGCTTCGCGATCTTGCGCATCTCCACGTAAATCTCATTGACCACCGTGGTCAGCGACTTCACGTAGCCAGTGGATTGGCAGTAGGGACAAGGCGCGCCAATGGTGCGTTCCAGCGATTGCTTCACCCGTTTTCGGGTAATCGCGACCAGCCCGAAATCGTTGAACTGCAGCACCTTCGACGGCGCCCGATCATGCCGGAGTTCTTCTTCCAACGCCTGCATCACGCGCTGGCGGTTGCGTCGCTCATCCATGTCGATGAAGTCGATGATGATGATGCCGCCGAGATCGCGCAGACGAACCTGCCGCACGATCTCCTTGATCGCGTCCACGTTGGTTTTAACGATGGTATCTTCCAGCCGCGAGGTCTTGCCGACATACTTGCCGGTATTGATGTCGATTGCCACCAGCGCCTCGGTCTGGTTGATCACGATGTAGCCGCCGCTCTTCAGCCACACCTTCGACTTGAGCGCCTTGTTCATCTCCTCGGTCAAACCGAACTGCTCGAACAGCGGCGTCTCCTTGGTATAAAGCTTCACCCGCTTCACCAGCCCAGGCTGAAAGCGGTTGAAGAAACGCAGGATGCGCTCATACTCCGGTTCGGTGTCAACCCAGATCACGGAGAAGTCCGACGTAACCTGATCTCGCAGAACTCGCTCTACCACATTGAGGTCGTGATAGATCAACGCCGGCGGCTTGGATGCCTCGGCGCGGGTCTTAATGTCGTTCCACAGGCCCTTCAGAAAGCGGATATCCGCCCGCAATTCCTCTTCATTCGCACTTTGTGCGGCGGTCCGCACGATGAAGCCACCATGGCCATTGTCGCGCTCGCTCATCACAATGCGCTTCAGCCGCTGGCGCTCCTCATCCGACGCGATCTTGCGCGAAACTCCGGTATGGTTCACCGTCGGCATGTACACCAAAAACCGTCCCGGCAGCGCGATGTGACTGGTGATGCGCGCGCCCTTCTTGCCGATAGGCTCCTTCGCAATCTGTACCAGAATTTCCTGACCTTCTTTTAGAAGATCGCTGATCTTCGGAACTTCATGCGACTCTCGACGTGGGAAGCGGCGCCCACCAGCCCGGCGTCCGCCACTACGACGGTCAAAGCCGGGTCGAGGACGAGGCGCTCGCTGCGTGTAACCTGCCGTCCCTGCCGGAGCACGAACCTCGGCCCGCCCATCGACCACAACGCTGCCGCCCGCTTCCGCATCGAGCAACGCCTCCGCTTGGGCTTGCGCTTCTTCGAGTTCCAGTTCCTCGGGGTCTTCCTCACTCTCCACCACACCTTCCGCAGGCGCCGCACCAGACTCCGCCAAAGACGTCATATGGATCTCATCTACCGTTTCGCGGACTTCAGAAAACTCGCGCGGTGCAGGCTCCGAACCTTGCTGGCCGGCAGCTCGCGTCTCCTCTTCAAACTCGTCATAGCCTTCATCCGACGCCTGTTCGTAGCGGACGGTATCCGCTTCTTCTTCGTCGATGGTCTCCTCTTCCAGCGTCCCTGGGCGTGCGAAAGCCGCAACCTGTTCCTGCGCCGGAGCCACAGCCCGATCAGAAGCCTCGGGGGCAGGTACCATCTCATCGTCTTCCTCGACAACGTCTCGAATCGTCTGAGTTCCCTTCGCAGGCGCCGCAGCCGCTCCAGCAGCCACCGAATCCCGCCGGTGAAATTCGCGATTCCAGTCCACTGAAGTTGCAGCCGACTCTATGGGTTTTTCGTGAACAGGCTGCACGTCCTCGTGCTGCTCAGCCTGCAACTCGACGGCAGGGGCGGCGAAAATCGGTTCGTCGTCCGGGAAAGTGGCGGCGATCGGCGCGGCAGATTCGGCACCCAATTCGCTAGCTCGCTCGAAGCCTCGATCTTGCGCACGTGACGGCTGCGTTATGGGAGGTTGCGCTAACCCACGATACTTGGAAATTGATTCTCCCGGAAGAAGGATCGGCTGGTATCCCGCTGGCGGTCCAAACTGATGGCTTCTGCTGGATTCTTGCTGACGCGGAGCTGTTACAGGCGGCGCACTTTCCACCGTTGGCGTTGCCAAGCGCGGCTCTGCAGCTCGGTCACGCCCATCGCTGCGTCCATCGCGACGTCCGCCACGACGACGCCGGCGACCCCGCCAGCCTCCGCGTTCACGCTCTTGAGAATCCCTGCCGCCGGAAGTTTCCACGGAAGCTGCGGCCGCTATCGACGGTTGGCCGTCCACATGTTCGTCGGCTCCATCAAGATACCGGCTCTCTTCCCCCTCAAACCTCGTTGCCGTCTCGGCTGCGCCATCTCCTTGAGTCGCTGACACAATGGAAGTCTCGTCTTCCTCGTGACTCGGCTGCACCCGCAAATCCTGTACGCCTCGACTGGCCGGTACGACGTCCGTCACATCCTCGTCGTGCTCTTCCAACTCCATAAAGTCGGAAACGTAGAGGAAGGCATCGCGCTCCAGGCCGATGTCAACGAAGGCCGATTGCATTCCTGGCAGCACACGGGTCACACGGCCTTTGTAGATGGACCCCGCCAGGGTATATTCATTTTCGCGCTCGAGGTAGATTTCCGCGAGCAGATCGTCCTCCACCAGGCCCACTTTGGTCTCGTGAGGCGTGGAAGAAACAAACAACTCTTTATTCATGGACACTCCGGTCCCGCCCTGACTAATGTAAGAAAGTCGGGCGGGCTTCACCGGGGCGAAGCGAGGAAGGAAACGGGAGGATATCGAGCGTCGCGATGCTGGCCCCGGAGGAGGGACGGCTAGGGCCTGGGAGGTTGCTCCCTGACCGAATCCGCTGCACAAGCTTGGGTATCTTCTGCACTATTCGCTTTCGTCTGCCGGGTTTGTGACCGCACTCTCTGACCGTTTCCGGTCGGGGGGCCGTTTCCCTGCCGGCAGCGTTATTGCGTCAATCCTGCCCGGCCTTCAACTGCTCGACTGGCCGGTGAAATGCCCCCTTTACGCGAGGGCGATCGATATTTTTGGGGCTGCGCCCATCGAGCGCAGCAATTTGCTCTCTACCGTCTTCCCACTTCAAGCTTCACGAACCCTTAGCTGGCTCACCCAGCTAATTCACAAACCGGCGCATTCGAACATTCATTACCATCCCCAGCGCCAGGAACATGAACAGAACGGAAGACCCACCGTAACTCATTAGCGGCAGAGGTATTCCAGTGACCGGCATAAAACCGACCACCATGCCAACATTGACCAGGATATGGAAGCTAAGCACCGCCACCACACCCATCACGACGAACGTGCCAGCGCGGTCGGGCGCTGTTTGCGCGTTCTGGGTCAAACGCATCAGCACTATGAAGTATAACAGCAGAACCCCGAGTGCGCCCACGAATCCGTGCTCCTCGGAGAATGCCGCGAAAATGAAGTCCGTTTGTGGAACTGGCAGGAACGCCCCGTGAGTTTGCGAGCCTTTCCCACCCCACAATCCCCCAGAGCCCACGGCAATCTTGGATTGCTCAACTTGGTACCCCGACCCCTGAGGATCGTCTTCCGGCTGCAGAAAGCTGGTCAGCCGCTGCTTCTGGTAAGTCTTTAGAATGTGCACTCGCGGGGTGAAGAACACCGCTCCCACGCCTACCGCCGCAAGCAGAGCCACCGCCAATCCTTGTTTCCACTGCATTCCGCCCAGGAAAACTCCCATAATGGCGATGGGAATATAAGTGAGAGCCGTCCCCAGATCAGGCTGCGCCAGCACCATCAGCATTGGAATGCCGACGATTGCTCCGGCTTTCATGAAGTCCGGCCAGGAAAGTTCCCGGTGCCGGAGATCGGCAAAATACTTCGCCACGGCGAGAATGAGGATCAGCTTCACCCATTCGGAAGGCTGGAAGTGGTTGCCGCCGGGCATTTTAATCCAACGCCGCGCTCCTAAGTATTTCTGTCCAAAGATCATCACGGCCATCAGCGACGCGACCGCCGCAATGTAAAACCAGTGGATTCTGTCCAAGAGCGCCTGATAATTGACCAGACTGATCAAAAACATCATCCCCACGCCGGCGAAAACCCAGTAAATCTGCTTGATGTGCGACCCAGCAAACTTGGTGTGCATTGTGGCGCTTCGGATCTCCATCACGCCCAGCCCACAGATCATGAGCACCAAGACCAGCAGCAGCCAGTCGAAATCGCGATATGAAACGTAACGGCTCATGAGTTCTGAGCACCCAGTATCGAGTACCGAGCAACTCCCTCCATCCGCAGATTTCCCTCGCCGATTGTCCTCATTGCATTTTCCCGGTATTCGGTACTAGGTACTCGGTACTGGCCATGCCTGGAGCAGCAGTCGCCAGCACCAGCTTCTTCGGTAAAATCAGAGAGAACCGTCCGCCCTCCAGCTTGTCCCCCTCGGGCGCAGTCCACAAAGCCCCCATGTCAACTTTGCCATCGCTCTTCGGCGCATCCACCATCTTATTGGGCACGCGCCGCTGCTTGTCGACATACGCCTTAAGCACCTGCGTCGCCAAACGCGCCGCCAGCTTTCCGTGCTCGCCACCTTCAAACAGCACACACACAATAACGTCGGGATTACGCCGCGGCGTGAATCCGACGAACCATCCATTCTGATTGAGCGCTTCACTGTTCTTGAACTTGGCGCGAGTCGCCAGCGATACAATCTGCGCCGATCCCGTCTTTCCTGCTATATCAATCCCAGGAATATGCGCCGAAGGAGCAGTGCCTTCCGGCAGCAGAACCCGCGACATCGCATCGGTAATAAAGGTCCACCCGTTCGGATCGATAGGAACGTTCTTCGTTTCCGTAACATGACTCGTCTCGACGTATCCGCTGGGGAGCTCTTGCGGATCGACGACGTGGGGCACAACCAGGCGGCCGCCCATGGAGATCGCGGCGATCGCGCGCATCAATTGCACCGGCGTGATTGCCACCGCGCCCTGCCCGATGCCCACCGAAATCGTTTCCCCGGCGAACCACTTCTGTTTGAAGTTCCGAATCTTCCACTCCTCCGAGGGCATCACTCCGGTCACTTCGTTGGGCAGGTCAATGCCGGTTTTCTGTCCCAGACCAAGAGCGGTAGCGTATTTGGCGATGCGGTCGATGCCTAACTTTTCCGCCAGAGTATAAAAGAACACGTCACAGGACTGGTAGATGGCTTTCTCCAGAGTGACGGGGCCGTGCCCGCTTTTCACCCAGCAGCCAAAGCGACGTCCGTAGAACTCCGCTCCGCCGGTGCAGTTCACGTGCAGGTCTTGTGCGATTCCTTCCTGCCAACCCGCGACCGACATGATGATCTTGAAGGTCGAACCCGGCGCAAGCTGCGCCTGAATCGCTTTGTTCAACAGCGGCTTGTCCGGGTCCGTAACCAGCTTGTTCCATTCGTCGCGAGAGACGCGTACGGCAAAATCGTTGGGATCGAATGTCGGCCGGCTCACCATCGCCAGAATTTCCCCGGTCCGCGGATCCATCGCGACGATTGCGCCATTCTTCCCTTCCAGCGCTTCCTCGGCTGCGATCTGTAAGTCAATGTCGACCGTAAGCTTCAACTGTTTTCCGGGAATCGCATCCGTTTCCCCCAACAGCCCCACTTCGCGGCCATGACTGTTCACCAATTCCTGCCGCGCTCCGTTCTTTCCCATTAACGCGTTGTTATACTGCCGCTCCACGCCAGAAACTCCCACCACATCGCCTGGGCTATAAAGTTCGAACTGTGGCTGGTTGAGCATGTCTTCCGTCACTTCGCCGACGTAGCCAATCAGGTGCGCCATGAACCCGTTGCGCGGATACAGACGCCGGTCCGCCCTGATCGTGTCCAGTTCAGGCAGCTCGTTGCGATGCGCCTCGATGAAGGCCTGCTCATCCGGCGTGATGTCTTCCTTCAGAAAGATCGGCTGGTACTGCGGCATGGCAGCGAAGTGGCGAATGCGCGCCCGTACTTCATTCGCATCCAGATGCAGACCTTGCGCAATCAGATCCGTGTCAGCATTCAGGTCACGGGAAGAATCGCGCAACAGCAAAGCCGAAAAGGACGGATAGTTGTCCACGATGATGCGCCCTTCGCGGTCCAGAATCTTGCCGCGGGGCGCCAGAATCGGCACATTGCGGATACGGTTCTTTTCGGCAAGCGTAGCGTACAGATCGGTCTGCATTACCTGCAGCCGCCACAATCCGTAAGCCAGCACAAGGAAGATACCCAGGATCAGGTACTGCGCCGCCGTTAGGCGGATTGCCGATACTTTTTCGTCACGACCGAACATCCGTTCTCAGTTCTCGGTTCTTTGTTCATACACGACTCGCCATGCGGGTCGCAGCCTCTTCAGTCTCAGTGAGGGGTGTATACCAATTCTAGCTCTTAAGGGACCTGATCCGGGAGGTCGGAAAGTAACGTAAGTCACGGCTCGCTCTGGCTGAAAACTGAGACCTGTCTTTCAAGTTCTCTGCTTAAATCTATCCAGCAGAAAATACAAGCCCACGCCGAGAACAGCGTTCGCCAGCCCGGCCAGGATTTCCCGGCTCCAGCTCCAATTCAGCGTCAGACTGACCATGCCGCGGGCAACCGTGAAGTAAACCGCCTGGTGCAACAGGTAGAACCCCAGCGTGACCAGCAGCCGCGCGCCAGCGTTCTCGACATCCAGCTTCGCGCCCAGCGACGACGCCCCGTAACCCACCACCGTCTTGGCGATACCGTAGATTCCGATCGGATAAGCCCCCAGCATGTCCTGCACCAGGCCAATGGCTGCCCCGGTGAAGAGGCCCGAAATCGGATTCCGCCGCGCCATGGCAAAGAAAATCGTCACCAGCAACGGCAAGTCGAAGATGGAAAAGAACGGAAGACGTCTGGGCACGAACGCTTGCAGAAACAGCGCCAGCAATGGCACGCCCACCGTTACCGGTATGCTGAACCGGTAAACCTCAATCTGCTCCCCTGATGTGTAAGTGATGGGCACGCTAGTTGGGATTATCTTCCGTTGCAGGCGGTTGAGGATTAGGCTGTGTGACGGGAGGTTTGGGCCGCGCCGGTGCAGGTTTCGCCAACCCGCCCGCGGCATTTGATGCGGCCGCGTTTGGAGAACCGCTATTCACTACTGGATCGCCGGAAGCCGGCTTAGGCGCAGTTTTCTTTGCAGCTTGGCTGTTCCCGGTCTG
>Ga0187875_10002413_pt1 | contig 13817 bp, 15 predicted proteins | sample June2016WEW_17_1_2_FD_132978 | JGI IMG/M metagenome (GOLD analysis project Ga0187875, IMG submission 132978) | Peatland microbial communities from SPRUCE experiment site at the Marcell Experimental Forest, Minnesota, USA - June2016WEW_17_10 | ecosystem: Environmental > Terrestrial > Soil >... | reverse complement strand
GATGAAGTGGAGCTTCGTTTCCCTCGCAATGGCTCTGGCTATAAGGGTCTTCCCGGTTCCTGGAGGCCCGTAGATGAGCACTCCTTTGGGCGCCTCAATTCCCAGGTTTTCAAACATCTCACGATAGCGCAGAGGAAATTCAACCATCTCGCGCACGAGTGTGAGCTCTTTATCAAGGCCTCCGATATCTTCATAGGAGGCATTGGATGAGCTGTTTGAACCGTAGTCTGGCTTGATGAGGATAAATCTGGTCTGTTGGTTAATGATGAGCGGTCCCGAAGGAGTCGTGCCGTCCACGCGAAAGAAGCGGTCCTTACCCCCGAGAAGAGATACATTGATCCTGTCCCCTGAAATGACCGGGTATCCCTGGAGCACCTTGCCAAAATTTTCCAAATCGCTTTCAGAAGGCCGTGGGCTACTGATATCGAGGGGGTAGAGCACAATGGCGCCGGCTGTCCTGCGAGGAACTTTTCTGACCTTTACGATTTCTCCCAGATTCACCCGAGCGTTGTCGCGAATAATGCCGTCGAATTGGATCACTCTCTTGCCGGTGATCGAGCCGATGGTTCCAGCCACCCTTGCCACAGTCTTCTTCCCGCCTTCAATTTCAATGAGGTCCCCCAGCACAGCTCCAAGGGCCTTCATGTCTTCAGGTTCGAGGCGAGCGAACCCCTTGCCAACATCATCGATCAGTGCTCTGCTGACTTTGAGTTCCATAGTGAATGCCGTTACTGAATGTGCCCTTCAATTTGTGAAGATGTCTCCCTTTTTGGGATGGCGTATTTTGATTTTTCAGGTCGATTAATTGCCTCCAAAGCTTACGGAGCAGGTAATGGACTACTTAGCAGGTCATCAGATGGTCTGACCACTGATGATGGCCGATCGTACTTCCGGCGCTTAATGCTTGTCAAGAAAAAACCTTCACAAAACTGAGTTTTTTGAAGAAAGAACCACCAGGTCAGGGAAGCGTCTTGGGGCTCATTGGGTGAGAGGAGGCACGGTTCGACTTCTTTTGCATGCGCTCCAAATATTCGGGGGAGCCAGTATCGGAAAAAAAGCGATGGCTAAGGGATCTACTCCCTTAGCCACCACGTATGTCAAGAGCCAGTCGGTTAAGCTGCTTCGCGCTGGTCATACATCTCGGCAGAACATTCCAGAGGCGTGTACCTCAAATGCTCCCCATCCGCAGCAAGGGCAGCACATCCCAAAGCAGAAAAAAATACAAAAATTAGTTCTTTTACGTTGTGCAATGCAATCTCCTTTTCGATACCATCAAACGGTATTCATCCTATTCTTTACGTACCGTCAATACCTTCTACGGTCTTACTGCGAAACAATCTAACATCCGAATTATAGTTGTCAATAGTGTTTCTCACCCAGATGTAGTTCTTCAGTGATGCCGCTTTGGCAGCTCGTGCCCAAAGTAAAAATACCCGATCTCCCATGCAGCGCCATCATCCGCCTGAGAGGCATCCAGAAGAGCAATCACAATGAGAAGAGGTCCAGCAAAATAAACATTCACCTTTTCTTCCTTAACCCCTTTTGTGAGTTACTCCTTCTCTTTGCCTCCTGCTGGCGTTCGCGCTCAATCTGCTGCTGGGCCTTCCAGGCCGGGCACCATTTTCCGTGCCAGGCCATAATTTTACCGACCATCGTTGCGGGATTCTCTCTTGCGTATCGACATAAACGGCATCCATCACACGCCTTACCCAGGAATTGCTCGAGCCGGTTCATTTTCGATCTCCAGTGCAGCCGGAAGTTCCGGGACAGAGAAAACTTGCAAAGCAATCGAGTTACGGCAAAGATCGAGTCCTCTTTCAGTTTTGTCTTGAACGGTCCAGTATAAACAGCCACCGACTTCCATACAACATCAGGGCAGATTAAGCTTCTTGTTTTTCGAAAACAACGAATTGATCGCCGAGGGGAGGCATCACCTTTTTGCTGTCAAACAACTCTTTGACTTTTCTTAGGATCCGGCCTGCCACGGCATCATGGTCAGTGGTTTTCACCCACGCTTGCACAGCAATTCTGACACTGGTTTCGGTAAACTTAGCGACACCGATAGCCGGAGCCGGAGCCGGAGCTTTCAAGATTCTTTCATCACTGTCCAGAATCTCCTGGAGAAGTCTCTCAATTTTCACAATATCATCCTTGTAAAGGTTTGAAAACGATCATTAATACGCCCGCAGCAAAGTTTGAGAGAGAACCTTGAAGGGCTAAGCCGACAGCCAGTCCTGCTGCACCCAGGATAGCTATGAAGAAGGTCGTCTGAATACCCAGTTGCCCAAGAGCAGCAACGACTACAAAGGCCATCAAGGCTACATAAGACAGGCGCGAAACAAACAGGATTGTGCTGCCCGGCTGCCTCTGGCAATAGGCAGGTGATTTTTGCATGGTATCTCAGCCGATTTGGATGGTGAGCATAGACACTGAGCCTCCATCGATTCCTTCTACTGGAAAACTCAAATGTTCGCCTTCTCTACGGAGAGCGATCACGTAAAGCAGAGGCAGATAATGGTCGGGTGTGGGAACTGAAAGCGCCGCCTCAGGTCCCAACGTCTCGTAGTTTATGAGGGGACCGTCGTCAGCAGAGATCAACAGGTTACGTACCTGCTTTTCAAATCGCATGACCCAGTCAAAACCTTGCCCAGTGAAATAACCTATTAAGTAGCTTTCCTCCTTCTGACGGTAACCGTCTCTCCACCAATACCCCAGTTGTCGGTTTCAACCTCATCGATCACGACAACTGTTGTCTGTGGGTCTTTCCCAAGTACATCGACCAAAAGCTGTGTCGCTCCTTTGATAAGCCGCGCTTTCTGATCAGAGGTGGCGCCCTCTTTGGTGATCTTGATGTTCACATAGGGCATGGCAATTTCTCCATAGCCAAGGGTCAATAACTCTACAACCGGCATGGGCCAATTTTAGCTGCCTTTACTTCAGTGTAGTACCCGGCCGGAATGAACGGATTCCGGTTCGTTTCGGTTTGCCGGCTGTCGCAATCTTTGTAGTTCATTTGGTGGATGCTGCCGCTTTCTTCCGCCTTCTTGCTTCAATATATTTCTGCAGCTTCTCGGGCAATCCTCTCTTTTTAGCCGCCTTGCTTCTCGCCTTGGTCAATGACTTTGCAGCCAATGGCGTTCTCATCGAAAATCCGTATTTTTTTCTGTACTCTTTCTGGCTCATCCCATGGGAAACCAGATGCTTCGATGTAAGCTGTCTCATCTCAGCGCCACATTCGAGACAGATTACTTTGTCGTTTTCGATAGAATTTGCCGGGCTGAGCACGGGTTTCTCTTCTGCCGGCGCTTCTCCAGTTGCTTCGGCAGCCGGGACTAACTCAATTCCTCCCGCCTCAGCTTTTTGCATTTCCTGGAGAGTGCTGAAAACCTGCCGAAGAGAGGACGCAATGTCGGTTGCCGTCATCGATGTTAAGGATACCTGGGTCTGGACAATTTCTGCTGCGATCTCGATGAGTTTTTTTGTCATTGATAATCCTTTTGCGTAAAGTTAAACGGAAAGCTTTAAAATTCAGAGCACTGTGATTTTAATAGGTTAGTGCGTGAATGCAACGACTTTCTAATACTCATCTCTTTCAGGACAAAAAGTTCTTAAACAGGGACAGAATAATTTTTCCGGAAAGAAGCCCAGTTGAGAATAGCCCTCCCGCAAACAAGACATCCCGCGACCGCCCAACGCGCACGATAGACCCTTCCGGGGATGCCTTCCGGGCTATGCATCACTCGACGCATAGGGTTGTTTATAGTCTATCATACGAAGAATTATTCTTGATTGCTCACTAGGAAGCAGTTAATATTTGGTCGCCGATCCTCGGAGCTGTTGCGCGTTCTCTCGATTCCGACGAATGCAAGTTCCCTCACTCCCAGCACTGAGCTCTCACCATCCTGACTCAAGCGACCCTGGAGACTCATCGGGCTGCCTCGACCACGAGCATGCCTGACACATCAGAGAATGCTCATCCTGTTTCCGCTGCATACTGTGAAACGTCCGTTGAAAGTATCTGGAGGGGACAAAAAAAAGCGGGCAATCAGTGGTGATTTGCCGTTACCCTTTTTTGGTTCTGAAGCAGCCGGGTTTTAGGAGGATAAGTGATGACCATTTCCCGAAGAAATTTTTTGAAAGGATTGGGAGCAGGAATCGGCTCTGTGGGCCTTGCAGACACATTGACTCCACATTCCAGTCTCGCTGATTCCGCCAGTCCCGCCAAAATCATAGGGGCCCAAGTTACCACTTCCGTTTGCCCTTTTTGCGGCGTGGGTTGCGGTCTGATCGCACATACCATTGAAGGACGACTGGTCAATGTGGAGGGAGATCCGGAACATCCTATCAATGAAGGGGCTACATGCAGCAAAGGGCAGGCCGTATTCGAGGTGGTTACAAGTTCCCGCAGACTGCAACAAATGCATTATCGGGCTCCCGGGAGTGATCATTGGGAGAAAAAAGATCTCGAATGGGGGATCAAAACTTTGGCTCAACGCATCAAGTCTACTCGTGATGCGACTTTTATGGCCAAGTCAGAAGCTGGAGTGCCGGTCAACCGTACCGAGGCTATTGCTTCCATTGGAGCCGCATCGCTCAACAATGAAGAATGCTATCTGATTACCAAGCTTGCACGAGCCTTGGGTATTGTTTATCTCGAACATCAGGCCCGGCTTTGACACTCATCCACGGTGGCCTCGTTGGGGCCTACTTTTGGTCGTGGCGCAATGACCAATCATTGGAACGATCTTGCCAACAGTGATTGTATCCTGATCGTAGGCTGCAATCCCGCAGAAAACCACCCTATTGGATTCCGTTGGGTAAGCAAGGCCATGGATAAGGGCGCAAGGCTCATCGTGGTGGACCCACGTTTCACCCGCTCTGCAGCAAAGGCGGATCTTTACGTCAAACTTCGCCCTGGCACCGATATCGCTCTTTTCAACGGGCTCTGCAACCATGTCATCAAAAACGAACTTTTTCATCGAGACTATCTGGTCAATTACACTAATGCGGGCTTTGTCATAAAAGCGGGTTTCTCTTTCGAGGAAGGGCTCTTCTCCGGGTTCAACTCCGAAAAGCGATCCTATAATTATGAATCGTGGGATTATGAAACGGATTCGGAAGGAAAGCCGGTAGTCGATCATACATTAAGCCATCCTCATTGCGTATTCCAATTGATGAAGGAGTTCATGGCCCGATATACGCCCGAGATGGTTGAAACCGTTACGGGAGTGCCTAAAAAACGGTTCCAGGAAATGGCCGACATGTACAGTCCAACCGGCCAACCCGGCCGCTCGGGCACAATACTTTATGCCATGGGCAGTACTCAGCACTCAACGGGAGTCCAGATCATAAGGAGCTATTCCATACTCCAACTCCTTCTTGGCAATATGGGGATTGCCGGTGGAGGAATTAACGCTCTTCGTGGCGAGAATAATGTGCAGGGTTCCACCGATATGGGAGTTCTGTTCAATGTTCTGCCCGGGTATATTTCTAATCCCGGCGAGGCCAATCACCCTACTCTCAAGGATTATATGGAAAAGGAAACTCCAAAGAGCGGCTTTTGGAGCAATAAGCCGAAGTTTTTCATCAGTATGTTAAAGGCTTTCTGGGGAGATGCAGCCCAGCCGGAAAACGACTTCGCCTATGACTACCTGCCCAAGACCGGGAAAGGCTGCCAGGGGGCGGGCTATTCCTGGATTCCTTTATTTGAAGCCATGAGCATGGGGACAATCAAGGGCATGCTGGTTTGGGGGATGAATCCCGCCGTGAGTTCTTCCAGTCTTAATCATACCTATTCCGCCCTGGATAAACTGGAATGGATGGCGACTTTCGATCTGTGGGAAACCGATACTTCGGTTTTCTGGAATCGGCCGGGGGCAACCCCCAAGGATATTAAGACCGAGGTATTCCTCTTCCCGGCTACCGATTCTTTCGAGAAGGAGGGAAGCGTCACCAACAGCGGCCGATGGATTCAGTGGCGCTATCAGGCTGTCAAGCCCCATGGTGATGCAAGGAGCGACCTGTGGTACTTGAATCGCCTGGCTCTGGAGCTGAAACGGCTCTACACTGAAGGTTCCGATGCCGTTTTCCCCGACCCCATAGTTCGTCTACACTGGGATTACGGAGAAGATCCGAATCCTCATTTGGTAGCCCAGGAGATCAATGGCTATACAGTGAGCGATCGTAAGCAGGTTCCTAATTTCCTTGCATTGAAGGATGACGGATCAACCGCAAGTGGTTGCTGGATATATTCAGGATTTTACCCCGGTTCCGATAAGAAGGATAACAAGGCCGAAGCTCGTGATGCCGGCGATCCGAGCAAGTTGGGGCTCCATCCCGGGTGGGCCTTTGCCTGGCCGGTTAATCGCCGGATCATTTACAATCGTTGTTCCGCTGATGCACAAGGTCAGCCGTGGAATCCTCAGAAGGGCCTTGTGAGCTGGGATGCCGGGTCTAAGACATGGCTCAGAAACGATGTTCCCGATTTCAAGTGGCTCGATCCGGCCACCAAAGTCAATATCCCGCCGGAGGAATCCGCCAAATCAGCTTTTATCATGCTGCCGGAGGGAAGCAGCAGGCTGTTCGTCCCTAAAGGGCTTTGCAGGGAAGGGCCTTTCCCGGAGCACTACGAACCGCTTGAATGTCATTTTACCAATGCAATGTCCAGCCAGCAATCCAACCCGCTTGTAAAGATCTGGAAGTCGGATCTGGCTAAATTTGCGGAGTTGTGCGATCCAAGGTTTCCGTTAATCGCTACCACCTTTCGAGTGACAGAACATTGGCAGGCGGGAGCCATGACACGCAATCTCTTATTGCAGACGGAAATGGTTCCCGAAATGTATGTCGAAATAAGTCCAAACCTGGCAGAGGCCAGAGGAATCACCATGGGAGATTGGGTGAAGGTAACAAGCGCTCGTGGGGAAGTGCCGGCCCGTGCTCTTATCACTTCCAGGGTGGGACCTTGCCTTTGCGGGCCTGCCGGCTCAATGGATGCCATCGAATTGATTGCTCTACCCTGGCACTTCGGCTTTGCAGGTTACGCTACAGGAGGGCCTGATCGAAAGCGGAACTACGCAGCCAATCAATTGACGCCCATGGTAGGAGATGCCAATACGATGATTCCCGAATACAAGGTATTTCTTTGCGATGTTCGAAAGGCTTGATTCTTTTTGAATTCTCCGGAGGCCAAGATTATGAGTAAGGGAATGTTGATCGATACCACTCGTTGCATTGGGTGTCGCTCTTGCCAGATAGCTTGCAAGAGTTGGAATTGCTTGCCGAGTGTGCAGACTACGTTCACCGAAACGGGGAGCAATCCCAGATATCTAAGCAGTAATACTTTTACTCGCATTATCTTTCGTGAAGTCGTTCGACCTGAGGGTGAGATCGGATGGTATTTTGTCAAGCGGCAATGCATGCATTGCAACGATCCGGCGTGTGCGAGCGTCTGTCCGGTGGGTGCTTTGCGGAAAAATGAGAACGGTCCGGTAACCTATGACGACTCGAGGTGCATAGGATGCCGCTACTGTCTGATGGCATGCCCCTTTCAAATCCCCAAATTCCAATGGGAATCTGCGGTGCCGTTTGTACGTAAGTGCACCTTTTGCGCCGATCGCCTGGCGATAGGACTTTCGCCTTCCTGCGCTGCCACGTGCCCGACTCAAGCAATCCTCTTCGGTGAGAAATCCGATCTGCTGAAGGATGCCCGGCAGAGGATCAAGGGCCGGCCGGGTAAGTACGTTCCACAGGTCTACGGAGAAAAGACGGCAGGCGGCACTTCTATGCTTTACCTCACTTCCGTTCCGTTCGATCAACTGGGGCTGGAATCGGTGGGGTTTCGAACCGATCTCGCAGATGTTCCGTATGGCTTACGCGGCAGGGAGTGGATGAGCAAGGTCCCATTCATAGCTATGGTTGCGGGTGGTTTGGCCCTGGGATTAACCAAATTCAACGAACGGCGCAATAGAGTGCAAGCGACTAAGGAGGAATAGCCATGGCCGAGGACAAAAAGACCGGTTTGGGGCGGATCATTCTATTCGCCATGGTGGCCTTGGGGGGAATTTGCGGATTGGCGAGGCTTCTTCTTGGATTGGGCGCCACTACCAACCTGAGTGACGCATACCCCTGGGGATTGTGGATCAGTTTTGATGTACTCACTGGAGTGGCCCTGGCGAGCGGCGGTTTCATTATGACTGCCGTCATCTATATGTTCGATCTCAAGAAATATCGGCCGCTGCTGCGTCCTGCCAAACTTTCCGCCCTTTTGGGGTACCTTATGTTCATGGCGGGGCTTTTCTTTGACCTGGGTATGCCATGGCGTATCTGGCATCCTTTGATAATGTGGAACCCGCAGTCGGTGCTCTTTGAGGTCTCCTGGTGCGTCATGCTCTACACCACAGTGCTGGGGTTGGATGTTTTCATTTTTGCCTTGGAGCGTTGGCGGGCGGAAAACTGGGTGAGGTTCTTCAGAAATATTTACGTACTGCTTATTGTGGCTGGGGTTGTGCTCTCTACTTTGCACCAGTCTTCACTTGGGGCGCTCTATCTGCTGCTGCCCGAAAAGATGTCTGCCCTCTGGTCTACGCAGGCCATCAGCGTGCTCTTTTTTGTAAGCGCAATTGCCGGGGGATTGGGAGTTATCGTGCTGGAGAGTCTCATCAGTTCCCGTGTTTACGGCAGAAAGCCCGAAATGAAAATTCTCTCCGATCTCGCTAAAGGTATGGCCGTCATGATGCTTGTCTTCCTTGTCATAAAAGTAGTGGATGTCTCTATACGAGGCGTGACGATTTGGGAGTTTAATTCGACCCATCTGCTTTTCCATGCAGAATTACTCATTGCATTGGTCTTGCCTGTACTCCTGTTAATATTACCAAAAGTGCGGAATACAAGTAGCGGGCTCTTATGCAGTGCATCCCTGGCCGTTTTTTGGGTAGCCCTTACCCGTTTCAACGTCAGCCTCACTTCCTATGCAGGATACCGCCACGCAAATTATTTCCCATCATTTGTGGAAATTGCCCTAACGGTTGCTCTGTTTGCCCTGGGAATCCTGATATTCGATCTGGGAGTCCGGTACCTGCCCATATATGGACAAGATAACCCGGCTTCAAGGTAGCTCCACCTGGAAAAGGCCGTAAACATTCCGATGTCCCAGCTTCGGGCCTCTCCTTTGCCAGGGTGCGCGTCAAGAACCGGAATTTCTCGTTCTTACCGCGCACTTTGTACGCTTCGCTTTTTCTTCTGATAGTGGCCTGGCTTTTCTCAAAGATAGCGTGGAGAAACGTCACAAACCCTGTTTATCTCAAGGATTTCCTGAAAACCCCGCCTCTGGTGGTGCTCGGTGTGGCCTCATGGTCTTTGGGAGAACTTGTGGGCTATGTCAAATGCGGCCATTGAGACCGTTCCGGGTTTACCACCCTCTTTCACCGTCTTTGAACCGCCTCCCGGCTGAACCCCGCCGTATTTGCAATCTGCGATACCGCGTGCAGCAGGTCGAGAAAGGACGGTATCTGTCTGCTGTTCATTCGGCCTCTGGGGTTTTTAGAGTTTCTATCGCCCTGAAAGGGCTTTGCCCCGAGCAGATCACCAGGGGGTTTCGGATTTCGTGGGCTATCCCGCCGGCCGTAACGCCCAGTACAGCCGGTTTCTGAGACTGCAGGAGCTGCATTTCGAGTTTGCGGCGTTCGGTCAGGTCTCTTCCCACTGCGACAAGTCCCATGGATTGTGACAAACCTACCCTTAAGGGAGCTTATCGCATCGAGTTGCCGAATCTCGATCCATACCTTCCAAAGCAGCACTCTCCATACCCCATCCTTTCCAGCCAAACACCCGATTCCGTACACGCAAATCCAGCATCGGCCTTCGGGAATTACAAGATGGTGTTCAGCTTGCTCTGTCCCTGTATGTGGTCTGGTTCGACGAAATTAAAGGGTGGCCACGGTCCGCTCAGGAGAAGCTTCGGGGACTTCCGCACACTGATACTGTAGAATCTCTTCCGGAATGCTTCCACGGATTCCCTTGGGACAAGAAAATAGAGGGAAAGAAGGGATGTGAACAAGGTGAAGTTGCCAATCCGGGGCGTTTGGTTTTCCACTTTGCACTTAACATAGAGTCCGGCAAACGGTTCTCGGATTTTTTCAATCACCATCGAGCCTTGCCTCGCGAATTGTTCCTGCCGCGCGTGATGCAGTTTTCGAGCGGCCAGGTAGGCAAGGCCCGGACTGGAAGAATGCCGCTCCCGTGTTACGGGATGAGGAGAGGATGCTTCAACGTCATGCGATAAGGAGTCATCACACGGCAATGCGCGAATTCCAAACTCCACGCAGCCCGCCAACTCCGACAGCAGTGCCGTGTACGCTTCGTTGCGACTTTCAAGAAGCCGGATAATCTGGGATTCTTCATCCAACAAGCATCCGTAGCGCATAGGGATCACCGTGAAGTCACGGTGCAAAAGCGCAATTATTTTTTCATAAGCGAGCACGCGTGAGGTATCCGGAGTGAGATCCGAACGATCAACCCTGGAAAAGGCTGCGCTGAGGCTGTTGGCGTTAATGAACAAGACAGGCCAAATATCGTTGGCGCCGGAAATATGCGGTGGTTCCTTATTTACGCGGGTTTGAAAGATGCAGTAAAGCAGAAAACTCATAGCCGGGTCTCCGCTTCCAGGACCGGACAAAAGCTGTAGGGGGGCCATGGTCCTGATAGCTCGAAGACCAGCTCAAAATCCGCACACTCCGCGTTTGCCCTGTCAATCCGAGCGCAAAGATCCGCCGTAACATTTCGTGGCACCAGGAAGGCCCAGTTAAGAATCATCTCCCCTTCACCTCCAGTCACCTTGCGGGGAAGCGTTTTTCGCACGGCCCAATCGATCGCAATACGGCTTAGATCATAGGCAACGCCTTCATTGACCTCCTTGAGCCGCTGGTTCAACTCCTGCCCGGCGGCGGCCCGTATTCGCTGTTGCTCTAAATAGCGAGTGCCGGGAAGAGACGAAAGATGTTCTGCCTGCCCCTCAAGCATCCTGCAATACTGCTTTTGCGCCGCCTTCTCCCGGTTCAGAAGGCATTTGACTGACCATTCCTCAGTGCCAGAGATCCGGTCAAGAAACGCCCGAATCGCATCAAGGTGCATCGCCATGCGATTCTCCAGGCTCTCCAAAGAGAGGAAAATGGTTCCAAATCGCGCCGGCAATACCGGCGAATGGCGCATAAGCCTCTCTACCACCTGCTCATGACGGCAGGCGCGAGGGCCCACCCACTCAAGGTCCCCCATTCTGTTTTCGGCCAAGTCCCCGCAGAATTCATCCAGAGGCACCATGCCGGCAACTGCGACAATATCCCGGCAGGGCAACAGGAAAAGGGGATTCTCGCCATCCACACCTTTCCCCGCAATTTCCGGAAGGAAAGCGGAACGGGCGAAGCAAAAAAGATATATTGCCTTCAGGCTTGTGTCTTCCAACACCGCGTCTCCATTTCAATAGCGTTCCGAACACAGAAATCGTTCTCATCATCGGCAATAAGAATCGCAGTCCTGGATTGGTTCACCCGATTGTCCTTTCTTCAGGCAAAAGGCGGTGCAACCGGATAGATAACGTTGATGTCCTTATCGAGAAGGTCCTCCAGCGAGTGCAACATCCCGAGAAAAAGGATGCCTGTTTCGCCGGTACACAGCGTCGTATTGATTCGGTCGGCGATAAATCGGTTGCGCCTGTCGAGCAGGGAATCGCCCCGGCCGCTCTGGAGGATTTCGGAGCAGCCACCTCTGCGAACATTTTGCAGGGCCAGGGCCTGTTTTACGCGTTTGTACTCTTCCAAAAGCAGGTCGGAAGATTCCGTCCCCATTATGACGGCGCCCTTTTCGATCAATTGCAGAAGCAGGCGATGATTTCGGCTCCCCTGGTTTGCGAGTTCCTCTACGATCTCGAGTTCACGCCCACAAACAGGAAGGCCGTCCTGGTAAAGACGGACTTTGCCTCGGGGAGGCATCAACCGCTCGACAATCTCTTCGATTTCACTCCATTGTTTGTCGATTGCTCTCAGTTTGCGCCTCCAGGCTTTAAAGCTTAGTCTCTGCAACATTGCCCGTTGTATTGACTCGCCCAGAGTGCCCATATCGGCTTCGGTGTGGACTATTCCTATGTGGATGAGCGTCCTTGGGTCGTTTTCAGCGCCATCGCACTTGTCGGCCGCTTCCATAAACGGCGCCCCGCTACGACCTGTCATTGATTCCTCATGGTGTAAAAAAGTTCAGGTTCATGGTACTTCGTTCGGCGCAAAGTAGTTGCGTGACAGCGTGTTCAAAATGAGCGCAACAGGAAGTGTATAGACTACTAAACCAGTAGAAAAAGACCTTTGGCGCCGAAAACGCCATGGGAACTGTACACTAAGAGCATGGCAAATTTGCCTTACGCTGGTATTTATATTTCGCTAACGTTTCATGCAGTCTCAACCCTGGCTTGCCCCATACTGCCGGCGCTTTGATCCGGACTTTCCCGGTAGAGGCAAAAATCCAGCCGCATAACTCAAATCCACTTCGGTAGGATTTTTGCCAACTTATGAAAAACAATACAAGTTATCCTTTTAAAAATAGGGGAAGTCGATGAGCGATACTCCGGCACAGCGTATTTTGGCAGTGGTGGATGATTAATTGGAACAAACTGTTCACTCATTCACATCAGCGCCTGCTCTAACCGAGGAACTTAAAGCCACGTCCGTCTCGCGGGACGAACCGGGAGCTGCATCCCTTTATGCCTGGAGCCTGATTGAGGCGAGCCTTGACCCGATGGTGACGATAAGCCCGCAAGGAAAGATTACCGACGTCAACGAACCACCATAAAGGTCACCGGTGTCGCGCGCGAGGAACTCATAGCACGGATTTTTCGAGCCATTTCACGGAGCCTGAAAAGCCAAGTGAGGGATACCGGCAGTTTTTCCAAAAGGGGGGGAATTCAGCCCCCGGCTTCCGCCGGGGCAGGCTTGGTCCAAAGCTCAGGGAGTTTCCGGATGGACGGCAGCTGCTTCGTATGAACTGCTCGTGCCGATTGAATCACACCGGCTCCAAGCGCGCCTGGAAAAAGCGCAGGTATTTCGGTTCGTAAACGAGCTTCAGGCCTTTTGCCCTGTGGCGGTCCCAGAAAACTTCCTCGATTGCTTCGGCGGTAACGTCCATGTGCGCCTGCGTATAGACCCGGCGAGGAATGGTGACCCTTACAAGCTCAAGCTTCGGGTAGCGGTGCTGCCCGGTCTCAGGGTCCCGGCCGGCTGAAAGGATGCCTCTTTCCATCGTTCGCACCCCGGCTTCGATGTAGATTTCGGCCGCAAGGGTCTGAGCCGGGAACCGGTCCTGCGGGATATGGGGATAGAAGCGCTTTGCATCCAGGAAAACGGCATGCCCGCCAATCGGGAGCACAATGGGCACGTCCCAGTCGAGGAGTTTTCTGCCCAGATACTCAACCTGCCCGACCCTGGCCCGGATGTGGCCGTCGTCGACAGATTCTTCGATGCCCCGCGCCATCGCCTCCATGTCCCGTCCGGCAAGCCCGCCATACGTGTGAAGCCCTTCATAGACCACCACGAGATTTCGCGCCTCCTCGAACTTGTCCCAGTCGTTTAGAGCAAGCCAGCCGCCGATGTTAACGAGGCTGTCCTTTTTTGCGCTCATCCAAGACCCATGGGTATATGAACAGAACTCGAGCAGGATCTCGGCCACCTTTTTATCCCGGTACCCTTGCTCCCTTTGCTGGATGAAGTAAGCGTTTTCTATTGCCCTGGTCGCATCCAAAAGAACTGGAACGCCATATCGGTCGCAGAGCGCGCGCAGCT
>Ga0187875_10002411_pt1 | contig 13836 bp, 14 predicted proteins | sample June2016WEW_17_1_2_FD_132978 | JGI IMG/M metagenome (GOLD analysis project Ga0187875, IMG submission 132978) | Peatland microbial communities from SPRUCE experiment site at the Marcell Experimental Forest, Minnesota, USA - June2016WEW_17_10 | ecosystem: Environmental > Terrestrial > Soil >... | reverse complement strand
TTCTCCTCGGAGGCATCGCAGGGTTGCTCGTCCGGCGGACGCCGGTCCGTTCAGCGACAGCACCGATGCCGATACCGGTCTCACGCCGCTTCGGGATCGCCTCGCTCGCGGCATTTTTTCTTTTGCTGATCGGTCTTCCCGTGTTGCTCCGCTTCGTGTCGAACCCCGGTATAGCTCTGTTCAATGCTTTCTATCGCTCCGGCGCACTGGTGTTTGGGGGCGGCCACGTCGTGCTGCCCTTGTTACGAGATGCCTTCGTAGTCCCCGGCTGGCTGAGCGACAGCACGTTCCTCGCCGGCTACGGCGCCACGCAAGCAGTTCCTGGCCCGCTCTTTACGTTCGCCGCATACCTCGGCGCCGTCGTCGGGCCGACACCGCATGGAGTGGCGGGCGCTGCGCTGGGACTCATCGGGATCTTCTTACCCGGGATGCTGGTCCTCGTGGGCACTTTGCCTTTCTGGGCCACCCTGCGCTCTCGCGCGGGGGTCCAAGGTGCGATGGGCGGCATCAACGCAGCGGTAGTCGGGATCCTCGGCGCCGCTCTCTACAATCCGGTCTGGACGAGTTCGATCAACACCGTGCGAGACCTCAGCGTCGCACTTATCGGCTTCGTGTTGCTCACCGCGTGGCGCGCTCCACCCTTATGGGTGGTCATCATCGGCGCGCTCGCGGGTATCGCTGTCGGATAAACTCGACGCGGCACATCCAGGAGCAAAGAATGAAAAATGGACCGCTGGCATCACTTGCAATTCTCGGTATCGCGTCCCTGCTCGGTTGCCCGCAAAACCTGTCGGCCGGGGTGGCGGTCGATCCGGTGCCGGCCGCAGCGGCGGTGCGCAAGGCCGATGCGGATTGGGTCGCAGCGGCCGGTGCCGCCAGCGTCGGCGACTGGATGTCATTTTATGCCGCCGATGCGATCGTGCTTCTGCCCAACGATCGGCTCGCAAGCGGCACGGAATTCGTTCGCCAGACCGTGAGTCGTCTCTTGGCCCTACCCCACCTCTCTGTCTCGTGGCACCCGATCGAAGCGAGCGTGGCGCGCTCGGGCGATCTGGCTTTTCTGGTCGAAACCTACGAACTACGATTCGACGACCCGCGCGGTGTGCCGGTATCCGAGCGAGGCCGACGCCTCGAGGTCTGGAGGAAGCACGCCGACGGCGGCTGGAAATGTATCGTCGACACCTGGAACCTGGACGCGCCCATTGCGGCGCCCGCGGCGCCACCGCCGGAAAGCGCCCGAGTCACTTCACCGGCCGCCAACTCGGCGGCAGCCCCGCTTGCGCAAGGAGAGACATTACCGCCGGCTGCCGCTCTCGAGTCCGGCCCGCCGGCGCCGGCGGGCGGGGCGACGACGAAGTACGGTGACATGCCCATCGGTTACGAGAAGGCGATCCGACAGTACTATCTAGCGCACCTGAAGCATCCGGAGTCCGTCCAATACCGGGAGATCACCCCGCCGGAGCAGGGATACACCACGGAGGTCACGGGCGGCCTGCTGATGCGCGAAACCCGTGAATACGGTTGGACGGTGAAAGCGACGATCAACGCGAAGGACTCCCACGACACCTACGTCGGGTTCAAAACTTACACGTTCCTGTTCCGTGGCGAGAAGATCGTCGATGCCCGCCTGCCCTTGCCCGGGGACGAGATGAACTAGGTCGACACTTCGCCCGCGATGGGGTCAGGGGAATGGCGCGTTGGCCTGAACCGCGAGTGCATCAGGGCTTTTGCCGCCATACCTTGCACCAGCCTGCCGCGGGCACACTCTTGCCGGGGAAAAGAACGCACCCGCCCCGGACATCACTCGGTTTGCCCAGAAACTGCTCGCAATTGGCGCATTTTTGACCGGCCGCGTACGTGGGATTCGCGGCGGCGTCCACCTTGCTCACGTCATCGACGAAGCCGAGCGTTATTGCCGCCGCATCCTTCGGGTCCAGCGGCGGAAGATCCGCGGGGCCCGCATTCGCCGTGCCGGCCAGCCCGAGTGCAGGAAGGGTGGCGCTGAAGAGGAGTCCGCGCTTCACGATTGCACGCCGGGTGAATCTACTTGGCACTGTCAGGCTCCTATCGATGGGATGACTCGAATTCGGGGTAATTGCGCTGCTCTAGATGGACTCGAGATACGCAACCACGGCTTCCATTTGAGGTTTGGTGAGATCCTTGATCACTCCGTGCATGACCGGCGCCGTGCGCAACACACTCTGAATCACCAGGAGTTGCTTATATAGGTACGGCGCGTGCTGTCCGGCGAGGCGCGGAAAGGGGCCGTTGCCTTGGGCCTGCGCACCGTGGCAGGTCGCGCATGCCGGAATCTGCCGTCCCGGAACGCCCTCGACAAATATCTGTTTGCCCTGCGCGACGAGCGCAGTGTTACCGCCCCTGCCGGGAGCGGCGGATTGCTGAGAAAAATAGTTGGCCAGTCCGCTGATCGACGCATCGCTCAACGGCGATGCCATGCCCCACATATAGGCTTGCGCATCCGGGTCGGCTCTTGTTTGATCCTTGAACGCGTGCAGCTGCGCTTCGATATAAGGCGCGGTCTGTGCCGCCAGATTGGGGAACGTGGGCGACACGCTGCGACCGTTGACGCCGTGGCAGGTGCCGCAAGTTTCGATCGTCTTGTGCAGAGCGGTGATCTGTGCCGGTGTCGCATCGGGGACATCTGCGCCGTCCGCCATGCCGCCGGCGCACACTGCAGCGCCGATCACGAGGGCGCGAATATAATTTAACTTCACTGTCTTCCGCTCCCAGAGGTTCCGATCAAAAAGCTATCCAGACCAACATGTACAACGTGTTGTTAGCAGATGCGCTGCGGCCGTTGCCGTCGTAGTTCGTGGTGCCGCCATTGAATTTCTGATAGCCGACATACTGTGTCTGCAACTTCGTGTTGAGCCAGGGCAGGTAATCGACCTCGAGAATATAACCCCTGGCGTCGGGACTGCCAGTGGCGCTACCGACGACCGGTGCCGGGGTCGCGCATGAAGCGCAGACCTGGCCATACAGCAGTGGATCGTTGCCTCCGGTGGTGCTGAAGTGGCTCACGGTGCCGCCGATCAGCCGCTTGTAATAATACTCACCCGTCAGCTTGACGGTATTAAGGCTGTTCCTGTCATTGGCGACAAAACCATCCCGGACGCTCGCATCGAGCGTTTGGCTCTCATGGATATAGGTGCCCAGGAAAGTGAAGAAATGATTCTCGCCGATGAACTGGTACTGCACGTCGGCAGCCTCATCCTTGAACTTATCGGTCGGCCCTTGCAGCGCCGTGCCGGCTCCAGGGTGCGTGCTTGCATCCAAACCGAAGGCACCGACCTCCAAGGAATTTCGATCCCAACGCTGCTCGTAAGCGACGCGCCAGTAGGGGGCCAACCCATTGACCACGGTGGACTGTGTGCTGTCGAGAGGGTGAGCGCCTCCCGGAATAGCCGAGTCGTAATTGGTGATCTCGACGTAAAAATGATCGTCCAGCCAGGCGTAGACGCCGAGGCCGCCGACGGTCTGGCCAAAGCCGCCGCCACCGCTATCGACCTTTGCCGAGGTAGCCGGACCTGGCGCAGTGGGGCTGCTGGCGAATGGATAGCCCCACGCGGGCGTCGTATTCCAAACGTCCTGCACGGTCGGGTTGTTGTTGAGGGTAACGCCGAAGATCAGCTCATGGTTATTGCCGTTTGCACCGCCGAATGAAAAATGGTGCGCGTAGCGAATATCCGTATTGTCGAGTCCGAAGTGGTCCCCAACGCCGTCGTAAGTTAGCTGTATGAACGCCCCCAGACCGTCGGCTATCTTGCCGGCGTAAAAGAAGCTCACCTGTTCCGGAAATAGAAAATCACCGTCCTTGGCGAGCGCGCCCTGGATAGCGCTGTCGGGAAGCGGCTTGCCGGTGCGAGCGTACGAGATCTCCACATTCATGCTGATGGGGGGTAGGGAGTTGATCGCAAGCGTCTGCCGGCCCGAGGTGTCGATGCCCGTCACCTGCTTGATGTTGTCGAGGACGTAGCCGTTCAACTTGAATTCCCGGCCGAACGGTGTCAGTTCCGGAAATACGGTGTGGCAAGCTGCACATGCGAGGCCGGTCTGACGAGCGAAACTCGGCACGGCCCAGCTGGGGCTCGCGAGAGTCACGCATAATCCAAAGCCCAGCCATCCTAGGATGTATCTGCATCGCGACACGCGGTGACTGCGAACCATTGTGCATTCCCTTGAGTTTCATTCGTAGCAAACGACGGTGCTAACGTACGCCTGCAGAAGGCAGGGGCGAATAAGGACTTCCACGTAAAAATTCGGAGGCGCTCAGGCCGCAGCGGAAGGCGGCGCCGCCAGGGGTCTAATGCGTACGAATGGAGTAGGAAATTAGCCAGCCGTTCTTTACCGGTTGAAACTGGAGCGCGCCGCGGTCTTGTGCCCCTTGCCGATTCAACACGAATCGTGCGGTCGCAATCCCGAGCGCGGCGCCTGCGACGCTGTCCGATAGCCAGTGCACATTCTCATTGACGCGGATATACCCTGTGGCGCTTGCCACTCCATAGCCGATGATGCGACGAATCCACCGGTATTCGTCATTGCCGGTTTCGGCAAACACCGTTCCGACCGCAAAGGCGACGGTCGTATGGAGCGACGGGAATGAGTCCCCTCCTTTGCCCCATTCGTTCGGGGACGTGGTCGCGTCGGGTCGCTCTCGACCCGTCGCATACCCCAACACTTCCGCGGTCACCCCGCTGAATGCGCCCGCCTCAATCAAAGACCAGGTCTCCCGATATCCATCGCGGTCATCCATGAACGCCGCAGCCAGCCCGGTCCCCGCGATGACCCCCGCAGTCGGGGCGGCATCTCGCAGACTGTTCTTATCCTGGCCTCCGTTCAAGACGGCCTTCGATCCGGTCGCGAAATGGTCGCGAACTCTTTCATCGAATGAGTGAGCGGCACCAATGGCGACCAGGGCTCCGCCGAAATACAGCCAATCCTCCGTATCCCACCGCAAAGGAGCCGTGAAATACAGCTTCGTGTCTTCGAGCGTCGTATCGAGGAGCGAGTCCGCTGTACGGCCGATGCAGGGAAAGACTCCGATGACAGCCCATGCCAGCATCACCCACTTCATTTTCGTGGTCCTGTCCGAGTGATGATGCCGAAGCTGACGTAAAGGCCAACGCGGGGCCGCGAAAAACATGGAATTCATTCGTTATTCGAGCTCCCTGGACGGCTTCGCGCTACTTTGCTGCTCCGAGTATATCGTCAATCCGCAAAGAGAAGCTCTCGGCGCCTGCATTTGAATGATGATATATTATGCTTTGCATTGCAAAGTGCTCGCCGACCTCGCGGCTTGGTGCTCCCGTCACCGATGAGCCACCATGCATTCGTTCGAAATGTCAACGCCTGGCTCGCTGATTATCTCATCAAAGAAACTTGAGAGCAGCTACCGGTAGCGCTATTAAGCTAAAGGCGGTGCCAACTCGAGAATCCACGTCCTAACGAAAGGCGATGAAGTGAATGATTTCGAGGCGCGACTTACTCAAGCTTTCCGCCCTCGTCGGCTTGGCGCCCTCACTCCCTGCGTATGCTCGGGACTTGGCTGCGCCGGACTACAAAATCGACATCGCGCCGGTGATCCTCGATCTATCGCCGCGCCACCGATTGAAGACTACGGCCTACAACGGCCAGGTGCCCGGTGCCTTGCTGCGATTCAAGGAAAACCAGCCTGTCTGCATCGAAGTGACGAATCATACCGACCGACCGGAAGTCGTGCATTGGCACGGCCTGTTTACGGCGCCCGACGCGGACGGTGCCATCGAAGAAGGCACGCCACCCATCGCTGCCGGCTCGAGTGTCCGCTATACATTCACACCGCGCCCGGCCGGTTTTCGCTGGTATCACACCCATGCGATGGCGATGGACGATCTCACCCGCGGGCAATACAGCGGACAGCACGGCTTTCTAATGATCGAGCCTCGCAATGATCCCGCGCGCTACGATCAGGAGTTCTTTATAGCGCTGCATGACTGGGCCGGGTACTTTCTCGCGAACGAGGACGGCGCGATGAACCCAAGCTACGCAGTCGCCACGATCAACGGCAAGGTCATGGGGTTCGGCGAGCCGCTGCGTGTGAAGCAAGGTCAGCGCGTCTTGCTGCACGTCCTCAACTCAAGTCCAACCGAGGTTCACTGGATTGCGCTCGCCGGCCACAGCCTGCGCGTGGTTGGTTTGGATGGCAACGCAGTCCCTACCGCTTGCACGCTACCCATGCTGCGGCTTGCCCCTGCCGAGCGAGTCAGCGCGGTTGTCGAGATGAACAATCCGGGAGTCTGGGTGCTCGGCGAAGTCCGCAAGCACGTACAAGCACTCGGTATGGCCGTCGCCGTCGAGTATGAGAATAAGACCGGCCCGGTGCGCTGGGAGCAGCCCTCCGATCTGATCTGGAACTATGAGCAATTCGCAGCCGCACCGCAGACGAGCCTCTCATCCGAGCCGTCGATCCTCGTGCCACTCCTGTTCGAGTCGAGGTTCCGCGGCCACGGCGCCATGGAGGCCTGGACGATCAACGGCGATTCCTACCCCAACGCCAAAGTGGCGCCTCTCGTCCAGGGCAAGCGCTATCGCTTGCAGTTCATCAACAAGAGCATGGACGACCATCCGCTGCATCTTCATCGCCATAGCTTCGAGCTGCGCACTCTCGGCATGCCTCTGTCGCAGCCTCAGCGCGCGGCGCCGCAGGATATACGAGGGATCGTGAAAGACGTCGTGCTGATCGACGCGCAGACCCGCGCCGAAGTCGAGTTCACCGCCGACAACCCCGGCGCCAGCCTGTTTCACTGTCATCAGCAGAACCATATGGACCTCGGCTTCATGATGCTGTTCGACTATGCGTGATCGAATCGCGCTTTTCGCCATCGCGTTCTCACCACTGCTTGGGCACGGGCAGGCCAATTATGAAATCCAGGTCTACGGGGCCGAGACGGTCCCCCCGCAAAACTTGATGGTGGAGCTGCATTCGAATTTCACGGTGGCAGGCCAGCAGACAGCCGTCGACGGCGTCTATCCGACCTATCATCAAGAGCACGAGACGGTCGAGCTCACCGAAGGTCTCAACGACTGGTCGGAGGTCGGTTTCTACATCTTCACAAGCGAGCAGGACGGCCGTGGCGTGCAGTGGGTTGGAGATCACATTCGTCCGCGCGTTAAAGTTCCGGATTCCTGGGGCTGGCCGGTTGGTGTGAGCCTGTCGACCGAGGTGGGCTTTCAGCGCTCCGCCTACTCGACCGATACCTGGACCTGGGAGATACGCCCGATCATCGATAAGAGCATCGGCCGCTGGTATTTCGCCGTCAATCCCGCGCTCGAGCGCGTCTTGCATGGCCCGGATGTCAATCAGGGCTGGGGCTTTTCCCCGGCAGCCAAAGTGAGCTACGACATCACGCGAGTGGTTAGCGCGGGGCTCGAGTGGTATGCCGACTACGGAGCTGTCGGGAACATCTCTGCGGTGCACAACCAGCAGCAGCAGGTCTTCGTCGTCACCGATCTCAATGTATCTCCCGTTTGGGAGATCAACATAGGCATCGGCGTCGGTGCCACGTCAGCGACCGACCATCTGATCGTGAAAGCCATTCTCGGCCGACGCTTCGACTGGGGCCGCCACTCGGCGATCGACTGACGTCGATATTTCCAGGCCGGATCGCCACATTCGCTCGCCTAGTCTAAGACCCAATACCGCACGCCTTGTTCTTCCAGGTATGCCTGTGCCCCAGCGCCGTGCAACATAGCCACCGTCGACAGCAATCCCGCTTCCGTGCAACTGCTGGCCGCAACGGTAATTGAGCGCGGCGATTCGGGGACGGGCCATCCCGTGAGGGGATTCAAGATGTGGCCATACCGAATACCGTCCTTTAGCAAATAGCGACGCGAGTCGCCGCTCGTGGCGAGCGCGCCATACTCCAGATCAAGTAGCATGGTTGCCTCGCCATCGATGTCCGGCCGCTCGATGCCCACCTGCCACGGACCGTGCGATGGGGGACGATTCGCGCGCAAATCACCGCCGAAATTGATGAGAAATGCGGTCCAGTCGCGCGCCGCGAGCAACTCGTAAGCGCGATCAACGGCATATTCTTTGCCGATACCGCCGAAATCCAATTCCATTCCCGCGGGCAGCAAAAGCTGCGGCGACCGCCATTCGAGCTTCTCGAAGCCCACCAGCGGGAGGAGCTGCTGGATGCCGGCGGCGTCGGGAAGGCGGTCGGACCCGTCGAAAGTCCAAGCACGGCGCAGTACACCGCAGGTGATGTCGAAGAGACCCTCACTCAGATCGAAGCACTGGCTCGCAAAATCAATGAGCGATGCCGTCTCCGCGTCTACCTCGATGGTCGTGCCCCGATGTTCGTGGATCCGCGCGGTGACACTATCGTCCCGGTAGCGGCTGTACTTCTGCTCGACGCGCCATGCTTCCTGCGCGGCGACCGTGCCGATTGCCAAGGCTGCGTGCTCACTCATCAAAGGCAGCAGAATCTCGCAAGGGCTCGCCATCGCGGTGAACTTGACCGCCAGCAGATTCTCGCCCCGCGGCTCGACGATTAACCCATCATCCGGCACTTGCAGCTGCCTCCGCCGCGAGCCTCGCGCAACCGTGAGCCGACTTAAAACCGCCAGCCGATGTGGACCAATACCGCTTTGAGGCCGGGATAAAGATCGAGCCCTTCCAAACCCGCAGGTATCGGCACCCTCTCATCGAACGTCTGCTGATAATACTCCGCGCGAATACTGATTTCCGATTCCGGGCGACTCCCGAGACCCGGCAGCTTCTGCGCGTACTTCACCCCGTATGTCAGGGCGTGGAATGCTCCCAGCCGAGAATCCGAGGACTCGTAGCCGCTAGTCTGCTTTTCCGTATTCAGAATGAACGGCATGTAGAAGTCCGCCGCCGTTTGGGACACCCAGGGAGCTGCACCCAGAGATGAGTGCGACTGCGAGCATGGTGCCAAAACGACTGCAGCGACAATTCATGGTTCCCCCCGGAAATGAACGGCTATTTCTCGTCCAACAGCTCACGCACCTGCGCCTCGTAAAGCGTACGGTCCGCGGGTCGAAAGCCGACGTGCGTGAAGCGCATCACGCCGTGGCGGTCAATCAGCACACTCGAAGGCATGCCCTGTACCTTGTAGAGTTCCGCAAGCTCCCCTTTCGGATCGAAACGCACATCGAACGTCGGATGAAGCTGCTTCAGGAATTTATCCGCATCGGCCCGATCGCTATCGAGGTTAACGGCCACTATCTCGAGCCCCTGTCCCTGGTAGGTGCTCTTCAGCGTCTCCATCCACGGAAACGATTGCTTGCACGGCCCGCACCAGGATGCCCAGAAATCCAGATAAACAACGCGGCCACGCAAGCTCGTGAGGTCCAACGCCGTAGCCAAATGACCCGGGGCAAATGCCGCCAGGCAAATGCTCCAGAGAATGCATCTCGTTCTCAAGAGCAATCGTCCTCCGTTGAACCCGCTGCCTCGAGCTCTATTTTGCATCGCACTCGCCCTGCGAATCATCCATATACTTTGTATCGCAAAGTGAAAGCGTGTCAAGCCGGGCCACTTCGCGTAGGCGAATGCCGACAGCGACAGGCGGCGGCAAACTCTGGACCTATGTAAAGCCAAAGTGGAGAAGCACCTCGCAATTGGGAGATCATCGTTACCGCAGGCGCGCAAACGGCATAGCTTTGCCACACATTACTTAATGAGCCGAATGTCCGTTCCGTTGGTGCGGTGAGAGTTTGACGGAGGAGCATTGCAGACATGAAGTCGATTATTTTCGTTTTGTTGATGCACGTTCACAGCGGTAATACATCTCCTGTCGGCGCGTTCGAGAGCATCGAGCAGTGCCGCCAGGCCGAGGCAACAGCCAGCCAGAATCAGGCCGCCGATTATTCGTGCGAGTCAGTGCCGGTTGCCGGTGAGTGGTCGCGCAAAGCGCAGGCGTTCCTCATTTCCCCACGGGAGCGAGACACGACCGCCCGCTACGCTTCTATCGGAGCCAATTAGTTCTATCGGCGCTGAAACACGAATCGCACCAGTAGCTTCGGGCGTTCGAGGAGCGCCATCGGCTGCGATGCGATTCGGCTATTACCAATTGTGGTTTTCATGCCGCCATGGTAAGTCTTACAACACGGGGCAGAGAATTGGTGCCCCTCCTGCCACCGCGGGCGGAGCACGCTGAGACCTAAGTCACCGCGCGCACGGCCGATTCGTCGCAGTTACCCGACCGTTTGCCGCTGGTGCACTTCGAGGTTTCGCCGGAGCCCCACGCAAGCCGCGCGCTGCTGCCGCCGGAGCGTGAGCACAACTACGGCAGGTCATGACTTTTCCGCACCCCGATCTCCTAGTTGAATTGAGGTGCGCTTGAGAGCTCGATACTGATAATTGGGAGAAGGGAAATGATTCAGGGGATCACTCGACCGTTTTGGACAGTCCAGGCTATGGCGGCCGCCTTTATCATGACGGGCGTCGCTAGCGCGCAACAGAGCGAACCAACTCCCGCGCAACCGGCGGCTGCCCAGCTCGAGGAGATCGTCGTCACCGCGGAAAAGCGCGCGACGACGGCCGATAAGACCCCCATCAGCATTTCAGCGGTCAGCGGCAAGGATCTCCAGGACCGGGGCATCACCGAATTCAGCACCTTGGCCGGCGAGACGCCGGGCGTTTCAATGAAGACCGAAGGTCCGGGACAGACCGAATTCGAGATGCGCGGCATGTCCTCCAGCGGCGGTAACTCTCCCACCGTCGGGTTCTACCTGGATGACGTGCCTCTGACGGCGCCGGCTGCGGCACAAAACGGCAAGGTGGTCATCGATCCGAGCCTGTATGACCTGAACCGCGTCGAAGTGCTGCGCGGACCTCAGGGGACTCTCTACGGGTCATCGTCCATGGGCGGCACGATTCGCCTCGTCTCCAACCAACCGAACCTGACGGAGTACCAGGGTAGCGCGCAGGTCATAATGTCCGGAACGGACGGGGGCGGGTTCAACCATGCCGAGAACGGGATGGTCAATCTGCCCCTCATCGATAACGTGTTAGCGGTCCGTATAGTCGGATCGTACGCTTCGACGAGCGGCTGGATCGATCGCGTCGTGGTCGGTGACTTCCCGCCCGCGACCACCACGGTGAACACCGGCGACACGCGCGGCAACGTGCTGGCATCGCCCGTTCTTGCCGACTACAAAGGCAGCAACTCCGAGACGTTGCAGGGAGGGCGAGTCGCCGTCACCTGGAAACCCACGGACCGGTTGACCATCACGCCGTCCGTCTTCTGGCAGCTGATCAATCAGGACGGCCCCAGCGACTACGACAGCGCTCCAGGAACGTTGGCGCATTATCAACCCTTCGACATTGCCGAGCCCTATTCGGACACCATCACCATCGATGCGCTCAACGTCAATTACCGTTTCGAGAGCTTCGACCTGACCTCGGCAACCTCCTACTGGCACCGCCAATCGGACATGATTCAGGACAACAGTGAAAACACACCGGGGTGCCCCGGCGGGTTCTGTATCACCACGACGTCGAGCTCCTATTACGGGCCCAACGGCACGGGACCCATCTACGCGTTCGAGGTCGATCCCTCCGATCAGTACACCGAGGAATTGCGCGTCGCATCGACCAGCGATGGCCCGTGGAAATGGGTGGGTGGCGCTTACTACAGCCGGTTCGAGTCCGCGTGGAAGCTCACCGAGAATATTCCGCACCCCGCCTCCTTCGGCTCTCCGACGAGCAACATATTCGATCTCGATCAGCCGACGGTGATCAAGCAGGAAGCACTTTTCGGAAACCTGACCTATTCGGTGACCGACCAATTGCACGTGACGGGCGGTTTGCGCTACTACCATTACGACAACCATCTCGACATGATTTTTTCTGGATTCGGCTCGCCGACAGGGAACGATACCGCCGTCACGCAGCACGTCGTGCAGACGAACTCCGGCGTCAATCCGGCGGCCAACATCGCGTATGACGTCGATGAGAACACGATGGTGTACGTCTCGGCAGCCAAGGGATTTCGGCCCGGCGGCGGCAATCAGCCGTTGCCCTCGAGCGGGCCGAGCCCGATCGCCGTCCCGATGCGGGCCGCGCTCATCGCACTCGGCTACACGAACGGCATCGCGCCGAGCAGCTACGGGCCGGATACCGTCTGGAGCTACGAAATCGGCGAGAAAGCGAAGTTTCTCGACAATCGGCTGCGCGTGAATTCCAGCGTCTTCTACGAGGACTGGCGAAACATCCAGCTCGAGCAGCTGCCGTTCGGCTACCCGCTGTTCGACAACGTCAATACCGCCCACATCTACGGCGGCGAAGTCGAAGTCCAGGCGATCGTGATTCCGAACCTCGTCTTCTCGACGGGTGCCGGCTACACCCATGCCAAGCTGGCCGAAACCGAGCATGGCTACTTCGCCGGGCAACGCTTGCCCGACGTACCGGAGGTCACGGGTACCGCAAGCCTCGCTTATCAGGTGCCGATCAGCCCCAAATACGACTTCACTACTCGGATCGATGATTCGTACATCGGTAGTCGCGTGGGCACCGGCACCGCTTTCGGGCTCATCAATCAAACCGCAGCTCCGCTGCCCGCATATAACCTGGCGAGCTTTCGCGCCGGCGTCAAGGCGGCGCTCGGTTGGAGTGCGACTTTCTTTGTCAACAATCTAACGGACAAGCACGCGTACCTGGAAAACGTCGCACAGCTCGGCTTGACCAATGCCGCCTACAATCGTGTGGCAACCAACCAGCCCCGCACCATCGGAGTGGATCTGGATTACCGGTACTGAAGCGCCTTCTATGTATATACCCACACAGTTCAAGAATGATGAGCTGGAGCATGCCGTCAAGCTGATGCGGGATCACTCCTTCGCGACCCTGATCTGCAATGACGATGACGGGCAGCCGTTCGTGACCTATCTGCCGTTGCACGTCGACATGGGCCAGCGCGACGGCAAGCCTTGGCCGGTGCTGCTCGGCCATGTGGCGCGCGCCAATCCCCACTGGAAGTATCTGCGCGACCGCGGGACGGCGCTGGTCAGTTACCTGGGGCCGCACGCGTACATGTCACCCACCGTCTATCCCGACACCTTGCGAGTACCGACGTGGAACTATCTGGCCGTGCAATGCCGCGTGCGCGTGCGGCTGCTGACCGAGCGCGCCGAGCTTGATCAAATGCTGGACAAGCTGATCGAGGACAACGAGCCAGCCTATCTCGAGCAGTGGCATTCGCTGAGCGAGGACTATCACTCGAAGATGGTCGCGATGATTGTCGGATTCGAGCTGGAAATTACCGAGCTGCAATGCAAGTTGAAGCTGAACCAGCATCGGCCGGAGTCGCATGCCGCGTTGCGTCGGACCTTCGCCGCGGGGAGTGAGGCCGAGCGCGAGCTGCTGGGCTGGATGGATCGGTTGCAGATGTAAGAAAATCCTTGTTTCTTCAGGCGCAGATCCTGCGGCGGCTCATGTGCGTAAGCACTAGTGCGAAGGGACTACGCCATGGCTCAAACCTTGCTATTGATTCACGACGACGCCGCGTTCGCCAAGATCGTTCAAAACGCCCTTTTCAAATCAAGGGATGGTCCCTTCGTCATCGAATGGGTCAGGCGATGTGCCAGGGGGCTAGCGCGACTCAGCAATGAGGGCAAAGCAGTCATAGCAGCGATCCTGAGCAATCTGTTTCTGCCCGACAGTGTTAGGCGAGGCCTGTCGCCGAAGACGATGCTGGCGTGACGCCGGGTTGGCACCGCCTGCAGGCGCAATCCTGCGACGAGGCGCAGGGCTACTATCTCGGCGCCCCCGTAAGTGGTTGCTTGGCGCGGAGCATCCAACGGCGG
>Ga0187875_10002407_pt1 | contig 13848 bp, 14 predicted proteins | sample June2016WEW_17_1_2_FD_132978 | JGI IMG/M metagenome (GOLD analysis project Ga0187875, IMG submission 132978) | Peatland microbial communities from SPRUCE experiment site at the Marcell Experimental Forest, Minnesota, USA - June2016WEW_17_10 | ecosystem: Environmental > Terrestrial > Soil >... | reverse complement strand
GATGTAGATGAAGGCGATCGGCGCCTGGATGGCATAGGCGGCGATCAGCGCCCCCTCGATGAGCTGGTGCGGGTTCTCGTCGATGAGCGCCCGATCCTTGAAGCAGCCCGGCTCCGACTCGTCAGCGTTGACGCAGAGGTAGCGGGGATGGACGCCCTTGGGGAGGAACGACCACTTCAGACCGGTGGGGAACCCGGCCCCGCCGCGTCCCCGGATCCCGCTGGTCTTCACCTCGGCGACCAGCTCGTCGGGAGTCATGGTGCGGAGGGCCTTGCGCAGGCCCTCGTAGCCGCCGATGCGCTCGTAGACGGCGAGGGTCTGGATGCCCTCCATCCCGAAGTCCTTGGTCAGCAGCTTGTACTCGGCCATCAGGCGCCTCCCCGCCCGCTCATCAGGAGGCCCTCGGCGCGGAGGAGCCGCGGGAAGGGCGCGCCGGGACCTGCGGTCCCTCCGTCGCCGGGGCGCCTCGGACGCCGTCCAGGATCGCGTCGACCCTTTCCGGGGTGAGGTTCTCCTGGAAGTGATGGTCCACCTGCATCGCCGGGGCACCGCCGCAGGCACCCAGGCATTCGACCGTCTGCTCCCAGGTGAAGGCGCCGTCCGCCGTCGTCCCACCCGAAGGGCAGCCCAGCCGCCGCTCCAGGTGGGAGACGATCTCCTCGGCGCCGCGGAGAGCGCAGGAGACGTTGATGCACACCAGGACGTGATGGCGCCCGCCGGGGCGGTCGAAGTACATCGAGTAGAAGCTCGCAACCGCCTCGACCTCGCTGGGGGTGATCAGGAGCAGCTCGGCGACCTCCGCCATCCCCTCCGGGCTCAGGTACCCCAGCTGGTGCTGGACCGCCCAGAGGGATGGGAGCACGGCGCTCCGCGGCTGCGGGTAGCGGTCGCGCTGCCGCACGATCTCGGCCCGGGTGTGCGCGGTCAGCACGCTCACCGGTCGACGTCTCCGAGCACTATGTCGATCGAGCCGATGACGGCGACCAGGTCGGGGAGCAGCTCGCCCTTGGCCATGTGCGGCAGGGCGCTGAGGTTGCTGAAGGAGGGGGCGCGCACCTTGCACCGGTACGGCCGGTTGGAGCCGTCGCTCACCAGCAGGAAGCCCAGCTCACCGCGGGGGGACTCGACCGCCTGGTAGACGGTGCCGGTGGGAACCCGGAAGCCCTCGGTCACCAGCTTGAAGTGGCGGATCAGCGATTCCATGCTGGTGTTGATCTCGTTGCGGGGGGGCAGGGCCACCTTGCGGTCGGTGCTGTTCACCGGACCCTCGGGGAGCCCCGCCATCGCCTGGTCGATGATCCGCAGCGACTCGCGCATCTCGCGCATCCGCACCAGGTAGCGGTCGTAGATGTCGCCGCGCCTGCCTATCGGCACGTCGAAGTCGAACTGGTCGTAGGAGCTGTACGGCTGAGCCTTGCGCAGGTCGTAGGGGACGCCGCTGCCCCGAAGGGTTGGCCCGGTGACCCCGTAGTTGATCGCGTCCTCGGGGCTGAGCACCCCCAGCCCCTGGGTGCGCTCCCGGAAGATCGGGTTGCCCGTGATCAGCGTCTCGTATTCGTCGATGCGGTGGGGGAAGGTCTTGACCACCTCCTCCACCATCCCGTAGAACTCGGCGGGCACGTCGGCCATCAGGCCGCCGACGCGGATGAAGGAGGTGTGCATCCGCACCCCGCTCACCAGCTCGTTGATGTCGAGGATCTTCTCCCGCTCCCGCCAGGCGTAGACGAAGGGGGTGGTGGCCCCCAGGTCGAGGGCGCTCGTGCCGTACCAGATCAGGTGGCTCGCGATCCGCGCCAGCTCGCACATGATCACCCGCAGGTACTGCCCGCGAGGCGGCACCTCCACCCCGAGCAGCCGCTCCGCCGCCAGGGAGAAGCCGAGGTTGTTGCTGAGCGGCGAGAGGTAGTCCATCCGGTCGGTGTAGGGGATGCACTGCTGGTAGTTGTGCCGCTCGAAGTCCTTCTCGAAGCCGGTGTGGAGAAAGCCGATGTCGGGCCGGCAGCCCCGGACCACCTCGCCGTCGAGGTCCAGGACCAGCCGCAGCACGCCGTGGGTGGAGGGGTGCTGCGGCCCCATGTTCAGCTCCATGGTCTGGTCGTCGAGCTGGACCAGGTCGATGGCATCCATCTCAGGGGCGACCCCGAGCAGCTCCCGGCCGTGGTCGTACTGCTCCGAGGCGGCGTCGCGCCCGGGCGGCCCGATCGGGGGCAGCACGCTCATCGCGAACTTCCCGGCATCTCGGGGGGCCTCTCCTGCGCCGGCAACGCCCATTCGATGTTGTGGGTGAAGGCGATCGGCTCACCGAACGACGCGTAGTCCTTGCGCAGCGGGTGACCTTCCCAGTCGTCGGGGAGCAGGATGCGGCGCAGGTCGTGGTGCCCCTCGAACTGGATCCCGATGAGGTCGTAGGCCTCCCGCTCATGCCAGTCCATGCCGGCGAACACACCCTCCAGGGTTGGCACCCGGGGATCGTCCCCGGGCACCTGCACCACCAGGCGGATCACGTCGTTGTGCTGCATGGAGCGGAGCTGATAGACGACGTCGAAGCGCGGGACGTCGGGCTCACGGTCGGGCCAATCGACGGCGGTCACGAACAGCGGCAGGTCGTAGCGCGCCTCGTCGTGGTCGCGAAGCAGTCGGGCGACGCGGACAAGGTGGTCGCGCCCCACCCGGATGGTCACCTCACCGAAGCTCTCCTCGTCGGCGAGCACGGCATCCGGCAGCTCCCGCCGGAGGAGGTTCAGAGCCCTCGTTCCGGCGGCCGGGTGTGGACCGGAGGATTCCTCCAGATCGGTCATCTCCCCGGTCACCCCCGCCAGGAGGTGAGGTGGCTGCCGGCGATCTTCTGCTGCAGCTTGACGACGGCGTCGAGCAGCGCCTCGGGACGGGGCGGGCAGCCGGGAAGGAAGACGTCCACCGGGACCACCTTGTCGACCCCCTGGATGATCGCGTAGTTGTTGAACATCCCACCGCTCGAGGCGCAGGCGCCCATGCTGATCACCCACTTGGGCTCGGGCATCTGGTCGTAGATCTGGCGCAGGACCGGGGCCATCTTCTGGGAGACCCGGCCGGAGACGATCATCACGTCGGCCTGGCGCGGCGAGGCGCGGAAGACCTCGCAGCCGAAGCGCGCCATGTCGAAACGGGCGGCCCCCGTCCCCATCATCTCGATGGCGCAGCAGGCGAGGCCGTAGAGCGCGGGCCAGAGCGAGCTGTACCGGCCCCAGTTGACCAGCTTCTCGACGGTGGTGGTGAGGATCCCGCTCTGGAGGGCGGCACGCTCCCTCTCTCCGACCCGGGGCAGCGGCAGCGCGCCGGCGTCGCCGAGCGAGGTCGCCAGGGACTCACGCTGGCCCAGCACCGCCGAAGGGGTGAGAGCGAGGTCGCCGTTCAGTCCCACCGGAGCGCCCCCTTGGCCCAGATGTAGACGAGCCCGAGCAGCAGGATGAGGATGAACACCCCCATCTCCACGACCCCGAAGACCTTGAGCTGGCGGACGATGGTCGCCCAGGGGAAGAGGAAGATCGATTCGACGTCAAAGACGATGAAGAGCATCGCGGTCACGTAGAAGCTGACCGAGAACCGCCTCCGGGCCGAGACCGACGGGACGATGCCGGACTCGTAAGGGAGCTCCTTCTCAGGGCTGGGGCGGCGCGGGCCCAGAAGGGCGCTGAGCAGCGGCACACCGGCGCCGAAGAGGATGCAGATACCCAGGAAGACGAGGATCGGCGCGTAGTCCGAGAGCATCCCTGCGAATCCTAGCAAGGCCAAGGGTCCTGGCCGCGCTTGCCGGAAGGCCCTTGGGCGCGGCGCCCAAACCGAGAGCGCTCAGACCGCGCGGACCTGCACCTTGCCGTGCTCGACACGGGTTTGGTACACGGTGGCCGGAGCCGACGCCGGGCCGTGCACCGCGTGCCCGTCACTGAGGCGGAAGCGGCTGGCGTGCCACGGACAGGTGACGCAGAGCTCGTCGTCGACGGTGCCCTCGTGGAGCGGCCCGGCGGCATGGGGGCAGACGTCCGAGATGGCGTAGATCTGCGTCCCCCGCCGGTAGAGCATCACCCGGGCGCCGCCCGCCTCGGCGAGGGTCGGGGTGTCCTCCTCCAGGCTGTCCGCCTCGAGCGCGTCCGTCCACTCGCTCGGCCTCTCCAGGAAGGCCTGATGGTCGACCCCGAGGCCGCGGCCGAAGGTGAGATGGCCTCCCAGGTACCCGCCCGCGCTCACCGTCGCGAGCCCGAGCAGGCGCAGGCGGCGAGCGCCCCGGCCACCGGCCACGAGCGAGGCCGCGAAGAGCCCGAGACCGGTGACGCCGGCGGCGGCGTGGACCAGCCCGACGCGCCGCTCCGGCCCGTAGGAGTCGGCCCAGTCGCTCAGCCCGCTGAGGACCGCGGGGACCGCCGCCAGGGCGCCCAGCCCGACCAGCGGATCGACCGCGTCAGCGGCGGCCGCGCCACCGAAGAGGTCGAGGATCACCGCCCCGCTCCAGCAGCCGATGGGCAGATCGGTGAGCAGCGGGTGCAGCGGGTGCTCCAGCCAGGTGCCGCTCAGCAGGCTCTTGACCGGCCCGACGGCCGAGTTCACCGCTCCTGCGAGGCGGTCGGAGACGCCGTCGAGGCCCTCGAGGCCCTCCAGCTTGCCGATCAGCTCCCGCAGTCCCACATGCACAAGAATATGGCACCCGCCCGGTGGCGTCGACGTGGCGCCGCCGGCGGGCCCTGCCGGCGGCGGTACCACGACGGGGAAGCGGCCCCGCGAGATGGCGCCCCGCCGGCGCGAGCCGGCGGCGACGCCACCCGAAGAGAGATCAGGCGGCGGCGGCCAGGGCGGCCGGCACGATCTCGGCCTCGATCTCGAGCTGGATCGTCTTGCTGACCATGACGCCGCCGGATTCGAGGACTGCGTTGTAGGTCAGGCCCCACGCCTCGCGGTCGATCTCGGCGGAGGCGGAGACGACGGAAACCGACGAGCCCCACGGGGTCTTCTCGGTCCCGAGGTACTGGACGTCCAGGGTGACCGGATGGGTCTGGTCGCGGATGGTCAGGTCGCCGGTCACCGCGAAACGCGCCTCGCCGGCGGCCTCCACGCCGGTCGAGCGAAAGGTCATGGTCTGATACTTCTCGGCGTCGAAGAAGTCGGCGGAGCCCAGGTGGGCATCGCGCTTGGCGTCGCGAGTGTTGATGCTGGCGATATCGATGCTGACCTCGACGCCCGAGGTCTCGAGGTCCTCTCCCACCGTGATCTTGCTCTCGAACTTCTCGAAGGTCCCCCGCACCTTGGTGAAGACCAGGTGGCGGGCGACGAACCCGATCTGGGTGTGGGAAGGCTCGAGAACGTACTCGCCGGCGGCGAGCGGGGTGCGGGTGGCGGTGCGGGGCTGAGTCATGTCTCTCTCCGGTAGTTGACGCCTCGACGGTTGCTCCGTCAACGGTTGATGGAGCAACTATACCCATAAGATCGTTGCGCTGTCAACCTTTATGGGGTAGGCTTCGGGCATGGTCATGACGGAGACCGCCCGGTCGGTCCACCTTCAGGCGTGGCACGCGCTCCTCCGTGCCCAGGCGGGCGTCGCCAGCAACCTCGAGCGCGAGCTGATGGCCGCCGAGGGATTGCCGCTGGCCTGGTTCGAGGTGCTCCTCGTCCTGGAGCAGGCTCCCCAGGGAGCGCTGCGGCTCCAGCGCCTCATGGACACCGTGCTCATGACCAAGAGCGGGGTGAGCCGGCTGATCGACCGGATGGAGACCGCCGGGCTGGTGACCCGCTCCGGCTGTCCGTCCGACCGCCGCGGCGCCTTTGCCGTCATCACCGACCTGGGCCGGGAGAAGCTGCGGCGGGCGACCCCGATCCACTCCGGCGGCATCGACCGCCACCTGGCCAAGGTGCTGGACACCGAGCAGGCGATCCGGCTCCGCGACGCCCTCAGCGCCGTCGCGGACGCCCTGGGCAGCGAGGCGGTCTTCATCGGGTGCCCGGGAGGGGACGTCGAGGACCGCGCCGGCGCCGATCGCGAGGGTCCCGGGGAGCCGTAGCAGCTCGCGGGGCGGCCGGGGGTACGAGGCGCCCACAATTGGCCCCCGTGGCCGGACAGATTGTCAGTGACAACCTCACCGAATCCGAGGCGCAGGAGCGCGCCTCCCTGCTCAACGACCTCCGCTACGGGATCGACCTCGAGCTGAGTGACGACCCGGCGGCGCCCACCTTCCGCAGCTCGACCCGGATCGACTTCTCGAGCCGCCGGCCGGCTGCCACCACCTTCCTCAACCTCACCGTGGGTGAGCAGGGGCGCCTCCGCGAGGTGCGGGTCAACGGGCGGCCCTCCCCCTCGGCGGTGGCCGGCTACGACGGCGCGCGCATCCCCCTCGCCGGTCTCCCGGCGGGGCCCACCACCGTGGAGGTGGTCGCCGACTGCGTCTACGAACGGGTGGGGGTCGGCCTCCACCGGGTCGTCGACCCCGCCGACCAGCAGGTCTACCTCTACACCCATTTCGAGCCGTTCGACGCCCACAAGGTCTTCGCGTGCTTTGACCAGCCCGACCTGAAGGGCCCGCTCACGGTGACGGTGCGCGCCCCGGTCGCCTGGGAGGTCTGCGGCAACGCGCGCGTGCTCGGGCGGGACGACCACGGCGACGGCAGCCGCACCTGGCGGTTCAACACCACCCCTCCCCTCCCCACCTACCTGATGGCGGTGGCGGCCGGCGACTATCGCGTCATCGAGACCCATCACCGGGGGCTCCGGCTCGCCCTCTACGCGCGCCGGTCACTGGCGGCCCAGCTCGAGGAGCAGGCCGAGGAGCTGTTCACGATCACCCGCCAGGGCCTCGACTTCTTCGCCGAGGAGTTCGGCATCGCCCACGCCTTCGACGAGTACAACCAGCTCTTCGTGCCCGAATTCAACATGGGCGCGATGGAGAATCCGTGCTGCGTCACCTTCAACGAGGTCTACGTCTTTCGCAGCCGGGCCACCGAGCTGCAGCGGGCGCGGCGGGCCGAGGTCATCGTCCACGAGATGGCCCACGTCTGCGGGTTCGGCGACGTGGCCACCATGCGCTGGTGGGGAGACCTCTGGCTCAACGAGACCTTCGCGACCTACATGTCCAACAAGGCGATGGTCCAGGCCACCGAGTTCACCAACGCGTGGGTCGACTTCGCCAACACCATGAAGTCGGCGGCCGCCCGGCAGGACCAGCTCCCCTCCACCCACCCCATCTCCACCCCGTGCGCCGACACCAACGAGGTGCGGCAGAATTTCGACGGCATCACCTACCAGAAGGGGGCGGCGGTCCTCAAGCAGCTGGTCGCCTGGGTCGGTGACGGCCCCTTCACGGACGGGGTGCGCGAGTACTTCCGCCGCTACCGCTGGGGCAACGCGACCCTCGGCGAATTCCTGGCCTGCATCGAGGCCGCCTCGGGGCGCGACCTCGGCCGCTGGTCGGCGGAGTGGCTTCGGACCGCCGGGATGAACACGCTGCGCCCCGAGATCGAGATCTCAGGTGACCGCATCGCGCGCTTCGAGATCGCGCAGTCGGCGGCCCCCACCCACCCCACCCTGCGCTCTCACCACGTCCGCGTCGGCCTCTACCGGCGGGACGGGGAACGCCTGATCCGATACCGGCTCGTCGACAGCGAGGTCCGCGGAGAGCGCACCGACGTTGCGGAGCTCGCCGGCGAGCCGTCCCCCGACCTCGCGGTGGTCAACGACGACGACCTGACCTTCGCCAAGCTGCGCTTCGACCCCGTCTCGCTGCGCACCGTGCTCGACCACCTCGGCGGCCTGGCCGACCCGCTGCCCCGCTCCCTCTGCTGGGCGGCGCTCTGGGACATGACCCGCGACGCCGAGCTGCCCACCCGTGACTTCGTCGCGGCGGTTCTCCGCCACGCCAGGGCGGAGGATGAGGTCACCGTTCTGGAGCGACTGCTCAGCCAGGCGCTGGCGGCCATCGACCAGTTCGGCGACCCGGCCAACCGGGACGCGGCGCGCGCCAGCGTGGCCGGCATCGCGTGGGACCAGCTGGCGGCGGCCGAGCCGGGCGGCGATATCCAGCTGACCTGGGCACGAGCCCACCTCGCTGCCGCCGATTCCACCGATGATCTCGACCGGTTGGAGCGCCTGCTCGACGGCACCCAGAGCGTCCCCGGCCTGACGATCGACAACGACCTCCGCTGGATGATCGTCGGCCGTCTCGCCAGCCTCGGCCGCGGCGCCGGCCCGCGCATCGACGCCCAGCTCGCCGCCGACGACACCGACTTCGGCCGCCGGCGCGCAGCCGCCTGCCGGGCCGCGCAGCCCGACGCCGAGGCCAAGCGCGCGGCCTTCGACCAGGTCGTCGGTGGCGCGGACCTCCCGCTCCAGACCCTCAACGCGCTGATGGGGGGCTTCGGCGTGGGGCCCTTCGCAATCGGCGGATTGATCCAGTGGGGCGACCGCCAGGCCGCCCTCCTGCGACCCTACGTGAAGCGGTGGGCGGAGGCCGTTCCCGGCTTCTGGGAGCGGCGCAGCACCGAGGAGGCGGAGAACTACACGGAGTTCCTCTACCCTCGCCAGCTGGTCGAGCCGGAGACGCTGGCCGCCGCCGATCGGCTGCTGGCGGCGATCCAGGCCACCGATCTTCCCGAGTCGACGCGGCGTGCCGCCTCGCGGCCGGTCGTCGAGGGCAGGGACGGGACCGAGCGGGCGATGAGGGCCCGCGCCTGCGACATCGCCGCGTCGCACGGCTGATTCCCGGCCTCAGCCGCGCTCACCCGGAGCCCAGGGATACCTCCGCCGCGATCGACGTCTCGTAGCCGCAGGGCAGCTCGGCGGGGATCTCCGGTGAGCTGACCCGGCCGTAGATGGAGAGCAGCCGGTCGACCATCCGCTCCCAGGAGAAGGTCGCGGCGCGGCGGCGCGCAGCCTCACCCATCCTCTCCCTCCCCGCCTCGTCGTGGAGGATCTTGGAGATGGCCGCGCAGTAGTCGCGCGGTTCGCGGCCCTCCACCAGGAGGCCGGTCTCCTCGTCGGCCACCACCTCGGGGAGGCCGCCCACGCGAGCCGCCACCACGGGGGTGCCCTGGGCCTGCGCCTCCAGGGCGACCAGGCCGAAGGTCTCGACCCGCGACGGCACCACGCACACGTCGGCAAGCGCGTAGTAACGGGCCAGCCGGTCGTGGGGCACGGCCCCGAGGAAGCGGACCCGGTCCCCGATGCCGGCATCCTCGGCCAGCCGCTCCAGCCGCCGGCGCTCCCCGCCGTGGTTGGCCCTGGCGCCGTCACCGCTGTCCCCACCGATGAAGAGGCAGACCACGTCCTGAAGGTGGGGGTCGCGGTCCATCTCGGCGATCGCTTCGATCAGGGTGTCCGCCCCCTTGAGCGGTTCCAGCCGGCCGGCGAAGAGGACGACCCGGCGCCCCTCGACGTCCAGCTCACCACGCAGAGCGGTGACGGCGGCCAGGTCGGCCGGGTGCAGGTCGACCCCGGGCTCGGCGACGCAGATCCGCTCCTTGCTCGCCCCGTAGAGCCGCACCAGCTCCCGACCCTCGGCCCGGCTCATGGCCACGATGCGGTCGCAGGCGGCCGCCAGCTCCTCCTCGACAGCCCCACGCTGGAAGTCGGGGGGGAGCCCCGCGGCCGCCTTCATCCGGGCCAGCGAGTGAAACGACTGGACCCACGGGATGCCGAGTCGATCACGGGCCCGGCGCGCCGGGGGACCACTCAGCCAGTAGTGGGCGTGGATGAGGCGATAGCTGCGACCCTCCGAGGCGGCGTGAGCGAGCATGGCGTCGGCGAAGGGGTCGAGCAGCGCCACCAGCTCCTCCTTGGGGAGCGGCCGGGGCGGGCCCACGTCGAGGAGGACGAGCCGGCTTCCGGGGGCGATCAGTCGCTCGGCGGGAAGGTGGGGGTCCTCCCGGCGGACAAAGACGTCGGTCGGCACCCCCCGCTCCGCGAGGCCCTCACAGAGGCGCCGGACCCCGAGGTTCATCCCGCCGTTCTCGCCCCGCCCCAGCTCACTGAGAGGAGAGGCGTGAACCGAAACGACGGCGATGGCGCGGCCACTCGGCGCGGTCATGTCGCAAGTCTAGCCAGGATGGCTCGTTGCCCCGTCAACCACCCCGCCGGCGCGGGCTGTCCCACCGCCCATGGACTGCCATCCGCGCGCCGCGACCGGGTCCCACCACGCCTTCCCTGCCTCGACCATCAGCACCGCCGGATGGAGGTTCACCGTCGTGCAGCAGTGGGCTGGGATGACCAGGAGGCGGTCACCGATGCGGAGCCCGGTTCGACCGCCCGGGGCGACCAGCATCCCGTGCTCCTCGCTCAACCGCTCCAGCACGAGATCCGGGTGCTCGACCACGATCCCGTAGCCACGCAGCAGGGAGAGCCGCGCATCGGCGGCGAGCGCCTTCGACCCGGCGTCGATCACGGCCCGATCCGCGGCCGGGGTGGAGACCACGGTGGCCACCACGCCCAGGGCGCACGCCTCCACGGTCATGGCTCCGAGGACCACCTGCTGGGCGTCGCCGTACACGTACGAACCCGGCCGCATCTCGGTGGGCCCGGCCTCGGTCCACGAGGCGGTGGGCGTCGAGCCGACGCTCAGCTCGCGCACGGCGATGCCGGCGGCACGGAGCTGGGCGGCCGTCTCCAGCATCACTCGGTGCTCGGCCTCGGCGACCCAGGCCAGCTCGGCCCGGTCGGCGACCGCGTACGCGTGGCCGGGGAAGGTGAGCAGACCCCGGAACCGCTCCGCCCCGATGACCGCCACCAGCGCTGTCACCCCGGTCACCGTCTCCTCCCCCGGCGCGGTGCCCACCCGGTGATGGCCGCTGTCCACCTCCCAGAGCACCTCGACCTTCTCGGGAAGGGCGGCGGCCACCTCCAGGCTGTCCGTACTCACCGCGAGCCGCCCGCCCCGCTCCGCCAGCGCCGCCAACCGCCGCAGCCTCATCTCGCCCACCGGGGGAAAGGCGATGAGGAGATCGTCGGCGCCAGCGCCGGCGAACACCTCGGCCTCGGTGAACGTCGCCACGGTCAGCCCGACAGCGCCGTGCTCGAGCTGGCGCCGGGCGACGAACGCGCTCTTGTGGGTCTTGGCGTGAGGCCGGAGGCGCAGCCCCAGGCCGGCGGCGCGGGCCTGCATGGCAGCGAGGTTGGACTCCATCGCGGCGACGTCCACCACCGCAACCGGTGTCTCGACGGGCTGGGCGGCGGCGACAGCCCGCTCGGCGTCCATCAGGTGGCTCGCCGCAACGGCGGCCGCATCCGCCCCCTCATTCGGGCCAGTACTGCTCCTCGTGGACCGCGGCGGCCTCGAAGCCGCCCCTGCGGAGCGCGCCCTTGACGTTGTCGATCATCTGCGGGTTGCCGCAGATGAACGCGGAGGCCGAGCCAGGCCGCAGCTCGAGCCGGTCGGTGTGCTTGCGCACCACGTCCTCGACCCGGCCCCGCTCCCCGGGCCACTCCGGGTCCAGCCAGGGCCGGCTGATGGTGGGGACGTATTCGAACCAATCGAACTTCTCGGTGAGCGCCCGCATCTCGTCCAGGTAACCGAACTCCGAGGAGACGCTCGCACCGTGGAGGAGCACCATCCTCCCCGCCGGAACCCACTCTCCGCGGTCCAGCCGCCGGAGCAGGGTGCGGATGCAGGAGAGGAAGGGGGCGATCCCGGTGACCGTGGCCACGAAGAGGTGGGCATGGCCTTCGACCGGCGCCTCCTTGAGGAAGAGACCCTTGCAGCGGCGGCGGACCGGCATCTCGGCCCCGACGCCCAGCCTGTGAAGGGGAACGGTCAGCTCGCCCTCCGGGACCCGCTCGATGAACAGCTCGATCTCGCCCTCCTCCGGGGACGAGCAGATCGAATACGGCCGTTCGACGAGATGGTCGCCGATGGGAAGCGCGAGGGTGCAGTACTGGCCGGGCCGGTAGCCGAGCTCGAAGTCAGTGGCGATCCGCATCACCCAGAGGCCCTCGGCGAAGTCGCGGCGGCTGACGATGCGGGCGGTCCCGAACTTGGTGGCGTCGATGGTGGGGGCGGATTCGATCATCGGCCGACAGTGTATGCCCTGCGCCGGCGAAGGTCCTGATCAGACCTTCTCGGGGTCCACCAGCAGCAGCCGGACCGTGCTGGTGGCCAGCTCACGGCCGTCCTGCGCGTCACGCATGGTCACCGCCCACTGGTGGACCCGGCGGCCCGCGTGCCGCACCGTCGCCTCGGCCTCGACCCTCTGCCCGGCGCGGGCGGTGCGGAGGAAGCTGGTGTGGTTCTCCAGCCCCACCGCCCCCCTGCCGGAGCCGTCGCTCCCCGCCGCGACCATCGCTCCGATCGACGCCAGGGTCTCGGCGACGGCGGCGTAGACGCCGCCATGCACCAGGCCGTACGGCTGAAGGTGCTGCTCGCCGATCTCGAGGTGGGCGGTCACCCGGGTCGGGGTGACCTCGTCGAATTGGAGGCCGAGGAGCCCGATGAAGCCCGCGGTGGGATCCAGACCGCGGAGGGGCTCGCCGGGGGTGCTCATCGCTGGCGCACCGGCTGGGGAGCCCGGTCCATCTCGACCCGGTAGCGCTCGGCGAAGGCCCGCAGCGATGGGGTGATTGGCTCGTCGAGTTGACTCCGACCCTCGAGGGCCTCGGCGGTCTTGAGCCCGTGACCGGTGATGTAGGCGACCACCACCTCGTCGCCCTTCCACCGGCCCGCCTCGGCGAGGCGGCGGAGCACCGCAACCGTGACCCCGCCGGCGGTCTCGGCGAACACTCCCTCGGTGCGGGCGAGGAGCTCCACCGCGTCGAGGATCTCGTCGTCGGTGACGCTCTCCACCACCCCGCCGCTCTTGCGGGCGGCGCGGATGACGTCCTCCCCGTCCGACGGGTTGCCGATGGCGAGGGAGCGGGCGACGGTGTCGGGGCGGCGGACCGGGGTGACCGGGCGATTGCCCGCAAAGGCGTCGGCGACCGGGGCGCAGCCCGAGGCCTGGGCACCGGTGAGCCGGGTGTGCGGGGGCCCGTCGACCAGGCCGAGGTCGACCAGCTCGCGTAGAGCCTTCTCCGCCTTGACGAATTGGGAGCCGGAGGCGATCGGGATCACGAGCTCGTCGGGAAGCCGCCACCCCAGCTGCTCCACGGTCTCGTAGGTCAGGGTCTTGCTGCCCTCGCTGTAGAAGGGCCGGACGTTGATGTTGCAGAAGGCCCAGGGGACCTCGTCGGCCAGCTCGCTGCCGAGGCGGTTGGCGTCGTCGTAGGTACCGTTGACCCGCACCAGGGTGGGGCGGAACACCGCGGTGGTCGAGCTCTTGGCGGACTCGAGGTCGGCCGGGATGATGATCACGGCGCGCATCGCCGCGTGGGCGGCATAGGCGGCGACGGCGTTGGCCAGGTTGCCGGTGCTGGCGCACGCCAGGGTGTCGAAGCCATGCCCCCGTGCCCAGCTGGCGGCGACGCTCACCACCCGGTCCTTGAAGGAGTTGGTCGGGTTCTGGGTGTCGTTCTTGAGGTAGAGGTTGCGCAGGCCGAGCAGGTCGCCCAGGTTGCGGGCTCGGATGAGAGGTGACCAGCCCTCCCCGAGGGTGATCGGCTCCAGGTCGTCCTCGACGGGCAGCAGGTCGCGGTAGCGCCAGATGCTCGCCGGGCCCGCCTCGATGCTCTTGCGGGAGACCCGGCGGCCGATCTCGGCGTAGTCGTAGGCCACCTCGAGGGGGCCGAAGCAGTTGTCGCAGGCATGGGTGGCCGCGATCGGGGCCGTGTGGCCGCAGGCGCGGCAGCGCAGGGAGAGTATTCGCTCGCTCATGTGATGGACCTCAGGTTGGGGAGGATGTCAGATCACGCGTGCGGGGCGGTCAGGCCGCCCCGGCGCATTCGCATCCCCGCGAACCCGATGGCGCCCT
>Ga0187875_10002404_pt1 | contig 13876 bp, 16 predicted proteins | sample June2016WEW_17_1_2_FD_132978 | JGI IMG/M metagenome (GOLD analysis project Ga0187875, IMG submission 132978) | Peatland microbial communities from SPRUCE experiment site at the Marcell Experimental Forest, Minnesota, USA - June2016WEW_17_10 | ecosystem: Environmental > Terrestrial > Soil >... | reverse complement strand
GGTTCTATCGCTTCGCGGCGAGCAGTGAACAGAGGACGGAGGACGGAGGACGGAGGACGGAAAAGAATAATTCCTTTTGGTTCTATCGCTTCGCGACGAGCAGTGAACGGAGGACGGAGGACGGAGGACGGAAAAGAATAATTCCTTTTGGTTCTATCGCTTCGCGGCGAGCAGTGAACGGAGGACGGAGGACGGAAAAGAATAATTCCTTTTGGTTCTATCGCTTCGCGGCGAGCAGTGAACGGAGGACGGAGGACGGAGGACGGAGGACGGAAAAGAATAATTCCTTTTGGTTCTATCGCTTCGCGGCGAGCAGTGAACAGAGGACGGAGGACGGAGGACGGAGGACGGAAAAGAATAATTCCTTTTGGTTCTATCGCTTCGCGACGAACAGTGAGATTCTTAAATTCCCCAATTCCTCAATTCCCCAATCCCTTGAATATCGAACGATGTCAAAGAGTCGCCAGCCGTCGCATTTCATGCACTGACAATCAGGGGATAGTCGAATGAATCGCCGATGCTTAAGAGTTGAATGTCCACTGGACGTGCTGTTCGCGCCTCGATGAGCTTCCCGGCCACACCCAGGGCGATCTCCAATGCTTCTGTGGCAGTGCGGCCTTGAACCGCCAGCCCCGGCGCCTCCTCAGAGGTTGCCAGGCAGACCCCCTCCGGCAGTTTCTCGATGTGGATATTGATAATTCTTTCCATAAGACCTAACTCAACTGCTGATTACGGATTTCCACAAGGCCATATTTTGCCCTCCGCTTTGAATTCGCTGAAACTATAGCACAAGAGCTTGAACCAAGAAATGAATCAGGGTATCGAGGATAACAGGCGTCTTCCCGGCCCGGGCCCCAAGTGAGGCGCAAGCCTTTCCGTCATCCCGGCGGAACTTCTGGTCAATTGAGGTCAAGAGTTGACCGAAGAGCATTTCTTTCCGTGAGCCGGCGAACGATCTCATCTCTTGCTTCCGTTGAAACACTTCCGATTACCTCCAATACTTCAGCCTGAAATTGCTGGACGGCCCGCATATCGAAAAGCGCCTGGAAGATTTCGAGCTGCAGCTTCAGTTGCTCCCGGATTTCCTGCATGGCCTTTAAAGCGAGTTCGCGCGGGTCTTTCGATTTGTACTGGGTGATTTCCTCTTCCTGCCCCCGAACCCTCACTTCGTTCGGATTCGCGCTTACACACCGGGCCGATGCGCCATGCTGGACCCTCACTGCGCTCAGGTCCGGGCTTAACGCTGCTGACACTGTTAGATGCTTCAAGTCCGGGCACGATCTTTTGTGAGTGCCCAAGTTCGCGCCCGATCCTTTGTGAGGGCGCACCTTGATTTTGCGGACCTGAGATTCGAGTACCTGAAGAGCATCGTCTTCGCCCCGGTTCCAGCGCATGAGCAGGTCGAGCAGTTCGTTTGCGTCCCGGTTGATCTTCTGAAGTTGGTCCAGAGCATTGATTTCGCGGTCAACGATCTTGTGGGCCGCCCGGATGGTTACATTGCGGTTTATGGCGATATTCAACGCCTTCAACCGTCTGGATATGCTCCCTTTACTGACTCCCATCTTGCGGGCGGCTTCGGAAACGGTGTTGCCGTTCCTCATTAATTGAAGCAATTGCTTATCATCGATCCGGCTTTTCATGTGGCGACGTTTCCTTTTGTGTAAGAGTTCACCGCAGAGGCTGGTCATGGACAGGTCAAGGAGAGAACACAGAGGCAAAGACCGACGCGGAGAGGGAGGGACACGGGGACAAGACCCTCGCAGCATCCATCCATGGCCTGTCTATGACCAGTCGCCCTATCCCCCTGTCGGCCCTGGTTTTCCTCTGCGTCCCCTCCTTGACCGGACTATGACCCGTCTCCGCGGTGAACGGGTTGGAAATTCTTTCACGCGAAGACACGAAGCCTGAATGCTTGCTTAATCGGGATTTATGATTCGTTTTGATCCGGCAAAAGATTATCATGCGGGATTTGGCCGCGCAAAACGGCAACCAGAAGCGGCAACCAGAAGCGGCAACGAGAAACGGCAATAGAAACGGCAATAGGAAGCAGGGAGCAGGAAGCAGGAAGCAGGAAGCAGGGAGCGGGGAGCGGGAAGCAGGGAGCAGGAAGCAGGAAGCAGGAAGCAGGGAGCAGGAAGCAGGGAGCAGGGAGCGGGGAGCAGGGAGCGGGAAGCAGGGAGCGGGGAGCAGGAAGCAGGAAGCAGGGAGCAGGAAGCAGGAAGCAGGAAGCAGGGAGAAATCAAATTCCTAAATTCCGCAATCCCTTAATTCCCCAATCCTTCGAGCCTCTTGCAAAACTCAACAAAACCGTCACCCCGGTGACATCCGGGGTCCAGAAGACCTTGAAAAACCTGGATTCCGGCTTTCGCCGGAATGACGTTGAAGGACTTTTGCAAGAGGCTCCTTCAATTCCTCATTAGCGACAAACAACGGGTGCGTGCTAGGCAACCCTTGGAGCCAGCCGGGCAACAACAATCCCGGATGCCCGCTTGCGCATCTGCACAAGGTCATAATTCATTTGCATCCGCAACCACGTGTCCGCCGTGCTGCCAAAAGCCTTTTCAAAACGGATCGCCATTTCAGGCGAAACGCTGCTACGCCCGGCAATAACGTTGTGAAGCTGCTGGCGCGTAATACCAAGCCCTTTGGCGGCTTCCGCAACACTCAAGCCCAAATCCTCAAGACACTCCTTGACGAGTAAGCCGGGATGCACAGGGTTTTTCATCTCCATAGTCTTGCCTCTTCAATGGTAATCGACAAAATCCACGTCGAAAGCTTCTCCATCTGCAAATCGGAAAGTGATCCGCCAATTCGCGCGGACAGTAACCGAGTAACGGCGTTTCAAATCCCCCTTCAGGGGATGCAGGCGAAAGGCCGGCAGGTTCATGCCTTCAATCTCCTCTGCCGCATGCAGAGTCGAGAGAATGAGGCGGAGCCTCGCCAGCATTTCCTGCGGCAGTTTGCTGCCGTCATCATGCTCAAAAAGGCGTTGTAATCCTTTATGGAGGAAGCTTTTTATCATGCAGCGGTTATTGTAAAGCGTAAAATGACATTTTACAAATCTCTTTTGTGATGGTTCCAGCTCGTTCTGTAATGGTGAAAAATCCAACTTCTTCAACCACGGATCGAGGAGCGTAGCGGGGTGGATTGTTGAATTTAGTGCAGGTTATGGGTAATAGGTTAGAGGTCGTGGGTAATCCATCACCTAAAAGAGTTTTGAGTTTTAAGTTTTGGGTTTTGAGTTACTAAAAACTGACAACCAGCAACTAAAAACTCTTACGCTGACCGTGTCTCCGTGTCACCGCGTCCCCGCGTCACCGCGTCACCGCGTCCCCGCGTCACCGCGTCACCGCGTGACCCTCCGTCAGACTCTTCAGAATCTCAAGCCTGAGTTTTGGTTGTCCTTGCCAATTTCTGAGCAATAAGTGCGTTTAATGATATGCCGGCGCGAGCAGCCTCGATAGCCAGCGCCCGATGCAAACGCCGGTCGATCCGCACATTGAACCGTCCGCTATACCCCTTTCTCGCCGGAGCAAGAGGTATTGCCTCGTTATGCTTTCGGAAACTTTCCTTCACACCTTCCCACGCGACCGCCAGCTCTCTTAATGCTTCCTCGGGTGAGTCACCAAAAGCCGATATATTCGGCATCTCAACAAAATGGGCCAGATACTCGCCGTCATCGTCTAAAAACACGTTGACAGTCCAATTGTCGAAAGGATCATGTTTTACCACTTTCAGCCTCTTCCCTCTCAAGTTCATACCTGGCGAGGAATTGCTCAACTTGATAGCCTTTTGCCTTCCCGGTCCTGCCTTCCTGGACGGAAAGCCGGTAACGCCCCGGTGAATACCAAATCTGATGGCTCCCGGTCTGGTGATCAAGCATCCATCCGCACTGACTCAAAAGCGTCTGGAACTCGGAGAAAGAAAGCCCTTTCGGGTTGGCCCCGGCTTTGGTTATGAGCTTTTCCCGCCTCGTCATAATGTAACTATATATGGTTGCGGAGCAGATGTCAAAAAGGAATGAACCACGGATGAAGGAGCGCAGCGGAGTGGATGGAGGAGCGCAGCGGAGTGGATTGTTGAATTTAGTGCAGGTTATGGGTAATAGGTTAGAGGTCATGGGTAACCCAATACCTATCACCCCTCACCTATCACCCCTCACCCTGAAAGAGTTTTGAGTTTTAAGTTTTGGGTTTTGAGTTACTAAAAACTGACAACTAATAACTAAAAACTCTTCGGCTCCCCGTGTCCCCTGCTCGCCCCTCACCCCGTTTTCGAAATACTTGATATTTGTCTCTGAGGGCCGCATAATCAATGATCGCCGGTCCATGGTAAAAGACCGGGAAAGGTGGGACAGGCAAATCGAGGGAGATTCAAGAGCGAGCGAGTTCGACTCCCTCGTATGATAGACTTATGTAGTACCCTACCGAAAAAAAATAACCACTCTGCGTCGTGCGAGCGCGTAGCGGGCAGGCCGACCGCGCGACAAATCTAATCTGGTCATTCCTCTTACCGCCTTTAGGCGGAAGTCTGGCGCTTTGGGCGTTCGCGGGAGGCCTGGTATAGGAAGCCCTCGACGCCAAGAGAGGAAAGGGGCTGAGGGAGCTGTGAAACAAACATCGAAAGCACTCAAAGAGCTCATAAAGGAGCTTCCACCCGACCTGCATAGGGAAGTGCGCGATTTCGTCGAATTCCTTCTGGAGAGGCGGGCACGGAAGAATGGGCGGATGTTACGGCAGGGTTGGGCTGGGGCCTTGCGAGATTACCGCGACCAGTACACGTCCCTGGAGCTGCAAAAAAAAGCCTTGGAATGGCGAGGAGATTGATCCGTGTACTTGTTGGACACGAATATATGGCTTGAGCGCCTCCTGGACCAAATCCTGTCGAGTGAACTGCTTAGACACGATTAACAGGATTTACAGGGCAAAACCGTGCGGTGTCACAGGGCGGGTAACTCTGTATCCTCGGAATCAATTGAAAAACGCAATTCCGCTTCACCCTCTCCTAGAAGAGTTTTGAGTTTTAAGTTACTAAAAACTGACAACTAATAACTAAAAACTCTTCGGCTTCTCGCTTCGCGCTTCCCCCTTCACTCTTCACTGCCCTTATCCGCCTTCCACTCCCCGTGTCGCCGCGTCTCTGCGTCCCCGCGTCCCCCTCCCGCTCCCCGCTTCCCGGGCCGAAACACCAGATGTTTCCCTTAAGTTAGCGGCGTTAGGCTCGAACCCTGCCATCATGTTTATCTGAATTCCTCGATGCTACTATGTAAGGGTGATCTGGATCCCGGCATCCTTCCTCAAAAGGTATGCCCGGGAACCGAATCTCGCCGCTCGTCAGAGATTTCTTCCCACACGTCGGACTCTTTCTCTTGAAACTGATCGTCAGCCATGTATGCATCTCCTGTACTAAGTCGAGAACCCAATACATTGCTGCCTCTGTTGCAGCCTACCAAAACATCAAACATGATCAGAACTTATCGGTTTGTCAATTCATTTGTTTATTGGATCGTGTTTTTGGTATATTCTATCAATTTTGAATGAAAACTGGAGGAGCGTTGGGAAATAGTTTCTCTGTTATCGATCTTTTCGCCGGGCCTGGCGGGCTTGGAGAGGGTTTTGCTGCTTTTGAAAACAAAGACGGAACCCGCCCTTTCAGCATTCGGTTGGCTGTGGAAAAGGATATCTACGCTCATTCAACTTTGCTGCTGAGGTGTTTTTTCCGCCAATTTGCTCCAGATCTAGTCCCGGACGAGTACTATCAGTACCTACAAAGTAAGATTTCGCGGGCGGAACTGTTCAATAAATTCCCAAAAGAGGCTGAATCCGCTGCTGAAGTGGCACTCCTGAAGGAGTTGGGTAAAAATAACGCCACTGTTTACCGGCATATCAGCAAGGCCCTTGGAGAGGAGGACGACAGTTTTTGGGTCATGACTGGTGGACCTCCATGTCAGTTATATTCGGTGGTGGGCCGGTCACGACTCACAGCGAAGAGAAATAATGATATCCAGGAGTATGAGGACGATAGACGACATACTCTTTATAAAGATTACCTGAGATGCGTCGCAAAATTCCGGCCGCCCATATTTGTTATGGAGAATGTCACAGGGATTCTTTCTGCAACACACAAAGGCAAGAGTGTCATTAATAAAATTATTAAAGATTTGCAGTTTCCGGCTGCCGCGGTGAACGTTCACACTAAACAAGGAATTCCATACGAGAAAAGAACCTATTGTCTCTATTCGCTCGTCAAGCAGACCACAGCGGGCGGCCTGGAACCATCCGATTTCATAATCAAAGCTGAAAATTACGGGGTACCCCAATCGCGTCACCGTTTGATCATTCTGGGTGTTCGCAAGGATCTAAATATCACTCCCGGTATCCTTCGTAAAGCTGATGATCCAGTGTCTGTTGAAGAGGTTTTGTCTGACCTTCCGAAAATCCGGAGCCTGCTTTCAAGGGAGCCGGACTCCTACCAGGCTTGGATTAAAGTTGTTCGATCATCAATTCAGCAGTCATGGCTAGGCGATGTTCAAGGGAATGGGTTTCGCCAGGAATGCTTAGCCGCAATTAAAAACCTGAGTGATCAACTGGGAACAGGAGGTCAGTTTCTGGAACACAAGTTCGATCTCGATTATTCCATGAAATGGTTCGGAGACAAGCGTTTAGGCGGGGTTTGCAATCATTCTGCCAGGGCTCACATAAGACAGGATCTTCACAGGTATTTTTTTGCCTCCTGCTTTGCGCGAGCTGAGAAAAGATCCCCCAAGATATGTGACTTTCCCAAAGCTCTCTGGCCTAAACACGATAACATCGAGGAGGCTGTTAAGGGAAAGTTCGATGACAGATTTCGTGTGCAGGTCGCCTGCAGGCCCGCAACGACCGTTACATGCCATCTGGCCAAAGACGGCCATTACTACATTCATTATGATCCTTCACAATGCAGAAGCCTGACAGTTCGGGAGGCTGCAAGGCTGCAAACCTTTCCCGATAATTACTTTTTTGAGGGCCAACGAACTCATCAATACATTCAGGTAGGGAATGCCGTCCCGCCCTTGCTTGCAAAACAGATCGCAGAGATAGTGTATAAGTTGCTGGCGGAAGTGCAAAATGGTTAAATGAGTGAATAAGTCTTAGTCCCTAAAGGAGATTCCAGTTGGTGGACCGTATCAGTCCTGAAGCCCGCAGCAGGAATATGTCGAAAATCCGACATGCTGATACAGGCCCCGAAATAGCCGTGCGGCGCATGATCCACTCCATGGGGCACCGCTACCGTCTCCACCGGAGAGATTTGCCAGGTTGCCCAGACCTAGTTTTTCCAAGTAAAAGAAAGGTCATTTTTGTCCATGGCTGCTTTTGGCATCGACATCCTGATTGCAAGTACGCGTACAGACCTAAAAGCCGGACTGAATTCTGGATAAATAAGCTCGAATCCAATCGGCTCAGGGATAAAAGGAATCTTGAAGAGCTTGACAGGATGGGCTGGGAATGTTTGGTTATTTGGGAGTGCGAAATCACCGATACAAAATCATTGAGAGAAAAGATCAGTGCATTTCTGATGTGATGGTAGTAATCTCGAAATGCCGTCATCGCCTGCTTTCGATCTGAGCATATTAGGTTCTGGATGGAGCAAATGTCAGAGTGGTTAGTCCCCCTCAACATGAAGAAATCCTTTGAGTTGGGATCAAAAGGGCAGCGTGCAAATGGGATCTTGCCTGAGTGGGCGGGTTTTCTTATTTGGTCCGGTTGGTGGATGCGCCGGACCCTAGTCAAGAATTTGCGACTGTTCCTGGTGCTACTGCTTCCGACCCGCTTGTGCTGTTCATCATTATGTGCTCTGGGCGCTCTCATAGCTTCCGCCGGGAGAACCAGCCTGGAATGGGAAGAAATGCTCCCGCTTCCAACGGGTACCCGAGTTTTTCTTCGATATCCAGATTCTAAAAGACCTCAAAGAAGAATCAATGTCGAAGGCCTAGTTTCTGGGCTTAAATCAGAGGGGGGGCAAATCGCAATTTGGATAGAGCTGTTAACCAAGGGAGAACGGCTGAGTAACATCAAACATGGGATTTTCGAAAGCAAATTTTCGGACTATGAGATTTCTCTTATCCCTCATCTTTCCCATCAACAGGAAGGAAAGCTGATTGATGCTTTTCAATTTTATGAAAAAGTTACAGGAGGCTCACGAGCTTCACTTCTGTCCGCCAACAGTCAATGTTTGTTGGTAACAAACCGATCCGCTTGGGGTGCACAGATAAAGGATACCTCGGTAATATTCGACCCGTATGGGAAGTCCAGAATATACCAACTTGAAGACTTATTGATGCCTGCCACCGAGAAAAAAGCTGCGCACGCCGGTATTTTGGTATCCTCACAGAAATCTGAAGTTCTCGCAAACGCAAATACACCTCTGTCCATACTCGATGGCCCTGAGGCTCTAAGAGCTTGGGAACTCATAAAATCCCCAAATCTAATAGTGCTCCTGGACCAGACTGAATATGAAGAAGATGCAGGGGACATGCTGGCTCTCCTTTCGAGTAGCCGCACAGAGAAAGCAATTAACGTCCCGGAGAGAATTCCTGACAGCCCTCCACCGGGAATTGAGATGATGATTTATGCCCTGGAGCAATCGACCCGGCCATGACCAGCCCTTTTCATCTGGCAGACAGAATTTTTGCAAACGCAAGTGTGATCCGTGTATTTCACCACCAACTCGTTGTCGACCCTATTAATGAACTGATGAAGGAGACAGGGCGGCTTTTCGGTGCTCTACAGGATGTCGGTGACGATTTTGCTGCAAGGTCTCTGAAAATGAAGATCTGGCAGCTCCGCGCCGTATTCATATTTACACTCCTGCCCTTCGACTGTGAAGACCTCCCAATAGAAATGCAATTGCGGAGCATTAAATCAGAAGCTGCATACTTGCCATTTTTGAGCCAAAGCATTGAAGCACTGGCTCGTATTGTTGGGTTTCTAAGGCGCTCTCCTGCCAACCCTAAAAGAGAGAAAGTCTTCGAACTCCTGATAAATTCTCGAAAGCAAGGGAGTAAAGTTGGTCTTGTTGCTGCTCTTACCAGAGGTCCAACCCCGGGATGGCCGGAGAGAGCTGTGAATGAAATTCATCAGAAAAATCCGGCTTGTGAAATCATCCTGAGTCAAAAGATGCTCAGGAACTCGGTCTTCGATGATGTAATCATTCCGGCTGGTGGCCGTTTATCACCCTTTATTTATGAACTATACCATGGATGCCGTTGTGCTCAACTGCATATAGTAGCCTACAAACGGGAAGGATTTTATCCTCCCGAGAGGAAAGGTCTCCCTAAGGGCACACAAATCAGGATCAGGTCTTCAAGAAGCTCCGCAAACGTTCTTCCGGGCACCATTGTCGAAGATTCCCAAATCGACGAATGGATGAATGAGAATTTCTGGGAGTCACTGCGGCAAAGGGAACAATCTTATGCTGGCACAGCTACGGACAGGCAGTTCTACATAAAGGCCAGGGCCATAGTGCTGACTAATAATTCATTGGTTCATTTAAGAGATGAAATGAAAGTCATTGAAATTTCAGACCTTGTGGAACGTCGAATAAGCATTGAAGAACTTGGGACACGGTTTCCACGCCGGAGAGTCAACGAATTGCAGGAAGGAGACCTGATCGTTCTGCGCACATCAGGAAGCGGGGACTATCTGGAAGAAGTAGCCAATGCTCTGATGGCGGCCAGCGGTAAAGGTGACCTGGTATCTACAGCACTTGACTGGAAGTCGGTGCTGGAGCGAGCACTCTCGCGGTATGGATCGGAAGAATTTGGAAAGCGCCTACAACAGAAAGGCTCTGCAATTAACGACCACAGGTACATTTGGATGTGGACAACTCAGTTGGTTATCCGCCCTCAATCTCAACCTGTTTTTTATAATTTAATGTCAATTTGCGGTGACTTGGGTTTTCGCATAGACGGCCAGAACCCGGAAAAACTTGCATCTCTTCGTTTGCAGCAAATGAAAGAAATCATCAGGTTTCATGGCGCTGCTGGCCGAAAAATTCGACAAGCCTTACTCGAAAGGCTTAGAAAACTTATCGAACAACGCATCCTTATTAAGGACTCGTATAGCCTCAAACTTCCTGACCTCAGTTCAGGGGAGATTTCTGTCTTCCGGGTGGCTGCTGTAGATCCAAAGCCTGTTGAAATTCCATACTCCAGGATCGGAATTATCAAAAGTCTGGAGAGCTGATCAATGGCACGTATGATACCACCATATCTTTCGACCGATTGCAAATCTCCAGGAGAAAAAATTCTATTTGGCAGATTTTGTGATGACCCCGGAACACGGGAGTGGGTTGTACTGCATTCATTGGGTATTGCTAAACACTCCAAGAGGTTAGAGGGAGAAGTGGACTTTGTTGTCCTTGTGCCAAAGGGAGGCATTCTATGTATCGAGGTCAAGGGAGGGAATATTGCAAGAGAGGGCGGCCTTTGGAAGTACGGCTCCGAACCTCACCGGGAGGTCTCTGTTGTTGGTCCTTTCAGACAGGCTTCCGATTCGATGCATTCCTTGAGAACGTTTGTGACTGATGCCGACCCCACCCTGAAGAACTTACTTTTTTTTTCGGGGGTTTTCTTCACCTATATTACCTTTTCAGAGCATTCGCCAGAATGGCACCCCTGGCAATTTGCGGACAAAACAACTCTTACCAGGTTCCCTGTATCGACATGCTGTTTAAACATTTTAGAGCGAGCTCATGAACATGTCCGTGGCTCGCCTTCAGCAAAATGGTACGATCTCATAAGGAGCCGCCCCAGTATAGAACAAATCGGTGGCATTGCAGAAATTCTTCGCCGTGACTTTGAGTTTTTCATTCCTCCGCGAGAGGACATAGAAGATAAAGAAAAGCGGGTAATTCAATTCACAACTGAGCAGTTTCAGGCTCTGGATGTTTTGGAAGAAAATGATCGGGTTATTTTTAAAGGCCCGGCAGGTACCGGGAAAACCTTCCTTGCAATCGAGGCTGCCCGGCGGGCCGCGTCCAGAAAACAGAACACTCTTTTCCTGTGTTTTAATTCTGCCCTTGGTCATTGGTTTAAGCAGCAGACAAAGGGGTTCTTGAGCATCTCACCGGGATCTTTTTTTGTTGGAACCCTTCATCAATTCCTTTTGAGAATGTCCGGGCTGGGTCCTCCTGAAACTAATAATCATCTGTTCTGGTCCCAGCAGCTCCCTGAGAATTTCATAGATAGAGGGCTTCAGGGGATAATCAAAGTTCCTTTCTGTGAAACTCTCATCATTGACGAGGCACAGGACCTCATGACCGAGGAGTACTTGGACGTCATGGATCTGGCACTTGAAGGGGGCTTGGCTGGAGGGCGGTGGGCCATGTTCGGAGATTTCGAGCATCAGGCGATATATGCTAGGCTGCAGGCGGGAACCGCGACAGATCTCGTTCAGCTCTTGAAGAGGCGATCACCATATCATTTTACTTTTCCGCTTCGTGTAAACTGCAGGAACGCAGAAGAAATCGCAATCGGCCTGGAACTGATGTGCCAAATACATCCCGGCTATTCCCGAATCCTGAATATCGGGATGCATGCAGATATTGAAGCCCATTTTTATGAGTCCCAGGAGCGGCAACTGAGTTTGCTGAAAGGCACCCTAAAAGCGCTTTTACAGAATTTCCTTCCCTCTGAAATCATCATTCTCTCAACAAAAGAGAACAATCTGTCATGCGCTCAAGCATTGACTGCAGATAAGTCTATCCATCTCCAGGCGCTCCAGGATGAAACGCCAGAGCATGAAAGTATTGCTTATGCGAGTGTACATGCATTCAAAGGTCTCGAATCACCGGCAGTAATCTTCACCGATATTGAATCGTTTGGGACTGAATTGGCCAAGTCAATTCTTTATACTGGGATGTCCCGTGCACGCCTGAAATTAATCATGTTGCTTGATGAAAAGTGCCGCGTAGCTTACCTCTCTACCATAAAAAACGGCTTTTTAGCTCGGGCACTGAAAGGAAAACGTAATGGCGAGCCTGGAGAGAAATCTCAATAATCGCGAATGGCTCTTAAAGAGGTTACGAGCAGAGATCATCGGCCCTGATCCTGCATGTGATCCCCTAATTGTCGATAAGAACAACGCTGTGGTAATGACTTGGGAGGAATTTCGGAAACCGAAACGACAGCAAAATGGAGAAGAAATCTTATGGCAGGATTCACCAATCAAGAGATATGGAGCTGGTATCCTTTTTCCGAAGGAAGTTACGGAACTGAGACAACTGGCTGAAGAAGCGCAAACATCGCCGCAAGATTTCCCTGATTCTGAACCTGGCCCCGATGTGAGAGTTGATGAGGTTATTGAGAAAAAAGTTGAAGAGGACTTTTCCCGTATCAAAATAGCGGCTGACGATACTGACGATTATGATGTAACACTGGCCAATGCCTATCGGCCCTCTGCTATGGGATTGAGTTTTCTTGGTGATCTTTCGGTTGAGACAGCAGGTATTTTGGTTAGTGTTGAATGCGCAGTCTATGAGAAGGTCGAAACCAAGGTAGGCCAGAGTCCAGACAGTGCAATTTCACGTGAGGTTTGGCTCAGAAAACCTTGTCTCGCTCCGGATGGAAGCCAACCATCCGTTACCTTCAAGCAAGACGATCTGATGAACACTGCTTGCATAAAAGTTTGGGTGCCGGGCCTGGAAGGAAGGTTGCAAGTCCTCGCGGTATCGCGACAGCATGAAAGATTTGGCGGTTCCAAGAGGCGACTGATAACGGTATGCATAATAAATTGCCAGCAAAAAAGTTCCGGACGCCTGGATGAGTTCTGCTTTTTTCAGGCAGGATTCCGCGTAAGTGGAGTTACTCAAGTATCATGGATTGCCCCTTATCCCGAAGTGAAACCCGTTGCCTGCAAAGATGAAGATGAAGAGCAGATTACGCGTTTACTTTATCGCGACCGGCAAACCTTTGCGGTTGGGCATGGTTGCGCAGCTAACTGGCCCGGGAATCAACCGAACAAAATCGTCGAGGTATCAACAGATTGTCTGCCGAGCTATGAAACTACTGGTATAAGCGCTGAAATCAAGAACGTCGAAGGGGAATCAATTCGGGTTAGTATGCGAAAACTCGCCGGATTTGACCCAGCAGATGGAGGCGAAGGTGAGATTGAAATACTGTTGGAGTCTTACAGGAACTGGATCAGAGGACTGGAGCAGCTTGAAACCAGGAATCCTCCGATCCCGGACGATCTCAGAGGCACCGCCCGATTTCTAATCAATAGGTGCAAGGTTTGTCTGGACCGCATTGAAGATGGTTGGATGTTCCTGAATTCAGATACACCGATGTCCAAAGTCTCCAAAGAAGCCTTTCAATTGGCAAATCACGCCATGCTTATTGCCCAGCTTCGATCAAGCCGTGAGATCAGGCTGCCCCGTTGGGAAGACGGACGTCTGATGTGGGATAAGGAAATCAATAACCCAGAACCAAGCACGCTTCATCCATCAAGAGGCTACTGGCGAGCTTTTCAAATAGCCTTCATTCTGATGAATTTGCGCGGTATTTGCGATCCCTCTCATAAGGATCGCGAACTCGTTGACCTGATATGGTTTCCTACCGGTGGGGGCAAGACCGAAGCCTATCTGGGACTAACGGCGTTCACTATTTTCTATAACCGACTTGCAGATTTGAGACCAGGGGGAGCCGATGTGATAATGCGTTATACGCTTCGGCTTCTTACAACTCAGCAGTTCCAGCGCGCCAGCCTTCTCTTTTGCGCAATGGAGCATGTCAGAAAGCTACCTCAAAATCTGACCAAACTAGGCAACAGGGAATTCCGTCTGGGAATGTGGGTTGGAGGGGATGCAACACCGAATACCCGATCCGATGCCAAGTATG